>Ga0335069_10002149_pt1 | contig 30701 bp, 26 predicted proteins | sample Lox_Sample_11_FD_206714 | JGI IMG/M metagenome (GOLD analysis project Ga0335069, IMG submission 206714) | Soil microbial communities from Loxahatchee National Wildlife Refuge, Florida, United States - Lox_Sample_1.1 | ecosystem: Environmental > Terrestrial > Soil > Wetlands | place: USA...
CCGGCGCGCGCCAAGGTCCGACGGGTGAAGCACCACGCGGCTTTGCCCTATGATCACCTGCCGGATTTCATGGCTGCGCTGCGCGCGCAAGAGGGCATCTCGGCGCGTGCGCTCGAATTTTTGATCCTGACGGCGGCACGCACCGGCGAGGTGATCGGTGCCAAGTCAGAGGAGATCAGAGGCAAGGTTTGGACGGTGCCAGCCGGCCGAATGAAGGGAGCCAAGGAGCATCGCGTGCCGCTCTCCGAACCCAGCCTGGCGATCGTTGAGAAGATGCGCAAGGAGCATCCTGGCGTGTTCGTTTTTCCGGGTGGCAAGCACGCCAAGCCGCTCAGCAACATGGCGATGCTGGCGCTTCTGGAGCGCATGGGACGCGCCGATGTGACGGCACATGGCTTTCGCTCGACGTTCCGAGACTGGGCCGCCGAGCGCACGAGCTACGCGAGCGAGGTTGTCGAAATGGCGCTGGCGCACGCGATCGACAATAAAGTTGAGGCCGCCTATCGCCGCGGGGATTTGTTCGAGAAACGAAGCTCTTTGATGGCGGAATGGGCGCGGTTTTGTGCATCCCCCGTGGGCACACAGGGCGGCAATATCGTCTCCATTCGAAGCGCTTGATTGCCATAGATCGGCCTCCGTGACGTGAGTCCCAGCAGCCATCGACGAAAGATTACAGCTGGTGCTATGCAAGATCGCCGGCACAAAGATTCAATGCTTTGAGCGTCGCGTTCTTGGACGCTTCGTGGAGTTCTCGGGCCGTGTTTGGAGGGGAAATTGCGGGGTTCGGAGGCGTGAATTGTGCGCTCTAAAATGCGCAATCTGGTGACGCGGGCGATCGGGAATCGGCGAGCCGTTGCCGTGAATCTTTGTTCCGAATTCGAAGAGACGCGCAGTGGTAAGGCGTAGCAGAGCGCAGCGACGGCGGGATCTCACGAAGAGAATCGCGATCGATTGACGGCGTAATCGGGCGTGAGCCTTTTTCTGAACTTCCCGTGTGGTCGAAACGGCGTGCGCTTGTATCGAAGGCGGTGCGCAGGCGGGTGGCTGTCCCCCAAGATGGCGCTGGTTCAACGGGGTCGCGCAAGCGCCCCAAGCAGCATCGGAGGACAGCCATGGAGTATTTTGCCGGATTGGATGTCAGCATGAAAGAGACGTCGATCTGCGTCGTCGACGGCGCGGGAGCGATCGTTGTGGAGACGGTGGTCGGCACCGAGCCGGAGGCGATCCGCTCCGCTTTGGCGGGCTACGCGGATCGCCTTGCCCGCGTCGGTCACGAGGCGGGATCGTTGTCGCCGTGGCTGCACCGCTGCTTGCAAGCGGTCGGCTTGCCGATGTTCTGTCTGGAGACGCGGCATGTGCATGCCGCCTTGAAGGCGCAGCGCAACAAGACCGACCGAAACGACGCCCGCGGCATCGCGCAGCTCGTGCGCTCCGGCTGGATCAATCCGATCCATGTGAAGAGCGAGGCGAGCTACCGGCTGCGTCTCCTTCTCGGCCATCGGCGCACCTTGAAGCGCAAGTTTCTCGATCTGGAAAACACGGTCCGTCATTCGCTGAAGGTGTTCGGCATTCGCATCGGCGCCGTCGGCCGCGCGGCCTTCGAGGAGACCGTGCGCGAGCGTGTGACCGGAGATCTGCTCCTCGAGGGCATGACGGACAGCATGCTCAAGGCACGCGCGGCGCTGTGGCAGGAGTACAAGCGGCTGCACAAGCTGGTGATCCAATTCGCCGCGCGCGACCCGGTCAGCCGGCGTTTCATGGGCGTGCCGGGCGTCGGGCCGGTAACGGCGCTGGCCTACCGAACGGCGATCGACGATCCCACGCGCTTTGCCCGGTCGCGCGATGTCGGCGCCTATTTCGGGCTGACGCCCAAGCGTTTCCAGTCGGGCACGAGCATCGATTGGGACGGCCGGATCTCGCGCCAGGGCGACGACGAGGTCCGCACGCTGCTCTACGAAGCAGCGAGCGGCCTGCTCGTCAGGAGCAAGGCGTGGTCCTCGCTCAAGGCCTGGGGCCTGGCGATCCAGCGCCGGCGCGGCCACAAGAAGGCGGTGGTCGCGATGGCGCGCAAGCTTGCCATTCTGCTGCACGCGATGTGGCGCGACGGCAGCGAGTTCCGCTTCGGCCGTGCGCCCGATGCGCAGCGTGGCCGCGGCGAAACCGCGCTGGCGACGGCATGAGCAGCGTATCGTGAGCGCTGAGCGATAACGGAATCCGCCGCCGGCGGAAGGAGTTGTCTGGTGGGTCTGGAGACAGCGGAGAGCGCGATATCTTGCCTGCTGCCGCACGGCCGAGAGGCCGTTCGAGCGCGCGGGAATGACTGTGCCGCCCCGCCATCCCGATGCCGAACTGTGCCTCCGTGCGCCTCATCGAGCCACGGAACCGAGAGCACGCAAGACTGCATGGACCACCAGGCATGCTCCCGCGTCGGACGGCGTAGACCGTCGCAGCCCAGCGCAGTATTGATGATGTCAAAACAAAGGAGACGACGATGGCATCGAAGCAGAAGCAAGGACGCCCGATTAAGACTGCAAGATAAAGCGAGCGTCGCTCTTGGCGCTATGCATCGCGCAAGCATTTGTCTGCACACTGGGATCGGCCCCACCAATGGCGCCATTGCCGCTCCGCATGGTGCTACGCTTTGCCGATGTCGTCGAGTTCATTCGATGCTTATGGCGCTAAGGCCGATGCGCTTGCATCTGCGCGACCGTGCTCGATACTCACGGAATGATCCACGACGACGACAAGAACTTTGAGCCGCGGCTGAGCCGAATTTCGACACGCTCCGAACGCAGCGCGCGCCCCAAATCCTTTCGCAGCCAAGTCATGCATGCGGTGGCGCGTGCCGGCGGCGATCCGCGTCGCATGGTGAGGGGCGCTGCGGGGCGCGACGGCGCACACACTCGGACGGCGCGCTTCAATGCGCGGGGTCGGGGGGCAAGGGTCGCGACGGCGGTTCCCCGCGAGATCGGCTGGAGATTCGATCACGATGCAGGCATGCGAGTTCGCGCCCGGCGCGTCGTCGTGAAGGCGCGGGTGGTCAAGATGCGCGGGCCGGACAGCAAGGCCGTTCACGCACATCTGCGTTACCTCCAGCGGGAAGGCGTGACGCTCGATGGGGAGCGCGGACAGCTCTACTCGGCCCTCGAGGACCAGGCCGATGGCTCGCAATTCCTCGACCGCGGCAAGGGCGACCGCCATCAATTTCGCTTGATCGTCGCTCCCGAGGACGGGGCGGAGCTCGGCGACCTCCGCGATTTCGCCCGGAGCCTCATGGCGCAAATGGAGAGGGATTTGGAGACGTCGTTGGACTGGGTAGCGGTCGATCACCACAACACGGGCCACCCGCATACGCATATCGTGATTCGGGGTGTCACCGACGGGGGGAAGACCCTCAACATCGCGGGCGACTACATCGCACACGGCATCCGGCACCGCGCGAGCGAGATCGTCACACTCGCCCTGGGACCGCAGAGCGAGCTGGAGGTCCTGCAGCAGCTCCGGCAGGAGGTGGACCAGGAGCGCTTCACCCGGCTCGACCGTGCGATCCTGGAGGAGGCCAACAGCGACCGCATCGTGGATCTGCGCATGGGCGAGGAGCAGCCGTATCTCGGTCGGGCCAACCGGTACCTGCTCATCGATCGTCTCAAGAAACTCGAGCGCATGGGGCTCGCTCGCGAGGAGGAGCCGGTGCGCTGGTCTTTGTCGGGGAATCTCGAGAAAACGCTCCGCGAATTGGGCGAGCGCGGCGACATTATCAAGACCATGCACCGCGCGCTTGCGGAGCGCGGCATTGCACATGCGGCCAGCGACTTCACGATCCACCGGGACGCGGAGGGGCAGCGGCCAATCGTCGGACGCGTCATCGAGAAGGGCCTGGCGGGCGACCAACTCAGCGACCGCATGTACCTCGTCATCGACGGGATCGACGCCCGGGCGCACTACGTCGAGATAACGAATGCCGAGCGGGCGGAGGAGGCGCGCGTCGGCAGCATTGTCGAAGTCGGCCGGACCAAGATCGAGCCTCGCTCCGCCGACCGAAATATCCTCGCCATGACCAGCACGGACGATCGCACTTATCGGCCAAGCCAGCACTTGGCCATCTTGCGCGAAAATCACGCACTCCGAGAGGGCAACGAGGAGGGCTTCGTGGAGGCTCACGTCCGACGCCTCGAAGCGCTGCGACGGGTGGGCATTGTCGAGCGCATCGATGCGGATCATTGGCGCATCCCTGACGACTACGCTCAGCGAGCGCAGGACTACGATAGCGGGCGCAGTCGCCAGCTTCCAGTGCGGGTACTATCGATCTTCGACTTGGACTCTCAGGTTTCGGCCAACGGCGCGACTTGGCTCGACCGTGATCTCATCGCCGAGAATTCCGTACCCACACGAGATGGGGGCTTTGGCCGAGAAGTGCGCGATGCGTTGGCGCGCCGGCGCCAATGGCTGATCGAGCAGGGTCTTGCGCGCGCCGAGGGAAACACGGTCAGGTATCAGGGCGGAATGCTTGCGACGCTCACGCGGCGCGAGCTTCAGTATGCGGGCGAGAAAATAGCTCGCGAACGCGGTCTGCATTACCGCACGCTGGCAAATGGCGAACGCATCAGTGGTACCTATCGAGGAGCTGTGCAGCTCGTCTCCGGAAAATTTGCTATCGTCGAGGGATCCCGCGAACTCGCTTTGGTCCCGTGGCGGCCGGTAATCGAGAAGGAATTGAATCGCGCCGTCTCAGGCATCTTCCAGGACGGCGGCGTTTCCTGGCAATTCGGTCGCAAGCGCGGGCTCGGCCTCTAAGGGATCGTCGCCGAAGGACGCTGTTCACTGGTGCTTGGAAGCAAGCGTGCCGGGCCGCATCGGGCAGTCAAGGCTGGCGCTTCGCGCCACCGCGCTCTCGCGCGGCTCCCGGCTTTGACAGCCCGATGCGGCCCGGCAGGCGCTACCCAAGCACCAATGGCAAAATGGGGCTCGAGGAGCCCGCACCTGCGCTTCAGCCCGGATGGTGCAGCGCTGAATGCCGGGAGTTACGAGCTGGCGCTGCATGGGGAACGCTGTGGTTTGGGTACGATGGCGAGAATGCGCGTACCTAACGCCGGTTGCCCCCGCTGCGGTTCGGCGGTTCACTCCCGGTGTTACGGCCACACAGATTGGGTTGAAAATTCGGAGGGTCGAAATGCTTTCGATGATCCCGTTCGTACAAGCGATCACTCCCCTTGTCATCGCGATCTCCTCGGTTCAGCGCGCCTCGACCGTTGGTCCCAGACAGCGGATCGATCGGGCGACACTCGACCGCCGCCGAAATCCCACCTGCGAGATTGACCGTCCGGCTCGGGCTTGTCGAACGCGGCTGGGAACGCTGAAACGGAAAAGCCAAAGTCGGCCCACACTCGATTCTTAGTCGACCCATTCAAGACTTGGCCCGCACCATGGTTCATGATCGCCGACAGCCCACCCCGGCGCAGGAATTGCCACACGGACCTCAAGCTCGCGCGGAACTCGATGCCCCGAAAATTTCCTTCGCGGAGCGTCTCACCTGCACCATTGCCGAGGCATGCGAGGCTACAGGGCTCGGCCGGACAAAGCTCTACGAGCTGATTGGCGCAGGATGTCTCCAATCGACCACGATAGGGCGACGCCGATTGGTGCTTGTATGCTCGCTTCGCGCGCTCGTAGAAGCGACCGGGAGCCGTCCGCAGCGAGACACCATATGACAGGGCCGCATTGCTAAACAAAGAGGGAACGCCGCACCCATGCCGACTCATCGTCACAACGTGATTGTCCCGCTCGATGACGGCGGCATTGAGACATTTCCACTTGAGGAGTCGCCGAACCTGGTAGCGCGTATGGAAGAACGTAGCGCACGGCGCAGCAGCGGCGATCTAACCTCGATTGGTGATGTGTTTTGCGGATTGATCTCGGCTTGCTGCGCCGCCGCCTCGGCGAGGCTGACGGCGATCTTGTAATTGGTGGGATCGATGACCATCAGCAGATCGCTTGTGCACGGGGTTTTGCGGAGCAGAGAACTCAAACAGAAGCATCAGACGGCCGTGGCAGTCCGTTCCGGAGCACGGCATCCAAGCTGTTCACACCGTCGACGAGGCGATCCGTTATCCCCGCGAGCGCCGTTCCGTGATATTCGGCATCTTCCTGCAACGCGACCTGCAACGGCCGAAGGACGGGTATCGGACGGGGCGCCGTCAATGTTGTCAGCGCCGACACGAGAGAACTCATAGCGACATCGAAACCGCCCGCCAAAGCTTGCACCTTTGCGATCGAGCCCGCTGAGGCAGTCCTCGTGCCCACCGATGGATCGTCCGAAAGCACAAGGGCGTGCAGTGCCAATTCCGCGTGAGCCAGTCGCGCCATGATCGCGATGACCATTTGCGCGAGTTCAGGCGTCAGCGGATAGTGCATTGGCTCGTCGGCAAGCCGAATCGTCGCCGCTTCCGCGTCGCTGCGCGCCTTGCGGGCGAAGGATTGAACCCGGCGGAGGTCGGCAATCTCCCCGGTGTCGGCGGAGGCGAACGCGTTTAATAGCCTCGTTCCAAATTCTCGGTGCGTATCGACAAGCTGCGCGAACTTCGCCTGCGCGCTGGCACCCTCCCAAGTGGGCCAAGCGGCGTATGCCGCAATCGCCCAGGCCGAACCGATCAGCGTGTCGAAGAAGCGCGCCTCGGCAGTGGCGAAGAACGGGCTGCCCAGAATCGCAAGGAGGACCACGATGAAGTTCGTCAGAAAAATGCTGAAGAGCAGGTAGTTCACATCGAACAGCGCATAAGCGCAGGCGATGGATACGCTTCCCGTTGCCAGCAACCATCCTTCGGTATCACTTGTGATTGCTGCGACACCCACGGCAAGCGCGGCGCCGATCAGAGTTCCAAACGCCCTCTGGACGCCGCGGAACATGGTCGTCCCATAATCCGGCTTCAAGATCAGAAACACCGTCAACGTTACCCATCGCCCCTGATTGAGCGCGACGGCTTGAACCGCCGCTTCAGCCAACGCCGCTGTGACCGCCAGCCTCAGTGCGTGTCGCCCAGCCTCGGTTGACATACCGATGTTCGCACGCAAGGTCGCGGTGATCGTCGCTAGACCACCCGGCGTTCGCGACAAGGCTCGCGCCACAGCCTGGCCGTAGGAGGGACGCTGCAGGGAAACCGCGCCGAGGACGGCAACCGTCCGCCCTGCGGCCCGCAACTGGCCCAACAGTGCCTCTCCCACCCAAGCCCATGAGGTGCTTCGATGGGGCAATGGTTGCTGCAATTGCTGCCGGAATTCGCCGATCGCCGCCGCCCGTGCTTCGCCGCTCGCGACCATCGCCGAAGCAAGCGTGTTGAGTGCTCTTGCCACGTACTTGAGGAAACCCCGAACTCCGGACGCAACAGCCGGATCCTTTTCGTCGGCGATAGCGCCAAGCGTTGCGAGCGAAGCGCGGATGCGTTCTGCCTGTTCGAGCAAATCGAGCATGCCAAGGCTTGCGGAGGATGCCAGCAAGGGATTGGGATCCTCGAGCGCTGCGCGCGCCGGAAAATGTATGGCCGGCGGCGCGCCCGCTCGTCCGGCGTCGAGCCCATCAGCATAAGCTGCGAGCGAACGATAGGTCTCCGCAAGTGCGGCCCGTTCCTCCGACCCAGGACGAAATGCCCAGGAGAGGACGACGAGGACAGCTTGGAATAGGCCGCCCGTCACCGTGAACACCGCGCGAAGGACGGCTTGCGAGGGCGACGCCGGCACACCGACCGCGATCAACAGAGCAAGCGAGCACTGGAGCGTTACCGCACTCGCATGCTGGCCCAAGGCGACCGAAAGGCCGGTGCCATAACCCCAGATGGCCACGATGGGGATGAGTGCGATGGGATAACTTTCCGCCACGGCGGAGCCAATGCAACCCGACAGGGCCATATCGATGCTTGCCAGGATGACCAGCAGGACTACCCGTCCCCTGGCGTCGACCGAGACTGTCACGTTGCCGGCGGGCAGGGCTCCCAGCGCGGCGTAGGCCCCATAGGCCGGGTAACCGAGCAGCCATCCGAGGAAGAGCGGCAAGCCGATGCCCAGCGCGACGCGTCCGCCCCGCCACGGCGCGAGCGCCGCCCAACGAAACGGTCCCAGCTGGAAGAGCTTCTTCCAGGCGGTATGGCCGCTCCTAGTCAAGAGCTCTGAGCTCCTCGCGGGCGGCCTCGCTGAACCCCTTGAGAGGGTCTATCCCCGAGCCGCTCTTAGTGATCTCGCGCAGTTCTTGTATTGTTTTATTAGGCGCGAAGAATGTATCGATGGTGGTCAGCATGATATGGTCCGCGGCCGCGACGATATCTGGCGAGCACAGTACCCGCATGCGGCTGATCATGACGTAGGGATCGACGAGTTCCTCGAGCTTCGGCTCGCTGCTGACCAGCGCATTGGCATAAGCCTTCGATGCGGCCACGATGAAGTCCTTGAACAAATCCTGACGGCGGGAGAGATCATGCGCGCGTCGCCCCGCCCGTGTTTGAGCCCGATAGCTCAGCCACGTGGTGGCGCCGCTTGTGAGGCCACCGACGATCGATCCCGCCAAAGCCGCAAGAGCCGAGATATACGCGACATCCATTTCTCCCCCTTGGCGGCTGACGCCAGCGACCGTCGCGCTATTCTTGCGAATTCCCGTAGAGAGGCTGCTCGGCCGCTTGCGGGTACCAGAGATAAGCGGCCGCCCAATGCAACGCGCCTCCGACCTGGGCACCGAGGATCACCTCGCTGAGCCGACCCGATGCAGCGGCTAGGAAGGGACTCGACGGCTGAGCCGTCAAGATCACGATCGGGCCGGTCCACATCGAAACGCGCAATCCAGGCCGACCGCGGGCGATGACGGCACATATCGCGACTGTCGCCGCCACGTTGCCGCGTCCTGCGAGGGCCGCGTGGACTGCAACTGCGGTTACGACGCCGATGATCGTTCCCACGATGCGACCGCGCAGCGAAGATTGCGTTTCGCTGAACGATTCTTGTGAAACAATGACCGCCGACATCGTCGCCCAAACCGGGTGCGGCAATCCGATCCAACTCGCCACCAGGTATGCGAGGGTCGCCGCACCCGAGCAGCGAACCACGAATTCGTCGGTGGGTCCCGCCTCTTGGCCCCATTTGGAGCACCAGCCTGTCGATGTCATGTGCAGCGGACGCATGGCGCGGCCCTTTAGTCACGCATATAGAGCGCCGCCGCCCGGCGCAAGCGGCAGAACCGGCAGCGACCGTACGCCCTGCGCACCGTGAATCAACACGCCCTCGATATCGGCCGTCGCCGACGGACCGGTGTGGAAGGCGGCATAGTGCCGGTCATGGAATTCGGGCCAGCGATAGGCATCGTGGAGATTGCGGACGATCGACGCGGGATCAACGAGCACAATGAGGTGCTGCGCCAGATACGCCAACGCGTTGATTTTGAGCTCGGCTTCTCCGAGGAGGACCGAGCCCGTCTCGGCGACAGCGAAGGCGGCGCGTACGACGGCAAAATCGACGTCGGCCAGCTCCTGCGCTTGTCGCACGGTGGCGATATCGCGGTTGCCTGCAATCTCCGGCACGACCGAACAGACCACCTTCGCTCCGGCGATCTTTTCGCGCACCGGGCGCAGCGGATCGCCCGCCTCAGGCGTTTCGAGAAAGGTGCCGCCCATGCGCTCGAGATTCGCCTTGAACACCGTAACCAAAGACGGCGACGACCGCTCATCGTCAGCCCGGAGTGCGCCCGACGTTTCCGCTGGTTGCGGCATGTCCGTCATTCCTATGATCCTCCGCGCGCAGCCCGGTGATCGCTCACACGGTCGATCAGCAGCTTGGGCAAAATCAGGCCGAAGCTCATGGCTAGGATAATCATCGCGGCCATAAGGCCATCGGCCATAGTCGCGCTCAGCAATTCCGCGGTTGCCGGTGGCCCCAGTGCGATCTGCACGAGCCCGCTCGCCATCCGGAAGAGATAAGCGCCGGGCATCATCGACACCACTGACGCGAAGCCGATCGCCGCGAATGGCATGTGCGTCCCGCGCGAGACCGGCGTGAGGATCAGCGAGACCACAATGCACGCCGCCAGCGCGCCTCCCGGCAGCCCAAACCCGAACGAAGTGAGCCCCACCCACCGCAGGGCATGGGCCAACATACCGACCGCGACCGGCCAGGGCACCATGGTGAGCGGCGTAGAAAAAAACGCTGTAGGCGGCGACCGCTACGCCAGCCGCGATGACGTCTTTCCAGACGGGAACCGCTCTGCCGGCCGGGTCGGTGGGCATTGACACTCCCATGAGCGCCAATCCCAGCAGCAATCCCGCCGAGATCGCGAGCACGATGAGGGCGGCATAGATGAGGCGCGCGCCGCCAAGCGATATTCGGCCCCAGACGAGGTCGAGTGCGCTGTTCAAGAAATGCGGACCTGGCACCAGCACCATGCATGGACAGACCGCGACAAGGCGCAAGGACGAAGTCAGGTCGAAGCGGACCGCCAGGCCGCCGATCACGCCGGCGAGGATCGCTGCCGAGAAGGGTTGCAGGAACGGATTTTCGCTGAGCCGGCCCAGCCCGCGGCGCAGAAGCGCGCCGGCGCCCGCGCTCACGAAAATGAGCCCTGCGGCAGATATGTGCTGGAGACCGAAGATCACGGCCAAGGCCACCGCCCCGGCGGCCGCCGCCAATACGAAGAGCCAGGTTGGCGCCGGCGGCGATCGCTCGATGCCCACGATCGCGGTTGTTGCCGCCTCCTGCGCCAACCGGCCGGACACGATTTCGTCGACCGCCCGCATTCCCCGAGCCACGCGGTCCATTTCGACGCCCAAAGGATCGGCCGCGATTGCGGTCCCGATCGTGCCTCCTTCGTCCTCGGCCACAAGCTGCAGCTCGCCCCAGCGCGGCAGGAGCGTCGCGCGCAATCCGAGAGCGTGGCCGAGCCGCTGGGCCGCGCCTACGGTCTGTTCCGTCGCCTGTCCGTTGACGAAAAGCGACCTGGCAACCGCCAGGACCAGAATGGCGCGCTCATCGCAGCTCATCGCGCGTTGGGCCTTTAACGCGCAGCGATCTGCACGGTGTCGCCCGCCACATAGGGCCGCACCATCTTTTTGGGGTCGACGATGCGGTCGAATTCAGCTTCGCTGACGAAGCCGAGCTTCAACGCAGCGCCCTTCAAGGTGAGGTCGTTGTCCATGGCATAGTGGGCGATCTTCGACGCTTTGTCGTAGCCGATGACCGGCGACAGGGCCGTCACCAGCATCAGCGACCGCTCGACGTATTCGTTGATCTTCTTCAAGTTGGGCTTCGTGCCCTCGACCAGGAATCTCCGAAAGTTCGTGCACCCATCGGTCATCAGCGTGGTCGAATGCGTGATATTGTATATCATCAATGGCTTATAGACGTTCATTTCGAGGTATCCGCCGGCGCCGCCAAACCCCACAGCCACGTCGTTGGCGATCACCTGAACGGCTATCATGGTGAGCGCTTCGCATTGCGTCGGATTGACCTTCCCCGGCATGATGGATGAGCCCGGCTCGTTCTCCGGGATTTCGAGCTCGGCGAAGCCGGCGCGTGGCCCGCACGACAGGAGCCGAATGTCGTTGGCGATCTTGTAAAGGGAAACCGCCAGCGTACGTAGCGTGCCGTGAAGCTGCACAAGCGCGTCGTGCGCACCCTGAACCGCAAATTTATTTCGCGCCGTTTCGAACGGCAGGCCCGTGAGTTTTGCGATCTCGACGGCGGCCGCCTCGGCGAAGTCGGGCGCCGAGTTGATACCTGTCCCGACCGCCGTCCCGCCCAGCGCCAAGCGGTACACTCCCTTCAATGCTGCTTCGAAGCGTTCGAGATCGTCGGACAACATTCCGGCATATCCCGACCACTCCTGCCCCAACGTCAGCGGCGTCGCGTCCTGCATATGCGTTCGTCCGATCTTGACGATGTCCTCCCAGGCTTTGGCGTTTTTCGCAATTGCGTCGCGGAGCGCGGCGACGGCCGGAATGAGCCGCTCGCTCACATTGACGGCTGCGGCAATGCACATGGCCGACGGGAAGGAATCGTTCGACGATTGTGCCATGTTGACGTGATCATTGGGATGAACCGGCGTGTGGCTGCCGAGCGGCGTCCCAGCGATCTGGGAGCAACGGTTGGAGATCACCTCGTTGACGTTCATGTTGAACCGAGTTCCGCTGCCGGTCATCCACACATGAAGGGGAAACATCTCGTGATGCTGGCCGGCGAGAATCTCGTCGCAAACCTGAAGGATCAGCTTGTATCGCGCGTCATCGAGCCGCTTTCCGGCGTGGTTGGCGGTGGCAGCCGCCTTTTTGAGCGTCGCATAGGCCGTGATCATCTCGCGCGGAATCAGATCGTGCCCGATGCTGAAATGCTCGAGCGAGCGTTGGGTCTGTGCGCCCCATAATCTGTCGGCGGGCACGTCGACCACGCCGAGGCTGTCTGTCTCTTGCCGCGTGCTAACCATCTGATCTCTCCTTCGATGCAAGGTGATTCCGTATTACGGTAACGGCAGTCAGAACTTCGCGCCGTTGACGTACCGAGGGAACCTCGACCCGTCGGAAGCCGTCGGTTTCGACGCGGAATTCGGTCATGCTGGTCTCTCCTCCGAGATGGAAGGCGAGCTTTGGACTGTATGTCGCGCGCCGGCGATGCCCAGAACAAGCGCGAGGAGCGCCAGACCTGTCGGCAACACGAGGGAGCGCAGTCCAATGACTGCGGCGCCTGCGCCGCCGAGAATGCAGCCGAGAAGGAAGCCGAGGATCGCCGGCCAGGTACGCCCGGCGCGCTTCCTTGCATTGGCTATACGGCTTGGGTCGCGCGCGAGCAGCATTTCGCCGACATCCATCGTGAAGACAGTGATGTTGGTGGTCATCACGGCGGTCGATGGCGCTCCCAACAGCGCGACTCGCACCAGCGCGTTTTGCAGTGCCATCGCTGAGACGCCGAGCATGCCAGCAAAGATCATGGTGGCAGCTTTTGGATCTATCTGCGTACCCGCTGCGGTACCCATCGCCAAAAAGCCGAAGAGCAGGAGAACCTGCAGAAGCAGCAGCGGCACCAGGGAGGCGATCCGGAGCCGCTCCAGAGCGGCGACCAGCGATTTCGCTATGATAAGCACCGCGATGAATACTGGAACCGAGATCATATGGGCGACCGGTGCCGGCTCGTCGGCGACCAATCGCGCGGCGAGAATCACTATGTTCCCCGTGATATGGGCGGTGAACAACTGGTCGAGCCCGAGGAAGCCGATGATATCAACGCTGCCGGCGATCGCGCTCAGCACGAAAGGCAGCAGCTTAGTGCTCGCGGATTGATCGACCGAGGGGAGTTCGGCTTGTCGCCCGCTCTTGGCGCCCAATGGCGAACCAGTCGGAGGCATTCGCTCGGTCGTCATTGGACGGGTTGCCCAACCGCTCGATAGAAAGCAAAAGACCCGATCCGTCTCCACGCGACGCCGACGGCGACCCCGACCACGGTATCGATGAGTCGCAGAATTGACTGCTGCCAAGCTTCTTGCGGGTTGATTGCTGCGACGACCATGACGACGGCACTCGTAATGCGGGTCGTGACGATGTCATCCTCACGAACGAGCAGCATCATCGCGAGGGTGCCGAGGCCGATAACGGTTCCCAATTCGGTGGGAGGAAAAATCAAGAGATAGGCGAGGCACAGCGCGAAGCTGACGCAAGTCGCAAAGAGGCGATGGAGCCCGGCATCCAAGCTGCGTGCGCGGGTCTTCCTGAAGACGAAGACAGTCGCGACAACGGCCCACATGCTGCCGAGGCGCTTGGTCGGTTCGTCGACGAACTTAACAAGCATCCCATTCATGACGGCACAGTAGATCGCGCACGCAATCGTTATGGCGACTGCACACGTAACATCCCAGGTGGTTAGCTTTTTCATTTGTCGCTCACGACTGCAGGTGATGAACGCAGGTCGTGCGATCCGCCTGCAGCCCTGCGGATCGCACCGTGGCCGACCACGACTTATGCGGCGTATTCCGGCTTGTAGAGCTGCCGTTCGATCCAGGCGCGGGTGTCGCGCGGGCGCTCGGCCTGTGCTAGGCCTTGGTCGAACATGAACTCGGCGACCCGCGCCGCGGTCGTCACCTCCGTCTCGAGGATGTTGGCTTGGCTTGGGAAGAGCATGCCTTTCGCGCGCAGGCTCGGATCGACCTGATCCGCGCTTGCCTCCGCGGCGGCGATGAAGCACGCGTCGTTGAGCCGCCGCGGCCGGGCCACGTAGGTGGCGAGCCCGATCGCCGGAAAGATATAGAAGTTGTTTGCCTGGCCGGGATGGAACGTACTGCCGTTCAACGTCACGTCCGGGAACTGCACCCCCGCCGCGTAAAGCGCCTTGCCGTTCGACCATGAATAGGCTTGCTCTGCGGTGCACTCGGCCTTCTCGGTTGGATTGGAGAGGGCGAAAATGATCGGCCGGTCATTGAGTCGGCTCATCGCCTCAACGACCTTTTGTGTGAACGCGCCGCCTTTGGTGCTGACGCCGATCAGGATTGTCGGCTTCAGCCGCTCGATCGTCTCGACCAGATCTTTCGAGGGCGCGACCTTGTGTGCGTATATTTTTTGCGACGGCGAAAGATCGGCGCGGGACGGCTCGATCAGGCCGCTGATGTCGAACATCGAGATGCAGGCGCGCGCGGCTTCCTGCGACAGTCCCTTCATCTGCATCGCGCTGGCGATCAAGTTGGCAATGCCGATGCCGGCCGACCCGGCGCCGAAAAAGAGGATGCGCTGCTCCGTTAGCGGCGCCTCGATGATCTGCAGCGCGGTCGTCAACCCGGCAAGGGTGACGCTTGCGGTGCCTTGGATGTCATCGTTGTAGCACAGCACCTTGTCGCGGTATCGGGCAAGCATCCGGATCGCGTCCGTGCCCTTCCAATCCTCGAAATGGATGCAGCATCCCGGAAAGAGCTTCTGCACCGCGTCGACGAATTCGTCGGCGAGCTCGTCCAGCTCCTCATCCGAAGGCGGCTTTTCGCGCAACCCAAGGTAAAGCGGATCGGCGCGCAGAGCGTCGTTGGTCGTGCCGATGTCGAGAAGCACGGGTAGCAGTGTGGAGGGCGGCACTGCCGCACAGGCGGTGTAGAGCTGCAGCTTGCCGATGGGGATGCCCATGCCATTGGCGCCGATGTCACCAAGTCCAAGGATGCGGCCGCCCGTCGAGACGCAAATGAAACGGACATCGCGCTCCGGCCAGTTCTGCAACACCTCGACGATGCGGCCTCTCATGTGCCGCGTGATGTACATGCCGCGCGTACGACGGTAGATGTGGCCGAAGGTGAGACACGCCTCCGCGACAGTTGGATCGTAGAGAATGGGGATGAAGCGCGCTGGATCGGACATCACGGCGCGGTAGAACAGCGTCTCGTTCCGATCGGACAGCCCGATGAGATAAATGTAGCGTTCGAGGTCGGTCGGCTTGGCTTCGAGATGCCCGAGGACGCGCTCTACCTGACGCTCCAGGCTCTCCGACGAGGTCGGCAACAGCCCTTCGAGGCCGAGACGCCGCCGCTCATCTTCCGTGAACGCGGTCCCCTTATTACGCCCGGGGTCATTTAAGAGCGCGAGCCCGCGAAGGGCTCCATTCCGTTGAGCCTTTTCCGTCTGCATGGTATCACCTCTGCGGTATCAGTGTGTGAAAATTGCCGCTCGCGACGGGGAGAACGGAGAGCGAGCGCACGCCTTGGGCTCCGTGAATGAGCACTCCTTCGATATCGGCCGTCGCCGACGGACCGGTGTGGAAAGCGGCATAGTGCCGGTCATGGAATTCGGGACGCCGATACGCATGGTGGAGATTGCGGACGATCGAAGCGGGATCGAGCAGCACAATCAGGTGCTGCGCCAGATACGCCAAGGCGTTGATTTCGAGTTCGGCTTCCCCGAAAAGGACGGAGCCCGTCTCGGCGACAGCGAAGGCGGCGCGAGCGACGGCAAAATCGACGTCGGACAGCTCCTGCGGTTGTCGTACCGTGGCGATATCGCGGTTGCCTGCAATCTCCGGTACGACTGAACAGACCACCTTCGCTCCGGCGATCTTCTCGCGCACGGGGCGCAGCGGATCGCCCGTCTCAGGCGTTTCGAGGAAGATGCCGCCCATGCGCTCGAGATTTGCCTTGAACACCGTAAGCAAAGACGGCAACGGCCGCTCATCGAAGAGCGGAACCGCAGGCAGAGGCCGATCGAGATGCGGCCGTTTTGTCCGAATGGACGCCAAGATCTCATCTCTGCTGCTCATGGCTTTTCTCCACGGTTGGCCTCGTACCAGCTGTGGAAGGTCTGCTTCGGCGGGTGGGGCACCTCGCGGTGCCGGCCCCAGGCGTTGAGACCGTTGTAGATGACGAAGCGCGGCAGGTGCGCAAGGGCGATATCGGCCGCTGCGATCGCGGCCCGATAGGCAGCGGGACGCGACAGCAGCTCACCGGCTGCTTTCATTGCCGCGCGCTTGGCAAGCGGCGTTTCGTGCCGCTCGACGAGCGCCCGCCGCCAGGCATAGATCTGCTCATGGATGTTGATCTTCACCGGGCACACGTTGCTGCAGCTGCCGTTCAGCGTCGAAGCGAACGGCAGGTTGCTGTACTTCCGGGCGTTGAAGGTCGGATCGATGATGAGACCGATCGGCCCGGAATATGTCGCGCCGTAGCTCAGGCCGCCGCTGCGCCGGTAGACGGGGCAGGTGTTCATGCAGGCGCCGCAGCGGATGCATTTGAGCGAGGTCCAGAACTCCTCCAAGCCAAGCCGCTCGGATCGGCCGTTGTCGACCAGCACGAAATGCATCTCGCCGCCCTGACGCGGAGCCCGGAAATGCGAGGTGTATTGCGTGATCGGCGAGCCCAGGGCGCTGCGCGACAACAGCCGCACGAACACCGCCAGGTGTTCGAGGCGCGGTATCACCTTTTCGATGCCGATCGAAGCGATATGCAGTTTCGGCACGTTGGCGGAAAGGTCGGCATTGCCTTCGTTGGTGCACACCGTGACTCCGCCGGTCTCGGCTACTGCGAAATTGCAGCCAGTCATGCCGGCATCGGCGGCGAGGATCAGGGGCCGCGTCGCCTCGCGCTGCGCCTCGGCGAGGTAGTGCACATCGCTGTTCGCAGGGTCGGTACCGATGGTGCGCGAGAACACCTCGGCGACGTCCGTCCGCAGCTTGTGCACCGCCGGCACTACGACGTGGCTCGGGTCCTCGTTGTCGAGCTGTTGGATGCGCTCGCCGAGGTCCGTTTCGATCACCTCGATGCCGACCGAGGCCATGTAGGGCCGGAACCCGCATTCCTCCGTGAGCATCGACTTGCTCTTGATCAGCGACTTGGCGCCGTGATCGGCGAGGATGCCGTGGACGATCCGGTTGTGATCCGTGGCGTCTTTCGCCCAATGCACATGGACGCCGTTGGCGACCGCATTCGCCTCGAACTGCTCTAGGTACTCGTCCAGATGGGTGAGCGTGTGCTCCTTGATCCCCGAAGCCAGGGCGCGCAGCTCCTCCCATTCCTCCATGTCATGCATTTCGCGGTCGCGCTTCTGGCGCAGATCCCAGAGCCGCTCGTCGTGCATCTTCTCGTGCTCGGGCGCGGCGATGAAGCGGGCGGCGGCTTCCGCCTGATCGATCGGGCGGTTGCCGTGAACCTTGGCCCCACGCGGCTGCGGTTCGGGGCGCGACCGCAGCGGCTTCGAGGCAGCTTCGGCGTGATCGAGCCGGCGGCCGTCGCGCATGATCCCCTCGTTCGGGGCCGGCGACAGGAGTTCGGGATGCAGCATCGGGTCTTGCGTGCTCATGCGCTCGCTCCATTCAAAATCTGGGCGATGTGGATGAATTTGATCGGCACGCCGATCCGCTCGGCGCAGCCCTGCTGGTGCATCAGACAGGAGCTGTCGGCTGAAACGATGTATTCGGCACCCGCGCGGAAATGGTCGCTCACCTTGTCATAGCCCATCTTGGTCGAGACGACCTCCTCGAAGACCGAGAAGGTGCCGCCGAAGCCGCAGCATTCGTCGGGCCGCGCCGGGGTGACGAACTGCAACCCCTCAACTTTCGATAGGAGATCGACGGGCTTCGAGTAGAAGGGCTCGTGCAGTTCGGATGGCGTCGCATGCTTCAGGCGGCGCAAGGTGCCACAGCTGTTGTGCAAGCCGACCCGATGCGGGAAACGGGCCCAGGGAAATGCTTCGACCTTCTGGATATCGTGCAGAAACTCGACGAGCTCGTAGGTGCGCGACCGCACCTCCTTGACCTCAGGCGTCTGTTCGATCGCGTCGAAATTATCGCGAACGTGGTGAACGCAACTGCCCGACGGCGCGACCACATAGTCGAACCCCGAAAAGTTCCGCACGAACAGCGCTTCGGTGGCGGCGCAGTCGGCATTGAACCCGCTGTTCGCCATCGGCTGACCACAGCAGGTCTGGTCGCGTGGGTAGACGACCTGATGGCCGAAGCGCTCCAGCAATTCGAGTGTGGCAATGCCGACTTCGGGGAAGAAGGCATCGATGTAGCAGGGAATGAATAGTCCGATGCGCATGGGTCACCTCTCCATTTTCGGATCTCAATAATGGTCGACCGTCGATCGTACCTTGCCGCGGAAGATGGCGAAGCTGACCGCCGTGTAGATGAGCATGAGCGGGAAGACGAAGAGACCCGCGCCCCAGAACATGAAAGCGAGGCTCGCATGCGGCGAGGCCGCCGCGTCGATCGTGACCGAATGCGGGATCATGTAGGGCCAGAAGGAAATCGCGAGCGTGCCGAACGCGGCCGTAAAGATGACGGCGACCATGTAGAAGGGCACGCCGTCGCGGCGCCGGCGAACGCTCCGGGCGAGCATGACGGCGGCGGCGGCGCCGATCACCGGGAAGACGAACAGATATGGCCGCTCGAGCCAGCGGCTCATCACCTGAAGATTTTCCGCAAGCGCAAAGCCGAACACGACAATCAGGAAGACGAGGAGCGCGAGCGAAAGATAAGGGATAAGCCGGTACGCGGACTCACGCACCTCGCCCTCGCACTTCCGCACCAGCCAGCATGCGCCGAGGAGCGAATAGCCGACGCAGAGCCCCACGCCGCAAAGCACCGCAAAGGGGCTGAGCCAGCCGAACTCGCCGCCGGTATAGCGGCCGTCCGCCATGGGCAGACCCTCGACCAGAGCACCCACCGTCAGACCCTGCATGAAGGCGGCGACGAGCGAACCCAACGCGAAACTCGCATTCCAGATCCACCGCGTGCGGATGGCCTTGTGCCGGTATTCGAATGCGACACCGCGCAGGATGAGCCCCGCGAGCATGAGAAGGAGCGGCACGTAAAAGGCGGAGAGCAGGGTCGAATAGACGATCGGGAAGGCGCCCCAGAGGACCACGCCCGTCACGATGAGCCAGGTCTCGTTGCCGTCCCAAATCGGCGCGATCGCGGTCATCATCGAGTCACGCGCAGTTTCCTTGCGTATGCCGCCGAAGATGATGCCGACGCCGAGGTCGAACCCGTCGAGAAGCACGTAGAGCAGCGTGCTGATCGCGAGGATGGCCACCCAAAAAAGGATCATGGCCTATTCTCCAGCAGGAAGCTGTTGTGAAACCGGCGGAAGCGGATGCTGGACCACCGACATCGGACGATTGGGCGTCGCGTCGAGCGACGGCAGAACGAGGTGGCCGACGGGCCCGGCCCGAAGCAGCCGGTAGATGTAGAAAACGCCGAAGGCGAAGATGAAGGTGTAGACCGAGCAAAAGACCACAAGCGAGATCGTTGCAGCGCGCGTCGTCAGGAACGGCGTCAAAGCATCCGCCGTCCGCAGCACGCCATAGACGGTCCAGGGTTGCCGGCCAATCTCGGCAGTGAACCAGCCGGTCAGGATGGCGATGTAAGGCAAGGGAAAGCTCAGGAACGTGCACCAGAGCAGCAGCCGGTTACGCTCGAGCCGCCCCTTCATATTCAGATAGGTACCGAGCCAGGCGAGCAGCAGCATGGCGAGCCCGCAGCCCACCATGATACGGAACGCGAAGAAGGGAATGGCGACTGGCGGCCGATTCTGCGGCGGAAAATCGGTCAATCCGATTTCCTTGGAATGAAAGCTCGTGCTGCCGATCAGGCTGCCCAGGACCGGAATGCTGATCGCGTAGCGGTTTGTCTCCGATTGCGGATCGGGAAGCGCGATCAAGACTTCGCTTGCGGGCTGTTCGTCATGCCAGCGGCCCTCGATCGCGGCGAACTTGGCGGGCTGATAATTGTGGACGTAGTCGCCGTTGAGGTGTCCGAAGAAAATCTGCACGGGCACGAGGACGGCGGCGAAATAAAGTCCCATGCGCAGCATGATCTGCGCTTCGGCATGGAATTCGCGCCGCAGCAGGTACCAGGCGCCGGTCGCGGCGACGCAGAACGCGCCGGTCAGGTAGGACGCGAGGAGCATGTGCGGAAAGCGTACCCAGACGACGGGACTGAAGATGATCTTGCCCCAATCGGTAGGGACGAACATGCCGTTCTCGACCGCGTAGCCGAAGGGCACTTGCATCCAGCTGTTGTTGACCATGATCCAGAAGGCCGAAAATGTCGTGCCGAGCGCAACCATCGCCGTCGAAAATAGGTAGAGCCACGGCGCGACACGACCACGCCCGAACAGCAGAACCCCGAAGAAGCTCGCCTCGAGCGCGAAGGCCGTGAAGGTCTCATAGGCGAGAAGCGGCCCCTGAATCGGCCCCGACGCGCGCGCGAGCTCGCTCCAGTTGGTGCCGAACTGGAATGCCATGACGATGCCAGAGACGACGCCGAGCCCAAACGCCACGCCGAATATCTTCAGCCAGAACTCGAAGACCAGGCGATAGGCGGACCGGCCGGTGGCGAGGTAAAGCGCTTCGAGTACGGTCAGCCATGCCGCCAAGCCAATGGTGAACGACGGAAAGATGATGTGGAAGGAAATCGTGAACGCGAACTGCAATCGCGAGAGGAGGAGCGCTGTGAGGTCCATCGCCTCCTCCCTCAGCGCCAGAGATTGGTCTTGGCGAGATCGATGAGCTCGTCGCTGCGACCGTTCATTATCGCCTTCACCATGTAGAGGGAGAAGCCTTTCGCCATCTCCACCGTCACCGAAGGCGGCATGGCGAGCTCGGTGCGGTTGACGACGGCATCGACGAGCACCGGACCGTCATGTGCCAAGGCCGAGGCGATCCCATCTTCGACATCCCCCGCATCCTGCAGGCGAATGCCGCGGATGCCGACCGCTTCGGCCATTGCCGCGAAATTCGGGTTCTTGAGCTCGGTGCCGAAATCGAGAAAGCCCGTCGACTTCTGCTCAAGCTCGATGAAGCCGAGGGCTCCGTTGTTGAACACGACAACCTTCACCGGCAGACGGTATTGCGCGATGGTGAGCAGGTCGCCCATCAGCATCGTGAACCCGCCATCCCCCGAAAGCGAAATGACCTGGCGTTCGCGATATGTGGCTTGCGCTCCGATTGCTTGGGCCATCGCATTGGCCATCGAGCCATGCCAGAACGAGCCGACGAGCCGGCGCTTGCCGTTCATGGCGAGATACCGCGCGGCCCAAACCGTAGGCAGGCCGACGTCACAGGTGAAAATGGCGTCGGTCGCCGCCTTCTCGCTGATGGTCTTCGCAACTTGCTGGGGATGAATGAGCTCCCGTCCCGGTTTGCCGATCGCAAGCTCGTCGAGCTGTTTGCGAGCCTTCGCGTAGTGCGTTTGCGCCTGCCGCAAATGCGTGTCGTCGGCCTTCGGCTGGAGCAGCGGCAGCAGGGCGCGAATCGTGGCGCCGACGTCGCCCACCAAACCCAGATCGATCGCCGTGCGCCGACCGAGATTCTCAGGCCGGATATCGACCTGCGCGATGCGTACGCCGCCGCCCTGCGGATAGAACTGCCGATACGGGAAGTCGGTCCCGAGCATCAGCAGGACGTCGCAGTCGAGCATGGCGTAATAGCCGGAGGAGAAACCGATCAGCCCGGTCATGCCGACGTCATAAGGGTTGTCCCATTCGACATGTTCCTTGCCCCGCATCGCATGCACCATCGGCGCCTTCAGGCGATCGCCCAGCGCGAGCAATGCGTCGTGGGCGCCGGCGCAGCCTGAGCCGCACAGGATGGTCACGCGGGCATCCCCGTTGAGCATGGCGGCGAGCCGCTCCAAGTCGGCACGCTCGGGTACCATGGCGGGCCGAGGCGGCAGCAGTCCCGCGAGTTTGGGCGGAGGCGCCTCGGCGGCCGGCCTCAAGGCGACGTCGCCCGGGATGACCAGCACGGAGACGCCGTGCTTGCCTACGGCCTCGCGGATCGCGACCTCGAGCGCGCGCGGCATCTGGTTCGCGCCCGAGACGAGCTCGCAGTAATGGCTGCATTCCCGGAACAGGGTTTCGGGGTGCGTTTCCTGGAAATAACCGGCGCCGATCTCGGCCGATGGAATGTGCGCCGCAATGCCCAGGACGGGCACGCGCGAGCGGTGGCAATCGAAGAGTCCGTTGATGAGATGCAGATTGCCGGGACCGCAGCTGCCGGCGCAAACGGCGATCTCGCCGGTCAAGTGCGCCTCGGCTCCGGCGGCGAAGGCGGCCACCTCCTCATGGCGCACGTGTACCCATTCGATCTTGCCCTGCCGGCGGATCGCGTCCGTGAGGCCGTTCAGGCTGTCGCCCACGATCCCGTAGATCCGCTTCACTCCCGCCGCAGCGAGCGTTTCGGCAAATTGATCGGCGACTGTTTTCATCATCTCCTCCGATGGTTGCTTCGGCCTGAGCGCGTATCACGCCTCAAACCCAGTACCGGTGTTTCCTGTCCCCTATTAAATTCCGATGCTCGTCATTCATGGCACCCCCTAAACGGGGGATCGCGCGGCGGGTCGACGGGGGATGCGCAAGAACAGCGCGCGAATGAGCGAGGGCGCAGCCCCTCTGGTCAGCTCGAAATTGCCCGCCAGCCGTCCGGGCCATCCAGTACCGCGTTCTGAAAACGTATGCTAACTGCTGGGTACTGTTTAATGGGCGCGTGTCGCTTCGACCCTGCTACCTGCCAAATCCGGAGGCAATTGCCAACGCGTCGCTACCAACCCGAGAGTCTGGGCTCGGCTTACTGCCTGAGCCCGCGTATCAACCGCGAGCTTCATGAATATGTTCTTCACGTGCGACTTGACCGTCTCCGGGGTGATTGCGAGCGTCCGCGCGATTTCCTTGTTCGATTGCCCCTCTCCGATCAACTCGAGCGCCGAGCGCTCGCGCGCTCAAAGAATCGCCCCCTGCGGGCGACCCCGCAATCCGGGCGGGGCGCAGGTCTTGCGGCCTCCACTGAGCCGCAATGCTATGCCTCCGACCTGGATCATCAGGTGAAAGCTTCTGCATGCCCAACAACAGCGACAGCGATGCGCAATCAGGGTCAAGCAACATCTGTCTGATACCGGCCGAGCCCGTGACGGACACAATGCTCCGATACAGCGCGTTGGCCTGCGAACGCTCATTCGCGCCAATCAAGGCAGTGGCAAGGACGATCTCTATCTCCAACCGACCAAAGCTGTCTTGCGCGGCTTCCAATTCAGCGCGCGCGGCCCGCAATAGTTCGACGGCATTTCGTGCCCGTTCCGCGGCCAAGGCCAGCCGCGCCCGCGCCGTCGCTGTGTACACCGATATTTCCGACCAAGCACAGCGGTTCGGTGCCCGATGTTTAGCGGCGAGCGCTTCCATCCGGTCGGCCGCTGCGCTTGCCGCGCTACGTCTGCCCTGGGAGAGCAAGAGGCGCACCCGCTCCCCAAGAACCGCCGCCGCAAGCCGGGGCCAATCCCGGCTGGATGCGAGCGCCTCCGTTTGCTCGAGCAGACTGTAGGCTCTTTCGATATTCCCACGCCATTCGGCGACCCGCGCCAGGACAATAGTTGCGCTCAATGCGCACTCGAGCAACCCTCCAGCCGTGATGAGCGGAACGCGATCGATTACCAGAGTCTCGGCTTCCTCGACCTGGCCCTGCTCGTAGCGGAGCTGTGCAAGAAGCGCCGCGGGCAGCGCCGCGCAAATGGAATTCGATCCCGCGTGACGTTCCGCCAAACGAAGGCCTTCGACGTAGTGGCGTTCGGCCGTCGACATGTGAAGCTGCTGGAATTCGGCTCGCCCGATCAGACATTCCCTGTAAATCGCGGCGAATAGATTGCGGCGAACCTCTTCCTCGCTGTAGGGAATCCACGGGGTCGCGTAGACCCCCTTGAGGTCTCCGGCCTTGAGGCGGCCGAATACGCTGACGTTCGAAGCCAAATTGGCCCGCCACGGATCGTTCGTCGTCCGAAGACATTCTTTGGCGAGCGTCAGCCCCGCGGCGCTGTCGTCCTTGAGAGCCACCGCCACCGCTCGAACGGCCAGGCAATTGGATCGAAGGTTCTCCACGTCATCGGCAGGAACCCCCGCGAGATCCTTCTCAATTTCATCGAGGTGATCGAGCGCTTCCTCAAGACGCAGCGCCAGCGCCATTCCCCAAACGATCGCCAATCGGATCTCGCTTTGCCCGCGCATAAGCTCGGCCGGAAAGAGTTGCAACCAGCCCATGAGCGTAAGCAGGTCGCCCCGCTGCACCAGCGACATCGCGCATCGCTCTATCCAGGCAACCGCCCGCTCGGTATCGCCTGCCGCGATGGCACGCTGAACCGCCTGGGTCCAAAGTTCTTTCGCGGCGTACCAGCTGTAGGCGCGCCGGTTAAGCTCGACGCATTCCTTGCCGTGCTCGCGGGCGAGTTTGCGGCGTAGATGTTCCGATAGGAGCGGATGATAGCGAAACCAGCGGCCGTCCTGGTCTCCGAGCACCGTGACGAGCCGGCATTCTGAGACAGCCTCGAGAAGCGACTCCGCTTCCATTACTCCCGCGACGGCTTCGCACAGCGCCGCCGAAAAGCGGTCCAGAACGGAAATTCGGACCATAAATTCAACCAGCTCTCTCGGCCGAGCCCGAAGCATCTCGTCGAGAAAAGCACCGAGAGGGCGCGCGGTCCCCGATATATCGCTGAGGGTCCGAGCCAAGCTCTGTCCCGATTTGGCACCTGCCGACGCTATGATCCGAAGCAGCGCGGGCCATCCTGCGGTCCTGTCGTGGATGGTCCGGGCATCTGCATCGTTTACGGCGATTTTTTGATCGTGGAGAAGGCGCCGGGTCTCCTGTGCGTCGAAGCGAAGCGCCGTCGCGTCGATCTCAAGCAAGAGATTTTGAGAGCGCAAGGTCGCAAGCGGAAGCGGCGGCTCGGTGCGGGTCGTGAGAATCAGGTGAAATTGGCTCGGAGCGTGCCGGATGATGAACGCGAGCGTCGCGTGAACCTCATCGTGTGAGACGAGGTGGTAATCGTCGATAACGAGGAAGACATCGTCATCGATCTCCGCAAGCTCGTTGACTAGGCTCGCCGCGATCGCATTGGGTCGGACGAGCGACGTGTCGGACATCAGGCGGAGCGATGCCTCGCCCGCGCCGCAGGCCCGTTTGAGGCTCTGCGCCACGTAGAAGAGAAAACGGCTGGGTTCGCTGTCTTCGGCGTCGAGCGCGAGCCAGGCGGCGATCTGCCCGCGTTTCCGAACCTGGTCGATCCAGCCGAGCGCCAGCGAGGTTTTGCCGAACCCAGCCTCGGCCCTTATCACCGTCAATCGCTTCGCCGCGAGCTGGCCGGCAAAATTCGTCAGCCGCGGCCTCTCCACGAGGCCAGGCGCCCTTCGGGGTGCTTGCACCTTTGTGGCTAGAAAATCGGGCTGATTGCCGGTCATCGGCCGATCCTCGCGAGCTGAGCGGAAAGCCGATCGGCGGACCAGGCCCCGATCTTCCGCCCTGCTCCCCCGCTTTCTCCCCTGTTCGGGGGATTCGGTCCCACAATGCTTGGGTTTAAGTCTAGCGGAACATGACAGGCACGCCAATGAGGGACACCGCACATCATATTTCGCGCCGCTCTGGTGGTCGAGGGTATCCGGTCACGGGCCGCGGCCGGAGACGGCGGCGGGATGGCGGTTCAGTGGGCAGAAAACAACGAAGGCTTCGCCCCTATGATCTTCGCCGCCAAGACCACCGCTGCTGGCCTCCTCGCCCTGCTGATCGCTTTCACCTTCAACCTCGATCAGCCGCAATGGGCGCTGCTGACGGTGTTCATCGTGTCGCAACCGGAGCTGAGCGGGTCGGTCTTGGCCAAGAGCTTCTACCGCACCATAGGTACCGCGATCGGCGCCGCCATCGCGCTCTTGCTCGTGGCGCTTTTCGCCCAAGAGCGTGTGCTGTTCCTCGGCGCGCTTGCGCTATGGATAGGTTCTTGCACCTTTGGCTCGCAATACGCGCGGAACTTCGGCGCATACAGCTTCGTCTTGTCCGGTTACACGGCCGCAATCGTCGGAATCCCCGCACGCAACAACTGCCACAAGATAACCGCAATGACGATGCCTGCCGCGGCGCACAGCATCCACGCTGGAAAAAAGGAGCCAAGAATATTCTGCGCCGGCGAGGCGGTGCAGCCGGCGAGAAACATGGCGGCAAGTTGGTGTACCGCGATGTTCACCCGTTCGCGTTTCAACCGGGTCTTTCCGCCTATTTGTCTACGCGCCAAGGGGTCTGGTCGGGGGGCATCGTACGCAACACATTCTTTATTATCGATCAGTTGAAGCGACATTCGCCACATCCCCGGCGGGTTCGACGCCAGGATCGCCCTTTTTATCGACTTAAGCAATGGGCGACGGGGCTCGTCGCGCGCAAGAGGCATTCAAAGCCGCCGGGTGACAACGCTGCGGCGCTGAACCGGGCTGCTCCAACTGCAGCAAAGCGCACCTCCGCTGTCGGTGCTTGCCGCATTTGATGCCGTTGGCCCCTCTTGCGGGCGCGGGGAGTGCCCACAGCCGGGCGATCGGCGACAGGATGTCGGCGAGCATCTGTCGCGACACCGCCATCTCGGCCATTTGGAACGTGATGTAATGGCCGTGGTTGACGACCTTCGCGCCGATCTTGATCAGTTTCTCGCGCAGGCTGGTCAGCGACCACGGCTCCTCCGTATTCGGCATCGCCAGCGTCCGCATGAAGTTGCCGAGGTTGTGGGCCAGCGCATGGAGTTGGAGACGCACAGCGTTGGCGGTGAAGGTACGGCACGACAGCCGCGTCCGTTTGATCGCGTTCTCATCTTCCCTGATGTACTGCTCGCAGGTGCCGCGCTGGTTGTAGAAGGCCACGACCCGTTCGGCCGGCCGCGCCAGATTGATGATGATGAAGCCGACGCGCGGATAAAGCTCGCCCGGATGCCGCTCGACCTTGGCCACGACGCGGCGCGGCTTGTTCCAGCTTTGCGCTTGATAGCTGAAGCTGGCGTAGTGGCGGCGCACCTCGTGCGGCGGTCGCCCGCCTGGGCGCTTGAACAGATAGCCGCTTCTCCCTTGCAAAACGTTGTTGGCCGGCAGCCGGATCGTGTAGCCGACGCGCTCGGTTTCGATATGGGCGCCACCAAGCTGAGCTACGTAACGCAACTGACCGCGGTCAAGTCCGAGGCTTGCCGGATAAACGGGTTGGGGATGCGGTGAGTGTAGCACTGACGGCCGGTGCGGTTCGCTCGGCGTGAGCGCGATCGAGCGCATCGCGGATCGCCTTCAACTGACGCTGCTCGAACTCGGTCACCTTGAGACCGCGCCAACGCTCGGCGGCGCGGATCAGCGCTGCATACATTAGACCCGATTTCGTTTAGGTTGGCCATATCCGGCATGCCGAAAATAGCGAACGCACTCGTTTGCGGGAACGCTGTTTATTGCGGAACGGACGGCCGCCGAGAGGGCACGAGGTGTTCGTGGCTCCCAGGTGCGAAGGACCGATTTCAGCTTGCCGATCGCGGGCTCGATTGGGTTCAGGTCCCCGCAACCACTTTTACCGAACTGCGAAACCGTTCTGGCGCCGCTCCCGTGGGAGCGGCGTTCTGCTGTTCGGGCAGCGCGATCGCGACCATGTTGGCGACGTCGCCGATGAGCTCGATCTGCGTGCCGTGCTCGCCAGGGTGCAGCAAAATGCGCTCGACGAGGCCGCGCAGGAGCTCCGTCGCCTCGGTGCGCGTCCGGTCGTCGGCAAGCGCCTCATGCAGGCGCAGCGCCTGGTTGCGGTAGACCTCCGCGAGGTTCGGGTGCAAGTACGGGAGCGGTGCACCCGCAGCCTCGACGTCGCGCTTCAGCTCGGCCTTGCAGCGCTCGAGGTCGTCGAGCTTCCCCTGCAAGCTGGCGCCGCGGAGCCCGTCCGCGATGGCGTCGACGAGCTGGTCGAGCTTCCGCGTGACATCGGCAAGCTCGCGGCGCTTCGAGGCCGCCGCCTGTTCCAGCCCTCGCCGCTGCTCGTTCGCCTCCTTGACGAAGGCCGCCGTCCGCTACGACAAGCTCGCCAGAAACTTCCTTGCCGCCGTCTGTCTCGTCGGCGCACTCTATTGGCTCAAATTATGAGTCCAGACCCTAGCCTCGACTGACGATCTGAGGCGTAAAGACCAGAATTTGCGCTTGAGGAAACAAACGTGATTGAGCTTCAGATAATCACGCCCAGGTCGTCACTGGTCAAAACGGCCCACAGTCGCCAGGCGGCCCTCATGATCCAGGGATAGGGCGGAAGGGATCGGCGTGGACACCGCTCACCTTCTCCTCGCGTTTGGCATCGTGCTCGCGGCGATCGCGGTCGCCGTGGGCGTCGCGCAGCGGCTCAGGCTTGGCGCGCCGGTCGCGATGCTCGGGGTCGGCATGGTGCTCGGGCCGCATTCGCCGTGGCCTTTGCTGACCGGACACGTCGACGAGCTGCAGGCCGTAGGCGAGATCGGCGTCATGCTGCTGGTCTTCACCGCGGGCCTCAACACGCAGCCGAAGCGCCTCTGGACGATGCGCCCGCTCGTCTTCGGTCTCGGGCCACTACAGTACGCGCTCACGGTCGTCGCACTGCTCGGCGTGATCGCCGTTTTCGTCGGCCCGAAGGCGTTCCATTGGGGATCAGCGCTCGTCGTGAGCCTCGGCCTCGCGATGAGCTCGAGCGCCATCCCGCTTCCCCTGATCGAGGCGCGCGGCGAGGAGGGCTCGCCGCACGGGCGAGCCGTCATCGCGCTCGACCTCTTCCAAAGCCTCGCCACGATCCCGGTGCTGGCGATCATCCCGATCGTTGCCGCCGGCACGGCGCAGGGGATACAGTTCGACTTCGCAAAGAGCGCCGAGGTGGCCGCTGCGGTGGTCGGCGTCTACCTGCTCGGCCGGTACCTCCTGCCGCGGGCGCTGGCGCTGACCGCACGCGAAGGCGGGCCCATCGGCTTCGTGGTGGTGGTTCTCGCCGGCGTGTTCCTTGCTGCGGCGGCGATGGAGTTTGCGGGCGTATCGATGGCGCTCGGCGCATTCATGATCGGCGTCCTCCTTTCCACCTCGCCCTACGCCGACCAGGTCAAGGCGGCGGCGGCACCCGCGCGAGAGGTGCTGCTCGCGGTGTTCTTCATCGCCATCGGCATGGCGATCGGCCTGCACGAGCTCGCCGCGATGCGCTCGCAGCTCGCCCTGTACCTCCCGCTGATGCTGATCATCAAGTTCGCGGTGCTCGGCATCCTCGCGCTCGCCTTCCGGCTCGGCCGCCGTGCCGCGTTCCTCGCCGGCTTGCTCATGATGCCCTTCGACGAGATCGGTTACCTGATCCTGGCGAGCGCCCATTCGTACGACCTGCTTCCCGCGGACCACTACGCCCTCGGTCTCGCGATGATCTCGTTCTCGTTCATCGTGTCGCCGCCGCTGATCAACTTTGGCTATCGGTTGGCGGACCGCATGCGCCGCGCATCAAAGGGGCCGGACACAAAGTCCGTGGACGCGGCGAACCACGTCGTGGTCGCCGGCTACGGTTACGTCGGACAGGCGATCTGCACCATGCTCGAGCGAGCGAAGATCCCGTACACCGCGTTCGAGGTCGACCCGGAGCACCTCACGCGCGCCTCGCGCTCCGGGCGCGACGTGCATTACGGCGATCTCGGCGATCCGATCCTCTTGAACGCCATCAACATCGGGCGGGCCCGCCTCGCGATCGTATTGACCACGCGGCACGACCTGGCGAAGCGAATGATCGACGCCATGCGCCAGTTCTACCCCTCCGTCCCGGTCGTGACGGCGGTGCAGTTCCTCGCCGAGCGCGATGCGCTGCGTCGCTTCGGTGCGAAGGATGTGGCGGCGCTCGTACCGGAGGGCGTGCTCGCCTTCGGACGCGCCGTCCTGGGTCGTCTGGGCCTCCCGGCCGATCGGGTCGAATCGATCGCGAATGAGGTCAGCTCGAACGATTACGCCGCGTTGCGCTCGGCCCCGGAGGCGGAGACGACAGCGCCCTCCGCGCCTAACGAAGCGGACGCGGCGCAATCGGCGAGCACGGCCGCGCCGAAGAGCGTCTGGCATCGGCTACGCGGCGCCCCGAGTTCTGTGCGGAAATCCGCAAGCAAACAGAGGTAGTTCCTGGGAGCCTTGGTGTAATTCGGCGTCAGTTCCGGATGTCGTTTGACAACCTGTGCATTCCGAAAAATAGATTCTCGATGGATTTCGCATTCGAGCGCCGGATTATGTAACGATCGCCGATCATGGTCGCTATCCTGAAATTGCTCCTTGCGTCGGCGCTAGTGCGCTTCAGATCTCGGTTCTGGCTTGAGATCGAAAATCTCGCCCTGCGGCATCAGATCAACGTCCTGCGCCGCGCCGCCCCAAGGCGAATGCGCCCGACTGGAAGCGAGCGGCTCTTATTTGTTTGGCTCTATAGACTGTGGCCAGGCGT
>Ga0335069_10002150_pt1 | contig 30690 bp, 34 predicted proteins | sample Lox_Sample_11_FD_206714 | JGI IMG/M metagenome (GOLD analysis project Ga0335069, IMG submission 206714) | Soil microbial communities from Loxahatchee National Wildlife Refuge, Florida, United States - Lox_Sample_1.1 | ecosystem: Environmental > Terrestrial > Soil > Wetlands | place: USA...
GGCGAGCGCGCTGGTCGCGGCCGCCGCGCTCGGCATCCTGGCCGGCGGACTGCTCTCGGAGCACGTGAACCCGCGCACGCTCTCGTGGATCGCCGGCGCGGGCTTCGTGGCCGTCGGGATCTGGACTTTGCTGCGCGCGTGATGGGAGTCGCGCAGTCGCTGAGCCTCTTCTTCGCGGCCGGAGCGCTCGGCGGTCTCGCGACCTCGCTGGTCGTGTGGCTCTGCGGCGAGAGCGGTCTCTCGCACGCGCTCGGCGTCGCGATCGCGCCGGAGCTGACGCCGGCCTTCCTGTATCCGCGCATCGTGTGGGGCGGTCTCTGGGGATTCCTCTTCGCCTTGCCGCTCGGCGTCCGCTCCGCCGTGCGGCACGGCCTCCTGCTCTCGCTCGCGCCGACCGCCTATCAGCTCCTCGTCGTCTTCCCGCGCGCGGGTCGCGGCGCGCTCGGCCTCGAGCTCGGCGCGCTGACCCCGGTCCTGGTGCTCGGCTGGAACGCGGTGTGGGGCGTCGTCGCGGCCTGGTGGCTCCGCGGAACGCGCGGTCATGCCGGCTGAGCTGCGCGCTCACGGCCGCATGAACGTGAAGTCGGTGTCCGGATCGAGGTGCTCGGCGGTGAAGACGAGCTGGCGCGCGACGTCCTCCCGGGTGCGCGAAGCGAGCCAGATCTCGACCACGTGCTCGAGCAGCAGCCGCCCGACCACGTCGCGCGGCATCCGCGCGTGGTCGCTCTCGGCGAGCAGCGCCTCGACGTGTCGCTTCACGATCTCGCGGTCCGCACTCATTACGGTCCTCCAAGGCGGAGCATGATCTCGATTGCAACGGCGGGCCAGCTCGCGGCGCCGCCGATCGCCTGCGCGGTCGCGGTCGCGCTCTTGCTGCGCGCCGAGGCGCGCGGCTCGCAGCGCGGCGTGTGGATCTGGAAGCCCCTCGCCGCGGCCTCGTTCCTCGCGGCGGCGTGGCTCTGGGGCGCGCCCGCTTCCGAGTACGGCCGCAGGATCCTGCTCGGCCTCGCGCTCTGCGCCTGCGGCGACGTGTTCTTGATTCCGCGCAGCGACACGAGCTTCCGGCTCGGACTCGTCGCGTTTCTGTGTGGCCACCTGGCCTACGCCGCGGCCTTCCTCACGCTTCCCGTTGCGCTCCAGGTTCTCGTGCCCGCCGCGATCGCGATCGCGCTCGCGCTCTGGCGCGTGTGGCGCTGGCTCGCTCCGCACCTGCCCGCGCGCGAGCGCGTCCCGGTCTCTGCGTACTTCGCGGCGATCGGCGCGATGGGCGCGCTGTCGATCTGCGCCGTCGCGGCGGGCGCCCCGGTCGCCGCGGCGCTCGGCGCGCTCGGCTTCATGGCCTCGGACGTCTCGGTCGCGCGCGAGCGCTTCGCCGCGAAGGGCTTCCGGAACGCCGCCTGGGGGCTGCCGCTCTACTTCGCGTCGCAGCTGCTGCTCGCGTGGAGCAGCGCCGGCACGACCCCGTGATACGCTGCGCCGCGTGATGCGCCTCGCGCGAACGCTGGGACTCGCCGCGCTGCTGTGCGCGTGCGCGTCGTCCGCGCCCTCGGAGCCTCCGCGCTTCGATCCGGTGTCGGCCGATCCGCCGCCCGACGCGGCAAATCCCGCGCGTCTCGCGGAGGACGTCTCGTTCACGAGCGACGGCGCGCGCATGAATGCGATCCTCTACGAGGCGGCCGGCGCGGGTCCGCACCCGACAGCAATCCTGCTCCACGGCTTCCCCGGCAACGAGCGCAACCTCGACCTCGCGCAGGCACTGCGCCGCGCCGGCTGGAACGTCGTGTTCTTCCACTACCGCGGCACCTGGGGCAGCCGCGGCGACTTCTCCTTCACGCACGTGCTCGAGGACGCGGCCGCGGTGCTGGCGCAGGTGCGCGCGCCGGAGTTCGCGCGCGCGCATCGCATCGACCCGTGGCGCATCGTGCTGATCGGCCACAGCATGGGCGGCTTCGCGGCGCTGATGGTCGCGTCCGAGCACGACGAGGTGGAGTGCGCCGTGTCGCTCGCCGGCGCGAACTTCGGGCTGCTCGCGACCGCGCTGGCCGACCCGACGCAGGCGCAGCAGACGGGCGACACGTTCGAGCGCTGGGGCAGCGGACCGATTCCGGGCATCTCGGGCGCCGCGCTGACGGGCGAGCTGCGCGAGAACGGGAAGCGCTTCGACCTCGTGCAGCGCGCCGGCGCGCTCGCCGCGAAGCCCGTGCTGCTCGTGGCCGGCGCGCGCGACACCGTCGCGAAGCCGGAGCTCCACCATGCGCCGCTTGCGGCCGCGATCGCAGCGCAGCCGGGCGCGCGCCTCACGCAGGTCGTGCTCGATTCGGACCACGCCTTCTCCGACGCGCGCATCGCGCTGGCGCACGCCGTGCTCGACTTCCTGGCGCAGGAGTGCACGGCCTCATCGGTCTGAGCTCCGCGTGGCGGCCCGGGCCGCGCCAAGGAGACGCAGTGGACCTCGCGCAGCACCGTCACATGCCTCCGGTCTCGACCTTGATGACGCCCTTCCCCTACTTCGTGGGGCCGGACGATCCGGTGACGCGCGTGCTCGATCTGATGCGCGAGCACGACATCCAACACGTGCCCGTCAAGCAGGACGACCGCGTGGTCGGACTCATCTCGCAGAGCGATCTGCGCTGGCTGACGGACCCGCACCGCGGCGCGATCGATCCGGCGTCGATTCGCGTGCGCGACGTGCCGGTGCCGCCGCCCTACTCGGTCGAGCTGACGGCGCCGCTCGGACCCGTGCTGCTCGAGATGGCCCGCCTCCACGTCGGCTCGGCGATCGTGCTGCGGTCGGGACGCCTCGCCGGCATCGTGACCGAGACCGATGTGTGTCGCGCGCTCGGGCAGGTGCTCGAGCGGCGCTTCCCGCCGGGCGGCGGCGGAGACGCCGCGTGAGCGCGGCGCGGCGACTCGTCCACTACTTCGACTACAAGAGCCCCTACGCCTTCCTCGCGCAGGAGCCGACCTTCGCTCTCGCGCGCGAGACGGGCGCCGAGCTCGTGCTCGTCCCCTACACGCTCGACATCCCGTCCTTCCTCGGCCGCGCCGAGGTCGACGCCGAGGGGCGCGTGCTCTCGGAGGAGCGCAATCCGCACCAGTGGCGGCGCGTCCGCTACGTCTACATGGACTGCCGTCGCGAGGCGCGCCGACGCGGGCTCGTGATCCGCGGCCCGCGCAAGGTCTACGACACGCGCGCCGCGCACGTGGGATTCCTGTACGCGCAGCGGCGAGGCGACCCGCGCGCCTATCACGACGACGTGTTCGCGCGCTTCTGGCGCCACGAGCTCGAGATCGAGGACCCGTCCGCGATCGCGGACGCGCTCGCGCGCGCCGGCATCGACCCGGGCGGCTTCGCCGACTACCTCGCGGGCCGTGGCCTCGAGGAGCTCGTCGCGCTCCAGCGCGAGGCCGAGGCGGAGGGCGTGTTCGGCGTCCCGAGCTATCGCGTCGGCGATCAGCTCTACTGGGGCAACGAGCGGCTCGAGCGCGTGCGCGAGCAGCTCCTGGCGGGAGCATGAGCGCGACGATCCATCGCGGGGACCGCGACGGCGTGCGCGTGCTGGCGCTGGCGCGGCCGCCCGTCAACGCGATCGACTTCGCGCTCGTACGCGCGCTCGGCGATGCGGCCGAGGCGGCAGGGTCCGACGCGGCCTGCCGCGCGCTCGTCGTCACCGGCGCGCCCGGCGTCTTCTCGGCCGGCATCGACACGAAGCGCATTCCCACCTACGACGCCGACGAGCGCGCGTCGATGCTGCGCGCGGTCAACCGCACCGTGCTGGCGCTCTACGCGCTCGAGAAGCCGGCGGTCGCGGCGATCTCGGGCCACGCGCTCGGCGCGGGTCTCGTGCTGGCGCTCTGCTGCGATCTGCGGCTCGCGGCCGACGGCGACTTCCGCCTCGGCCTCACGGAGGCCGGAGCGGGGATTCCCTTCCCCGCCGGCCCGCTCGCCGTCGCGCGAGCCGAGCTCTCGCCCGAGTCGCTGCGCCGCCTCGCGCTCTCGAGCGCCGCCGAGGCGCCCGGCTCGCCGTGGCTCGCGGGGATCGTCGACCGCGTGGTGCCCGCGGAGGGTCTTCTCGCCCGCGCACTCGACGAAGCGCGCGCGCTCGCCGCGCAGCCGGCCTTCGCCGCCGTGAAGCGCCAGCTCCGCGGCGACACCATCGCGCGTCTACGGCGGATCGTGGAGCGCGACGAGGAGCCGCTGCTCGCCGGCTGGCTTCCCGGCCCGAAGCCCGCCTAGCGATTGGTCAGACTCATCCCCGCCGCGTCGTAGCGCTCGCCCGCCGCGGCGCCGGGCGGCAGCGCCTCGTCGATGCGCGCGAGATCGCGCGCATCGAGGCGGATCTCCGCGGCGCCGGCGTTCTCCTCGAGGTACTTCCGCCGCTTCGTGCCCGGGATCGGCACTACGTGCTCTCCGCGCGCGAGCAGCCACGCGAGCGCGAGCTGTCCCGGCGTGCAGCGCTTCTCCGCCGCGATCTCCTTCACGCGCGCGACGAGCGCGAGGTTGCGATCGAAGTTCTCCTGCGCGAAGCGCGGCGTGCGCCGGCGGAAGTCGTTGGCGCCGAGCTCCTCGAGGCTCTCGATCTTTCCGGTGAGGAAGCCTCGTCCGAGCGGGCTGTAGGCGACGAAGGCGGCGCCCTGCTCGCGACAGGCCGCGAGCATGCCGCCCGGTCGCTCGGGCTCGCGCGTCCATAGCGAGTACTCGCTCTGCACCGCCGAGATCGGGTGGACCGCGCAGGCGCGGCGCAGCGACTCGACCGAGCACTCCGACAGCCCGAGCGCGCGCACCTTGCCCGCGCGCACGAGCTCGGCCATCGCGCCGACGGTGTCCTCGATCGGCACGTTCGGATCGACGCGATGCTGGTAGTAGAGGTCGATGCGCTCGATGCCGAGGCGCGAGAGGCTCGCGTCGCAGGCCGACGCGACGTAGGCCGGATCGCCGCGGATCCCGATCGGGCGGCCGCTCGCGTCGCGCACGAAGCCGAACTTCGTCGCGAGCACGATGCGGTCGCGCGCGCGCTGCTCTTTGAGGAAGCGTCCGATCAGGCGCTCGTTGTGGCCGGTGCCGTACGCGTCTGCGGTGTCCCAGAACGTGACGCCGAGCTCGATCGCGCGCGCGAGCGTGGCGAAGTTCTCCTTCTCGTCCGCGTCGCCGTAGAACTCGGACATGCCCATCACGCCGAGCCCGATCGCCGAGACTGTCTTTCCGCTCCGCCCGAGCGCGCGCGTCTGCATGGCGCCCTCCTTCTCGTTCGATTCGCACTCTATCACGCGCGAGTGGACGACCCGTGCGCGGTTCAAGCCGCGCGCGCGGGCGCCGAAGAGTCAGCCGATGTCCGAGCTTCCCGTCGCGACGCGGCCACGGCTCGAGATCGGAACGCCGCAGCACTTCCGCTGGCTCGAGGGCATCGTGCGCGCGGTGCTGGTGCTGAATCTCGCCGACGCGCTCTTCACCCTGGTGTGGATCCGCAGCGCGCTCGCGAGCGAGGCCAATCCGCTGCTGCGCGAGCTGGCGCACGGACACCCCGTCGCGTTCGTGGCGGTGAAGACGGCACTCGTCGGCCTCGCGTCGTGGCTCTTCTGGCGTCAGCGCCAGCGCCCGCTGGCTGTCATCGCGATCTTCCTGGCCTTCGGCGTCTACTACGCGCTGCTGCTCGCGCACCTCGGCTTCCTCTCCCTGGTGGTGCGCGGCGCGGCGCTGATCCCCTGACTTCTTTAGAATGCGCGCGCCATGTACGCCCGCGTGTTCCTCGTCCTCTCGGCGCTCCTCTGGCTGCCCTACGGCCTCTACTGCCTGATCGACCCGGGCTCGCTCGCGCAGGCCGCGGGCGTCGTGGCCCGGACACCGACCGGCACCACCGAGCTGCGCGCGATGTACGGCGGTCTCCAGGCCGCGATCGGCGTGCTCGCGCTGGTGGGCGCGATTCGCGGCAGTGTCACGCGGAGCGCGCTCGTCGCGATCGGCACGTTGACCCTGGGCCTCGGATCCGCGCGGCTGCTCGGCGCCCTGATGGATGGAGGCTTCACCAGCTACACCGGGATGGGTCTCGGCTTCGAGTGGACGTCCGCGCTGGTCTCGCGCTGGCTGCTCAGCCGACAGAATTGACCGCTGATCTCGAGGCGCTTCGCAGCGAGCGCCTGCTCCTCTCGCGACCGCGCGCGAGCGACCTCGCCGACCTCGTCGCGCTCCACGCCGACCTGCGCGTGATGGCGACGCTCGGCGGCCTGCGCGACCTGGCCGCGACCGAGTCGCAGCTCCGCGACTTCGACGCGCACTGGGAGCGACACGGCTTCGGCCCGTGGATCCTGCGCGACCCGGAGACGCGCCGCTTCCTCGGCCGCGGCGGTCTCCGCCACGTCGAGGTCGAAGGCCGCGACGAGGTCGAGCTCCTCTACGCGCTGGTCGCCGACGCCTGGGGTCGCGGCTACGCCGCCGAGCTCGCGCGCGAGAGCATCCGGGTGGCGTTCCAGATCCTCCGCCTTCCCGAGCTCGTCTGCTTCACGCTGCCGACGAACGAGCGCTCCCTCGCGGTCATGCGGGGCGCCGGATTCCAGTACCAGCGCGACTTTCTGCATGCAGGGCGACCGCACCGCCTCCACCGGCTGCGCGCCCCGTCGTAGGACTTGCTCGCAGGTCCGCGCCGCCTGCGGGTATAGTGAGCGTCCACCCGCATTCCCGAGGAGAACCCCCGCATGGCCGCGGCCCCGTCCTTCGTCGAGCGCAAGGATCTCTACATCGGAGGGGAGTGGGTCCCCTCGCAGAGCCGCAACACGATCGACGTGATCAGCGCGTCGACCGAGGAGCCGCTCGGACGCGTGTCCGACGCGACACCGGCCGACATCGACCGCGCCGTCGCCGCCGCGCGACGCGCCTTCGACACGGGTCCCTTCCCCGACTGGACTCCGGCCGAGCGCGCCGACGCGATCTCGCGTCTCTCGAAGGCGCTGCAGGCGCGCGCGCCGCAGATCGCCGACACCATCTCGCGCGAGAACGGATCGCCGATCGCGTCGTCGATGGGCCTCCAGGTCTTCTCCGCGACCATGGTGCTCGACCAGTACGCCGAGATGGCGCGCGGCGGCTTCCCCTTCATGGAGGAGCGCGCCGGCATCATGGGCAACCGCGTGCGCATTCGCCGCGCTCCGGTCGGCGTCGTCGCCGCCGTGGTGCCGTGGAACGTACCGCTCTTCGTGTCGGTGCTGAAGCTCGGCCCGGCGCTCGCGGCGGGCTGCACCGTCGTGCTGAAGCTCGCGCCCGAGACGCCGCTCGACGGCTACCTGCTGGCCGACGCGATCGCCGACGCGCAGCTCCCGCCCGGCGTCATCAACGTGCTCTGCGCCGGCCGCGAGAACAGCGAGTACCTGGTACGCCACCCGGGCATCGACAAGGTGTCGTTCACCGGCAGCACGGTGACGGGCGGCAAGATCGGCGGCATCTGCGGCGAGCAGATCAAGCGCTGCACGCTCGAGCTCGGCGGCAAGTCGGCCGCGATCCTGCTCGAGGACGCCGCCGTCGACGGACCGATGCTGATGCAGCTCCTCGGCGCCGCGCTGATGAACAACGGCCAGGCCTGCGGCGCGCAGACGCGCATCCTCGCGCCGCGCACGCGCTACCAGGAGATCGTCGACGCGCTCGCCGGCGCGGTCGGCGCGATGAAGGTGGGCGACGCGCTCGACCCGGCGACCAACATCGGACCCGTGGTGAGCGCGCGCCAGCGCGACCGCATCAAGGGCTACCTCGAGGCGGGCAAAGCGGCCGGCGCGAAGCCGGTCGTCGGCGGCGGCTTGCCGAAGGCGCTCTCGAAGGGCTGGTTCATCGAGCCGACCGTCTTCGCGAACGTCGACAACAAGATGAAGATCGCGCAGGAGGAGATCTTCGGTCCGGTGCTGGCCGTGATCCCCTACGGCAGCGAGGAGGAGGCGATCTCGATCGCGAACGACTCGCAGTACGGACTGTGCGGCAGCGTCTGGACGCCCGACATCGAGCACGGCGCGAAGGTCGCGGCGCGCGTGCGCACCGGCTGCGTCGCGGTCAACTCGGGCATGATCGTCGACCTGAAGTCGCCCTTCGGCGGATTCAAGAAGTCGGGGCTCGGCCGGGAGCTCGGCCCGGAGGGCCTCGCCGGCTATCTCGAGTACCAGTCCATCATCCTGCCCGCCGGCTATCCGGCGCAGGCCTAGAGGGGACCTTGCCATGAACACGATGCAGTTCTACATCGACGGCCGCTGGGTCGATCCGACCGAAGCGCGGCCCTTCCCGGTGATCGATCCCTCGACCGAGGAGTCGATCGCGCAGATCGCGCTCGGCAGCGCGAAGGACGTCGACCTCGCGGTCGCGGCCGCGCGCCGCGCCTTCGAGACCTTCTCGCAGACCTCGCGCGAGGAGCGGCTCGCGCTGCTGAAGCGCATCGCCGCCTCCTACCAGAAACGCTATGCGGACCTAGCGAAGACGATCTCGCAGGAGATGGGCGCTCCGTTCTGGCTGAGCAACGCGGCGCAGGCCGCCACCGGACTCGGTCACCTGAACGAGGCGATCAAGATCCTCGAGAGCTACGAGTTCGAGGAGCTGCGCGGCACGACGATGATCCGGCGCGAGCCGATCGGCGTGTGCGGCTTCATCACGCCGTGGAACTGGCCCGTCAACCAGATCATGTGCAAGGTCGCGCCGGCGCTCGCGGCAGGCTGCACGATGGTGCTGAAGCCGACGGAGCTCGCGCCGCTGAACGCCCTGATCGTGGCCGAGATCTTCCAGGACGCGGGCGTGCCGGCCGGCGTCTTCAACCTGGTCAACGGCGACGGCCCGACGGTCGGGCAGGCGATCTCGTCGCACCCGGGCATCGACATGGTGTCGTTCACCGGCTCGACGCGCGCGGGCATCCTGGTCGCGAAGGCCGCGGCCGACACCGTGAAGCGCGTGACGCAGGAGCTCGGCGGCAAATCCGCCAACATCATCCTCGACGACGCCGACCTCAACACGGCCGTCGGCGGCGGCATGATGGGCTGCGCGATGAACTCGGGTCAGTCGTGCAACGCGCCGACGCGCATGCTGGTGCCGGCGAAGCTTCACGATCAGGTCGTCGCGATCGCGAAGGCCGTCGCCGAGACGATCACCGTCGGCCCGCCCTTCGCGGAGGGCACGCGCATCGGCCCGGTCGTCAGCGAGACGCAGTGGCAGAAGATCCAGCGCCTGATCAAGGCGGGGATCGACGAGGGCGCCACGCTCGTGACAGGCGGCCCCGGCAAGCCGAAGGGACTCGAGCGCGGCTACTACGTGCGCCCGACGGTCTTCGCCAACGTGCGCAACGACATGACGATCGCGCGCGAGGAGATCTTCGGACCCGTGCTCTCGATCCTGCCGTACCAGAACGACGACGAGGCGGTGAAGATCGCGAACGACACGCTCTACGGCCTCGCGGGCTACGTGTCGTCGGGGAATCTGGAGCGCGCGCGCCGCGTGGCCATTCGGCTGCGCGCGGGCCAGATCAACCTGAACGGCGCGGGCCCCGACTTCACGGCGCCGTTCGGCGGCTACAAGCAGTCGGGCAACGGCCGCGAATGGGGCGTCTTCGGCTTCGAGGAGTTCCTCGAGATCAAGGCGATCACGGGCTGGCAGCCCGCCGCGAAGTAGCACACGCTAGCGTCTGAACGAATCCGCGGGCCGGGCTCGAAGGAGTCCGGCCCGCGGTGCTTTCGGGGTCGCGGTGACGCCGGAGGCGGAGGGTTCGCGGGCTCCGCCCCCGCACCCCGATTGAACGAGAGGACCGGAGTCACGCGAGAGCCTCCTTGCTCACCGACTCGACGATCAGATGTAGGTGATCGTTCCGAATCGAGTAGTGGGCAAGGCGGAAGCGGCCGCGCTCGCACGCAGCGCCAGGCTGCGTTCCAGCTCACGTACCAGCTTCACCCTTCGCACCGAAGGCAGTCCACGCCGCGCCTTCAACCTGACGTGGCAGGGAAGGCGCGCCGCGAGCTGCGCTCGCGCGCGGTGTGTCTCGAAGATCCAGATCGAGCTGCCGAACGCGCCGCGCCATGACCTGCACTCTGACATGCAGGTCTGACAGGTACGGTCACGCGCTCATCTTGATTTGCGCGATGTTCTCGTGGCACGCTGGCGAAGAGACAGTCGGGCGGCGGGAAGAATGAGTACGCAGCGTGACTACGTTCAACGCTGCACCGAGCTTCTTCGGACCAGTCCGGAGCCGATGTGGGCACGGATGCGCGAACTTCTCGAGGAGCGAGGGGTGTCCCCCTCCACCTCAGTTCTCGCCACTTCCTTCCCCAACGACAACAGTTTTGAGTTCGGCATCGTCGTGACCAGCGACCGCCGCGTCTACTAGTTCGGACTCGACTACCTTCACAAACCGGTCGAGCAAGGTGTCTGCAGGGAGTGGGTCGACCTCACGGAGCGTCACGCCAGCTCGCCGTATCACTACGATGTCGCGGCGGCATTCGCTGTTCTGGAAGAGTCTCGGTGAACACCCTCACCGCACCGGCTCGATCGGCGTTATGACGCCGACGCGCGACTCGATCGCCTCCGCGGCCGCGAGGCAGAGATCCTCGCGGTAGCGATCTCCGATCAGCTGCACGCCCTGCGGCAGTCCGTGCGCGACGCCGACGGGCACGACGGCCGCGGGGAGTCCGAGCAGATTCAGTACGAGCACGATGCGCATGCTCTGGAAGATCTCCTCGGCGGCCTGCCGGCTCTCCACGTCGCGGCCCACCGGGAAGGGCGGCTGCGTACAGACCGGCGCGAGCACCAGCGGGAACTCCGTCTGGAAGGTCGTCCACGCGCGCGCGATCGCGTTGCGGTCTGCGAGCTTCCGTTGGTAGGTGGCGAGGTCGATCTCCGGCTCGCGCGCGAGCCAGAAGTCGAGGGAGCGCTGCGAAGCCTGCGAGAGCAGCGGACGCATCAGCGGCAGCATCTGCATGCGGAGATCCGAGGCGACGAGCGCGCTCCACATCGCGGCAGCCTCCACCACCATCGGCGGCTCGCGCTCCTCGACGGCGTAGCCCGCGTCGGCGAGCGCATCCGCAGCGCAACGCACGCCGGCGGCGACGTCCGGATGCACGCCGGCGCCGCCGGGGTCGACGCTCACGGCGACGCGCACGGGCTTACGCGGGCCCGCGCCTTCGAGCGGGGCGGGCGTCCACCAGGGATCGCGCGGATCGCGGCCCGACATGCAGCCGAGTGCGAGCCGGAGATCCGCGACCCGGCGCGCCATCGGCCCCTCGACCATGAAGAGCTGGAGCGTCGGCGAGAGCTCGGCGGGCGCGATCGACGACGCGTGCGTGACGCGCCCCTGCGTCGGACGCAGCGACGCGATGCCACAGAACTGCGCCGGTATGCGCAACGAGCCCCCGTAGTCGTTGCCGTTGCCGAGCGGCGTCATGCCCGTCGCGAGCGCGACGGCATCGCCGCCGCTCGAGCCGCCGGGTGTACGCAAGGCGTCCCAGGGATTCTGCGTCGCGCCCCGCAACGAGCTCTCGCAGTGCCAGCGCAGGCCGAAGTCCGGAAGGTTCGTGCGCGCGATCACGATGGCGCCGGCGGCGCGCAGCTGCGCCACGTGCGGCGCATCGAGCGGCGGCACGGCGTCCTTCATGACGACCACGCCCTGCGTCGTCGCCGAGCCCGCGACGTCGACGTTCTCCTTCACCGTCATCGGCACGCCGTGGAGCGGCCCGATCGCGTCGCCGCGACCTTGCGCGGCGTCGGCCGCGTCCGCGGCGGCGAGCGCCGGGTCCGCGTGTACGGCGCCGATCGCGCGACAGACGGGATCCACCTCCGCGATGCGCGCGAGGTGCGTCTCCACCACTTCGCGGCTCGTATGCTCGCGGCGGCGGATCCGCGCGGCGAGCTCCGAGGCGGAGAGCTTCCAGAGCGGCGTCGACATCGCGGCCCCCTCCCGGCGTCGCAGCGTAGCGCCGCCGTCCTGTGAATCGCGGCCATGCGATCGTCGGCGTTGACGCCGCGAAGAGGCGACGCGAGGCTCGGCCTCCATGCCGCTCCCCATCCGCTTCTGGTTCGAGTTCGCGAGCACCTACTCCTATCTCGCGGCCTGGCGCGTCGAGGCCGAGGCGCGCGCGCGCGGCGTCGAGGTCGTCTGGGAGCCCTTCCTGCTCGGCCCGATCTTCGGCGCGCAGGGCTGGAACGACTCTCCCTTCAACATCTACCCGGTGAAGGGCCGCTACATGTGGCGCGACATGGAGCGCCTGTGCGCGGAGTTCGGACTTCCGCTGGTGCGCCCGACGAAGTTCCCGCGCAACGGGCTCGTCGCCGCGCGCGTCTGCTGCGCGGCGACGAAGGAGCCGTGGCTGCCGGACTTCGTGCGCGCCGTCTACCGCGCGAACTTCGCGGGGGACCGCGAGATCTCGACCTCGGAGGTGGTCGGCTCGCTGCTGACAGCGCAGGGCGTCTCCGCGGACGAGTGGCTCGAGCGCGCCTCGCTGCCCGAGCAGACCGAACGCGCGATCGCGAAGGGGATTTTCGGCGCGCCGTCGTTCACCGTCGGCGACGAGCTCTTCTGGGGCAACGACCGCCTGACGCAGGCGCTCGACTTCGCGTGCCAGGGATCGTGAGTCAGGACGACCTGCCGCGAAGATCCGCGAGCGTTCCGTCGCTGGCTCCGCAGCGACTTCCGTCGATCGCAGTCCTCGCCATCGTCGCGCTCGGTTGCGCGACGTCTTCCGCGGGTCGCCCCTACACGGAGGAGAGTCCGGATGGAAGACAGCGCCTCGAAGGTTTGGAGCTCGGGTCGGTCGGAAGTCCTGCGTTCCTGCACCAGGGGATGCCCTATGTCCCGACGATCGCGCTCTGCCGCAAGTCGGAAACAGGGAAGGACGCGGGCACCTTCTTCTATGCCACCATCGTGCTGGCCGCAGAGTCGTTCGAATTCGAGCGCCTGGTCGCCACGACGCCGGCCGGAGAGCGCATCCTGCCAGGCAACGTGATCGGCACGGACAGCCGATTCGGGCTCTACGATCCGCGCTACAGCGAGCGCATCGAGGTTCCGCTCTCCGATGATGACGTGGAGTGGCTGGTGGCTGCGGGAACCGCGGTGGAGCTGCGGATGGAGGGCAAGAGGCTCTGGATCAAGGTCCCGCCGGGAGCTCCTCTCGCGGACGCCTTGCGGGCGTACCGCGATGGCTACACCGTGAAGTCCTCCCCCTGACCCGAACTCCTAGTGCCGCAGGATGCGCGCGTTGACCACGGTGGCCGAGCGGATCCCTTCATCTTGCGGACGCTGACTTCGGGGAAGCCGAGCTTGCGGCCGAGCTCGTCGATCTTGAAGTAGGTCACGAGCGTTGGGACCAAGCGTGTAGGCGCCGACGTGGACGTGCGCGTCGATCAGCCCTGGCATCGGCGTTCGCCCGCGCAGATCGATGCGCCGCGCGCCCGATACGCCGACCGGCGTCTCCTCGACCGCGGCGATGCGCTCGCCCTCGATCACCACGTGCCACTGCGGCAGCAGGCGTCCGGATTCGGCGTCGAGCAGCGACGCGTTCTCGAGCACCAGCATGGCGAGCGCGCCTCCCGTGCTGCGCAGTCTAATCGGAACGGGGGGCTAGTGGTTCACGATCAGCCGCGACCGCCCCGAAGCGCTCTGGACCCTCAGGTGGACTTCCCGCTTCTTCCCGAGCTGGCCGAGGATGTTCGGGTCGGTGATGCGCTGGCCGTCGATCTCGACCAGCCGATCGCCATCGCGAAGGCCGAGGCACGCCGGGAACGATCCCGGCACCACGTCGCTCACCTCGACGCCGCGCACGACGCCCCCTTCCTGCACCGGCTTCCAGTGCGCGGACGCGAACACGTAGACCTGGCTCGCCGGCGGCGCGCACGACGTCTTCGCCGTCTGCGAGCACGCGACGAGACAGGCCGCGAGCAGCGCGATGCGTCGCATGGCGCGCCTACGCCGTCAGCGGCACGAGCCGCAGCTCGACGCGCCGTGCGCATCGCCCGCGAGACTGCCGACCTGCGTGGCCCCGAGTCTCATCTCACCCCCCCATGACCGAAGAGCTCGGCAACATGGCCGCGTCGAAATCCGGCGCCTGCTCGACCCACGCCGACAGCGTGTCTGTGTCGGGACACGGAATCGCGCGCAGGGCCACGTCCGACGGCAGCACGACCCCCGTGGCGCGCGCGACGAGCTCGCGCACCGCGGCGTCCGAGAGATCGCCGCCCGGCGCGGGCACGACCTGCGCGTGATGGCCGTGGCCGCCCGGCAGATAGATGGCGCCGGTGTAGAAGTCGATGCCGAAGGCCACGAGGCCCGGCACGATGAAGAAGAAGAGCAGCACGCCGTCGAGCACGACGATGCCGGGATCGACGCGTCCGCCCTTCTGTCCCTGGCGATCCGGGTAGAGCAGCGTCCCGCAGCCGGCGAGGTGCAGCACGAGCGCCGCGCAGACGAGCGCGCGCGATCGGAGCCATCGCGATGCATGGACGGGTCGCATGATCCGGATGCTTCGCGAGATCGACCGGGCCTCGCTGTGACTTGAGTCACGGAAGGAGCGCGCCGGCCGCGTCCGTCGCTGTGATAGCCTGCGAACCCGCGCGTCCGAGGAGCTGGAGCCATGGCGGAGCGGATCGGAATCGAGCAGGCGGCCACGCGAGGCGGAACGCGGCTCGTGCTGCTCTCGGGCTTCCCGAGCCCCTGGTCGGTCGCAGCGAAGGCGATCTTCGACGTGAAGCGCATTCCCTACACGCGCGCGCAGCAGATGCCTTCCGACGCGCCCGACGCGCTCGTTCGCGTGACCGGTCAAGCGAGCTACCCGGCGGTGCTGCACGAGCGGGAGAAGCCGCGCACCGGCTGGGCCGAGATCCTGCTGCTGGCCGAACGCCTCGCGTCCGAGCCCGCGCTCGTTCCGTCGGACGCGCTCGCGCGGGCGCAGCTCTTCGGCTTCGCGCACGAGATCTGCGGCGAGGAAGGCCTCGGCTGGACCCTGCGCCTGCTGATGGTCCACGCCGGGCTCGCGGCGAATCCGCCGTCACCGATCAGTGGATATCTCGGCCCGAAGTACGGCTACTCGCCCGAGGCCGCCGCCGCGGCTCCGGCGCGCGCGGTCGCGCTGCTCCGCATGTTCTCCGCGCAGCTCGCGCGCGAGCGAGCGCGCGGCAACGGCTACCTGCTCGGCGCGTCGCTCAGCGCGCTCGACCTCTACTGGGCGGCGTTCTCGATCCTTCTCGCTCCGCTGCCGGACGAGCAGATCCCGCTCCCGGCGCCGCTGCGCGCGATGCTCACGACCGCGCCGCCGCAGGTGATGAGTGCGCTAGACCCGGCGCTGCTCGCGCACCGCGACTTCGTGTTCGCGAAGCACGTCGGCCTGCCGCTCGAGCTCTAGTGCGGAGCGACGCCGGCGGAGCCTTCCGGACGCGCGCCGAGGCGGTGATCGCGGAAGACTCGCTCGACGGCGTGCGGGAGATCGCGCGCGAGATCGGGCTCGAGGCCCCGAATCGCGAGTGGGCGCAGTCGTGCCTGATCCAGCTCTCGCGACACCGAGACGCGGAGGTCCGCGGCAACGCGCTCGAGGGCTTCGGCCACCTCGCGCGCCGCTTCGGCCGGCTCGACCCGGGACGCGTGCGCCGCATCGTCGCGATCGCGCTCGTCGACCCGAGCGCCATGGTGCGCGAGAAGGCGCGCTCGGCCGCGCTCGACCTCAGGACCTTTCTGCGCTGGGAATTCGAGGACGCGCAGCCTTAGGCTGACGCGCCTCGGGTGGTCCGGCACACTCGGGTGCATGCACGTGGTGGTCGTGGGCGGCGGCTTCGGCGGGCTCGCGGTCGCGAAGGGACTGCGACGCGAGCGCGACATCGAGCTCACCCTGATCGACCGCCGCAACCATCACCTCTTCCAGCCGCTCCTCTACCAGGTCGCGATGGCAGGCCTCTCGCCCGCCGAGATCGCGGCGCCGATCCGGAGCCTGCTCTCCGCGCAGCGCAACGCGCACGTGCGTCTCGACGAGGTGACCTCCGTCGATCCATCGGCGCGCCGCGTCTGGACCGCGAGCGGCACGGTCGACTACGACCTGCTGGTGCTCGCCTGCGGCGCGCGCGACGCGTACTTCGGTCACGAAGCCTGGGCGGAATACGCGCCCGGCCTGAAGTCGGTGGAGGAGGCGACGGAGATCCGCCGGCGCGTGCTGCTCGCCTACGAGCGCGCCGAGATGGAGACGGATCGCGCGCGACAGAAGACGCTGCTCACCTTCGTCGTGGTGGGCGGCGGACCGACGGGCGTCGAGCTCGCGGGCGCGCTCGGCGAGATGAGCCGCTTCACCCTGGCCCGCGACTTCCGCCACATCGATCCGGCGCTCGCGCGCGTCATCCTGATCGAGGCCGGCCCGCGCATCCTGCCGAGCTTCCCGGATTCGCTCGCGCGGCGCGCCACCCGCGACCTCGAGTCGCTCGGCGTGCAGGTGTGGACGTCGAGCGCGGTGACCGGCATCGACGCGAACGGAGTCGACGTCGGCCCCGAACGCATCCAGACCGCGACGGCGCTGTGGGCCGCGGGCGTGCAGGCATCCGCGCTGGCCAAGAGCCTCGATGCGCCGCTCGATCGCAGCGGCCGCGTGCGCGTCGAGCCGGACCTCAGCGTGCCCGGGCACCCGGAGATCTTCGCGATCGGCGACATCGCGAGCGCGCGCGACGAGCGCGGAAGCCCGCTGCCCGGACTCGCGCCCGTCGCCAAGCAGGAAGGCGCGCACGTCGCGCGAACCATCCGCCGCATGCTGCGCGACGAGCCGCGCCTGCCCTTCCACTATGTCGACCGCGGACAGATGGCGACGATCGGGCGCAGCCGCGCGATCGCGGTCGTGGGACCCGTTCGCTTCGCGGGCTTCTTCGCCTGGCTCGCCTGGCTGGTCGTCCACATCTACTTCCTCGTCGGCTTCAAGAACCGGCTCTTCGTCGTGATCTCGTGGGCGTGGTCGTATCTCACCTTCCGGCGCGGCGCGCGCCTGATCGTGAACCGCGACTGGCGCGGCGACCGCGACACCCCGACGTGACGGAGGCGTGAATGAGCGAGATCCGCGTCGCACGTGCAGACGACGGCGCCGGGGTCGCGGCGATCTACGACCCGATCGTCCGCGACACCGCGATCTCCTTCGAGGTCGATCCGCCGGGCGAGGCGGAGATGCGCCGGCGCATCGTCGCGACGCTCGACGCGCATCCGTGGCTCGTGTGTGTCGACGGCAAGGAGGCCGACGAGAGGTCGGCCGATGCGCAGCGAGGCGTAGCCGAGCGAAGATCGCACAGGCCTGCCGAGCGAAGGCCGGGAGCCCGAGCGCGAGCGAGTAGCGGGCGCGAAGGTCCGGCAAGAAGGTCGCGCGTGCGCGGCTACGTCTACGCGTCGCGCCACCACGAGCGCGCCGCCTATCGCTGGTCGGCGGACGTGACGGTCTACGTGCGCGAGGACTCGCGAGGGCGCGGCGTCGGCACGGCGCTCTACACGGCGCTTCTGGCCTTGCTCGCGCGCCAGGGCTACCGGCAGGCGTATGCGGGCATCACCTTGCCGAATGCCGGCAGCGTCGCGCTGCACGAATCGCAGGGATTCCGCCGGATCGGCGTCTTCGAGGACGTCGGCTGGAAGCTCGGCGCCTGGCACTCGGTCGGCTATTGGGGCCGCGAGCTCGTCCCGGCGGCCGCCGTACCGCCAGAGCCGCTGCCCTTCGCGAAGCTGCGCCACGACCCGGCGCTCGCCGACCTGCTCGCGCGCGGCGCCGCGACGCTCTCGCGGCCGTAGCGACGCTGTGCGCGCGGCGCGACACTCGCGCGCCCATGGCCCGCAGCCCCTGGCGACTTCGCTCCACCCGCTACCTCTTCGACAGCCCGTGGTTCCGCCTGCGCCAGGACGATCTCACCTTGCCGCAGGGCGAGGAGATCACCTACTCGGTGATCGAGCACGACGGCTGGGTGATCGCGCTGCCTCTGCTCGAAGACGGGCGCGTCGTCATGGAGCGCGTCTACCGACACACGCTCCTGCGCACCTTGCTCGAGTGCCCGTCGGGCGGACGCGACGGCCAGAGCCCCGACCTCGCCGCGCGCCGCGAGCTCGAGGAGGAGACCGGCTATCGCGCCGCGAAGGTCGAGTCGCTCGGTCGCTTCCACAGCAGCACGGGCATCAGCAACGAGTGGTTCGAGGTGTTCCTCGCCACGGGCCTCTCCTCCGACGGAGTGATCTCGCGCGAGCCGACCGAGGAGATCGAAATCGTGCTCGTGCCCTTCGACGAGCTGCAGCGCATGGCGCGCGAGGGCGAGATCGAGCACGCGCCCTCCGCGCTCGCGATCCTGCTGGCGGCGGCGCGGCGGCGCGCGTGAGAGCGCTCGTCGCCCTCGCGCTGCTCCTCGTCGCACTCGCTGCGCGGGCCGAGCCGACCGTCATCCTGCTCTCGTGGGACGGCGTGCGTCACGACTACCCGGAGCGCGTGCCGCCCGGCGCGCTCGCGCGCATGCAGCGCGAGGGCGCGCGCGCGGAGCGGCTCGTGCCCGTCTTCCCGTCGAGCACCTTCCCGGGCCACGTCTCGCTCGCGACCGGGACCTGGCCCGACCGCCACGGCATCGTCGACAACCAGTTCTTCGACCGCGAGCGCGGCGAATTCCGCATGGCAAACGACGCGAGCTGGATCGAGGCCGAGCCGCTGTGGTCGGCCGCCGAGCGACAGGGCGTGCCGGCCGCCGTCTACTTCTGGGTCGGTTCGGAGACCGACTGGCACGGACAGCCGGTGCACGCGCGCGTCGCGCCCTTCGACACGTCGGTCCCGGAACACGAGAAGGTGACGCGCATCCTCGGCTGGCTCGCCGAGGAGGGACCCTCGCGACCGCGCCTGGTGATGTCCTGGTGGCACGGCGCGGACCACGTCGGGCACGAGCGCGGACCCGACGCCGCCGGCGTGGCCGAGGCGCTGCGCGAGCAGGATTCCGAACTCGCCGCGCTGCTCGCCGGGCTCGACGCGCGCGGCGCCTGGAGCGACACGACCTTGCTCGTGGTCAGCGATCACGGCATGACGGCCGTGAAGCGCGAGGTGCCGCTGCGCTCGGCGCTTGCGCGAGCCGGCGTCCGCGCGCGCGTCGCGGGGGGCGCCACCGTCGCACACCTCTTCCTCGCGGATCCGTCGCAGCGCGAGCGCGCGGAGGCGGCGCTCGCGCCGTTCGAGGGGGTCCACGTCTACCGGCGCGAGTCGCTGCCGGACTCGCTGCGGATCCGCCACCCGACCCGCACCGGCGACCTCGTCGTCGTCGCGGACCTCGGCGTCGCGCTCATGGAATCGCCACTCTCCGAGCGAATGCTGCGGACGATCGGGAGCCTCTTCGGCTGGGAGCGCGGCATGCACGGCTACGCGCCCGAGGAGCCCGACATGGGCGGCATCCTGTTCGCGCTCGGGCGTGGCGTGCCAGCCGGCCGCTCGTTAGGCGTCGTGCGCATGATCGACGTCGCGCCGACGGTGGCCCGGCTCCTCGGGATCGAGCCGCCCTCCTCCTCGGAGGGCCGGTCGATCGCGGGCATCGGCGAGTAGGCTAGGCCTCGCGCGGTCCCTCGAGCGCGGCGGCGAGTCGCTCGAGGAAGGCGATCTGCGCGGGGTTCACGCGCCGCCGCGCCTCCTCGAGGTCGAACCACTCGGCTCGATCGACCTCCGGAAAGCTGCTCCGTCGCCCCGAGCCCTTCGGCCACTCGAGGTCGAACTCGTTGCTGCGGAGCCGACCCGGATCGGCGTCGCCTCGCATCGCGAAGGCGTGGACGAGCTTGCCGCCGGCCTGGCGGATCTCGCCGAGCGGCAGCGGCGTCCCCTCGGCCGCGAAGCCCGTCTCCTCGGCGAGCTCGCGGCGCGCAGCGGCCAGCAGCTCCTCTCCGGGCTCCGCCTCGCCCTTCGGGATGGACCAGACGCCGAGGTCCTTTCGCGCGAAGAAGGGTCCGCCGGGATGGACGAGCAGCACCTCGAGGCCGCCCGGCGCGAGGCGGTACAGCAGCAGGCCGGCGCTGACTCGGGGCACGACCGCAGCTTACCGCCGGTTCTTCGAGCAACCGCGCGGGGTTCGCGTCGATTCCGAGACGCCGTTCTTCTTTCGACCGTCTCGCCGATGCCACCGATCCGTCAAAACGCTGTTCGACTCTCCGGGCCGCACCGAGGTCCGAATTCCAATGTCCACGCTGCCTTCCTTGCTGCCGCTCGAGAGCCGCGATCCCGTCGACGAGCACGAGCTGAAGCTCGTGGTCGCGCCGAACAGCCCGATGGCGGCCCTCGTCGACCGCATCGACGATCTCGTGGAGGCCTTCGGCCTCGGCGCCCTCGAGGAGCTCGAGGAGATCGATCCCATCGATCGCTTCAGCGTGTACCACGACACGCGCAGCCTCGACCTCTACCGCGCCGACGCATCGCTGCGGACGCGCCGCCGCCGCAAGGGCCTGTGCCGCGTGAACGCGAAGCTGCACGACGGTCGGGGCGCGACGCAAGGTTATGTAGTCCGGCGCGAGTGGCGCTACGACCTCGCGCCCGACCTCTTCGAGTTCCTGGAGAAGGCGCGCTTCCAGCCCCTGGTGGAGCATCACTTCGGCGAGCTGCTCGCGCGCCGCGTCGACGCGGAGCGAGGCCTCGTGCCCGTCGTGCAGATCCACAAGCGCAGCCGCCGCATCGAGCTGCGCGCCGCGAGCGGCGAACGCTTCCTGCTCTCGCTCGACCGCTTCCGCGGCTTCGACTGCCGCGGCGGCGAGATCGGACGCGGGACTCCCGAGCTCTGCGAGCTCGAGCTCGAGGCTCGAAACGGAAAGGCGTCGCGGCGGCTCGAGGCGATCCGCGACCGTGTGAGTCCCCTGGTCGGCGCGGAGCCCGGCCGGCCGAAGTACTCGCTCCTCGTCGAGACGCTCGGCATCGCCGGCGCGGAGAGAGATCAGAGCTCGACGGGCAGCTCGAGGTGGCGCTCGTAGATCATCGTCCGGTGCGCCATCAGCGCCGGGTCGACCGCCTCGCGAAGCCTCGGATCGAGCGTCGAGTAGCTCGCGCGCATGCCCTCGGGCATCGGGCACAGCTCTTTCGGCAGCGGGTCGAGTAGCGCCGCCATCGCGGCCCAGTGGATGTCGAGCGCGGAGAGCGCGGGCCCCATCAGGTACTCGTGCCCGGCGCGCTGCGAGTCGCGCAGCTGCTCCGAGAGAAGTCGCAGGATGCCGATCACGCGCGGCAGCGCGGCCTCCGCCGCCGCTCGGCTGTAGCCGTACTGCGCCAGCATGCGGCCGAGGATCGGGCGCAGCGCCGGCGGCGGCTCGTCGGCGTCGCCCATGCCCTGCTTGAAGAGGAGGAGGCGCCGGCACCAGCCGAAGCCCTGCTCGCTCATCAGCTCGTGCGAGAGCCCGAACATCCATGCGCGCGCGGCGGGATCCGCCGGGATCAGCGACGGCTCCGGCGCGAGGCGCTCCGCGAGGAAGAGAATCTCTGCCCAGCCCGTTCTACCCGGCTCGTCTCGGTACACCGCGATCGGCGCGTTGCGGTGTCCCGTCCAGGCGAAGAGCGCGTCGTTGGGTGCGCCCGCGTCCTGGCGCACACGCGCGAACGGGATGCCCTTCACATGGAACACACCCTTGGCGGCCTCACCCCATGGACCCGGCAGTCCGGCCGTCAGCACCAGGCGAAGCCCCGGCAGCTCGCGCGCCTTCTCGACGTCGACCCATTCGGCCATGCGCCACCTCCGACGAGGCGCGCGATGGTACCGCTACCTTGCGTCCGCGCCGTGCGACCCGCCGTGCTCCTCGATCTCGACGGCACCTTGACCGATCCGCGCGAGGGGATCACACGCTCGCTCGCTCATGCGCTGCGCGCGCTCGGCGCGCCGGTTCCCGACGCCTCGACGCTCGCGCGCTGCATCGGACCGCCGCTGCGCGACGCCTTCGCGGAGCTGCTGCCGGATCCGCCGCCGGAGCGCATCGAGATCGCGATCGAGCGCTACCGCGAGCGCTTCGACCGCATCGGCTGGCGCGAGAACCGCGTCTACGACGACGTCCCGCACTTCCTCGCGGCGCTGCGCGCGCGCGGCGTGAGCGCGCTGCTCGCGACCTCGAAGCCGCGGATCTTCGCGGTCCGGATCGCGCGCCACTTCGGCTTCGAGACGGCGCTCGACGGGATCTACGGCTCGGAGCTCGACGGCCGGCTCGGCCACAAGGCCGATCTCGTCGCGCACGTGCTCACGCGGGAAGGGCTCGCGCCCGCGCGCGCCGTGATGCTCGGCGACCGCCGCCACGACGTCGAAGGCGCGCGCGCGAACGGGCTCCGAAGTCTCGGCGTCACGTATGGCTTCGGCGACCGCGCGGAGCTCTCGGCCGCGGGCGCGACCTGGATCTGCGACGACCTGCGCGAGGCGTTCGCGCTGCTCGACGCGGTGCTACCTCGATCCGCCGCACGCCCGCCGTGAGAGCGCGCAGGTCGTCTGCGAGCGCCGCCGCGATCTTCTCGTGGCCCGACCGGTTCGGGTGGACGTCGCCCGGCTCGAAGTCGACGGCCGGGTCGAGCACCTCGACGAGATCCGGTCCGCACTGGAGATACGACCGCTCGACGCAGAGCTCGCGCAATCTCACGCGGTAGCCGGCGAGCCGCGCCGCCACGTGGATCGCGATCGGCGGCGAGATCAGCACGACGTCGTGGGCGCCGTCGGCGTGGAGCGTCTCGGCGAGCGTGCGCAGCGCGTCGCGGTAGGCGTCCGGCTCGACCGCGTCGGGCACGCGCAGGTCGTTCGTGCCGAGCAGGATCGTGACGACGTCGGCCGGCAGCAGCGCGCGCGCGCTCGCGTAGAGGTGGATCGGCTCGCCGGGTCCGCGGCACGTGGACGGCGGAGCGTCGGGCTGCCAGTCGCGCGTGGTCGTACCGGCGCACCCGAGCGACACGACCTCGTACTCCGGGCCGAGCCGATCCCGCAACAGATCGGCGTAGCCCGGACCGTACGGCTGGCTCGAGATGCCGGCGGTGATCGAGTCGCCGAGCACGACGACGCGCGTCGGCGGTCTCGCGCACACCACGCCGACCAGCAGTGCGAACGCCGCGAGCTCGAGCGCGGCGCTCGCGCGACGCCGCCGCGCCGCGCTCACGCGCCGACCGCTGCCAGGACCACGTCACAGATGCGGTCGATCGACTCGGGCTCGAGACGCGGGTAAAGCGGCAGCGAGATCGACTCCGCACAGGCGCGCTCGGCCTCGGGGCAGGTGCCGAGCGGCAGGCGCCCCGCACCGAAGGCCGGCTCGCGGTAGAGCGGGCGCGGGTAGTGATGTCGCGACTCGATGCCGGCCTCGTCGAGCGCGCGGCGGATCGCGTCGCTCTTCTCGGAGCGGATCACGAGCTGGCTCCAGGCGGGCTCCTCGTCGGCGGACGGCTTCGGGATCCACACGTCGGCCGACGCCGCGAGGCGCGCGCGGTAGCGCGCGACGACGGCCGCGCGCGCGGCGAGCCAGCGCGGCAGATGCGGCAGCTTGACGCGCAGCAGCGCGGCCTGGAGCGAATCGAGGCGCGACGTCGTGCCGATGCGAACGTGTCCGCCCGCGCCGGCGCCGTGGTGGCGCAGGCTCCGCAGCGCCTCGGCGAGCGCGTCGTCGTCGCAGCAGACGGCGCCGCCATCGCCGGCCGCGGCAAGCGCCTTCGAAGGGTAGAAGCTGAAGCAGCCCGCGCGTCCGCCGGCCCCAGCGCGACGCCCGCCGCGCGATGCGCCAATCGCCTGCGCGGCGTCCTCGACGACCGCGATGCCGAAGCGGTCGGCGAAGGCGCGGATGCGCGCAACGTCGGCGCAGCGCCCGAAGAGATGGACGGGCACGATCGCGCGCGTGCGCGGCGAGCGCGCGGCCTCGAGGCCGGCCGGGTCGAGATGGAAGCCGCCGCGCTCGACGTCGACGTAGACCGGCGTCGCGCCGGTCCAGAGGATCGCCTCTGCGGTCGCGAAGAACGAGAGCGCCGGCGTGATCACCTCGTCGCCCGGCCCGACCCCGCTGGCTCGCAGCGCGAGCCACAGCGCCTCGGTGCCCGAGCCGACGCCGACCGCGTGGCGCGTGCCGACGAAGTCCGCGAGCTCGCGCTCGAAGGCCTGCGTCTCGGGTCCGAGCACGTAGCGCCCCGAGCGCAGCACGCGCAGCGCCGCCGCCTCGAGCTCCGCGCCGATCTCCCCGTACTCCGCGAGCACGTCCACGATCGGGATGCGCGCCGACACGGCGCGTTACGATAGCGCGATGCGCCTCTCCTCCTCGCTGCTCGAGCGCTATCGCGCGGTGCGCGCGCGCACGCAGGCGCTGGCCGACCCGCTCACGGCGGAAGATCAGGCGATCCAGTCGATGCCGGACGCGAGCCCCACCAAGTGGCACCTGGCGCACACGAGCTGGTTCTTCGAGACCTTCGTGCTCGAGTCCGCGGTGCCCGCCTACCGGCATTTCCATCCGGCCTACCGCGTGCTCTTCAACTCGTACTACCAGAGCGTCGGCGAGCAGTACACGCGCTCGCAGCGCGGACTGCTCTCGCGTCCGACGCAGGCCGAGGTGCAGGCCTATCGAGCGCACGTCGACCGGCACGTCGAGGCGCTGCTCGAGAAGGAGCCCGACCTCGACGCGCGCGTGCGCGACGTCGTCACCCTCGGGCTCCACCACGAGCAGCAGCACCAGGAGCTGATCCTCACCGACGCGAAGCACCTGCTGGCGCAGAATCCGCTGCTGCCGGCCTACCGAGAGCGCGAGGCTCCGCCGCGGCGCGCCGCGCCGTCACTTTCATGGGTCGGCTTCGAAGAGGGGCTGCGCCAGGTCGGCCACGCGGGCGCGGGCTTCGCCTTCGACAACGAGGGCCCCGCTCACCGCGTCTTCCTCGAAGCCTTCGCGCTCGCGAGCCGCCCGGTGACGAACGGCGAGTGGATCGAGTTCATCGAATCGGGGGGCTACGAGGAGCCCGGCTTCTGGACCTCGGACGGCTTCGCGGTCGCGCGCACGCGCCGCCTCGACGCGCCGCTCTACTGGCTGCGGCGCGACGGCGTCTGGTGGGTGCAGACCCTGGCCGGCCCCGAGCCGCTGCGCCCCGAGGATCCCGTCGCGCACGTCTCGTGGTACGAGGCGGACGCCTATGCGCGCTTCGCCGGGGCGCGACTCCCGACCGAGGCGGAGTGGGAGATCGCGGCGCGCGAGGCGGCGATCGCGGGGAACTTCGCCGAGAGGGAGTGGCTGCATCCGCGCGCCTCCGCGGCGCACGAAGGCGCGCTCGACCAGCTCTTCGGGGACGTGTGGGAGTGGACCGCCAGCCCCTACAGCCCCTACCCGGGTTACCGCCCCACGTCCGGCGCGCTCGGCGAGTACAACGGGAAGTTCATGGCCAACCAGATGGTCCTGCGCGGGGGGTCCTGCGCCACGCCGGAATCCCACATCCGCTCGACCTACCGGAACTTCTTCTACCCGGACGCGCGCTGGCAATTCGCGGGGTTGCGCCTCGCTCGCTAGCGACCCCCGGCGCTCCGCTCCTACGCAGCGAACCCCACTAAACGTCCGGTTCCGCTCGGCCGATGAGTCGTCGCGGCCCTGCGCCTGCCGTCCCGGACGGCGCGGGCGCAAGGGATCGGCGGGGGAAACATGGCTCGGCGCGACTTCGAGAAGTGCGGTGCTTTGGCACTCGTCCTGCTGGCGCTCTCGGTTGGACAGGCCTGTGTACACCGCGGAGATCAGGCGAGCGCCGCGCTCGACGCCTATCACGAGGGGCGTTACGCGGACGCCGAGCTGATCTGGCTCGAGGCGCTGTCGCAAGCGGAGACCGCCGGAGAGGACGATCCGCGACTGGCGCAGAGCCTGCGCATGCTCGCGAACCTCTACATCCACACGGGTCGCTTCGACGAGGCGCGGCCGCTGCTCGAGCGCTGGCTGGACCTGGCGGACCGCGGCAAGGGTCAGATCACGGACAGTGACCTCGCCCAGGGCCTCGAGGCGGTCGCCGGCATCCATCTCGTGGCGGGCGAGCTCGACCCGGCGATCGCGTCCTACGAGCGCGCGCTGGAGATCCGTCAGAACGGCGAGGTGCGCGACGACCTCGCGCTCGCCGAGACGCTCGAGCGACTCGCCTCCTGCTACGACGCCAAGGGCTGGAGCGAGAACGCGCGTCCACTCTACGAGCGTGCCGTCGACATCCGCTCGCACGTGCGCGGCGCCTATGACGAATCGCTGCCCGAGAGCCTGCACGGGGTCGCGGTCACGCAGCACGACCACGGCAACTTCCTGCAGGCCGAGCTCTTCTATCAGCGCGCGCTGAAGATCCTCGACGCCCAGAACCGCCGCGACCTCTTCACCTCCACCGTGCTCACCAACTACGGCAGCCTGCTCCGCACGCTCGGCCGGCCGGTCGAGGCGCTGCAGCTGCTCGAGCGCGCGCGCGCGATCTTCGCCGCCAACGAGACCGCGAACCGCGTGCCGCTCTCCGCCACGCTGAACGAGATCGCGTCCGTCTACACCGACCAGGGACGGCTCGACGAGGCCGAGTCGCTGCACCAGGACGTGCTCGCGATCCGGCGCGAGGCCTTCGGCGACGACTCGCTGGCGGTCGCCTCGACGCTCAACAACCTCGCGCTCGTTCACCAGGCGCGCCGCGAGTGGCAGCCCGCCGAGCAGCTCTTCGAGCAGGCGCTGCGCGTGCGCGAGAAGACCCTCGGCGCGAAGCACCGCAAGGTCGCCGCGATCCACAACAACCTCGGCGTGCTCTATCGCCACGAGGGCGATCTCGCCCGCGCGGAGAAGGAGCTGCGCTACGCCGCCGACATGCTGCGCGACACGGCCGGGCCCGATCACCCCGAGACCGCGATGGCCCTGCACAATCTGGCCGAGGTGCTGGTGAAGGAGGGCCGCAACGACGAGGCGGCGCAGTTCGCCTCGCAGGCGCTCCAGGCCAAGCAGCGCGCCTTCGGACCCGAGCACCCGCGCGCGGCCGACACCTTGGCGCTGCTCGGGCTGATCGCCGCCTCGGCCCAGCGCTACGACGAGGCGGAGGGATACCTGCTGCACGCGCTCGACCTGTGGCGCCAGAGTCCGCCGCCGTCGCGGCTGCCGGTCGCCGAGGCGCAGGCGAATCTCGCGCTGGTGCGCCACGCGCAGCACCGCCAGCAGGAGGCGGCCTCGCTCTACGACCAGGCGATCGCGGGCTTCGAGTCGGAGCTGCCCGCGGACGATCCGCTGATCGCGCGCGCGCGCGCGAACCGCGCGTGGACGCTCGCGGGTCAGGGCGACTCGCACGCCGCGCTCGCGAGCTTCGAGGATCTCCTCCGGCAGGAGGAGACGCGCCTCGGCCCGCAGAACCCGGCACTCGCTCGCCCGCTGCTCTCGCTCGCGACGGTCGAGCTCGATTCGGATCTGACGGAGCGCGCCGAGACGCACCTGCGACGCGCGATCGCGCTGCTCGAGCAGGTCCAGCCGCCGGAGGAGCGCGCGCTCGCCTTCGCGCAGGGGACCTTGGCCGACGTCGCGGTGCGCGGAGGTCGCCTCGCCGAGGCGGAGCCGCTCTACCGGCAGGCGCTGACGCGCGTTACGGGTCAGACCCGCGAGGACGTCCGCCTGCGCGGCACCTTGCTCGCGAATCTCGCGGCGGTGCGCGCCTCGCAGGGCCGCGTCCAGGAGGCGCTGCCGCTCTACGACCAGGCGCTGCCGCTGCTCGTCAACGCCTACGGCCCGGAGCACGAGGCGGTGGCCCAGCTCCTGCAGGCGTCGGCCGCCGCGCAGGCGCAGGCCGGCCGGCTCGACGAGGCGCGCGGCCGCTACCAGCGCGCGCTCGCGATCCGCGAGAAGGCCGGGGACGACGCGGAGATCGCGCGCTCGCTCGACGGGCTCGGCGCGGTGCTGCTCGCCAGCGCGCAGTCGGTCGAGGCGGTGAAGGTGCTCGAGCGCGCCGTGGCGATCCACGATCGCGGCGTCACCACGCCGGTCGAGCTCGCGGTTTCGCTCCACCATCTCGGACAGGCGTACGCCGCGGCCGGTCAGTACGACCGGGCGGAGGCGGCGCTCGGCCGAGCGCTCAAGACTGCGGAGCAGCAGCTCGCAGCCGGCGATCCGCTGATCGCGAGCACCCGCGCGAGCTACGAGAGCGTGCAGCGGATGGCGAAGGCGCCGCGCCAGGCGCCCGCGAGCAAGTCGGCTCCCGCGGCGCCCGCGCCGGAGTAGGCGTCCCACTTCGCCCCGCACGCTATGGCGAATGCACCCCGCCTCGCGCGAAGCGCAAACGAATCGTGACGCCTCGCTCGCGCATCTCTTGCCAAACGCGGGACGCAAGGTACACAATCGCACGACAGTCCCTCATCCGACTCGGTGTGCGCAGGTGTGTCGCCAGGGTCGCTCTCGCGGTGCCAGAGAGGGGCTCTCCTAGCTCCTGTGTGTCGTGGGCGGCCCTGGCGACCGCGCAGTCGCGCTCGGATGTGAAGGACTTCACAGTCGCGTCGCTTCCCGCGCGATGGCTTCGCCGCCGCTGCGACCTCGGGAGGTGCCATGGCGACGAAGAAGACCCCTCGCCCGACCGCGCGACGCGCGAAGAAGACCATGAAGCGGGCGAGGCCGAAGGCGCCCGCCGCTGCGCGGGGCCCCGTCTCGCTCGAGCAGGCGAAGGCGATCGCGCTCGCGCGGCGAGGCGCTGCGCCGGCGGCGAAGAAGGCGATCGCGAGCGCGTCGCCGGGCACGGTGGCCGCAGAGCGCCGACGCCTCGAGCTCCGCAAGCGCGCCGATCTGAAGGAGCGCATCCGGCTCTACGAGGAGACCTACGCCGTCATGCAGCAGCGCGGCGTGAAGAGCCGCGCGCCGGCGGCGAAGGCGTCCATCGCGAAAGCAGCGATGGGCGCGCCGCTGCGGATCATGGCCGAGGGCGATTCCTGGTTCGACTACCCGGTGCTCCTGCGCGGCGGGCTGATCACGCGCCTGGAGAAGAGTCTCGGGCTGCCGATCCTCGATAGCGCGGAGCCCGGAGACGAGGTCCGCTACATGCTAGGCGTGAAGCAGCGCACGAAGCTCGAGGCGCTGTTCGCGCACGCGAACGAGCAGGGAAGGCCCTGGGACGTGCTGCTCTTCTCCGGCGGCGGCAACGACATCGTCGGCGAGCCGCTGTGCCTCTGGGTGCGGCCCTGGGTGGCGGGCACGCCGCCCGACGCGCTGATCGACAAGCCGCGCTTCGAGGCCGCGCTCGGGATCGTGCGCGCGGGCTACGAAGACCTGATCGCGATGCGCGACCGCCTGAGCCCCGGCACGCGCCTCGTCTTCCACGCCTACGACTTCGCGCTGCCGACGGGCGAGGGCGTCTGCATGCTGGGTCCGTGGCTCGCGCCCTCTTTCGACTACCGCGGCTACCCGAAATACCCGGACTTCCTGGTGCGCGCCGCAGTGGTGAAACAGATGCTCCTGCAGTTCGCGCAGATGCTGGCCGGGTTCCAGACGTCGCACCCGGCGAACGTCACCTTCATCGACGCGCAGGGGACGCTCGACACCCACCCCGACTGGTGGGACAACGAGCTGCACCCGAACTCGGACGGCTTCGATCTGTTCGCGGCGCGCTTCGATCGGGACCTGCGCGGGCTCTACCCGGGTCGCTTTCCCTAGCGATCGAACTTCCGGTACTTGAGCCGGTGCGGCGTGTCGGCCTCGTCGCCGAGGCGGCGGCGCCGGTCCTTCTCGTAGTCCTGGTAGTTCCCTTCGAACCACTCGACGTGGCTGTCGCCCTCGAAGGCCAGGATGTGCGTGGCGATCCGATCGAGGAACCAGCGATCGTGTGAGATCACGACGACGCAGCCGGCGAAGCCGAGCAACGCCTCCTCGAGCGCGCGCAAGGTGTCGACGTCGAGATCGTTGGTCGGCTCGTCGAGCAGCAGCACGTTGCCGCCGCGCTGGAGCACCTTCGCGAGGTGCACGCGGTTGCGCTCGCCGCCCGACAGCATGCCGATGCGCTTCTGCTGGTCCGAGCCCTTGAAGTTGAACGACGCGACGTAGCTGCGCGCATTGATCTCGCGGCGCCCGACCTGGAGACGATCGTTGCCGCCCGAGATCTCGGCGTAGACCGTCTTTTCCGCGTCGAGCGAATCGCGCGACTGGTCCACGTACGCGAGCACGGCGGTCTCTCCGAGCGTGAGCGTGCCGGCGTCCGGCTTCTCCTGGCCGACGATCATCCTAAAGAGCGTCGTCTTGCCGGCGCCGTTGCCGCCGATCACGCCGACGATGCCGCCCGGCGGCAGCGAGAACGAGAGGTCGTCGATCAGGAGCGTGTCCCCGTAGCCCTTTCTCAGGTGCTCGGCCACGACCACGACATCGCCGAGGCGCGGCCCCGGCGGAATCGAGATCTCGACGGTGTCGAGCGCTCGCTGTTCCTCTTCCGCGCGCAGCGCCTCGAAGGCGTTGATGCGCGCCTTGCCCTTGGCCTGTCGCGCGCGCGGCGACATGCGGATCCACTCGAGCTCGCGCTGCAAGGTGCGCGAGCGGGCGGAGGCCTGCTTCTGCTCGACCTCGAGGCGCTTCTCCTTCTGCTCGAGCCAGGAGGAGTAGTTCCCCTTCCACGGGATGCCGCGGCCGCGGTCGAGCTCGAGGATCCACTGCGCGACGTTGTCGAGGAAGTAGCGGTCGTGGGTCACCGCGACGACCGTGCCCGGATACTCGTGCAGGAAGCGCTCGAGCCACGCGACCGAGTCGGCGTCGAGATGGTTGGTCGGCTCGTCGAGCAGCAGCAGATCCGGCTTCTGGAGCAGGAGCTGGCAGAGCGCGACGC
>Ga0335069_10002151_pt1 | contig 30683 bp, 22 predicted proteins | sample Lox_Sample_11_FD_206714 | JGI IMG/M metagenome (GOLD analysis project Ga0335069, IMG submission 206714) | Soil microbial communities from Loxahatchee National Wildlife Refuge, Florida, United States - Lox_Sample_1.1 | ecosystem: Environmental > Terrestrial > Soil > Wetlands | place: USA...
TTTCAGGGGGCAATACCACATTGACGAGCCCGATGGCTTCCGCTTCCTTTGCCGTCAATGTCTTCCCGGTAAGGAGGAGTTCCATGGTTTTCTTGAGGCCGATGATCTTGGGAAACCACGCGGCCGCCACCGGCGGAAAAACGCCCACCGCAATTTCCGGCTGGCCGATGCGTGACTTTTCAGAGGCGATGACGATGTCGCAGAAGGCCATGAGCTCACAACCGCCTCCGAGCGACCTGCCGTTTACCACGGCCACAGTCGTTATGTCCATGGTTGCCATCAACCGGAACATCCCATGAAAGACCTCGATCATCTCATCTACTTTGTCCTCCGTATGGTCGGCCACATCTACGCCGTCACAGAAGGCCTTTTCGCCGGCGTGATCGAAGACCAGAACCTGGATAGACGGATCTTTCTTCAGCTCCGCGAGGACCTGATTGATCTCCTTCATCATCACTATGGTAAGCCAGTTCGACGGCGGAGTATTCAAGGTGATCGTTGCAAGTTTTCCTTTCTTTTCAAAGGTGATGTGATTGAATGCCATATAATCCTCCCTTCACGTGTTCGGTGAATACCTTCACCGTATACGGGTGTGGATGAAAGCCTGCCCGCATAAGTCTATTACTCTTCCTATTCCTACCCATCATCTACTATACATCATACCTGCGCTTTTTGGTGATAAAAAAAGGGGGGATAACTCCCCCCTTTTGGTTTGTGCCGTTTTTACTTGCCCTGCGGTTTTCCGAGGACCTGCTCCATATAGGCCTCGTTGTTGAGAACGCCCTGCGCGATGAGCTGGCGGTTCTTGATGAAGTCGATGGTGTCGAGTCCGGTGATCTTCTTTGTGTTGAAGGCGCCGAATCCGAGGAATGCCTCGCCCATCATGTTTGTTGCCAGCCAGTACCGGTGATCGTTCTTCATGGCATCCCAGAAGGATTTCTTCTTCTGTCTGATCCCGTCAATGGATTTCATCAAGCAGCCCGGGAACAGGTTTGCGAATATCCAGACGATTCTATCGACTTCAGCGTCAAGGAGTGAGAAATCATAGTCGTTGTTCTTCAGTTTCTCGTTTACCCACGCCCTGGCCTGTTTGGCCTCGTCGCCCGTCTTGTTTTCGCCGTATACGATCTCGCCGTCCTTCACGAAGGTATCGGTGATGACCTGCGGGTTGCGGACCCAGTTACCCTTGTCGTCTTTCAATACAGGGATGGCTTTGGAGATGAGGTTCTTGGCCTTCATCTTGTATGCTGACCACATTTCGCAGCTCACACAGTTCCACATTGCATCTTCCGCGGTGAGGAACCACGGCAGAAAGTCTGACGAGCCGCCTACCGGCGCCGAGCCATGGCGCGGACCGGCCTGACCGAAAATAGCGAGGTCGGATGAAATGGCGATATCACAGGCAAGGCCTATTTCCTGACCGCCGGCTACTCTCATACCGTTTACCCGGGAGATGACCGGCTTCTTGCACATGAGAATGCTGTCGACCATGTTGTTGAACAGTTCCATGTATGCGCCATATTCTTCAGGACGCATACTGTAGTATTCTGAATATTCCTTGGTGTTGCCGCCTGTGCAGAAAGCGTTGGGGCCGGTTCCGGTAAAGATCGTGGCCACAACTTCGCGGTCTGTGGAAGAATTCTCAAAACCGGCGATAACGCCCTTCACCATTTCGGTGGTGTAGGAGTTGTACTGGGCAGGGTTGTTGAGCCTGATCCAGGCCGTATAGAGCCCGGGAACCACGTTGCCCTTGGGGTCTTTCAGCGGTCTCTTTTCATAGACCGTGCACGGTGCGTCGGTACCCCAGTGGTTGGTCCCGTGTCTGCTGTGATCCTTTAATCCATGTTCTCTTGGCATCCACTCTAATCCCATATGTTCCTCCTCGTAAAATTTTATTGTTGCTTAAAAGTCTGGTTTTAAGGAAACTCTCTTGGCGGGAGACCCGGCCTTATGGATCTCATCGAAGGTCGCCGCGATCGTGCTCATGGGTCTCACCTCGACGAAAGGATCGATAAGGATCTTTTTGGAGAGCACCATGTCGAGGACGATCGGATAATACTCGGGCAAGCAGCCCCATGTTCCGATAACCTCTGCATCAAAGGCCATCAGCTTCGAGAACATATATTCGCTTTTTGCCATTCCGAAGCCCACGAGGATCAGTTTTCCCACAAAGGAAAGAAGATCAAGGGCAAGATCCTGGCCCGCTTTGGCGCCGGTGACTTCAAAAATCTTCCAGCCCGTATTGTCAAGACCTTTGGATTTGCAGAAGGTTCTCCACTCCCCGACGATGTCCTTGTTGACCTTGTCGAGCGTGCTGATTACGTGATCGCACCCGTACTCGAGCGCTCTTTTCAGTTTGTCGGGATTCCTGGCGATGCCGATAACGCTCTTTGCACCGAGCGCCTTAACGGTCTGCGCCATATAGACACCCACGCCGCCCGTGGCGCCAATAATGATGACATTATCACCGGGCTGCAAATCGGCTCGCTTGGCCGCCTGGTAAGGGGTCGTCACCGCGTCGGCGACAACTGCCAGTTGTTCAAGCGCGTATCCTTTCTTATCGGCTACCACACACAGGTCGATCGTAGGCACGGGGATGTGGCTTGCAAACCCGCCGTATACACCGATGCTGTTGCCCGGCATCTTCTGCGCGAGGCATCTGTTGCCCCTGCCTGTTTTGCAGAGGATGCATTTCCTGCAAGGCATAACTGCGGGGATAATGACTTCCTTGCCAATCCAGGCAGGATCGCCCGCAACGACCGTGCCCGCGATTTCGTGACCAAGGGCCAACGGCGGCTTGCTCACTGTAGGCACGCCATCATAGAAGTAGCCAAGGTCTGTATGGCATACGCCGCAACCGGCGACTTCTACCAGTACCTCACCTTCTTTCAACTCAGGGACCGGTATCTCTACCATCTCAAGCTTCCCGGGTGTGGTCTCCTTGGTTTCCCTGTTAAAGACTGTCGGCTGAACCATTTGCCACTGCTTAATTGTTTTTGGTACATCGCCCATTACAACACCTCCTTAGATATTTAACAAAAAAACGATCACCTCCCTTGTTGTCTACGTCATTCCATAACCACCGTCTACAGGCAGAAGCTGGCCTGTGATGTACCGGGCATCGTCTGAAGCAAAAAATACGAAGGCCGGAGAAACATCTTCAGGTTCAGCATATTTGCCGAGGAGAATCCTCTTTGTATATATCTCTTTGAGTTTTTCATCGGTGGAGATCGTGTGGGTCATCTCCGTGGTCACGATACCGAGGGAAATCACATTGGCCGTGACGTTGTATTTCGCAAGTTCCCTGGCCATGGATTTGGTCATGGAAATGACGCCGCCTTTTGCCGCGCTGTAGTTGATCTGGCCGATGGTCCCCACAACGCCGGCAACGGATGTAACGTTAATGATCCTGCCGTAATTCTGCTGCATAAAATACTTTGATGCCGCTTTTGCACAGAGCCACGGGCCTCTCATCTGAACGTTTACCACCTCGTCCCAGGTCTCAACGCTCATCTTATGCATCATGCCTGGCTTTGATATCCCCGCGTTGTTCACCAGGATGTGTATGGAGCCGAAACTCTCGACGCACGTCTCGATGATCTTCTGAGCATCTGCTTCCTGACCTACGTCGCCCTTTACAGCCACCGCCTTCCTTCCTAAGGCCTGAATCATAGCGACCACTTCGTCGGCGGCCTTCTGGTTGCCGGCGTAATTCACCACCACATTAGCACCTTCCTGCGCGAATGCCAGAGAAATTGACCTGCCCACACCCCTTCCGCCGCCAGTTACGACTGCATTTTTTCCCTCTAACTTCATGACAACCTCTCCTTTTTTATATTCTTAAGAATCTATCTTGTGAAAGATTTTATTAGCGTTACAATATTATATTTCAAAGCAACCATATGTCAAGACAAAAAGCGCCGATATTAGGGACTTTTTTTGTGCCTGGCGGGGGAGAGTTTTGTCATATCCCGAACCCTTATTTTCCTCTCTTTTTTGTTCATTCCGGTGACCATCTTACGAGCCGGATTGCCTATGGTCGGCTATCGGGATATTCCGGTGCGAGCGGAGACTGTTTTTCTCTTGAAAATTCCTCTCAGATCATTCATCATTGAGAACAGGTCCTGCGCTTTAATGGGATTCCGGACACAGGATTATCTCTGATAAGATCATTAAGGAGGCATAAGCATGACTTCTGTATTGGAATCATACGAGGATGGCGTATACACGATTGTGCTCAACCGGCCCGAAAAAAAGAATGCCATGGATTATGATCTGCTCAAAGGACTCTACGACGCCCTGAAAAAGGCTGACAGGGAAAAGGCGCCCTTCGTGGTCATTCGCGGCTCGGCGGGGGCATTCTGTTCGGGAGGGGATATCGTGGCGTTTCATACTGCTGAGGATGCACAAGCGCTCATCGATGCGGAGGCGGGCGTGCTCAACGAGAGCATAAAGACGATCCGGAACATGGGCGCGATAGTCATCGCGCTTATCGAAGGGGTCGCCGTGGGGGCGGGCGTGGGTCTTGCACTGGCCTGCGACCTGTCGATTGCCGCCAAGAATGTGATCATAAATATGGGGTATCGAAGGATTGGACTCACGCCTGATGGCGGAGGGAGCATCTTTTTGCCGAAACTGGTGGGAGCCAAGAGGTTTAACGAACTCTATCTCTTCTCCCGAAATGTGAGTGCGCAAGAAGCCAAAGAACTGGGTCTTATCAACACGATCTGCGAACAAGCCGATCTCGAGGACGAGCTTAAGAGAACGATAGAGGGCCTCAAGGTCCTTCCCATGGAGACCATACGGTATTTCAAAGACTTGGTGAACCACGCGCTCTTCCCGGGGCTCGAATCTCACCTTGACAAAGAAAGGTTTTATGTTGCCGAACTTGCCGGTCAGCCTCTGTTCAAACAGAGGCTGGAGAGCTTCCTGAAGAAGAAATAGCCCCTGTGGATGCCGTTGAGGCTTGATAAGGTGGGGCTGACGAATCAATGAGACAGCGGCCGGGACCAGGCTTCGTTGCAAGGTTGGGCTCGACACCGGGGCAAGAGCCCTTATAGAGGGTTGCCAAGGAATCACCGGGTGTGCTACATCTTGACTTTTATGAAACAGAGGTGTATATTTATGTCACACGTTGACGTGTAACAACAATGGCGTTCTGGACATCGGGACGCCATTTCATTTTCAAGGCTTTCAGACGAAGGCGTCTTTAACCGGTGAGGGGTTTGAGACACCTTTTTTGTTTCCTAGGGTTTATAGACGAAGGCGTCAATAAGCGATAATGGCATGCGCAGCGGGTGAGAGCCAAGGCTCGGCGAACCCTGTCTGTAGAGGGGCACATTGCAAGACCCCGCTCATGGTTGTCGGTTATGTGGCGCTTTTTATATTTTTCAGGAGGTGCAGGTATGAAAAAGTTTCTCACGTGTTTGATCCTGATCGGTTTTGTCATGGCCGCAGCGGGCGTGGTTTATGCGCAACAGGCTAAGGAGGCGACTTCGTCATCAGCTCAGGTCTCTCAGGCGTCGAGTGCCGGTGGCGCGCTCGCCGCGCGAGAGGGGAAGGCCGGGTACCCGCTTGCGGGTGGAGCTTCGCTGCCGGAGGGGGCGACGCGAGTCCCGGTAGGTTCTGATAGCGCGCCTGCCGCGCGAGAGGGGAAGGCTCCGACAGCTTCGCTGCCGGAGGGGGCGACGCGAGTCCCGGTAGGTTCTGATAGCGCGCCTGCCGCGCGAGAGGGGAAGGCTCCGACAGCTTCGCTGCCGGAGGGGGCGACGCGAGTCCCGGTAATTGACACCGGCGATACGGCCTGGGTCCTTGTAGCCACCGCTCTCGTTCTCCTCATGACGCCGGGTCTTGCGTTCTTCTATGGGGGCATGGTGGGACGCAAAAATGTGCTCGGTATTCTTATGCAGTGCTTCACCATACTCTGCATCGTGAGCATTCAATGGGTCCTTTTCGGCTACAGCCTCTCCTTTGCACCGGGCAAGGGGTTCTGGGGCGGGCTCTCATGGGCAGGTCTCACAGGGGTGGGTTTTACCCCATATCAGGACTACGCCGCGACCATCCCCCACCAGCTCTTCATGGCCTTTCAGATGATGTTTGCTGTGATCACGCCGGCGCTTATCATCGGGGCTTTTGCCGAAAGGATGAAATTCTCTGCGTTCATCATTTTTATGGTCTTATGGGCCACCTTCGTCTATGATCCGGTCTGTCACTGGGTCTGGGGTGTGGGGGGATGGTTGAAAGACCTGGGTGCCCTTGACTTTGCGGGAGGCACCGTTGTTCATATCAACGCCGGTATCGCGGCGCTCATGACCGCCATCTTCATGGGAAAGAGAAAAGGCGCCACGAATAAGGCCATTCTTCCCCACAATCTGCCCTTTACCATACTGGGCACGGCGCTCCTCTGGTTCGGGTGGTTCGGTTTCAACGCCGGCAGTTCTCTCGGAGCTAACGGTCTTGCCGTCAACGCCTTTGTAGTTACGAACACCGCCGCTGCCGCTGCAGGGTTGACATGGACCCTCATTGACTGGATTTTCAACGACAAGCCGACCATGCTCGGGACCGCCACAGGGGCCGTTGCTGGACTTGTGGCCATTACCCCGGCGGCGGGTTTCGTGAGCGCCCTCTCGGCAATCATTATCGGCATGCTCGTGAGCATCTTTTGCTATATGGCCGTGGCGCTCCTTAAGCCGAAATTCGGCTATGACGATGCCCTCGACGTGTTCGGAGTCCATTGCGTGGGTGGTATCTGGGGCGCGCTTGCCACGGGCCTTTTTGCCTCCAGGGCGGTAAACCCCGCAGGCGGCGACGGGCTTTTCTTCGGTAATCCCAAACAGTTCTTCATTCAGGCCGTGGCAGTCGGCGTCACTGTTGCCTACAGCTTTCTCGCCAGTTACATTATCTATAGGGTTGTCAACCTCGTAGTAAAGGTGCGCGTGCAGGAGAAGGACGAGATTATGGGGCTCGATTTGACGCAGCATCATGAAAATGCATACACGATTATGGAATAAGGAGGCGCGGGATGAAGCTCATTATCGCAATCATCAAGCCGGACAGGCTGGAGGCGGTGAAACAAGAACTCTACAAGGCTGACGTGAACCTGATTACGGTGAACGAGGTCCTGGGACACGGCAGACAGATGGGTATTACGGAGGTCTACCGCGGCGTAAAGGAGATGGGAAACCTTCTTCGGAAGGTGCGGCTTGAAATCGCCGTGAATGAAGATTTCGCGGAGCCGACTATCCAGGCTATTATAAAAGGGGCCCAAACGGGAGAGACCGGTGACGGCAAAATATTCGTTCTCGACCTCGCCGAATGCATCCGTATCCGTACGGAGGAACGGGGAGGGGTGGCTATCGGATAAATTGAGCGCGCGGTAAATAGCCTTGTGTGATGAAGACAAGGACCCGCTTACCGGGGAGTCCGGTACGCGGGTCGCAATGAAGCCCACCCAAATACTACTTGTAAAATCGATTACAGAAATAGTATAGTGAAACTGCACACAGTCGTGCTATCAATACGTCCTCACCGACCTCGAGGACCATCAACAACGCCGTTCAAAATCAGTCGATGAGAATGAGACTGAATGGCTGTCTGTACGGCTCCGGCACGAGGGAGTCGGGAACCGTATAATCTTCTGCCATTTCACTGCGGACTACGCTTAAGCTTCGGCGCAGGCCTCGTCAGATTGCGGGCAGAAGGGGCTGGCGGCGCTTCGCCACGGATAGGCGAGGGCGCTTAACTCTATCTTAAGATATCGGAGGTGTCTGGTGAGGAGATATACTATCGGATTATGTGCGATTGTTCTCTGTCTATCGATGGCTGCTATGTGCCAGGCTCAAGGGGCGAGCGCAACGTCCGCCGCGACAGCGGAAGCTTCAGCGGTGAGTGCGGGTGACACGGCCTGGATGCTCATATCGATAGCGCTCGTGATGTTGATGACGCCGGGACTCGCGTTCTTTTACGGCGGCATGGTAAGACGGAAAAACGTTCTCGGCGTGCTCATGCAATGTTTTATTGTGCTGGGAGTGATCACAGCCCAGTGGCTCATCTGCGGATACAGTCTCTCTTTCGCACCGGCAAAAGGCTTCTGGGGCGGTTTTGCCTGGCTTGGCTTAACGGGGGTGGGATCGACCCCCTTCAAAGATTATGCGGCCACTATCCCCCATGAGGCTTTCATGATTTTTCAAGCCATGTTTGCCGTAATCACGCCAGCCCTTATCATCGGCGCTTTTGCGGAGAGGATGAAGTTCTCGGCTTTTCTCGTGTTCACCCTGCTCTGGGCAACCTTCGTCTATGATCCGGTCTGTCACTGGGTCTGGGGCGTGGGTGGATGGCTCAGAGAGATGGGGGTGCTCGATTTTGCAGGCGGCACCGTTGTCCATATTAATGCCGGGGTGGCCGCGCTCGTTACCGCTCTTGTCATCGGGAAGCGAACCGGCTATGCGAATAAACCGGTGCCTCCGCATAATCTGCCCTTTACCGTTTTAGGTACGGCGCTTTTGTGGTTCGGATGGTTCGGGTTTAACGCGGGAAGCGCTCTTGCAGCCAATGGGCTTGCGATCCATGCACTCGTTGTGACCCATACCGCTGCAGCTATTGCGGGCATAACCTGGGCGTTGCTCGAATGGATACTCAATGAGAAGCCTACGATATTCGGCACTGTTACCGGCTCCATCGCGGGTCTCGCTACTATTACGCCCGCATCGGGGTTTGTGAGTGTCTTTGCCGCGGCCATAATCGGCTTCGCGGCGAGCGTGATCTGTTACTTTTTCGTGGCAGCGGTCAAGCCCAAGCTTGGATATGACGACTCTCTTGATGCATTCGGCGTCCACGGTGTGGGAGGCATAATCGGGACCCTTGCGACGGGCCTCTTTGCATCCAAAGCAATCAACCCCGCAGGGGCCGACGGACTCTTCCTCGGCAACCCGAAACAGTTTCTCGTTCAGTTGATCGCCGTGGCCGTTACCTTTTTGTACAGTTTTGTTGCGAGTTTGATTATCTTCAAAGTCGTCGACCTGTTCATGAAAGTCCGGGTCAAGGAGAAGGAAGAAATTATCGGCCTGGACCTCACACAGCATCACGAAAACGCGTACACAATTCTCGAATAGGGGGCAGACCATGAAACTCATTATAGCAATTATCAAGCCGGACAGGCTGGATGCAGTGAAACAGGAACTTTACAAAGCCGAGGTGAACCTGATTACCGTGAATGAAGTCCTGGGGCACGGCAGACAGATGGGCGTGACCGAAGTGTACCGGGGTGCCAAGGAAATGGGCAATCTTTTGAGAAAAATACGGCTCGAGATTGCCGTGAACGAGAATTTCGTCGAGCCTACGATCAATGCCATCATAAAAGGCGCCCAGACGGGCGAACTCGGCGACGGAAAGATATTCGTCCTCGATCTCGTTGAATGTATCCGTATAAGGACTGAAGAACGGGGAGGGGTGGCGATAGGGTAAGACGTGAACAGTGCCTGAAGGAACGGGCGCAGGGACTTAAGGCCTGTGTCCGGCCATGATGAAAGACGTTTTGCGGTCAGTGGCGGCAGGTTTGTTAGAAGACCTCTTGCGTTGAGACAGCCCGACCACGAGGTTTTTTTAAGGCCCTGCATCCTGTAAAATTGTCTTGTAAATAGGATTGTTGTGCATTATACTTTCAGAGGCACATTGAAGTGTCAGTTCCTCAACGTCCTCGAGGGATTTTCAGAACGCCGAACGAAGAAGTTCAAGCACAGTCAGCGCCTTACGACTCATTTGCCTTTAAAAGTTTTTGGGAGGGCGATATGCCATTCACCGGCAATTTAAGACATTTTCCCATCGTGAAAGTAGTACCGCTTAAGGCGTTTGATGCGGAGCAGGATAGACCTGACCATTGGGCCTTGAAGGGCATGGTAATGAACGCTATGGCATCTCTTAAGGAGATCGAATCGCTCTGGAAAGAAGACCGCGATTCGGCTGATCTGAAAAGGAAATTTGAGGAGCTTCACTATCAGCTTATTTCTCTAAAGAAGTACTGCGAGGGTGAGAGCAAATCAGCATAGTCAGAACAGAAATATTCCATAAGGAGGAAGAAGGAATGGAGCTTACAGAAGTTTTTGGTTTGAACGTTTTCAGCGATAAGGTCATGAAACAGCTCTTGCCTAAAGAGACCTACAAGGCCCTGAAGGAAACAATTGAAAAAGGCACTTCGTTGAAGTCTGATGTTGCCGACGTGGTTGCGAATGCGATGAAAGATTGGGCAATCGCCAGGGGCGCTACCCACTATACCCACTGGTTTCAGCCTTTGACCGGTATGACGGCAGAAAAACATGACTCATTCATATCCCCGGCGCCGGACGGCACCGGGATCATGGAGTTTTCCGGAAAGCAGTTGATTCAAGGTGAACCCGATGCATCGTCCTTTCCGAGCGGCGGCCTGCGCACCACGTTTGAGGCAAGAGGCTACACCGCGTGGGATTGCACATCACCCGCATTTCTTAAAACTGACGAAAGTGGCAACGTAACGCTCACTATTCCCACGGCCTTTTATTCCTATTACGGGGAAGCGCTTGATAAGAAGACGCCTTTGCTCAGATCCATGAAGGCGGTATCAAAGCAGGCGCTCAGGGTGTTGAGAGCCCTGGGCAACAAAGCATCGGCCCGCGTCACCTCCACGGTCGGCCCCGAACAGGAGTACTTCCTGGTTGATAAGAAGTTCTTCATGGAGCGTATCGATCTTTTGCTCACCGGGCGGACCATCTTCGGTGCGCCTGCGCCCAAAGGGCAGGAGCTCGAAGACCAGTATTTCGGCGCGATTAAAGACCGTATCTCCGATTACATGAAAGACCTTAACATAGAACTCTGGAAAATGGGCATCAGCTCCAAGACACAGCATAACGAGGTGGCGCCTGCTCAGTATGAAATGGCCCCCCTGTATTCCACGACCAATATCGCCACGGATCACAATCAGCTCGTCATGGAGACCATGCAAAAGGTCGCCCTTCGTCACGACCTCGTTTGTCTGCTCCACGAGAAGCCTTATGCCGGCATCAACGGGTCGGGCAAACATAACAACTGGTCGCTGTCTACCGATGATGGCATTAACCTCCTCGATCCCGGCCACACCCCCAGTGAAAACGTTCAATTTCTCGTTTTCCTGAGCGCGCTCCTCAAGGCCGTCGATACCCACGCCGACATACTTCGTGCCACATGCGCGACAGCCGGCAACGATCACCGTCTCGGCGCCAATGAGGCCCCGCCGGCTATTATCTCCATCTTCATGGGCGAAGAGTTGACCGATATTCTTGACAAGATTTCGAAAGGGCAGAAGATCTCGGCTCGTGGCAAACAGTTTGTCAACGTCGGAGTTGATACCCTGCCGGTAATCCCAAAGGACAACACGGACCGCAACAGAACCTCGCCGTTTGCATTTACAGGCAACAAGTTCGAATTCAGAATGGTCGGGTCGGCGCAGTCTATCGCAGGATCCAATGTGGCCTTAAACACCATCGCCGCAGAGGCGCTCGATGAGATCGCAAGTCGTCTGGAAAAGGCCAAAGACAAGAACGCCGAAGCCGCGGCCATCATCAGGGAAACCTACAAGAAACACAGCCGTGCGATCTTCAATGGGAACAACTATGATGATGCCTGGGTCAAGGAAGCAGAGAAACGTAAACTGCCTAACGTGCGAAACTCCGTGGATGCGCTCAAGGCCTTTATCTCTGACAAGTCGCTCAAGCTCTTTGAGAAATATGACGTGCTTTCCCATAAGGAAATGCATTCTCGCTACGATATCTACATCGACACGTACTCGAAACAAATCAACATAGAAGCGCTCGCCGCTATCGAAATGGCCAAGAAGCAGTTCGTGCCAACGGCGCTTGAATATGCCACATTCCTTGCGGATTCCATTTCCAGCTTCAAGGCCGTATCAGCAGCGGCTCCCATCCAGGCAGACCTTCTCAAGAAGTTGAACGCCTTGCTCGCGTCTTGCTACAAGAACCTCACGAAGCTCGAAGCCGCGACCGAAAAGGCCCAGAAGACCAAAGACACAGTCAAGCAGGCCGAAGCTTACAGGGACACCGTGGTCACGACCATGTCCGCCCTGAGGACAGACGTTGATGCCATGGAAATGATTGTACCGAGAGATATGTGGCCGGTACCGACGTATGCAGATTTGCTTTTTAAGTTGTAATTGCTAAGAGGCGTTTTTCAAGCGCCCGTATGTATCAGTTTGGGGCCGCCGATCCTTGAGTGCTTTTGGATCGGCGGTTTTTTTCATCCCGTGATGAAGAATTGAGCAGTTATTTGGTAGAAGAGGTTCCTGCGAGAACGACGGAACTCGAGACGTCATAAGAAATCTTGTCCTCACGGGGATAATATACTATACTCTCTTGCCTGTCTGCCGGACTCTCAGGTATTCTTGGCAAGGTAAAGCGAAAATGGCCATACTCTACTGCACGGGAAAGCGGTTTAAACAGATCATTGCAGCCGGGGCTCACTGGGTGATGAAAAACCGTGACCAGCTCAATAAGATTAATGTGTTTCCGGTTCCTGACGGAGACACGGGAAGCAATATGTCGGCTACGCTTACCGCGGCTGTGAGAGAGATGGAGTTGCTCAAGGAAGATTTGCTCGAGCCTGTAGCTAAAGCGGCCGCCTGGGGTTCCCTGATGGGAGCGCGTGGAAATTCCGGTATCATTATGGCGCAGATACTGTCGGGTCTGGCAGAGAAGGTTCAGGGGCGAGACAGACTGAGTGCTGAAGACCTCGCTTTAGCTTTTGTGTGGGCGGGCGAGAAGGCGCGAAAAGCGATTTTGCATCCAGCGGAGGGCACAATCCTGACGGTGATTCGTGACACGGCACAAGCCGGGCAAGAAATCGCGGGAACTGAAAGAGACCTTGGTCGCCTTCTCGATGGGATGGTCGCGGAAGCCAGGTCTTCTGTGGAACGCACTCCTTTGCTTTTGCCGAAGCTTAAAGAGGCCGGTGTGGTCGACGCCGGAGGATTAGGATTTTTCTATTTTCTTGAAGGAATGCAACTCCTTGTTCAGGGAACGGCTCTAGCGGACTCAGTCGCTAACGGCGAGGGCTCATTGGCAGTCGCACCTCCTAAGGTCGATGACCATCGGTGGAATTTCAGATACTGCACGGAATTTATTCTGAAAGGGAGCCAGATATCCGAGGACGCCATCAAGAACTCCCTTGCTTCCATGGGTGATTCACTTGTGGTTGTGGGCGATACCCGCCTCGCGAGAGTTCATATCCATACCGGTCAACCCGAAGATGTACTCCAGTATGCTTCACGGTTAGGTCAGGTCTCATCGATCAAAGTCGATGATATGCTCGTACAGCACACGGCCCGTTTTCAGGACACCAGCAGGCAAAAACAGACCTCGGTTGTCGCCGTCACCCTTGGGGACGGGTTCAAGGAACTTTTTTACAACGCCGGCGCTGAACTGGTGGTGGACGGAGGACCCACGAGTAATCCCAGCATAGCAGACCTTGTGGCTGCTGTCGAGGCGGTAACGTCCTCCCACGTTGTCATCCTGCCTAACCATAAGAATGTGTATCCTGCGGCAGTTCAGGCGGCGCAAATGACCCCAAAAAACGTCACCGTCCTGAAGACCGCTTCGGCGGCGCACGGATTGTCGGCCATGCTTGCTTACATGGATGATGCCTCCGTTGAAGAGAACTTGAGCAGAATGGAGGAGGCCTTTGAGCGGATTAAGACCGGTGAGGTGGTGCAGGCGTCCCGCAGTGTGTTACAGGGAGGCGTAAAAGTGGAAGCGGGCGATTCCATCGGTATCTTCGGGGGAGCAATTCGAATCTCCTGCGCCGAACGGGAGGACGCCGCCCTCGGTCTCATTGCATCGATGATCGATCCGTCCGACGAGATCGTGACCCTTTACCACGGTGAATCGGTTCCGATAGAAGATGCCCAAGCCTTACAGTCTGCCGTGCAATGTCGGTATCAGGGAACTGAGATAGAACTCTATTATGGCGGGCAACCGTACTCCCACTATATTGTGTGCGTGGAGTAGGGGGATGACGTGAGGATCGTAACGGATAGCACAGCGGATTTGACGAAAGAACTCTATGATGAGCTTGACATTGAGATGGTCCCGCTCACCATTCAGTTGGGAGAAAGAAGATGGCGCGATTATCTCGACGTTAAGCCTGATGAATATTATGCCCTCCTGAGAACGTCAACAGATTTCCCCACGACCTCCCAACCTTCTCCACAAGATTTTATCGATGTCTATAGACCCATTGTGGAGAAGAACGAGCCCATACTTTCCATTCACATCTCCTCCGCTCTAAGCGGTACGTATCAATCCGCGTGCCTCGCGAAGAGCTACTTTCCTCAAGCGAGAATAGAGGTGGTTGATTCACGTCAGGCCTCCTTAGGGCTTGCCCTTATCCTTCACCTGTGCGCCGCGAATGTCCGCTCGGGGCATTCTTTTGAGGCCGTTGTTGAGCAAGCGGTGAGGCTCTCGAAGACAGTCGAAACATATTTCTCCGTTGATTCCCTCAGCTATTTGCAACGGGGAGGGCGTATCGGCAGGGCTCAGGCGTTTCTGGGGACCCTCATGAAGATCAAACCCATTTTGAAGGTTGTTGAGGGGGAGGTACATCCTATCGAGAAGATCCGAACGACCGAGCGGCTCATAGACCGTTATGTACGGCTTGTCGAAATGAAGGCCGCCGAAGGGTTGCCGGTGAGCGTTGTTGTGGCAGGTTCGGACAATACACATATCGTAACAGCCCTCGCTGAACGCCTGGTGCAGATCCCCAATGTACATGTTGTGCAACATTGCAAGATCGGCGGGGTCGTGGCGTCGCACACAGGCCCGGGGGTTCTCGGCATCGCCTTCGTGCATGATGACAATTGAGCAAGTACGAATCCGCCATCATTTCTCGCGTCTTTACACCTAGACCGTCTCTTTCCAAAAGTCAGCCCGCTGCCTTGTAACAATAATAAACCAACCGCACCTTGCGGCAAACGTACACCCTTTTCCTTCAATCAGCAAGATGAACCCTCGCGCTTATCACTTGACATAGCACCGGTTTCCAGCTAAAATGAACCATGCGTCACTAAATGTAATTGCATTCTATTTAGTGACGCATGGTTTCAAGGAGGTTCGACATATGGAGACGAAGAAGATCTCGCGTCGTGAACGTGAGAAGCTCTCCCATCGCAGTCAGATCCTTGGGGATGCCCTTTTACTTTTCACTGAAAAGGGATACCACAACGTGTCCATGCACGAGATTGCGGCAAAGGCCGAGTTCAGTATTGGTACACTCTACAAGTATTTCAAAAACAAGGAAGATCTTTATAGCGCATTGATAATCGATAAGGCTGAAGGTTTCTTTCAGGTCATCGATGAGGTCTTCTCCAGAAAGGACAGCGTCGAGAATATCATCAGGGAGTATGTGGCGGTCAAGACCGGAATCATCAAAGACAACCTTACTATCATACGGCTTCTGTTTACCGAGACTCGGGGGATACGTTTTAATGACGATACCGGTTTCTGCAAGGTGCTGAGGGAGATCCATCAAAAGGAGATGAAGAAGGTGGCCTCGTTAATAGCCAAAGGGATGCGTGCCAGGACATTCCGGAAGCTCGATCCGCATCGTCTGGCCGTGTCACTACTCGGTCTCATGGATGGGTTCATGTTTAACTGGCTCGAAGACCCGGACACACATCCGTACGCCACAAACGTCTCGTTTATCGTAGAGCTCTTCTTCGAAGGGTGCCTGGCCAGGGCCAAGTAGGGATGAAGAAAGAGACAGAAAAGGAGTAAGAGCTAAATTTGAGTTTAGAGGTGTCAAATGGGAATAGCGCATAATAGGACCAGGTTGGGGATTGCAGTGGGGCTCACATTAATCTGCCTGACGCTCGCCGGTTGCAGCAAATCCAAGGCGCCGCTTCAAGGCATCGCGCCCGAGGTAGCTGTGGTGGTGCTCAAGGCCGAGCGGGTACCGATCATCACTGAATTACCCGGAAGGACGTCGGCATTTCTCATTGCCGAAGTGAGGCCGCAGGTGAGCGGGGTTATTCAGAAACGTCTCTTCAATGAGGGAGACGATGTACAGTTCGGGCAGCCCCTATACCAGATCGATCCGGCGACCTACGAAGCAGCCTATGAGGGTGCCAAGGCCGCGCTTGCCAGGGCCGAAGCCAATGCGGTATCCGTTGCAAGCAGGGTGGGGCGCTACAAGGAACTGGTTGCGGTAAGTGCGGTCAGCAACCAGGAATATGACGACGCATTCGCCGCGCTCAAACAAGCGGAAGCAGAGATTGTGGGTCAGAAGGCGGCCGTGGAAAACGCCCGCATCAACCTTTCCTACACCAGGATCACCGCACCCATCGGCGGGCGTATCGGTAAATCCAACGTGACCGTGGGGGCATTGGCCACGGCGTACCAGGCCCCTGTTTTTACCACGATCCAGCAGCTCGACCCGATTTACGTGGATGCCACACAGTCGAGCGCAAATCTCCTGGAACTCAAGCGCAATATCGCGGCCGGCAGGATCAAGGGAGAGGGGCCTGATAGGGCGCAGGTGAAACTCGTGCTCGAAGACGGCACCGCTTACGCATGGGAAGGGACACTGAAATTCTCCGATATTACTGTGGATCCCAGCACGGGATCATTTATCCTGAGGATCGTCTTTCCGAACCCAAAGCACATCCTTCTTCCGGGCATGTACGTGCGGGCTCTTGTGCAGGAAGGAGTAGCCGAACAGGCAATTCTCGCCCCGCAGCAGGGTATCTCCCGCGATCCTAAGGGTAATCCGGTCGCGCTCATTGTAAATGACGAAGGCAAGGTGGAGCAACGAATGATCACGACGGATAGGGCCATCGGTGATAAATGGCTCGTCACTTCGGGGCTTAAACCGGGAGACCGACTGATTGTTGAGGGTTTGCAGAAGGTGCGTCCAGGCGTTCCGGTGAAGGTCGCATCCAACGATCGCAGCGAGAAGGGCGGTGCGAAAGCGGCTCAGTCAGGCGAGCCACCGATGCCAAAGGCAAAGTAAGGAGAAGAGGTCATGTTATCCAAATTCTTTCTCGATCGTCCTGTCTTCGCCTGGGTCATAGCCATCATTATCATGTTGACCGGCGTGCTTGCCATACACAATCTCCCTGTATCGCAGTATCCACCGATCGCGCCGCCTTCCATCTATATACAGGTCTATTATCCGGGGGCCTCGGCGGAGACCGTGGAAAACAGCGTCACCCAGGTCATCGAACAGAAGATGACCGGTCTCGACAAAATGATCTACCTTTCGGCTACGAGTGATTCGTCGGGCGGTACTCGAATCGAGCTGACATTTGCACCCGGCACAGACCCGGATCTGGCCTGGGCAAAGGTGCAGAATAAACTTCAGCTTGCCATGACGAGCTTGCCCGAAGTAGTCCAGCGTCAGGGAATCACCGTGGGCAAGGCCACGAGGAACTACCTCCTGGTAGCGGGACTCATATCCGAAGACGGCAGCATGGATGGCAACGATCTCAGGGACTACGCCCAGTCGAACCTTGAAAAGGTACTCTCACGGGTGCCCGGAGTGGGCGAGGTGGAGATGTTCGGCTCCCAGTATGCCATGCGCATATGGCTCAACCCCGACCGTCTTGTTGATTATAACCTGACCTTCGATGACGTTGCTCTTGCGCTCAAATCGTACAACGTGGAGGTCTCAGCGGGTCAGTTCGGCGGAACGCCCCCGGTCAAGGGCCAGCGTTTGAACGCCTCCATCATTGTACAGAGCCTGCTCAAGACGCCTGATGAGTTTGCCGCTATCCCGCTGCGCATCAATCCGGACGGCTCCGTGGTACGAATAAGGGACGTGGGGCGCGCCGAACTCGGGACCGACTCCTATGACGCGGATATCACGTATAACGGAAAGCCCGCTGCCGGTCTGGCGATCAGACAGATGGCAGGCGCCAACGCCCTGGACACGGCCGACGCAGTCAAGGCAAAATTGCAGGAAATGAGCCGGTACTTCCCCTCCGGCATGAAGGTGGTCTATCCCTACGATACCACGCCTTTTGTCAAGGTTGCCATCAATGAGGTGGTCAAGACCCTGCTCGAGGCCATCGTCCTCGTCTTTCTGATCATGTGGCTTTTTATGGGTAACATCCGGGCCACGTTTATTCCTACGATAGCGGTGCCGGTGGTGCTCCTCGGAACGTTTGCCGTCATGTCGTTTTTTGGTTTCTCGATCAACATGCTCACCATGTTTGCCATGGTGCTCTCCATAGGCCTGCTTGTGGATGATGCAATCGTGGTCGTGGAGAACGTGGAACGTATCATGAGCGAGGAGGGGATTTCCCCCAAAGAAGCCACGGCAAAATCGATGAGGCAGATCACGAGCGCACTTGTCGGCATAGGCCTTGTGCTCTCGGCTGTTTTCGGCCCCATGGCCTTCTTCGGAGGCTCAACGGGTGTTATCTATCGTCAGTTTTCCGTGACGCTTATCGCTTCTATGCTCCTCTCCGTGGTTGTCGCATTGATCTTGACGCCGGTCCTATGCGCCTCGCTTCTCACGCCGGTTAGGGCGGGCCATGAACCTGCAGAGAACGCCGCACTCATTTTGCGGCCGTTTTTTCTGTGGTTTGATCGTACATTCTTCCGGACCAGAGACCGATACACAAAGGCGGTGGAACGATCGTTTTCAAGAAAGCTGCGCTACGCCGTCGTCTACATTTTAATCGTGGCTGTCGTCGGTGTTCTCTTTGTTCGTATGCCCACGGGTTATGTCCCTGACGAGGACCAGGGTACGCTGCTCGCCCAGGTAATGCTGCCCACAGGCTCCACCAGAGAACAGACCGACGCAGTGGTCGATGAGGTGCGGCAATACTTCCAGGAAAACGAAAAAGATGCCGTGGCATCATGCATGGCCATATCGGGTATGGGTTTTTCCGGTGTGGCGCAAAATAACGGCATGCTCTTCGTCATGCTCAAGGATTGGAAGCTTCGCGACAGGTCGAATTTGAGGGCCAAGGCGGTAGCAGAGCGGGCCATGAGGGCCTTCTCGCGTATCCGCACAAGCATCGTCTACGTGTTTCCGCCTCCTGCGATCATCGAGCTCGGTATTGCCACGGGGTTTGACTTTCAGTTGCTTGACCGTGGGGGACTTGGTCACGACAAGCTGATGGCAGCCCGAAACCAGCTCCTTGGCATGGCGGCTAAAGACCCGCGGCTCACCAAGGTAAGGCCCAACGGCCTGGAAGACGTGCCCCAGTATCGGGTCGATCTTGACTGGGGAAAGGCAGGTTCCCTTGGGGTTCCCATAGCCTCGGCGGATAGTACTATTTCAGAGGCCTTTGGGGGCGCCTACGTGAATAATTTTGTTCAGGGAGGTCGGATCAAAAGGGTCTATATTCAGGCCGATGCGCCATACCGTATGTTGCCCCACGACATTGACCGGCTTTACGTCCGTAACAGCTCGGGAAAGATGGTGCCCTTTTCAGCCCTTGCCGGGGGCCGCTGGGCCTCGGGATCTCCCCGGCTCGAACGCTTCAACGGGTTCCCGTCGATGAATATCCAGGGAGAGGCGGCGCCGGGAAAGAGCACAGGACAGGCCATGAGAGCCATGGAAGATATCGTTGCAAAACTACCTCAGGGTATCGGTTTTGATTGGACGGGACTGTCCTATCAGGAGCGCATGGCCGCCTCTCAGGGACCTCTGCTCTACACTTTTTCGATCATAGTGATCTTCCTCTGCCTCGCTGCGCTCTACGAAAGCTGGTCTATCCCTATCTCGATCTTGCTCGTCCTGCCGCTCGGCGTATTTGGTGCGGCGATTGCCACATGGGGCCGGGGCATGTTTAACGACGTTTACTTTCAAATCGGGTTTCTCACCACGCTCGGTCTTACCACTAAGAATGCCATCCTGATTGTCCAATTTGCCAAAGAGCAGTTAGCACAGGGGGCGTCCCTAGTCGAGGCCACTGTTCAGGCAGCAAAGCTGCGATTCAGGCCCATCATCATGACGTCGCTCGCCTTCTTCTTTGGGGTACTACCGCTTGCTATCGCAACGGGCGCGGGAGCAGGTGCCATGAAAGCGATTGGTACCACCGTGGCCGGCGGGATGCTCACGGCCACACTTATCGCTATCTTTTACATTCCCCTGTTCTTTCTCGTCGTATCACGTGTGTTTGAGAAAAGACAAGAGGGGCTCAGCCCCGGTAACAACCCCGATTCTACGCCTGTCGGGGAAAATAAACCTGACGGCCTGATTACTTGAGAGGGATAATGGTCATGATAAGAAAGCATGTATTAATTCTCTTTGCCGCCTTTTTCCTTGCGGCCTGCACGTTGGCCCCCGTTTACAAGCGTCCGGCGGCACCCACCCCTTCGGATTGGCCTAAGGGGGCGGCCTACAAAGAGGAGAGGACAGGGGCTAAAGCTCCCATGGCTTACGAGATAAGCTGGCAGGAATACTTTCGTGATGAGCACCTTCGGGAAATCATCGCCACGGCGCTTAAGAACAACCGGGATCTGCGCATAGCCGCTTTAAACGTGGAAGTGGCGAGTGCCATCTACGGGGTTCAGCGCGCCTCCCTTTTGCCCACGGTGGATGCGTCTGCTACGAGGAGTAAGGGGCGTGTGCCCGCCGATGCAAACGCATCGCAACCTGGAACCACGGTAATCACCGATTTCTACAGCGTTAATCTGGGCATTCTTTCCTGGGAGGTTGACCTTTTCGGTCGTCTTCGGAGTCTGAAAGACAAGGCGCTTGAGGAGTATCTTGCCACAGATTATGTTCGACGCGGTGCGCAGATTTCGCTGGTATCGGAGGTTGCCACAGCGTATCTCATGCTCGCCGCGGATAAGGAAAACCTCAGACTGACCCGTTCGACTCTTGCCGCCCAGCAGTCCACCTACGATCTGATCCGACGACGCTTCGACGTGGGCCTTGCCACCGAACTCGATCTTAACCGGGCTCAAACTCAGGTGGATGCAGCCCGGGCAAGCCTTGCCCTGTATACACAGCTCGTCGCCACCGACAAGAACACCCTTGACCTCCTTGCCGGTACACCTGTTCCCGACGAGATCACGCCTGTAGACCTCAAAGGCATTGCACCCCTCGGCGATATATCCGCAGGCGCTCCTTCCGAGACACTCTTGCACCGTCCCGATATTCTGGCCGCGGAACACGAACTCAAGGCGGTCAACGCAAACATCGGTGCTGCGCGGGCCGCGTTCTTCCCGAGTATTTTCCTGACCACTACAGTTGGTACGGAAAGCTTCGAGCTTTCCCGTCTCTTCAAGGCCGACTCCTCGGCCTGGACCTTTCAGCCTCAGGCGATTATGCCGATTTTTGACGCCCGCTTGTGGTCGTCGCTTAAGGGTATCAAGGTGCAAAGGGAGATTGCCGTGGCTCAGTATGAGAAGGCAATCCAGGTTGCTTTCAAGGAAGTGGCAGACGCCCTGGCTGAGCGGGGTACGGTGGGGGATCAATTGGCGGCGCAGGAGTCACTCGTTCACACCTCGGAAGAGGCCTATCGTTTGAGCGATATACGCTATTCAACGGGAATCGACAGCTATTTGAGCGTGCTCGATGCGCAGCGCTCTCTCTATGCAGCCGAGCAGGGGCTCATCACGATCCGCCTCGCCAGACTAATCAATATGGTAATGCTCTACAAAGTACTCGGGGGCGGTGATAATCTTGGCCCCCGGACATCGCCCTGAAACTTAAGTTCTCTGTTGGCCTTCGGAATCCCTGCGGGCACGTTGCAGCGGGTAGGGCGTGGAACGCGAAATAGTGCTTGCAAATAAAGGCCGGGGGCATTAAGCTATTCTTGCACACAGTCGTGCCAACCCCTCAAAGCTCGCGAGGGTTTTATAATCACCGGACACCGCAGTTCAATACCGTTTTATGCCCTGGTGACCTCTGTTTGAATTCTCAGAGGTCTTCTCGGCAAATGAGGGCAATATTATGAAAAGAAGGTTACTCGTTATCAAGCAAGTAGAGGACGAAGGACCCGGATTAATAGAGAGAGTTTTTGTGGCAAACGGATGGGATGTTCAAATCGTTGAACTTATCCGGGGCGAGAGCCTGCCCCTTGATTTCGATCATGTCGGGGCCGTGGTGATTCTCGGGGGGCCCATGAACGTATACGAAGAGGAAGCCTATAAATTCTTGCGCCAGGAAGAACAGTACATCAGGCGTGCCCTCATCGAGGAGATTCCCCTGCTGGGCATTTGTTTAGGCGCACAGCTTCTCGCTAAAACCTGCGGGGCACGGGTGAAAAAGGCGGTGCGCAAAGAGATTGGCTGGTTCAGCGTGAAAAAGACCACAGAGGGGAAAATTGATGCGCTGCTCGGCAAAAACCCTGAGTATCTGCAGGTTTTTCAATGGCATGAAGATACGTTTGATATACCCGAGGGAGCGGTCCTTCTTGCCACCGGTGATGACTGCAGGAATCAGGCTTTTCGCGTGGGTCAGAATGCCTACGGTCTTCAGTTTCATATAGAAGTGACCGAAGCCATGATCAAGAGTTGGATTCAGTCAGACCACGGGATTTTGAGAAAGACAATCTTGCGAGACACGAAAATTGTCAAGAAACGATACAAGAAAGAGGCAGACCGGATTATTTCGAATTTCGTGGGTATCGCGGAGACGTCTTTGAAACTCAGAAACGTGATCGAGCTTTTCACTGACGAGCCAAAGGAAGCGAAGAGAAAGGTGCCCGTTGCGAGGGGGAAGCGAAAAAGGCCCGTACCGCCTTGAGCCAAGGATGGTAAAGATTCTGCCTGTTATTTCGAGCGCGGTAAATCTATTGACAGACAGTCGGCTGGGTGGTATATTTTACGCTGCGACGGCCCGATGACGTGTCGTCCATAAAGTACGCTGACTATGACAGGGGCGTCTTAAATGACGCCCTTTTTTTGTAAGGTAAGAAACGATAGTTTAGAGCATTGACTATCGGCAATTTATGGGAGTTGAAAGGTCAAAAGACATGGATCAGAGAACTGCGGGACTCAACTTTGCTATCTTCTTTTGTCAGCAGATCGACGGCAAGCAGGATACGAACAGGCGTGCCCTTGAGAAAGAACTGGGTTCACGGATCAGGTTCTTCCCGTTGCCCTGCAGCGGGCGGATCGAGCCGCTTCACCTTTTGCGCGCTCTGGAATCGGGCGCCGATAAGGTCTACATTGTGACGTGCGCTGAAGGGGCCTGTCGTTACCGGGAAGGGAACACACGGGCGAAGAAACGTCTCACCTTTGCCCAGGGCCTGATCCAGGAGATCGGACTCGAATTAGAACGTCTCGAACTGATCCATCTTGCGCCGGGAACAAAAACAACCATTGACGAACTCGCACGGGGACTTATTGCACGGGAAGCCCTGATCGGTCCTTCACCTCTGGCCCGATAAACAAAGGAACGAAGATGGCCCCGACAATGTTGTTACCGGAGGGGATGGACGATGAGCCCCAAAAATTCAAGGAGTAAGGCATGATTACCGCGGAAAGAAAACCTTTATCGGAGATCAAGGAAATGATTGCGCCGTACCGAAAGATCCTTATCGCTGGATGCGGCAGTTGCGTGGCTGAGTGCGCCGCAGGCGGAGAGAAGGAAGTAGGGCTTATTGCTTCGGCGCTTAGGATGGATGCAAAGAAGGAAGGCCGCGATCTCAAAATCAAAGAGATTACGCTCGACCGCCAGTGTGTCTACGAATTTATCGACCAGTTGACGGACTTGATCGACGTGTACGACGCGGTGCTCTCGCTTGGGTGCGGCGCCGGCGTGCAGGCAGTGGCTGAGGTCTTCCCGCAGGCCATCATCCTGCCTGCTCTTAACACGACCTTCATCGGTGAGACCAAAGAGGCAGGGGTCTGGGTTGAGAATTGCCGCGCATGTGGCGACTGCAAACTCGCTTATTTCGCCGCGGTCTGTCCTGTTACCCGGTGTTCCAAGGGCCTATTCAACGGGCCTTGCGGCGGGTCCAAGGACGGGAAATGTGAAGTCGACCCCGATACGCCCTGCGCGTGGCAGCTCATCGTGGAACGCCTTGACGAGAGAGGGCAGCTCGATCATCTAAAGAAGGTGTACCCGCCCGCGGACTGGTCAAAACAGCAGGGCAAAGGACCCAGGAAAATCGTAAGGGAGGACCAGACAACATGAAAGCCGGAAGTCGTCTGAAAAGGATTTTGCACAAAGGTCATTTCGCCGTCACCGCTGAGTGCGGTCCCCCCAAGGGTGCAGACCCTAAAGCCATTCAAAAAAAGGGCAAACTCCTGAAAGGCTTTGTGGACGGCGTCAATGTAACGGACAACCAGACCGGCGTAGTGCGTCTCTCGAGTCTCGCTTCCTGCGTGCTCCTCGGTAAGATAGGTCTCGATCCGGTGCTCCAGATGGTGACCCGCGATCGAAACCGTATCGCGCTTCAGTCCGATATCCTCGGCGCTTCCGCTCTTGGTATCCGTAACATCCTTTGCCTCACCGGAGACCACCAGTCTTTTGGCAATCAGCCGCAGGCAAAAGGCGTGTTTGATATTGACTCGGTTCAGCTTGTGCACCTCGTCCGACAGATGCGAGATGAGGGCCTCATTCTCGGCGGAGAAAAACTTTCTACGCCACCCGATCTTTTCGTCGGGGCCGTCGAAAACCCATTTGCAGACCCTTTTAAATACCGGGTCATCCGCCTTGAGAAAAAGGTCGATGCAGGGGCCGAGTTCATTCAGACCCAATGCATCTACAACCTTAACCGGTTCGGAGAGTGGATGGGCCAGGTGAGAGACCGGGGTCTTGACAAGAAGGTTTACATACTGGGCGGTATCACCCCGTTGAAGTCGGCCCGTATGGCTGAATATATGAATACACAGGTCGCCGGTATGGACGTGCCTCAAGAAGTGATTAGCCGCATGAAAGGGGTCGCCCAGGGCGAACAGCGCAAGGAAGGGCTGAAAATTGCCGTGGAGACGATTCAGGCGCTCAAGGAAATCGAAGGTGTCCACGGCGTCCATATCATGGCGATTGAGTGGGAAGACGCGGTGCCTGAGATCGTCGAAGAGGCCGGCCTCACGCCGAGACCGGACGTGTAAGAGGAGTAGAAACATGCCCCTGAAATACCACATAACCACGAAGCAGACGGACAACAGGTTTCCCGCCATCACAAAATCCGGTGTGATCGCCTGGGAGGAAGGCTGTTTAAAATGTCCCCGCTGCGTAAAAAAGGATTGCGTGTATAAGGTATACGAAAAGCGCGCTCTGGATACACGGCAGATGATCGATTCACTCGATAGTATCTGCAAGGACTGTTTCAGATGCGTACAGAACTGTCCCAACCGGCTTATCCAGAAGGGGCTTAATCCGCTATATAAAGCGCTCGGGGATAGCTACTGGACGCCGGAAGTCATTTCCGGTCTCTACTTCCAGGCTGAAAGCGGCCGCATCCCCGTGTCCGGGGCCGGTTACGGTGGTCCGTTTTCCGGTGCAGGTTTTGACGCCATGTGGACCGACATGTCAGAGATCGTTCGTCCCACAAGAGACGGTATCCACGGCCGTGAGTATATCAGCACTACCGTGGATATAGGCCGTAAACTCATGGCCCTCGCATTTGATGCAGAGGGCAATATGTCATCGTCGCTCGCACCTCCGCCGCTCGTCGAGATACCGCTCCCTATTATCTTTGATATCCTGCCCTGGTCACCGCCCGCCAAACGGATCAAGCTTGCCTTGCTGGAGGCAGCCCGCGCCCTTGGCACATTTGTCGTGATCAGACAGTCCGAATTCGATCAGGAAATGGAGAAATACCTTTCCCATATCATCTTCTTCGTGGATGGCGATCCCAAGGCCCTTAAAAAGGGACTTGTTGAGAGGCTTTCGCTCGTCGAGATACCCGATAGCAGGCAGGTTATGACGCTTCAGAAGAGCTTGAAGCAGACGAACCCCCGCCTTGTTGTTCTTATCAGATTGGAGCTTACACCTCGAGCGTCTGAACGGGTGATCCATCTTGCCGGGGAGGGCGCTGAAGCGCTCCATCTTTCCTGTGACGAATACGGCATGGAGAAGGGCGAAAAACCTTTGTTTATCAAGGATCGGATCAAGGAGATACACCTTGCGCTTGTGGATAAGGGCGTGAGGGATGAGATAACCCTTATTGGCGGTGGCGGCGTTGCCATGGCCGAGCACACGGCGAAGCTCATCATTTGCGGTGCCGATGCCCTCACAGTAGACATTCCGCTCCTCGTGGCCATGGAGTGCAGGGTTTGCCGCCGTTGCAAACAAGGCGTGGCCTGCCCTGTTGAACTCGAAGGCGTGGACCCTGCCTGGGGCGCTCAGAGAATCGAGAACCTCATTGCAGGCTGGCATAGCCAGCTCCTTGAGATCATGGGCGCCATGGGCATAAGGGAGGTGCGCCGTTTGCGTGGAGAAATGGGCCGGGCCATGTTTTTTGAGGACCTTGAAAAAGAGATTTTCGCTGTCATGGGGAAAAGAGGTTAGCCGATGCCACACAATCGAAACAGTGAAGGATTTGTTTTTCCCGAGACAAGAGAAGCGCCAAGCCGCTTCCGTAATGCCCTCGGCAAATATCGCGTGAGCATAAGCAAGGCCTGCAATAACTGCGGACTCTGTCTTGAGCTCTGCCCGTATGGCGTTTACAAGAAGGGCACCAAACGGCCGAAGGCCGCATCGGACCATCTCTGCCTTGGATTCCCCTGCAGCAAGAATACGTTCTACTGCGTAGACAGATGTCCCCAGAAAGCGATCTCGCTCACACTCAACCCTTCTTATGAGGTCCTGGGTGACAGACGCTGGCCGGCCGATCTGTTGGCCGGTACCTGGCACATGGCCGCCACAGGCGAAATACCGCATCAAGGCCTTAACTACAAAACCGGCGACTCGGGAGGCGGTTTCGACAAACTGCGTTTCGTCTTTCCCAAGGCCAAAGACAATGGGATGAGCGAACACGAGATTTCTACGGCCATTGAACTCAATCGGTCTTCCGATTCCCGTCCCCGCATCACGATACCGGTGCCTTTCTACCTGGGCGGCATGTCCTTCGGCTCAGTGAGCATCGTTACCATGCTTTCCAGGGTGAGGGCGGCAACGGCGCTCGGCACCTTTTGTTGCACGGGAGAAGGCGGTTATCCGGAAGAATTGATACCCTACGACGACCACATCATTACACAGGTGGCCACAGGCCTTTTCGGCGTGAGAGAAGAAACCATCAAACGGGTCCGCATCGTCGAATTCAAATACGCCCAGGGTGCGAAACCCGGCCTTGGCGGGCATCTTCTCGGCGACAAGGTAACGCCCCGCGTGGCGGCCATGCGTGAGGCCGTGACGGGAAGCGCCCTGTTCTCGCCATTTCCCTTTCACAGCGTCTATTCCGTAGAAGACCACAAGAAACACGTGGACTGGATCAAAGAGACAAACCCCAAAGCCCTCGTATCGGTTAAGGTATCGACACCCACCGACGTGGACATGGTGGCCGTGGGAAGCTACTACGCAGGAGCGCACATTGTGCAGCTTGACGGCAGTTACGGCGGCACCGGCGCTGCCCCCGACATCGCGAAAAAGAACATTGCCATGCCCATCGAATATGCCCTTCCCAAGGTTCATAAATTCCTCCTGGCCGAAGGCATACGTGACAACATTACGATCATCGCGAGCGGCGGCATCCGCTCCGCCTATGATATGGCAAAAGCCATCGCCATGGGCGCAAACGGGGTATGTCTCGGCACAGCGGACATGGTGGCCCTCGAATGTATCCGTTGCCATCACTGCGAATCCGGGCGAGGATGCGCGAGAGGTATCGCCACGACCGACGAAGAGCTGACGAACCTTATGGAGCGTGAATGGGCCACACAAAGGATCATCAACATGTATTTGACCTGGCGCAAACAGCTCGTTCAGATCCTCAAGCGTTTCGGCATGAAAAGCGTAACCGAACTGACAGGGCGCTTAGATCTTCTCGCCCATCTTGATTACATCAAAGAGGGGGAAGTCGAGGGAGAGCTGGATTTATGAGACCAGGAGCCGATTACGAGGTTTGCCATGAGTAAGAAGTATTTCACACAAGACATCATTCGGAGCCGCGATGCCCTGGCGCAGGCGGCAAAGGGAATAAAAAGAGAAGGCATAGAGGCGGAAGAAGGTGGCTGCGGCGTCACGGGTTTTGCGTGTAGTATACCGGTGAGCGGCAAGCACATTTTCGAGCCTTCGGTCCAGATGCACAATCGAGGCAATGGCAAAGGCGGGGGCCTCGCCGCCGTGGGGCTGAGTCCCACAAAACTCGGCGTGGACCAGAAGACCCTGGACGAAGATTTCCTTTTGCAGGTCGCGCTTCTCGATGAAACGGCCCTGCCCGAGGTGGAGGCGAGATTTATCAAACCCGTCTTCAAGATCGATCACGAGGCCTTTATCGACACGGTTGATGACTACCGTGACATCAAAGGGCTCGAGGTGAAGCCTCCTCAGGTGAAACGGTATTTTGTCCGGGTCAAGCCGGAAGCACTCGCTCATTTTCAGAAAGAGCGCCATCTAGAGGCACTCCCCCGTTTTAAGGCCGAAGAGGAATGCGTCTACCAGAACACCTATCAACTGAACCTGGCGCTCTATAGTGCGCTTGGCGACAAGAAGGCCTTTGTGCTCTCTCACGGCAGAAACATGATGATCTTGAAGATCGTGGGCTACGCCGAACAGGTGGCACAGTACTATCAGCTTGAGAACTTCGATGCCCATATCTGGATCGCACACCAGCGCTACCCTACCAAAGGTCGTGTTTGGCACCCCGGCGGGGCCCACCCGTTCATCGGCCTCGACGAAGCCTTGGTTCACAATGGCGATTTCGCCAATTACTATTCCGTATCGGAATATCTGCGTCAACGCAACGTGTATCCACTCTTTCTCACCGATACGGAGGTCTCTGTCCAGGTTTTCGACCTCTTAAACAGGGTGTACGGCTATCCTCTTGAATACATCATCGAAGCCCTGGCTCCGACAAGCGAGATGGATTTCGACCATCTCCCCGAAGACAAACAGCGCATCTACCGGCAGATACAGGCCGCGCACATTCACGGCTCCCCGGACGGACCCTGGTTCTTCATTATCGCCCGTTCCGACGTGAAGAACAAACAGTTCCAGCTCATCGGTATCACCGATACGGCAATGCTGAGACCCCAGGTATTCGCGTTGCAGAAAGGGGACATAGAGATCGGCCTCATCTGTTCGGAGAAGCAGGCCATCGATGCGACCCTTGAAAGTCTGGCCAAAGAAGATGCCCGTTTCGGCACTATTGCCGACCAGTATTGGAACGCCCGCGGTGGAAGCTACACGGACGGTGGCGCCTTCATATTCTCCGTTAAGGAATCGGCCCCCGGAGTCATGGGTCTTAACTGTTCGGATAAGTTCGGTCGGGTTATTGACGTGCCCAAGGACCAGACGCCCCTCGATTTCACCGTATCCCTGGGCCGGCGTCCGACCTGTCACGTAGACCATCTCAAGAATATCGTGAGGGAGTTGTCCCACAATAATATCGGAAAACTTTTTTCAGACCTCTGCGACTATCTTCCCAAATGGGACTATGCCCGTTTTTACACATATCTCGATCTCCTGCTGGCTCTTGCCGAGGAAGACGATCTCAAGGGATCGGTCATCAGTCTTCTCACCCTAATTCTCGATCGGCGTCTCCCTCTGGGCGACAAGCGACGTCGCTCAATCCTTCAGATGGTCTCGATGACGCTCGATGCTATCTTCCGGGGAATCCCCCTTATCACCGATACGGGGACGGTGCTGTACGGACGCCGGATCGACTTCGCGAACCGCAAAGGGCTTCGCGGTCCCGAAGGTAACGAAAAGGTGTTGGTTGCCGATGCGGGGCTCTTTGAGCCCGAGGGCGACGACTCTTTCGCACGGCTTATCTCGGAGGCCTACAGGCTTGGCTGGAGACAATTCGTCTGTTTCGGCCATCGGGGGCAGCGTTTCCTCGGATGCGGTTTCGGCCCTGACTCGCAGGGGGTGCGGATCGACGCGTATGGCTCAACCGGTGACTATCTTGCTTCAGGTATAGATGGTCTCGAACTCTATGTACACGGCAACGCCCAGGATCAGCTCGGCCAGATCATGAAATCAGGCAAGCTTGTGGTCTACGGCGATGTGGGACAGACTTTTATGTATGGCGCCAAGGGCGGCGAAGTCTATATCATGGGAAACGCGGCGGGCCGTCCGCTCATCAACGCCGTGGGTAAGCCGAGGGTCGTGATTAACGGCACGGCGCTCGATTTTCTCGCCGAGTCATTCATGGCCGGAGACCCATACAACGGCGGCGGCTTTGTGATTCTCAACGGGCTTGCCTTCGACAAGAACAACAAGGTCGACCCTCTGGAAACGCCCTACCCGGGATCGAATCTTTTCTCCCTCGCATCCGGTGGCGCGATCTTTGTGCGCGATCCTTACAAGAAGATCGTCACTGAACAGTTGAACGGCGGGGAAATATTGCCCTTCACAAAACGCGACTGGGGGCTGATCCTTCCCTATTTGCAGGAAAACGAGCGTCTCTTCGGTATCTCAATCGACGAGCATCTTCTGACCGTCGGCGGAAAGAAAATGAAGCCGGAAGAGGTGTTTAGGACCATAGGCGCTGTGAAGGTGTCGGTTTTGACGAGTGCGAGTAAGGCTATGGCGATGAATGAGGAGTGGGAGGAAGAAGACTAGCGGGATTAAATAAATATTTAGTGGCGGCT
>Ga0335069_10002152_pt1 | contig 30682 bp, 24 predicted proteins | sample Lox_Sample_11_FD_206714 | JGI IMG/M metagenome (GOLD analysis project Ga0335069, IMG submission 206714) | Soil microbial communities from Loxahatchee National Wildlife Refuge, Florida, United States - Lox_Sample_1.1 | ecosystem: Environmental > Terrestrial > Soil > Wetlands | place: USA...
TCAACGGCAGCGACGCTCCACCCCAGCACTACTCGAAGCCAGAGGGATTCAACGTCGCAATCAGCCTCAAGGATTCCGCCGAGGGCGAGCGCATCTTCAAAGAGCTATCAGCGGGCGGACAAGTGATCATGCCGTTTCAGAAGACGTTCTGGTCGTCCGGGTTCGGAATGTTCGTCGATCGCTACGACATTCCCTGGATGGTGAACGTCGAAGGCGGAATGTAACCAGCTATGTGTCGCAACATCAAAACCCTGTTTAACTTTGAGCCTCCTGTAACGGACGAGGAAATCCGCGCGGCATCGTTGCAATTCGTGCGCAAGATCAGCGGCTTCACGCAGCCTTCGAAGGCAAACGAAGCCGCTTTCCTCACCGCCGTAGAAGAGGTCACGGAAGTTTCGTCTCGTCTGCTGCGTTCCATGCAAACGACGGCCCCACCGAAGAATCGCGAAGAAGAAGCGGCGAAAGCGAAGGCGCGTGCAGCGGAACGGTTTGGAGACTGAGTTCGTAGCCCTGACGATTGTGTATACTCGTCGGCCACGATGAGAACTGGCGCTCTTTCCTTCCTTCTGCTTTGCTGTTTTTCGATATTCTGTTCCGCGCAAAGCCGTGTCGCAGCGGCCATCGATTCCCTTCCGAAAACTAAAGCCATCGACCAGGTTGCGATCTCTCCCGATGGATCGCGAGTGGCATACATCGTCGAAGGAGCGATCACTGTCGCGACTATCGCTGATGATGCAACGATCTCGATTAACAAGGGTCAGGCCCTCCCCGCTCGCGAACTCGCCTGGTCGGCAGACAGCAAATCTCTCGCATGGCTGGCTGATTCGCCCGGAGAAACACCGGCTTCTGAATTGTGGAGCGCTTCGGCCGACGGCAGCAGTGCAACTAAGTTGGCGGACTTGAAAGGCTACGCACAAACGCCGAAGTTCGCGCCCGACGGCTCTCAGATCGCCGTCCTTTACATCGAAGGCATGCCACGCATCGCGGGACCGCTACAGCCAATGACTCCGCTGGCCGGCGTGGTCGGAGAGAAAATCTACGAGCAGCGGCTCACCACGATTGATCTGAAATCGAAGAAGCTGACGCAAGTGACTCCTGCCGACGTGTACGTCTACGAGTACGACTGGGCGCCCGACGGAAAGAATTGGGCCGCGACCGCCGCGTACGGATCAGGCGACAACAACTGGTGGATCGCGCGTCTGTATCGCATCGATGTCGCCGATGGCCAACTACACGAAATCTACAAACCGAAATGGCAGATCGCGGAGCCGCATGTTTCGCTCGATGGAAAACAGGTCGCCTTCATCGAGGGATTGATGAGCGACGAGGGACTCACCGGCGGGGACATCTATGTCGTGCCACTCGCGGGCGGAGCAGCGCGGAATCTAACACCTGGAACCCAGGCATCTCCCTCCTCATCGTCTTGGACGACTGACGGAAAGATCGCCTTCGTTGCCAACGATGACGGCGATTCCGCGATCGGAACCCTTAGCCCCGAGCACACGCAATCGGGATCGCGGAATCAACCTGAGCTCTGGGGAACCACCTCCGAACCTTGGGTTCCAGCGATGTCATTTTCACGAGACGGGGCGTCGAGCGCTTTTGTCAGGCAGACCGCCAGCACTCCTCCCGAAGTCTGGGCCGGGCCGACAGCCAAGTGGAAGCGCATCACCCACCTTAACGATGGCGTGAAAGCCACCTGGGGTCAAAGCAAAAACATTCACTGGACCAATGGCAACCAGAACGTCCAGGGCTGGCTCATGTTCCCCGCCAACTACGATCCCGCGGAGAAATACCCGCTGATTGTCAGCGTGCATGGCGGCCCTTCCTGGGCATACTTGTCGAGCTGGGGCGTTGGCCGGATGGGCGACATGACCGCTGCTTCCCTGCTCGGATGGTTCGTACTCTGTCCCAATCCGCGAGGCAGCTACGGGCAAGGCGAAGCGTTCACGCAGGGTAACGTCAAAGATTTCGGCGGTGGCGATTTCCGCGACATCATGGCCGGAGTCGATTTCGTGACCAAAAACTACCCTATCGATCCCCGCCGCATCGGCCTTCGCGGCCACAGCTATGGCGGATACATGACGATGTGGGCGGAGACGCAGACCAACCGCTTCGCTGCCGCGGTCGCTGGCGCCGGCCTCTCTGACTGGCTCAGCTACTACGGCCTGAACGATATCGACGAATGGATGATTCCTTTCTTCGGCGCCTCGGTATACGACGATCCCGCGGTGTATGCCAAGTCCGATCCCATCAAGTTCGTGAAGAACGTGAAGACACCAACACTCATCCTTGTCGGCGACAGCGATGGCGAAGTCCCGATGGAACAATCGGTCGAGTGGTATCACGCGCTCCAGACCTTCAAAGTTCCGTCGCAACTCGTGGTGTATCCGCGCGAGGGCCATATCTACTACAAGCCCGAAGACGCGCGTGATTACACCATCCGCACCCTCGAGTGGTTCGACCAGTGGTTAGCGAAAGCCGCACGGTAAAAAAATGCCGGTCACCTCGCGGCGACCGGCTTAGTGGGAGTGTGGTTTCAGGAGCTAAAACACCAACTTGATCTCCGATTGCAGCAGGCGCGGTGAGGCGTCGGCTCCCAGGAATGAGCCATAAATCGAAGTCGGGGGATTTGCCGGCAGGATGATGCTTCCGAACTGCGGATTCGCGACATCTTGCACTGGCTGATCGAAATTGGGGTGATTGAAAAGGTTATAGGCTGCAGCGCCGATCGTGATCTGGCCTTTTTCCCAATGCGGAATGGGAATCGCTTTCTCGATATGCAGATCGGTGTCGAAGAAGTGCGGACCATAGACCTGGTTGCGGCGTTGAACGCCGAAACCGGTCGTTGAAGGAGCGAAGTTCGCCGTCATAACGGGACACGCTCCATTGTTCGGGTTGGCATAGCCGGAACCGCATTGCATCAGTCCTGTCCCGAAGCCACCTGTCTGATCGGCAAAAGCTAGCTCTGAACCGCCGTAACCGTAGCCAGCCAGATTGCCAGTCAGCGCACCGTCGGTCACGGTGAACGGAAGACCGGTGTGCCAGAACACGGTTCCAGCGACCGTCCAGTCCGCGAGCAGGCGCCCAAACAAACCATGGAACCAGTTTTTCGGCGTCGTATAGACGTAGTTGGCGCTCACGTAATGCCGGATATCGTAATCGGCATTGCCGTACATGTTTTGGAACGGATTGAATGGATTCTGCGGCGCGGTGATGCTGGTGTTGGTCCGCAAGTTGAACGGCGTGATGTTCTGCCCCGCGTTGGAAACGTAATCCAGGGCATGACTCCAAGTGTAGTTGAGCTGGAACTGGAACGACGAAAACCGGCGCGTGAAGCTGGCATTCAAGCCGTTGTAGTTCGAGTTATAGCCTGAAGACATCTCCTGAACATTTTGGAAACGAGGATCCAATGGCGCGCCCAACAAATAGGGGAATGTAGCACCCGTAAAGCCAGTGGCAGCCAAAGTCGGCAGACATCCGGGAGTTCCCGGAGCAGCCGTGACCGCTGCAGTTGCGCCACAATAGGCGTTCAGTCCGCCGTTATTGATCTGTTCCCAGATGCCATGGTTGCCGACGTACTTGATGCTAACGGACGAGTTAGCGCCAAAGCCTTTCTGGATCTGGAGGTCCCACTCCTGGAATCGGGGAGAGTGAATGTTATTCGCAGCATTGAAGAAACTGGGAACGCTGAACGGAGAACCGGTCAGGCCCGTTACCACCGAGTTCAGGGTGGCGTAATTGGCCCCACTGGCAAATCCAGTTCTCAGAGCCGTTGCCGCGGCGGATGCAATGCTCTGCCCATTCCCCGTGATACCCGGACCATATGGCACTCCGGGAACGACAAAGGACGGAGCGTTCGGCATGTTGTTAATCAACGAATCCGTATACCCTGCCGGCAACGTGGTGCCAAATAAGCCGAAGCCACCGCTGATTACCAGGTCGTTCCCAATCCCATAGTTGAAGCCGAAACGAGGTTCAAGACTCCAGGGATGATACGACCCAGGCAGCGCCAGGCTTTGGTCGGCCATAACTGATTGGTTGTAAGGAGTGGCCAGAGTGGAACCGGCAGCCACATTCATGAAATTGCCGGCAAGACGGCTGAAGCAATTAGTAACGCAACTGGGATTAGAGAACCGATCGGCCCGCATGGTGAAGGTCAAGTTCAGGTTCGATCTCACTTTCCAGGTATCCTGCGCGTACATGCCGAGGTCATACAGGTTCACCGGCTGTGTCAGGCGCACGGGGAAGCTCTGCTGGAACGTGGTCGCGACTCCGTTATAAAAATCCGTGAGAGTTTCATTAGTGGCGCCCGGAAGCGTGCCCAGCCCGGGCCCATGGGTCGTTACATCGTAGCGAGCAAAGTTGCCTCCGAACTTGAAGCTGTGATTTCCCCAAACTTTGCTGAAATCGTCGACGGCGCCGTATTGCGTGACGTTACGGCCTTGCGGAAATGCGAAGGGAACCTGGTAATTATTGGCGATGTTGGAGAATGTTCCACCGGCAAACGCGACTTCAACGGGTTGCAGAGCCAGCGCCGCAGCTTCATTGGTGAAATTGAAGATGGCGCTGTAGTACGAGCCATTCAGGTTGAACGTGTTCACTGTGTTCCCACTAAACGTGTGCACCCACTGCGCCTGCCCCTCATATTGCGGCTGGTTGCTGGTGACATTGAAGGTCGGGGTCAGGGGATCGGTTATGGTCGCCTGCAAGCCGCGATCCATCCGGAAGTGCACGAATGCGCGGTCGTTGTTCGAGAAGTTCTGGTCCACGCGAGCTGTGACGAGCCACTCGTGCGTGTTCGTGCTCATGCTGTTGTGGAACGTCTGCGCGCAGGGCGTGGTCACGCCGAAACCCATTGTCCCGACGAAATCCGGCGAGCAGCCCAAGCCAGCGCCGGTGATCGGCGTGGCTGTGCCCGCTCCGGGTGCGTTGTTGTAGAGATTAAACATCGACTGGTACATGCTCAGTTCCCCCGGTTGCACGGCGCCTATGTTCGCCAGGGTCGCCGCCTGGAACGCCGGGGTCGGCATATTCACCGAGTTTTCTACCGGAACAATCACGTAGAGCCCTTCCGTATTCACGAAGAAGAAGGTTTTGTCCTTGCGAATGGGTCCACCGATCGATGCTGCCCACTGATTGTCGTTTACGAAAGGTCGAGGAATGGCCGGCGAACTCTGCTTGTTGAAGTAATCGTTAGCGTTGACATAGTCGCCGTTCCACCACCAGATCGCGTTGCCATGCCAGCTATTGGTCCCCGAGCGGCTCACGTAATTCACGTTGGCGCCAGCCATGGAGTACTCGCCGGAGTAACCATTGGTGACCACGGTCGCTTCGCTGACATCATTCCGCCCGAGCAGAATGTTGCTCGCACCGGAGTTGTTCAGGTTCAGGAAGGGATCGTTCTCCGGCATGCTGTTAACGGTGAAGTTATTCGTGTTCGCGGGCAAACCGAAGGCCGAAAAATTTCCGTAGCCTCCCTGCGAGTTCATCACGGTCCCCGGCGCCGTCTGGGCAATGTAGGTGAGGTCGCCGCCGCCATTCGGAACCAGTTGGATCTGCTCCTCGGACATGGTGGTGGAAATGCTCGGACTGACCGTCTGCAACACGCCGCCCTCGGCGCTCACGGTAACCGTCTGATTGGCTGCCGAAACCTGGAGCGTCACGTTCGAGGAGGTCACCTGGCCCACACTCGCCACAAGATTCGCGGTTCCTTTTTGATAATTCGGTGCCGTGACCGTCAAGGTGTAATGACCCGGAGGAAGAAACGCGAAGTTGTAGCCTCCGGTTGAGTTTGTGGTCGCGTTGAGTGTCTGACCGGTATCGTTATTTTGCAAGGTGATGCCGGCATTCGGAATGGCTGCACCACTGGGATCCAGCACCGTACCGCGAATCGCGCCCTGGGTGGTGCTTTGGGCGGAGAGTGTCAGGGGAAGCAAGACGCTGAGCGCCAGCGCCGCAATCGTCACAAGCAAACCTCGTAACCTCATCACATCAACCTTTCCAGCCCCAGCTTTCGGAATTCCCGGGCGGGCGCAGATATCCTCGGTCGCAGACAGCGCTTGCCTACAAGCACACGCGTCCCGCGAAATTTCTTGGCGAAATTGCATTGCCCCTGGTGCGGAGCGGAAGAAACGGCAAGGAGGAATAAATTACCGGGTAAAGGATCCGCTCAAAACTGTCCCCAAACTCGAGTCCTCACCCGAGAGTAATAGGAGCAAGCGGCGTGCCATCGAGTGCGCGCATAAGGCAAAGGACTTAGCAGAGTGTTCACAGATATGGCATACAAGAAGCCGTAAGAGCCATGATGCCGGATTCAAGAAACCGTAAATTGCATCGTATTGCGATGGATTAACTCAGTTCCATTGGGAACCAGCAGCAAGCGTAACGGAAATTTGGCGCACCACACAACTATGCGAACGGATACGTGTCTTCTTGAACAACGAGGATCAGTTGCTCAGCCCAACGCCGGCCGCACTGGCTTGTGTGACCCCGTGCTCGATGTTGTAACGCTTAAGTTTGCGATACAGCGTCGCCCGGCTGATGCCGAGAATCTTCCCCGCCAGGACCTTGTCGCCCTTCGACTGCTCGAAGACGCGACGAATCGTCTCGCGCTCGATATCTTCCAGATTGGACATATTGGAGGAAGATGAAGATGCTCCGACCGGAAGCGAAGGTGCATTCGACGCAATCGCGGGCGGCAGGTCGGCAATGTCGATGATCTTGTGGTTCCCCAGCGCGATGGCGCGCTCGATGCAGTTTTCCAACTCACGTACATTGCCGGGCCACTCGTACTGCAGCAGGCACGACATAACCGCGGGCGTTACCTGGATTCTTTCGTCTGGCGAGTAGCGAGCCAGGAAAGCCTGCACCAGCGCGGGAATATCGGACTTGCGCTCGCGTAATGCTGGAATCTGAATGGTGACAACGTTCAGGCGGAAATAGAGGTCCTTGCGGAACGTGCCGGCCTTATAAGCCGCTTCCAGGTCTCGATTCGTCGCGGCAACCACGCGGACATCGATTTTGATTTTGTCGTTCGAACCGACTGGGCGAATCTCCTTTTCCTGCAATACGCGCAACAACTTGGCTTGCATTTCCAGCGGTAGCTCACCAATCTCGTCGAGAAAAATGGTTCCACCATTGGCCGCGGCAAAGAGGCCTTGCTTTGATTTCAGTGCGCCAGTGAAAGCGCCCTTCTCGTACCCGAACAGCTCGCTTTCGATCAACGTTGGCACCAGCGAGCCGCAGTCGACGGCAACAAAAGGCCGCTTCGCCAGCGATCCGCGGAAGTGTATCGCGCGCGCGACCAACTCTTTGCCCGTGCCGCTCTCGCCCATAATAAGGACGGGCGTGCGCGTATCCTTCAAGCGCGAGATCATCCGCAAAATGTCCTGGATTTTCGCCGAGGAGCCGTCGATGACGTTCAGCTCCATCTCATTCGAGACCACCTGCTTCAGGTACTCGTTCTCGGCGACCAGTCGGACTTTCTCCTTCATCCGCTGTAACAACAGCTTTAGCTGGCCGGCTCCAAAAGGTTTCGTGATGTAGTCGTAAGCGCCAAGGCGCATGGCTTCGACCGCCGATTCGATCGAGCCGTGCCCGGTGATCATGGCGAACTCGCTGCGCGGCAGCATCTGTTTCGCCTGTTTCAGGAATTCGTCGCCGCTCATTTGCGGCAACATGCGGTCAACCAGGATGACGTCGGGCGAATCCGTTTCGAGATAGGCGAGCGCAGCTTCGGCGCTCTCGGCCTCAGAGACATCGAACCCAATCGACTGCCCGATGGTCATGCAGAGTCGGCGAATGCTCTGCTCGTCGTCTACGATCATGAACTTGATACGAAAATCTTCCGTCATTGCGGAGTCCCCATTACTTTCCTTACGACGTCCATCAATTGTGAAATGCGGAACGGCTTTTCGACGCACGGAGCGCCGGTTTTGATTAACGTCTGCGCCGTTTCCTCGTTCACAATATCCCCCGTAATAAAAATCAGTTTTGAAACCAGTCCCGGCCGGTTCATTGCCAGCCATGCGTGCACATCGGCGCCATCGACACCACCTGGCGTCCGCATATCGGAAACCACACCTAAGAACTCACCGGTCTCCAGCATGGGTAACGCTTCCACGCCAGATGCGGCGGTCGCCACGCTGTAACCTGCGCGTTCCAGCGCGGCCCGCACAAACGACATCACCGAGGGTTCATCCTCGATCACGAGCACCGGCAGCTTTTGGCTCACTGCTTCCGTGGCACTCATGCCGTTGCTCCCGCCATCTGGGCGATAACCTGGTCCGTCGCAATCGGCAATCTAACAATGAACGTCGCACCCGCGCCCGATTCGTTGTTGCGACAGGAAATCTCGCCGGCGTGCTCACGGATGATTCCGTAACAGATGCTGAGACCGAGCCCGGTTCCCTTCCCGACTTCCTTCGTCGTAAAGAAAGGATCGAAGATCCGGTCCGGATAGAGAATGCCCGGCCCGTTATCGCGGAAAACAACCTCGGCCATCCCGTCGCCGTTTCGTGTTTCGATCAGGATCTGGCCCGGTTGCTGGCTCTCGCGCACTGCGTCGTACGCATTATTGAGGATGTTCAGAAAGACCTGTTGAAGCTGGTGCGAATCGCCCACGACATCGCGCAGGTCCGTCGCGAAGCTCTCGGTGATCTTCACGCCGTGATTGGCGAAGTCGTACGAGCGCAGTGCGAGCGTCTGCCGCAGAATCGCGTTCACCTGCACCGGCTTGCGCTGCGGTGGCATCTGGCGTGCGAAACTCAGCAAGTTCTGCACGATCTGCTTGGTGCGCTGAGCTTCTTCAAGGATCACCCGCAAATCTGACTTGGCAAAATCCGGCACTTCAGGGTGATCGATCAGCAAATCCGCAAATCCAAGAATCGCAGTCAATGGATTGTTGACTTCATGCGCCACGCCGGAGACGAGTTGGCCCACGGCAGCCATCTTCTCCGTGTGCATCAGCTTGGCCTGCAGCATGGCGGCATCGGTGATGTCGGTCATCACGACCACGATCGACGCCACCTGTCCGGACTCATCGCGCATCGGGCTCAAGTTGATCGCGAATTGGCCAACGCGCCCTGTCCCGAGCAGGATCGGCAACTCAAGATTGTCGACCTGGTGTCCACGCAACGTGCTTTGCAACGCCTCTTCGACGATGTCTCGCCGTCCGGGAGCAACCAGTTCGGCCAATTTGCGTCCGAGCAGTTCTTCCTGCGTATAGCCGCCAGCTTCATAACAACGCCGGTTGGCATAACTGATCAGTCCCGCGGTGTCGGCCACGATAATCATGCTCTGCGTGGCGTTCAGGATCTTGTTATTGAAGTCGCGTTGGCGTTGCAGTTCTGCCTGGAAGTTCTTCTGTTCCGTGATGTCGAGAATCAGGCCGCGATATTGGATGATTCTCCCCTGCGCGTCTCGAACCGCAAACGCATTTTGCAACGTATGGATCATCGACCCATCTCGTTTGCGCAGCGTCTCCTCATAGTTGCGCATGATTCCCGATTCTTCGATGGCGCTGCGGAACCACTCGCGCTGTTCCGGATTCACATACAACTGCTTGATGATGTCGATCTGCAGAAGTTGTTCCCGGCTCTCGTATCCCAACATGCGTACGAGTGCGTCGTTGACTTCGATGAAGCGACCGTCAGGCGTCGAGAAGAACAATCCTTCCTGGATGGTGTCGAATAGTTCGCGATAGCGACGCTCAGCCTCTCGCCGGTCCGTAATATCTTTCAGAACGTGTATGGTCTGGAGCGCCTCGTTCATCGCACCGTGAATGCGCGATGTCGAAACCAGGTAGGTGCGTTCCAGGACGGGATGAATGTATTCGTCCGCGCCCTCCAGCCCGACGCGGCAGAACGGACAAGCCTGTGCGCTGTTGTCGCTGGCCATTGCGACCATCGCGCGCATGCTCACGCCGATCAATTCCGATGGTCGCACGCCAATAAAATCGGCGAGCGTGCGATTCACACGCAGAACGCGATTGTTCTCGTCGTGCACGACGATGAAGTCAGTGATCGAGTCGAAAATCTCGACCCAGTGCCGGTTCGCCTGATCCATCCGGGTGAACAGCCGGGCATTTTCCAGCGCTACAGAAGCGTGCGCCGCCACCGCATGCAGCAAGTTGCGGTCCGCCTCATTGAGTTCTTCCTTGAGATCGACCAGGCACAGTACGCCGATCAATTCCCCGTCGCCGCTACGTAACCGGGCGATGGCCACGGTCTTCCACCCAAGGGCAGAAGCTACTTGCGGGCCCAGCATCTTCTCGGCTGTGCCGCGGGCGATCGCTTCGGTGTGCGTGGTGGCGAGTTCGGTGAGAGAGTTATTGAGACGCCGAAGCAGCGTCTTGTCCGGCACACTGTCGGGGTCATGGACGATCACCGTCTCCAGCACCGATCGTTGTGCCAGCGCGAGCACTGCGGCGCGGGCACCGAGCATGTCGGCGGCGCGCTGGGTGAAGCTACGAACAAACTGTGGCAGCCGGAGCGAAGAATTCAGCTCCAAGGCCAGGCTCATCAGGTTCTCGGCACGCTCGCGATGCTGGCGCGCCAGATGGAGATTCTGGGTGCTCTCCATCACCACTGCGATTTCGCTGGCCAGCACCCGGGCGCGCCGAACATCTTCCTGCTCGATGCGCTCGTGATCGCAGCGATCCAGCACGATCAGCACACCCAGCCGCCGATGGTCCACCCCGGTTAGCGGCACGGCCAGGAATTGTTTCATTCCCAGCCTTCGCACCGCTTCATCACTGTTGAATTCTGCCAGACTCGTTACATCGTCAGCCCAAACCGGGTCGGTGCTGGTGAGCAGGCGCTGCGCGAGCGCTTCTGGCAGGAAGAAGTTAACCGCTTTCGAAACACCGTTCTCCGCCATCCAGCGCACGACGTAGCGGCCGTTTTCCACCACTGCGATGGCCGAGCGCTCGAAGTGAAGGAACTGTCCGGCCCGGAGCACGAACTTCTGGAAGAACTCATCCGGATCACCGGAGTTCCCCAGTTCCGACGTTATCTCAAGCAGCTTCCGTAACTCCTCGGCTCGTTCGTGACCGAGAAAGATTTTCTCCAGGCTTGGTTGGACTTGTGCTGGATCGCCTTGATGGTGTGCGGTCATCCTATTCCTACGTTCGGGCTCCGAAAAATCCACACCGCAAAGACATGGTGCGGGTAACGCGTCTGTGCGCAGCGATCGAGGGCTCAACTGCTCAGGAAACAGCAAAGTACCGCCTATTCTCATTTTGAGTCAATACAAATTGGGTCCTATGTTGCCCGTCGGGTTACGTATTGAGACATCGGGTTTTCATCTCAGCATGAGAAGCCAGCATTGACGATCAACGGGAGTTTGAGACGGAATTTGTCATCCGGCTCCCCTCCTTCATTTGCTCTCGATCTTCTATCCCTCACAAAATCAGCTACTTACAAAATAGTTCCAGTTTCGGCTCACATGGCATGGCCCGTGCACTATGTCCGGTCGGTAAAGGTTCGTCCGGAGGTGTGAGTCTTGATTGGGAAACTAAAAAGTCTGCTTGCCGTTGTGTTGATGGCACTGGCGATGGCGGCTACGTTCGCTACCCCAGCCTCAGCGCAGGACGGGGGGCGGAAAGTTAAAACGAAAGTCAACCCAACCTATCCCGACTTAGCAAAACGAATGAAGATTTCGGGGACAGTCAAAGTAATGGTCACGATTGAACCCAACGGCACCGTGAAGACTGCAAAGCCCGTCGGCGGACACCCATTGTTGGTCGATCCAGCGGTCGAAGCCGCTAAGAAGTGGAAGTACGAACCCGGCAACGCGGAAACCACCGAGGTCGTCGAGTTCAACTTTGACGGGGAATAAACAGGAGACCCGCGAGTCCTAACGGATTCCGGAGAGAACGCAATGAACATTCGCAAAAAGCTGTACGTTAACTTCGGCGGACTACTGCTGATCATCTTCCTCCTCTGCGTCGCCACCGTGTTGGTGGTAGTGAAGGAACAGTCTGCTCGAACCACATCCGCGAAAGCGTTCGAAGTGGCGCAGACGGGTGAAAACATCCGCTATCAGATGATGCAGAATCGCCAATTGCTGAGCAACTACCTGCTCAGCGGCTCCAATGGTGAAGCGACGAGCCTGAACGACGGCGTCGCCAAGCTGCAGGATCTGATCCACAAGGCCTCGGACAAGGTCACTTCCGACGGGCAGAAGAGCGCATTGTCGCAGTTGAGCGATTCCGAGCACGAGTGGCAGAACAGCTTTGCCATGCCGCTGGTTGACAAGCGCAAACAGGTCGATGCGGGAAACGCCACGGTCAGTGAATTGCAGATCCAGTATTTGCAACTCGACCCGGCGTCCTGGACAAGCAAGTCCACCGCTCACGTCGATGAACTGGAGCGGCTGATCAACCAGGAACTAACGGATCAGCGTAACGCCGCCTCAAGCACCAGCAACTGGATGATGTTCTTCGCGGTTCTCTTCGGTGTCGTCGGAATCGTTGCCGGAGCAATCATCGCCTACAAGACTTCCAATTCGATCACCCTGCCGCTCTACCAGCTTAACTTGGTGGCCCGCGAGATCGGTGAAACCGGCGATTTGGATCATCAGGTCGACATTCAGCGTGACGATGAAATCGGCGACCTGGCCCGCACCTTTGGCAACATGGTCAGTTACCTGAAAGAAATGGCTACCGTGTCCGAGGCGATTGCTCGCGGCGAACTCAATGTGCAAGTACACCCGCGTTCTTCGCGCGACACTCTGGCCAACGCCTTCATGAAGATGGTCGACGGTCTGCGCACCCTGGTCAGCAACGTTCGCGATAGCGCGTCGCAAGTCTCCAGCGGTTCGAACCAGGTGGCCAGCGCTTCGGAAGAATCCGCCAAGTTAAGTGTGCAGGCTTCGTCTTCCATCGACGAAGTCACTTCCACCATGCACGAGATGAGCGTCAACGTGCAGAACATGGTGAAGAGCACGCAGATGCAGGCCTCGAGCGTTAGCGAAACGTCTTCGTCGATTGACGAGATGGTCGCATCAATTCAGCGCGTCGCCGACACTGCCAAGGTCCTCCTCGACATTTCACAGCGGTCCCGCGAAGAAGTCCAGGCCGGCATTGCGACCATGCAGAAGACCACGGAAGGCCTCAACCGCATCAACGATTCGATCGAGTCCTCCGCGGGAATCATCGACGTGCTCGGCACGCGCGCGGATGACATCGGCAAGATCATCGAAGTCATCGACGATCTCGCCGAACAGACCAATCTGCTCGCGTTGAACGCCGCCATCGAAGCAGCCCGTGCCGGTGAACATGGCCTGGGATTTGCCGTGGTCGCGGAAGAAGTCCGCAAGCTGGCCGAGAAGTCTGCCTCCAGCACCAAGGAAATTTCTGAGCTGATCCAGAGCATTCAGAAAGAAGCCCGTCGCGCCGTCGAGAACATGGACAAGAGCACGAACATCGTCAACGAAGGCCTCTCTCTCGGTGGCGACCTGAACGGTGCGTTGAAGAAGATCTCCAACGTGGTGACGGAAGTCTTCAAGTTCGCGCAGGAAATCGGCGCGGCCACCAACGAACAATCGCATGGGTCTTCGCAGATCGCCAAGGCCACCACGCGCCTGAACGAACTCACCCACGAGATTAACTCGGCCGTGGAAGAGCAGGCTTCGGGTGCGCAGGCAGTTGTGATGGCGATGGAACGCATGCGCGAACTGGTCCAGCGCTTCACCTCCGGCTCGACCGAACTCGCCGCCTCGGCAGAACAGATGTCGAAGATGTCGCGAGTCCTGCTCGACAGCATGGACCGCTTCACTCTCGACGGCCTGTCGCACAAGCAACCGGCATTGGCGGCTGCTGCTGGCGCTGGCTATGGCAGTTCCCGCTCCAACGGCGGCAACGGGTTCGGGAACAGCAATGGCCATGGCAATGGTAACGGAAACGGTAATGGCAACGGATACGACTACGCCGGTGCGTATTCGCTGTCGCAAGTGTAATCGGAGCTCCACATGAGTAACGACCTGCACATCGTCGGATTCAGGGTAGGAACGGAAACGTTCGGTGTCCCGATCACCTGCGTGCACGAAATCGTGCGTGTCCCGGAGATCACCAACGTTCCGGATTCGCCGGAATTCGTGGAAGGTGTCATCAATCTGCGCGGCAAAATCGTCTCCGTGGTCGATCTCCGTAAGCGATTTGGAGAAACCCAAATCGATCCCCACAAGAAGAACCGCGTCATCGTTGTCGAATCGGATAACAAGCTAGTCGGCTTGATCGTCGATGCTGCCTCGGAAGTTTTGCGTATTCCGCAGGCCGATATTGAGCCTCCCCCTTCTGTTCTGCAGAACGCAGACTCCAGTTATGTAACCGGGGTCGGCAAGCTGCAAAACCGGCTGATCATCCTGGTGGATCTACAGCGGGTCTTGCAGCGCGGTGAAACACGGAAGCCGAACGAAGTCGGAGAAGCGGTTTCCGTCAACTAGTTTGTGGGCAGACCGGAACGTCTGCCCCGCACAAAGAGAAGCGAAACGCATGGCGAGCGCGACCATCCCGATCACCGAGCCCGAACTGAAGCTGCTGCAAACCCTGGTGTACCAGGAATGCGGCATGTACTTCGACGAACGCCGGGCACACTTTTTACAGGACCGGCTCCAGCGGCGGCTCAAGGCTTGCCGGCTGGACACTTTTTACAGTTACTACCGCCTGCTCACCAGCCGCGAAGGACGAGCCGAGCTGTCAGCCCTGCTGGAAATCCTCACCGTCAACGAAACCAGTTTCTTCCGTAATAAGCCACAGCTCGATCTGTTCCAGAAAGACATCCTCGAAGGCATGCTTCACCGTAAGCAGGAGCGTCGTGACTGGACACTTCGCCTGTGGAGCGCTGGTTGTTCCACCGGTCCGGAACCGTACACCATGGCGATGCAGGTGGCCGATGCGCTCGCGTATTACTACCTGCGCAATCCCCTGCCCTTCGACATGCCTACTCCCAAGCCGCTGATTCCGCCGCCCTGGAAAGTGGAAATCCTCGCGTCCGACATTAGCTATTCGGCGCTGCGCACCGCGCAGGATGGCGTTTACTCGGAACAGCAGATGGAGCCGGTCGATTATATGTTCCGCCTGCGCTACTTCGACAAGGTTGGCGATCAGTATCAGGTGAAAAAGGGTTTGCGGGAGCTGGTCCACTTCGACTTCCACAACCTCAAAACCGAGTTCCTCCCCCAGCGTAACGATTTCATCTTCTGCCGCAACGTGATGATCTACTTCGACGAGGCCGAGCAGAAGCGGCTCATCGACAAGTTCTATCGCTGTCTTAACCCAGGCGGCTACCTTTTCGTGGGCCACGCGGAAAGCCTGTTTGGTCTCACCGACCGCTTCCGCATGATTCACCAGAACAACGGCACCGCCTACCACAAGATCGAGGTGGAGCTGTGAGCTTCTTCTCGGAAGAACGTGCGGCCGAGTTACGCGATCTCTTCTTTGAGAGCGCGCAGGAGTTGCTGCAGACTCTGAACGAACAGGGCCTGGAACTGGAGAAGTACCCCGGCGATGCCGAAGTCCTTCGTGGCATCCGCCGTACGGTGCATACCATCAAGGGCGATTCCGCCGCATGTGGCTTCAAGGAACTAAGCGAACTGGCGCACGAGCTAGAAGACGTATTGAATCCCGAGCTCGGCGCCTCGTCAGGCAACACGCTGGCCGAGCTGGTCCTCAGCGCGGCGGATATGTTCGACGCCATGCTGGCGGCCTATCGCGGCAAGATGCAGCCGCCGAAACCCGATCCGCTCCGTGCCATGATCGCCCGTCTGCTGAACAACCCGATTACGGGCGCGGCCCAGAATGAGTTGCGTCCCCAGTTCCAGTGGAGCGAGTACGACCGTCTGGCGATGACCGGAGCCCAAGCCGCGGGCAAGAGCGTCTTCAACCTGGCTGTCGCTCTCGACCGTTCAGCGCCAATGCGCGGCGCGGCGTTGCAACTGATCCTGAAGGTCATTGCCGAATGCGGCACTGTGCTCGGCCGTTATCCGGAACAGGCTCCCGCTGACGGCAATCTCGATGTGATCGAGATCGCGCTCGCGACTCACTTGAGCGCAGCCGAAATTCACCAGAAATGCTCGATCCCCACCGTGGTCGAGAAGATCGTCGTTGCACCTTGGTCCTCGACCCCCCAAACGGCAGAGCCCTCCCCTGTCGATCAGGATGTCTTGGGTCTCGAGCAGACCGTCTCGCTGACACCTGTTGTCGCAGAACCGGCCGCTGAACTCGACGAAGCACCTGCAATCACTCCAGCTCCCGCAGCACCGGAGCCGAAGCAGGCTTTCAGTGCAAAGCCAAAGAGTGCCGAATTTGCTGCCGCCGAAAACACTCTGCGCGTCGATGCCGATCGCATCGACATCGTGATGAACCTGGTGGGCGAGCTCATCATGGGAAAGTCGATGCTCTACCAGACCATCAACGAGTTTGGTAAGCGCTATCCCAAGGACCCGCTGCGCAATCGCTTCACCGATGCGATGTCGAAACAGGCTCAGGTGCTCAACGCGCTGCAACGTTCGGTCATGAAAATCCGCATGGTCCCGGTGGACCAGCTCTTCCGGCGCTTTCCTCGCGTGTTGCGCGATGCCGCGAAAAGCTGCAACAAGGATGTGGAGCTCATCACCGTCGGGCAGGACACCGATCTCGATAAAGGCATCCTCGACACGCTCGCCGAGCCGCTCACGCACCTGCTGCGCAATGCGGTCGATCACGGTATCGAATCCGCATCCGAGCGCATCGCCAAAGGTAAGCCACCACAGGGATTCGTAAAGCTCAACGCCTATCACCAGGCGAACCACGTGGTCATCGAGATTTCCGACGATGGACGCGGCATCGACCCTGAAAAGGTCGTTGCCAAAGCCATCCAGCGGGGCATGATCACCGCCGAAGATGCGACTCGCATGACCGAAGGACAGAAGCTCGAACTCATCTTTGAATCCGGGTTCAGCACCGCTGAAGAGGTCACTTCGATTTCCGGACGCGGCGTGGGCATGGATGTCGTGCGCAGCGTCGTCGCGCGGCTCAAGGGCACGGTTCAGATCATCAGCACCGTCGGCAAGGGAACCACCTTCCGCCTCACGCTGCCGCTGACTCTGGCCATCATCAAGGCTCTGCTCTTCACCGTCGGCGAACAGCATTACGCCGTGCCGCTCAATACGGTTGTCGAAATCACGCGCGCGCATTACGACCAGGTCCACAAGGTCGATAACTACGAGGTTCTGCGCCTCCGCGAAGAAATCATCACACTCACACGCCTGAGCCGGATGATGCCCGAAGCCCACGAAGCTTCGATCTCCAAGTTTTTCGTCGTGGTGGTCGGCTTGGGCGAACGCAAATTTGGGTTAGTCGTCGACAAGTTGGTAGGCGAAGACGAGCTCGTCATTAAGGCGATGGACGACCACCTGGTCGCAACCGACCTGGTCAGCGGCGCTTCAATCTTGGGTGACGGCACCGTGGTGCTGATCCTGAACATTCCCGCACTAGTCGATCGTACCGCTTTTGTCCGGATGCCCGTTGGCGGGCCTCCGTTGATTCCGCAAGCTGAGGGAGTAGGTGCCTCGCTATGAAGAAGATGGTCAGAGTTCTGGTTGTGGACGACTCCGCTCTCATGCGGAAGTTGATCCCACAGATGATCGAACGCGATGGGTCGATTCACGTTGTGGGCACCGCCCTCGACGGCGAATTCGCCCTGGAGAAGATCCCAGAACTGCGACCCGACGTTGTGACACTCGATCTTGATATGCCGCGCATGGACGGCATGGAGACGCTGCGCAAGATCATGCGCCGGCATCCGTTACCCGTAATCGTCGTCAGCGCACATTCCAAGGACGGCGCCATGGCGACCTTCAAGGCACTTAGCTTCGGTGCCATCGACTTCGTCAGCAAGCCCCAGGATCCAACTTCGCACATGGATCAAATCGGCGACGAACTGATCACCAAGATTAAAGCCGCAGCCAAGGGCCAGATCGTTCAGCTACCGGAACTTCAGTCGAAGCCGCGCAAGGTGCGTACCGCGCTGCGGAATGGCACCCCGACCAAGATCGTCGCCATCGGCATATCCACCGGCGGCCCACAAGCCTTGGATTACGTCCTCTCGCAGCTTCCGGCGGACTTCCCGGCCAGCATCGTGATCGTCCAGCACATGCCCGAGGGCTTCACCGAGATGTTTGCCCGCCGCCTCGACGAGACTTGTGCCATCGAGGTGAAAGAAGCCAGGTCCGGCGACCTGTTGCTTCCTGGACGCGCCCTGGTTTGCCCGGGCAATCGCCACATGAAAGCCAAGCGCATGCCCCTCGGGGACGTCGTTTTGCTCACCGAAGGCGAGAAAGTTAACGGACACCGGCCGTCTGCCGATGTACTACTGCACTCGGTTGGTTACGAATTTGCCGATCGTGCCATCGGTGTGCTCATGACGGGCATGGGAGAAGACGGAGCCGAAGGCTTGGGCACCATCAAGAACTGTGGTGGATTAACCATCGCCCAGGCTGAAGAGAGTTGCGTGGTTTATGGAATGCCACGGGCCGCAGTGGAGCGTGGTCACGCCATGCGCGTGATTTCGCTGGAAGCCATGGCCAATACGCTGCAAGCGCAGTGTCGAGATAAATCGCAGGCGACGCGGTCGCAAGCCGCCGTCGCGATGGAAGCAGGAGATTAGGTTGTACGCGGATGCTTCCGGGCATCCGCCGGAGGAGCATATGGAGCAGTTCGCCCCATTGATGAGAAGTAAGGACTCGCGCCCGATTCGTTATCTGCTGGTCGACGACTCGATCTTCGCGCGCAAGAACCTGGCCCGCATGATCGAATCGTTCGGTGGACAGGTGGCCGGCGAGGCCGGTGACGGCTGCACCGCCATCACCGAATACAGCCGCACCCAGCCTGACATCGTCCTCATGGATATCACCATGCCGCAGATGGAAGGTATCGAGGCCGCCGAGCGCATCGTTCGGCAGGCGCCCGAAGCACGTATCGTGATGGTTTCCTCGGTCGGATACCAGGAGAACATCATCGCCGCGCTGCAAAAAGGCGCGCGCCACTTTGTGCAGAAGCCGGTCAAGCCCGAGGTTCTGTACGAAGTCGTGAAATACGTGCTGGGCGAATCGGCGACGGTCGGTGCTGAGAACAGTGCCCCGGCGGGAGCAATCCAATGAAGATGGAATTGATTCAGCCGTTTATCAACGCGGCTGACGCTGTCCTCGCCCAGACGCTGAAGGCGCCCACCACCATAGGCGAAGTCAGCATGGAAGAGGACGCGTATCGCCGCAAGGGTATCGCCGCCATGGTGCGTGTCGCCGGCGATATCGAAGGCCGCGTCATCTTCGACCTTGAGCCCGATACCGCCCAACAGGTCGCCATCAAGCTGGTGGGCGATGAAGCCAGCGCCCAGGAGATCATTCCCGAGGCGATCTGCGAACTGGCCAACCAGGTGATCGGCAACGCCGTTACCGTGCTCAACGACCAGGGCTTCCATTTCAAGGTGATGCCGCCCGAAATTCACACCGCCGAGACTGGCGCCAAAAGCACGGAGGATACCGAAGCACTCGTGATGTCTTTCGAAACCGTTACCGGAAGCGTGTTCATGAACATCGCGATGCGATATAACAAGCGCCGCCGTGCCGACAGCCACGGTACGGCCGCCGACTAAGTTCCGTACACTCCTGAGTACGTTTACGGGCGAAGCGCCAGTCCGCTTCGCCCTTTTTTATTCTGCCGTAACGAAAGTGGGATTGGGAACCGGGGAAGGCATGTTCAGCACCACCGTATCGTCGAGCGTTCGAATGATGCTGGTTGACCCCTTGATGTTCGGATTCGCAGTGTTAACGCCGTTGTAGTTGACGGCATAGACTTTCGTCGATCCCGGAGCGGCCGCCAGCAAGATCTGGTTCACCGCCGGCAAGCCAGTCGGCAACATGTTGTTGTCCACCGTCACGGTGGTCCGCTTGTAAAAGCCTTGGGCGTCATAGACTTCCACAAATCCCGGCGCTCCCAGGAACAGAACATAAAACTTGGTTCCGTTGTCCAACACTGCCAGTGATACCGGCGTTGTTCCCGTATTCACCGTTTGCAGCAGTGTCAGCGGATAGGTGCTCGCATTGAAAATACTCACCGAGTTTGCTGCAGTGTTCAGTACGTAGACACGGCTGAGGCTATTGTCGAAGATGATCTGCGTCGGGTCGGCTCCCACGGGAACCGTTTGTATCACAGTATCCGAGGTCGTGTTGATCACCGACATGGTTCCATCGCCGGTATTCGCCACAAACACATAATTGTTGTCGGCGGAAATGGCCATCGCGCCGGGAGACGATCCAACCGGGATGTTGCTGGTATTCGTAAAGTCCTTGGTAGAAACTACCGAAACCGTATTGCTCGCCTGGTTAGAAACGTATGCCTTGCGTCCATCAGAGGTACACGTCGCTGCGACCGGATTCGCCCCCACCGGCACAAACGCCGAAACCTGGAAGAAGCCGTTATTCACGATCGCCACGCGGTTGAGCGACGTCTCCACCACGAAAGCGAAAGCGCCAGAAAGCGCCACGTAACTCGCGCCGGCGTTCGGCTCCAGGTTGCTCTGGAGCAGGGGAATCGTCACGATCTGTGCGGTCGCCCCCGAAGATGGCGCAAAGGCACTCAGCGTGTTGTCTCCCTCGTTGACTACGTAGCCGACGCTGAACCCAGCGTTCATCGTCGCGAAAACGGGATTCAGTCCCACGTTCAAGTTGGCCAGGTTGGTGTCGCCCGAAACGTCGATTTGAGTGAAGCTCGGTCCCAGGGCGCCCGGGCCGGGTTGCGCCTGCCCACCGTTGCTGTTAACCACCAAAGCGTAATGGGTAGGCTGCGGATTCCCGCCCGGCAGTGGAATGGGATTCGCAATCGGGCGGTAAGTCTCGCCGCAACCGCTCCAGAGTAGGCCGCCAACGACTAAAGCGGCGAAGATTAGAAGTGCACGGTCCCAACGTCGGGACACTTCGTTGAATGAATTCGGCACTGCGCCGTAAACCCCTTACCCGTATGAAAGTTGTGAACGGTCATTGTACGGGGAATGGGGCACAAGGCGCAAAGCATGTAGAACATTCTCATCGCTGAGGACTGATGAAGACGATTGGTGCCCCATATCTGCCCTCTTTTGGCAGATGTGGGATTTCTCCTTCGTCCGAAGGTCTTGGCGTCTCCAGTCGCCCCTGGTCGTCTCGGGTCACGCCGCTTTTTTCGTCCGCTTCCTCTTCGCCGCCGGCTTCGCGTTCACATGTTCTTCCGCTTCTGCCGCTTCCACTCGCTGCGGGCCCTTCTTTTTCCCTTCCATTGATGCCAGGCTCTGTTTCAACGCCGCCATCAGATCGGTGACCGGTGCCGGCTTCCTTGGCTTCTCCGGAGCGGTGACCTCTTTGCCTTCCAGCCGCGCTTTGATGAGCTCACGCAGATTGTCTTCAAACGTGTCGTGATATTTCTCCGGCTCAAACTTCGCTTCCAGAGCTTTGATAAGCTGCTCCGCTACTTTCACCTCCGACTCTTTCACTTCCACGTCGGGGACTCCGAAGTTTTCCACCCGGCGCACTTCGTTTTCGTAGTACATGGTGTGGAGCACGATGCCGCCCTCGTCTGGCCGAAGGATCACCGTGTATTCGCGATTGTGCATAGTCAACTTCGCAATTCCCAGGTGCCCGGTTTCTTCCAGCGCTTTCGCCAGCAACGCATAGGGACGTTTCCCTGGCTCCTCTGGCATTAGGTAATACGAACTCTCGAAGTAGATAGGATCGACTTCCTCGGCCTTGACGAACTCCAGGATCTCCATGGCCTTCGCGGTCTTCGGCTCGATCTTCTTGATTTCGTCCGGTTCGATGATCACGTACTCGCCCTTGCGGTATTCGTATCCCTTCACAATCTCGCTGCGATCGACCACGATCTGCTCTTCCGGACAGACCAATTGCTGTTTCACCCGCACGTGATCGGGCCGGTGCAGCATGTGAAATGAAACCCGTTCGCCACGCGCACCGGAAAAAAGTCGCACCGGCATCGAAATCAAACCGAACGTCAGATACCCTGTCCAAACCGAAGCCGCCATAGATTCCTTCACCGGGCGAACCCGTTTCCACTCGCGCCCACGTGTTACGATGCGCTCACCGAAGCTCCGTGCCGCCAATGACCGAGATCCCGGTCCAGTGGGTGCCCCATGCAGCCATCCTTTGGTTGAGTGGGGTTTTACGAACCGTAATACTGGGATCGGTGCCCCATATCTGCCCTCTTTTGGCAGATGTGGGATTCGTAACGTCCCGTCTTTGGCTGGCGCTCGCTGTTACCACTGCCTTCGGCGTCATTGCTTATTCCGTACGCGGAGTCACTCTGGGCGGTGCTGTCGCCGGAACCGCATGCGCCTCCCTGATCTACCTGGGACTCGGACCCGCCGGTTTCGCTACCCTCGTCGCTGTTTTCGCGATTACCTGGTTGAGTACGCGGTTGGGTTCGGCTAAAAAGCAAAAGCTGGGATTAGCGCAGGACAAAAAGGGCCGCAGCGCCGGACAGGTATTCGCGAATATAGCGACCGCCGCTCTATTTGCCGCATTGTCTTCTAAGAGCAGCATCTTCGCGGTTGCTGCCGTGGCCGCCCTGGCCGAGGCCGCCGCCGATACCTCGCAAAGCGAAATCGGCGAAATCACCTCCGGCCGCGCCTGGCTCATCACCACCTTCCGCCAAGTCCCGCCCGGCACTGATGGCGGAATGACTCTGCCCGGCACGCTGGCTGGAGCCGCAGCAGCCAGCCTCGTCGCTGCCGTAGGATTCTCCGCCGCTGTTCTGCCGTGGCGTATGAGCCTTGTCGCTGCCGTCGCCGGATTCATCGGGACTATTGTTGACAGCCTGCTTGGCGCCACGCTTGAACGCCGCGGACTGCTGAATAACAACAGCGTCAACTTCCTGAGCACCATAGCCGCAGCGGCAATTGCTCTGAGTTTAGCGGCTCTTCAATAATCAATAGACAATATTCAATATCCAATCCCGAAGACGGCGTCTGCGGTCCGGTAAGTGTTGGCATGCGCCTGCGCAGTGAGTTCAATCGGCTTCGAATACCCTCCGCCCATCGTGATCACCAGTGGCACGCCAATCCCCTTCACTGCCGTCATCACCATTCGATCCCGTGCCATCAGCCCTTCATGCGTCAGCCTTAGCTTTCCCAGCGCATCCGAGTACAGCGGATCGACGCCCGCCTGGTAGAACACAGCTTCCGGCGCAAATTCTGCAACTCGCGGCAAAACCTGCTCCAGTACCCGCAAATACTCTTCGTCGCCAATGCCTTCCGCCAACGCCACGTCGATCACGCTCTGCTGCTTCCGGAACGGGAAATTTACCTCGCAATGTACCGACAACGTTAGCACCTCGTGCTCATTCTGGAAGATCTGCGCCGTCCCATCTCCCTGATGGACATCCAGATCCACCACCGCCGCCCGCTTGATCTTCCCGCTCCTACGCAACCACTCGATCGCCACCGCGATGTCGTTGAACACGCAATATCCCGAGCCTTCGCTCCGAAACGCGTGATGCGTCCCGCCGGCGAGACTTCCGCCCCAACCTGTCGCGAGTGCCTCCCTGGCTGCAGCCAGTGTTCCGCCGACCGAAGCCAACGTCCGCATAACCAGCGCCTCCGACCACGGAAACCCGATCCGCCGCATGGCCTGCGCCGACAAGCTCCCATCCAGAAACGCCGTCACGTATTCGGGATCATGTGCCAGTTCTATGGTTTCCCGATCTGCCAACGGAGCCGGCTCAAACCGGAACCGCCCCTCAGCTTCCAATAGCTCTCTCGTTAGCCTGTATTTGCTGATTGGGAAGCGATGCCCTTCAGGAAGTGGAAGGGTGTACTGGTCTGTATAGAAGAGGGTCTTCACTTTACCGCTTACACTTTACCGTTTACCGTTTTCCTACGTTACGTGCGCTTTCCAGGCCCAGTAGCTCAGCACCTCGCGCGTGACTCCCTCGAATCGCCCCCACGCCGTCTTGGGCAGTGAGTCCGGACGCGGGGCCCCGAATGCCTCGATCCCCTTCTTTGCCATCATCTGCTTGATGCGGAAGATGTGGTACGCGTCGCTGACCACCAGCGCCGAATGCAGATGGTTCGTGTACATGATCGTCGCCACGCGCGTCGCGGACTGATCCGTGTCGCTGCTCTGCGTCTCGCCGATCAGGTTCGCGTCCGGAACCCCGTGCTTCTCGAGGTATTCGCGCCCGACGCCGCCCTCGCTATATACCGGATCCAGTCCCGCCCCTCCGGTCGTGATCACCACCGGCGCCAGGCCATGGTCGAATAATTCCAGCGCGTGATCGAGCCTCGCCTTCAGCACCGGAGACGGATGCCCCGCATACTCCGCCGCCCCAAACACAACGATGGCGTCAGCTCTCCGCAGCGGATCTCCCGCGGATGCCCACTGGATCTTGATAGCAATAACGGTAGAAGCCAGAACAATGGCGATAGCCAGCAACGCCAGCAGGGAGAGTACCGTCGAAGTGAGTCGCGACCGGGCCAAAGCTAATCGGCGCTCTGCGCTTCCTGTCCTAGCGCTTTCGCGATCTCCGAAGCCGAGATCGCGCCTTCCCGTTGAATGTGCCATGTGCCGAGCTCGCCGCTGAGATCGACGATCGTCGAAGCGGCAACGCGCGGCGAAGGACCGCCATCGATGATCACCGGCAGTCGCTCGCGCAACTGTTCGCGCACCGCTTCCGCCGTCGTGCATTCCGGCCCGCCATGCAGGTTTGCCGAAGTCGCTGTCACCGGATACCCCGTCAACCGAACCACCGCTATGGGAATCGCCGCCGCCGGCACGCGAATCGCAACGTTGCCGGTGTTGGCTGTCACCTTCAACGGCAGCCGCGATCCCGCCTTAACGATCAGCGTCAGCGGGCCCGGCCAGAACTTCCGCGCGAGCGCGTAAAACTCATCTGGCAAATGCTTGGTCAAATCCTCGGCATGCTCCACGCTCTCTATCAGCAACGACAACGGCTTGTGTCGCGAGCGCGACTTGATCTCGTAGATGCGGTCCACCGCGCGCAAATTCAGCGGGTCGGCCGCCAGTCCGTAGAACGTGTCGGTCGGCATTCCCAGGACTTCCCCGCTGCGGATCTTCTCCGTCGCATACGCGATCAGCGACGGCTCCGGTTCTGCGCTGTTAATCTTGATGATCTCTGCCTGCAAAGCGGCCCCTCTCGGCTTTCCTGCGGAAACGGCGAAAACTAACATACCACTTTGGGACAGCCGCCGCTAACTCCTACGGGACCTGTGTGGGGACGGGCGCCCAGCCTCGGGGTCCCCGTCGCGTTAGCGATGGGGTGGTCGATCGTCCAGGCGGAGCGCAGCTCCGCAATTGTCTGTCCCTGCTCTCTCTCTGTTATGAATTTCAACAACTTCTTCTTTAACGGATAATAGGAAAACAGCCCCGATGACCACCGCCGACCAGTCCCGCGTCCGCCACATTTCCAGCCGCCAGAATTCGCTGGTCAAAGACCTCCGCCGCGCCTTCTCCCAAGCCGAACTCGTGGAGGGCCATTGCGCCATCGAGGGCGTTCGCATCATCGAAGAAGCCGTTCGCAGCGGACTTCGCTTCCGCGCCGTGTTCTTCTCGGAAAGCGCCTCAGAACGCATGAACAAGCTGCTGCCACAGATTTCTTCGCATGTGGAAATACTGGCGCTACCCGACGACGTCTTCACTTCGGCAGTCTCGACCGAAACCCCGCAGGGTGTCGCAGCGCTGGTGCGCTGGCCGTCGTTCTCGCTCGACCGAGTTCTCAGCACTGAAAACCCGCTGCTGCTCGGCACTATGGGCATTCAGGATCCCGGCAACCTCGGCACCATCATCCGCTCTGCCGAGGCCTTCGGAGCCGCCGCCGTGCTGCTGGGCGAGAAGACCGTCAGCCAGTTCAACTCAAAAGTCATTCGCGCTTCGGCGGGATCCAGTTTCCGCCTCCCCAGTCTTCCGGTGAAAGCAGCGGACCTGGAAGGCATCAAAGCTAGTGGCATCCGTGTGGTCGCGACCTCATCTCACAAGGGCAAGCCGATCAACGAAGCCGATCTCACCGGAGCCGTGCTGATCATGGTCGGCAGCGAAGGCGCCGGAGTCCCCCGCGAATACATGGCCGTCGCCGACGATTTCATCCGCGTCCCGCACCACGAGAAAGTCGAATCCCTGAACGCCGCCGTAGCCGCGTCGGTGATCCTCTACGAAGCGCAACGGCAGAGAGCAATTGGTAAATGAGTAAGTTGGTAAATTAGTAAATTGCTGGTGCGGGTTTTGCTTTTCATTTACTAATTTACTCACTTACTAATTTCCGTGTCCCTATTCAGCCCCATCCCGAACACCCCCGAGCCGGTCGATAAATCCCGCCCGCTCGCCGACCGCATGCGCCCGCGCACTCTCGATGAGTTCGTCGGACAGGAACACATCCTCGCCCCCGGCAAGCCCCTGCGCGTGCAGATCGAGCGCGACGACGCCGGATCCATCATCTTCTGGGGACCTCCGGGCGTCGGCAAGACCACCCTCGCCCACATTATCGCTAACGTTACCAAAGCCGACTTCGTAGAATTTTCCGCCGTGCTCGCGGGCATCAAGGAAATCAAGCAAGTGATGGCCGACGCCGAGCGCGCCCGCCAGTACGGCACCCGCACCATCGTCTTCGTCGACGAAATCCACCGTTTCAACAAGGCCCAGCAAGACGCCTTCCTGCCGCACGTCGAGAAAGGCAACATCCGCCTGATCGGTGCCACCACCGAGAATCCGTCGTTCGAGATCATCTCGGCGCTGCTCTCACGCGCCCGTGTCTACGTCCTCAATCCGCTCACCGAAGAGCAGATCGTCGAACTCCTGCGCCGCGCCCTGACCGACTCCGAGCGCGGACTCGGCGACCTCCACCTCTCTGCCGAACCCGGAGCCCTCAACAAGATCGCGGCCTATTCCAGCGGCGACGCCCGCTCCGCCTACAACGTGCTCGAGATTGCCGCCACGCTCGCCCGCGACACCGCCGTCATCACCGAAGCCATCGTCGTCGACGCCCTCCAGAAGCGTGTTCTCCGCTACGACAAGTCGGGCGAAGAGCACTACAACCTCATCTCCGCGCTGCACAAGTCGGTCCGCAACAGCGATCCCGATGCGTCGCTCTACTGGCTCGCCCGCATGCTCGAAGCCGGAGAAGACCCGCTCTACATCGCCCGTCGCGTCGTGCGCATGTCGGTCGAAGACATCGGACTCGCCGATCCCCACGCCCTCGAGCTGTGCATGGCCGCCAAGGAAGCCGTCGATTTCATCGGCATGCCCGAAGGCAATCTCGCTCTCGCCCAGGCCGTCGTTTATCTCGCGCTCGCGCCCAAGTCGAACGCGCTCTACACCGCCTACGGCTCCGTCGCGCGCGACGTAGAAACCACCGCTGCCGATCCCGTTCCGCTCCACCTGCGCAACGCTGTAACGAACCTGATGAAAGACGTTGGCTACGGCAAAGGCTACGAGTACGCCCACGACTACGACGAGAAAGTTACCGAGATGCAGTGCCTTCCCGACAATCTCAAAGACCGCCGCTACTACCACCCCACCGACCAGGGAGTGGAAAAGCGTATCCGCGAGCGAATGGAAGAGATCAGAAGGATCAAGTCAAAGCACGGATGACGTACATCGAGCCGAGTTTGGGTGTTTCTATCGCTGGGAAATTTCGTGATATCGCCTGTTACCGACAGTGATCACTGACAAGGAAACCGTTGGTTCGTAAACTACTGGCAGAATGCACACCTTTGGCGCAGGCATACTTATTCGGCTTAGCTTCTGGTTAACGCTCCTAAGCGCGCCGTTTGTGTGTTGGTTGGCACACGATGCCCCAGACGCAATTTACGTGTACGAGATGTTCCTCCTCGGATTCGCATTGTGGTTCTTGAGCTGGCCGCGTTCCATTTACTTCGACAGCGAAGGCATACGACAGCGCGACTTGATCGGGAGAAAGCGATTTATTCCGTGGCACGCAGTCGAAGTGGTGCGCCATTCTTCTGGTGGCAGGACAATCGTCGGATTTGGGCAGGGCAGCAAGGAGATCGTGCATACCCAACTCCATGCCGACAGAGATCTGTTTTGCCAGCTAATAGAGAAGCGTACAGGCGTGCAGGATTTGTACGAGCCTGGTTGCGACAGCTATTGATGCATCCAGCTTACTATCAAGTCTGCTGTTGGGGATAATTTGTTGGGGGTGACCTTGAGCCGAACCTACAAAGATGTGGACCAAAACAGGGTTCTTGAAGTTGTCAAGAGAGAAGACGGCACGTTTGATTTCTTATTGAATCGCAGGCTTTATCTCAGCCAAATCCCTGAAGACGGGCTTGCGGACGCTTGCGGGCGTTTTGGCTACTGTGGTGAGGAGTACAGGTTGATTCGTCGCGAACTGGATCACATCGGCCGAAAAAAGCTGCTTTTATCCGCGTAACCAGTGATCTATGGATACATGGAGATAAGTTGGCTTTCCATCCAACGATGCCAGCGGCAAATGATGAGGACGAATGAAGATTAAGAAACGACCAAAAGGGCCGTGGCAGGCAACGGGAATGCAGCGTGAGCGTCTGCCAAAAAGTGACCCGGCAAAACTGAGAATGCGTGCCACGGAACTAAAGCTGAAGGCGGAAGGGCTAATCAGGGAAGCTTACGAATTGGAAGCACGTGCCGAAGAACTGGAGCGCCAGACGAGCGGCTAGCAAAACAGATGGCGATAATTCGCCTTGTCACTCCCTACCTCAGCCCGAGCTAATCGGCGCCCGCGAATAGATGGCAGCTCCAAGACCGCTTCACCACCGGAAATAAAACTTAGACTCCTGTCGATTTTCTCTCTCCCCCGAACGACTACTATTTAGTTACAGGTAACAGAACGATGGGCTCCGGTTTTTTGCGTGAACCGGAAGCGAGTCATCGGAACCGGCCACTGAACAACTCACAGGAACGAAGGAGAAAACGTCATGCCACAGTACCTGGTCGCCAACTACCTCCCCGACGACTTCGACCCGTCCACCGTCAACGAAGAGATGATGGAACAGATCCACGCGCTCAACCGCGAATTGATTGCGTCCGGCGCCAGGAAGTTCGCCTGCGGCATCTCCCCTGCCGCCACCGCCAAGACCGTCCGCAGGCAGCCCAACGGCAAGGTGGTCGTCACCGACGGCCCCTACACCGAGACCAAGGAGCACATGGGCGGATTCTGGATCCTGGAAGCGGCCAACCTGGATGAGGCACTCGCCTGGGCGAAAAAAGCCGCCATCGCCTGCGACGTTCCCGGCGAAGTCCGCGAACTCCTCTTCTACCCCGCTCCGGAATAACGCCCCGCCGGTGCCCGCGGTGCCGGGTGCCCGGTCCTTTCCTTCCTTTGGAAAGGGCCGGATTCCACGCTTTTCCCATTTTGGAACCCGCGCCTCGCCACCGCTCGAACTTTGTCAACCCGTTACGAAAGTATCAAATGTCACCTAACTCACTCGTTAGAAAGGAAATAGAGTTCCGCCTAATTTGGCACCGGATTTCGCATTTTTTGTCATACTGGAATAAGAAGCTGCTCAAGACGCATTTTTCGCGTACTGAGCGGCTTTTTGTGTTTGGACCGGCAATGGCCGTGTGCGCGCAGCCGCCCTCGGCTGCGCGACGAATCGTCACCGAAAAGGGAGGAACTGACGCGAACTGATGTACGGACGAACTGGCTTTGCTGACAGCTGAAAGCTGATCGCTGACGGCTAACTCGTTTGTTTTCTTATACAGCGCCCGTAAGTCGTTGATTCGACTATATGGGCGTTTCGTTTTTGTCATCACGAGCGGACGTCAGTCCGCGAGGGACCTGCTTTTCGGGTTTGGACTTGCATCGAGGCGTGGCAGAGTGCCGGGCCAAGGCAAGACTTCGACTTGTCATGTCGAGCGCCGCGCGAAGCGGCGGGCGAGATATCGCTACCCTCGACGACAAAGCTCCGTGCCGAGAATCGAAGCTCTTGAACTAGAGAAGGACTTACTGATGAACTGATGTACTTGGTTTTACTGATAACTGAAAACTGACAACTGATAACCCCTTTGTTTTCTTATACAGCGCCTGTAAGTCGTTGATTCGACTATATGGGCGTTCTTTTTTGCAGCGCATTTGTCATCACGAGCGCGACGTAGTCGCGCGAGGGATCTGCTTCGGTTTTTTGTGGCGCGGACGCCCTCGTCCGCGCGTTTTGCAGAGTTTCGCCGCCGGCACCGGATGCACTGACAAACTGATGAACTGATCGACACGGTTTTACCGATAACCGACAACCTCGAAAGGAAAGAATATGTCTCAACTCAAGCTGTGCGCTCATACCAAACACGATGGCTCGCCCTGCCAGGCGATCGCCATCACCGACTCCGACTTCTGCTACTTCCACCGCAGCTACTACAAAGCTCCCGCCTTTCCTGGCGATGCTAAGTATCAGGCCCCGCTGCTCGAATCCCACCACTCCATCCAACTCGCCCTCACCGATCTCTACCAATCCTTCCTCACCGGCAAGCTCGGATTCAAGGAAGCCCAGTTCGCACTTCGACTGCTCCGCCTGGCTTCCAAGACCATCACCGAAATCGAACGCAATGCCAAGTCCAACGGGAAAGCAGACGCGCAGGGTGCCCCATTCAAGCCCGCGGTTGGCTTGAGTGGGGTGGTTCCGGGAGTTCAGGAAGGGGTGCCCGGTCCTTT
>Ga0335069_10002153_pt1 | contig 30664 bp, 29 predicted proteins | sample Lox_Sample_11_FD_206714 | JGI IMG/M metagenome (GOLD analysis project Ga0335069, IMG submission 206714) | Soil microbial communities from Loxahatchee National Wildlife Refuge, Florida, United States - Lox_Sample_1.1 | ecosystem: Environmental > Terrestrial > Soil > Wetlands | place: USA...
CCGCGACATGATCAATCTCGCGCGCTCGTTCACAGCGACGCGCCTGCAGGTGTTCTGGAAGGTGGAGTTCCGCGCCGCGATGCCGCCGTTGTTCGCGGGGCTGCGCATCGGCTCGACACTCGCGGTGATCGGGGTCGTGGTCGGCGAGCTCGTCGGCGGCAATTCCGGCCTCGGGTATCTGCTCGTCTACGGCGAGGGGGCGGCGAATACGCCGATGGTATTCGTCGCGATCGTCTTGCTGACGGCCATCGGCATCCTCGCCTATCTGGCCGTCATCCTGCTCGAGCGGCGCGTGCTGCACTACATCCCGGCGCGTCTCGCCGAAGCCATTTGAACGAGAGGGTTGCCATGAGCACAGCCACCAGCACCACCCAAGAGGTCGAAAAGCTGCTGACATTCGGTTTGCGCGACCGCTGGTATCCGGTCGCGGCGAGCTGGATGGTCGGGCGCAAGCCCGTGGGGCTGACCCGGCTCGGCGAGCGGCTGGTCCTGTGGCGCGACGAAGCTGGCACCGTGCACGCGCTCGAAGACCGCTGCCCGCACCGCGGGGCCAGGCTGTCGCTCGGATGGAACCTCGGCGACCGTGTCGCCTGCTGGTACCACGGAATCGAGGTGGCGGCCGACGGCACCGTCGCCAAAGTGCCGGCCGCCCAGAACTGCCCGCTCGAGGGCCAGCATTGCGTGCGCGGCTATCCGTGCCAGGAGCACCAGGGTGGAATCTTCGCGTGGTTCGGCCGCGATCCGCAGGCAGCGCCCCAGCCCTTGGACTTGCCGGAGGAGCTCTCCTCGCCCGAGTGGAGCAGCATGCTTTGCACGGCGTCGTGGAAATGCAACTACAGTTACGCCGTCGATAACGTCATGGACCCGATGCACGGCGCGTATCTGCACGCGGCCTCGCATTCGATGGCGCAGGGCGACAAGACGGCGGTGATGCGGATCCGCAAGACCCAGCACGGCCTCATGTTCGAGAAGGAGACGCAGCGCGACGTCAATTTCGACTGGACGGAGTGGGGCGACACCGGTGCCCAGTGGATGCGCCTGTCGATCCCTTATCAGAAGAGCGCCGGGCCGGGCGGCATGTTCTTCATCGTCGGATTCGTCACGCCCGTGGATGAGACCCATTGCCGTGTCTTCTTCTGGCGCTGCCGCAAGGTGCAGGGCTGGCAGCGCGGCGCCTGGCGGTTTCTCTACCGCGCGCGCCTCGAAGGCCTGCATTGGGACGTGTTGGAGCAGGACCGGATCGTGCTGGAGAGCATGGCCGCGGATGCCCGCGATCACGAGTTCCTCTACGCGCACGACACGGGCATGGCGCATGTGCGCCGGCTGCTGCGCAAGGAAGCCGAGGCCCAGGCGGCACGGCCGGCCGCGGCGGAGTAGGACAGGAGCCGTGGCGACACCCGCTCTTCTTTCGGGCAAGCGCGTGCTGATCACCGGTGCCGCGCGCGGCCTTGGCCGCGCCTTCGCCGAGGCGGCGTGCGCGGCCGGCGCGCGGGTGGCCGTCGCCGACGTTCTGGAAAAGGAAGGCGAGGCAACGGCCGCGGCACTCGGCAAACAGGCACAGTTCCAGCGCATCGACCTCGCGGACCCGCCGCAGATCTCCACCGCCGTGGCGGCGTGCGCCGAGCGGCTGGGGGGGCTGGACGGGCTCGTCAATTGTGCGGCGATCGCGACCGGCATCGGCGGCAAGACATTCGAGGAGATCGATATCGCGACCTGGGACCGCGTGATGAATGTGAACGTGCGCGGCACGTGGCTGGTGACGCGCGCCGCAGCCCCGCACCTGCGCAAATCCGGCCACGGAAAAGTCGTCAATATCGCGTCCGACACCGCGCTGTGGGGAGCGCCCAGGCTTCTGCACTACGTGGCGAGCAAAGGGGCGGTGATCTCGATGACGCGGTCATTGGCGCGCGAGCTCGGACCCGACAACGTGGCGGTGAACGCGATCGCCCCCGGCCTGACACTCGTGGAAGCGACCGAGTACGTGCCCGCCGATCGCCACCAGCTCTATGTCGACGGCCGCGCGATGTCGCGCCGGCAGATGCCCGAGGACGTCGTCGGCGCCGTGGTGTTCCTGTTGTCCGATGCCGCCGACTTCATTACCGGCCAACTGCTGCCGGTGAACGGCGGCTTCGTCCTGAACTGAATTTTCGAGTTTGCGAAGGAGAACGACCATGACAGCGAGCCCGGCTCCCGCGAAGCAATCCGGCGCCAACAGCCTCGAGGCCCAGATCACGTCGCGCATCGCCCGGCATGAGACGCGGCGCTACGACTGGGACGCGCTGAAGTTCCAGGCCGATTTCGATCCGAAATACGGGCGCGCGCAGATGCGTTACGTGGGCACCGGCGGCACTGGCGTGTCCGCCGATACGAACGTGGTGCCGTCCGAGCATTTCACCTTCTCGACCATGCTGATTCCGGCAGGCCACGAAGGTCCGATGCATCTGCATACCGACGTCGAGGAGATCTTCTTCGTGCTGCGCGGCACCGTGAAGGTGATGTGCGAGCGCGACGGCGAGACCTACGAGACCGTGCTCAAGGAACGCGACCTGATCTCGATCCCGCCCGGCGTCTATCGCGGGGAGATCAACATCGGCGAAGAGGACTGCCTCATGTGCGTCATGCTGGGTGCCGCCAAGCCGGTCACGCCGACCTATCCGCCCGACCATCCGCTGGCGAAGATCAAGCGGCCGGCGAAGTGACCGACGCCGCACCCATCGCCGATCTCCCGCCGCTGCAGCACGTTGCTGCCGGCGCGCGGAAGATCGCCTACCGCGAGGCGGGCCGCGGCCCGGCGCTGGTGTTGCTGCACGGCATCGGCTCGAGCTCGGCCTCGTGGCGCGCCCAGCTCTCGGCACTCAGTGACCGGTTTCACGTCGTCGCCTGGGACGCCCCGGGATACGGGGGCTCGGACGCCCTGTTGCCCCCGGCTCCGACGCCGCAGGATTACGCGGCCGCCTTGCTCGAACTGGCGAACGGCCTGGGGATCCTTCGGTTCGCGCTGCTCGGTCACTCCTGGGGCGCCTTGATCGCGGCCGCGTTCGCGCGCCATCACGCGACGCGGGTTACTGCCTTGATCCTGGCCAACGCCTCTCCCGGCTATGCCGCGGCGCCGCTCGACATCAGGCGCGCGCGCGTCGACGGACGGATCGCCGACATGCAGGAGCTGGGTCCGGCGGGCCTTGCCGCCAAGCGCGCCGCCGGGCTCTTGTCGCCTAGCGCGCCCGCGGCCGCGATCGAGGCGGTACGCTCGGTGATGAGCCAGCTTCGCCCCGACGGCTACGCGCAGGCTGCGCGCATGTTGGGCACCGCGAACATCCTCGAGGACGTCCGTCACATCACCGTACCGGCGCTGATCATTGGTGCGACCAATGACACGGTGACGCCGGAGGAGGGGAACCAGCGCATCGCGGCGACGCTCCCCGGCGCCCGCTATGCGAGCTTGGTCGGCCCCGGGCATGCCTCCTATGTCGAGGACCCGGCCGCTTTCAACGCCCAGCTCGCCGGGTTCATCGCTCATGAGTAAACACCGCTCAGCTTCGGGTGACGGCTCGCCGGTGCCCGCACTGACACGCGGGCTCGACATCCTGCGCCTGTTCAAGCGCACGCGCCCGGTGATCACCGCACCCGAGATGGCGCGCGAGCTGGGCATTCCGCGCTCGACCGTGCACCGTCTGGCGCAGGTCCTGGAGGCGATGGGCTTCCTCCAGCGCACCAATGGCGGCCGCGACTACACGCTGGGCCCTGCCGTCCTCACGATCGGATTCGAATATCTGGGCTCGCTCGACGTGGTGGGGCTGGCCGAGCCGGTGCTGATGCGCCTGCGCGACGACACCGGCTATTCCGCCCATCTGGTGACGCGCAACGGCACCGAGATCGTATATTTGAGCCGCTATCCCGGCCGAACCACGATCTCGAGCAGCATCAGCGTGGGTGCGACCTTGCCGGCGCATGCGACCGTGATCGGCCGCGTGCTCTTGAGCGAGGTGTCGCCCGAGGACCTGCGGGCCCTTTATCCCGGGCCGGCGCTCGAGCGCCACACCGAGCAGACGCCGGCGACGCCGGCGAAGCTCGAAGCCATGCTGGCCGAGGACCGCCGCCGTGGCTACGTGGCGGCGACCTCCTTCTTCGAGCCGGGCCTGACCACCGTCGCGGCACCGGTGCGCGACCGCAGCGGCAGGATCATCGCCGCCATCAGCATCACGGCCCTCGGCCTAACGATTGCGCCGGAGGTGATCCACGGCGCCCTCAAGGACCGCGTCTGCGCGGCCGCGGCGGCGATCTCGGCCATGCTGGACGCGCCCCCGGCGCCGGGCGGAGCGGCGGCACAGCGAAAGGCAGTTTAGCGATGGAATTCGGGTTGAAGGACCGCGTGGCAGTGGTCACCGGCGGGACGTCGGGCATCGGCCTCGCGACGACGCGCCTGTTCCTCGAAGAGGGGGCACGGGTCGCCATCTGCGGGCGCGATGGCGACCGGCTTGCCAGGACGATGGACGAGCTGACCACGCATTACGGCCGGGACCGGATCCTCGGAGCGCCCTGCGACGTGACCGATGCCGGCCAGGTCGGCCTGTTCGCCGAGCGCGTCCGCGGGACGTTCGGCGGCGCCGACATCCTGGTCAACAACGCGGGCCAGGCGCGGATGAGCGATTTCGCCGGGACCACCGACGAGGCGTGGCATGCCGAGCTCAAGCTCAAATTCTTCAGCATCATCTATCCGACCCGCGCGTTCGTGCCGATGCTCGAGAAATCCTCCGCCGCGGCCATCGTCTGCATCAACGCGCTGCTGGCCAAGCAGCCCGAGCCCTACATGATCGCGACCTCGGCAGCGCGCGCGGGCGTGCTCAACCTCGCGAAATCGCTGGCCGCCGACCTCGCGCCCAAGGGCATCCGGGTCAATTCGATCCTGTTGGGCCTGATCGATTCCGGCCAGTGGCAGCGCCGCTATGACGCGGCCGCCGCCGCCGATGCATCGGTCACTCGCGACGCCTGGTACGGCAAGATCGCGAAGGACAGGGGAATCCCGCTGGGCCGACTGGGCCGCCCGGAGGAGCCGGCGCGGGCGATCCTGTTCCTGGCCTCCCCGCTCGCCGCCTACACCACGGGTGCCGGCCTCGAAGTCACCGGAGGAACGAACCGCCATGCCTGAACGGATCACAGTCGGCGAGGTTGTTGCCGCGTTTCTCGAGCGCTGCGGGGTGAGCACTGCGTTCGGCGTGATCAGCATTCACAATATGCCGATCCTGGATGCGTTCGCGCGCCGCAACAGCGTGCGCTTCGTGCCAAGCCGCGGCGAAGCCGGGGCGGTCAACATGGCCGACGCCTACGCGCGCGTCAGCGGCGGCCTCGGTGTCGCGATCACCAGCACCGGTACGGGTGCCGGCAATGCCGCGGGTGCCATGGTCGAGGCGCAGACCGCGGGCACGCCGCTTCTGCACCTCACCGGGCAGATCGAGCTTCCCTACCTCGACCGGCAATGGGCTTACATCCACGAGGCGGTCGACCAGCTGTCCATGCTGGAGGCCGTGTCCAAGCGTGCATTCCGCGTCTGGTCGCCGGACACAGCACTTGGCACGCTCAAAGAGGCGGTGCGCACGGCGCTCACGGCGCCCGCCGGACCGGTGAGCGTTGAAATCCCCATCGACGTGCAAGAGGCGATGATCGAGCGGCCATCTGATCTCGATCCGCTGGCCGTCCCGGTGGCGGTCCCGACCGCAGCCGTCCTCGACCGTCTCGCAGCCGCCTTGGCGGGCGCAAGACGCCCGCTCCTGTGGTTGGGCGGCGGTGCGCGTCAGGCCGCCCCCGCGGTCAGGCGTCTGGTGGAGCTCGGCTTCGGCGTGGTTACGAGCGTGCAGGGCCGCGGCATCCTGCCCGAGGATCATCCCGCTTCGCTCGGTGCGTTCAACGTCTCGCCTGATGTCGAAAAATTCTATGCGACTTGCGATGCGATGCTCGTCGTCGGCTCCCGGCTGCGCGGCAACGAAACGTTGAAGTACACGCTCAAGCTGCCGCGGCCGCTCTATCGCATCGACGCCAATCCGGAGGCCGACGGCCGCTCCTATGCGACCGATCAGTTCGTCGCTGCCGATGCCGCCCTGGCACTCGACGGGCTCGCGGATCGCCTGAAGGGGCGTCTGCGCGTGGACGCGGGCTTTGCGGGCGATCTGCGCGCCACCCGGGTCGCGGCCGAACAGGCGCTGCGGCGCGCGATCAAGCCGTACGATGCGCTGGTCACGGCGCTGGAGGAGATTCGGCCGCGGGATTCGGTCTGGGTGCGCGATGTCACCGTCTCCAACAGCACCTGGGGCAACCGCTGCATGCGCCTGGCGGGCCCGCGCGACGGCGTTCATGCCCTGGGCGGGGGTATCGGCATGGGCGCTGCGATGGCGATCGGCGCGTCGCTCGCCGCCGCCGGGCGCAAGGTCATCGCGCTGTCGGGCGACGGAGGGCTGCAGCTCAATCTCGGCGAGCTCGCGACTGCGGTGCAGGAGAAGGCCGATCTCGTGTTGCTGGTGATGAACGACCGCGGCTATGGTGTGATCCGCAACATCCAGGACGCCCGCTTCGGCGGCCGCAAGCACTATGTCGATCTGCACACGCCCGACTTCAGCACGTTGTGCAAAGCCATCGGCCTGTGCCATCTGCGCCTCGACGACGCGAGCCGCAGTGCCGCGATCCTGCGCGCCGCGCTCGCGGAACCCGGGCCGGTTTTCGTCGAGGTCGATATGACCGCCATCGGCCCGTACTCGACGAGCTTCGCCGGGCCGCCGGTGCGCGCCAAAGAAAAGGTCTGATCATGCTGGACATCGTGCTCATCGGCGCCGGGGCCATGGCGACCGAAGTGGTGACACACCTGAAGGCGGACGCGGCGACCGTACGGGTGGCCGCGGCGATCGTTCTGCCGGCCGAAGTGGCGCGCGCCAAGGAACTCCTGCCGGGCGCGCAGATCGTCACCTCGGTCGACGAGCTCACGGGCAAGCCGGGTCTTGCGGTCGAGTGCGCGGGTCACGCGGGCTTGGGCCAGCACGGTGTCGCCTTGTTGCGCCGCGGGATCGACCTGCTGGTCGCCTCGACCGGCGCCTTGTCGGACCGTGCTCTCTACGACCGCCTCGCTGCCGCGACCGAAGAGGGCGGGGCGCACATGCTGCTGGTCTCAGGTGCCGTCGGCGGCATCGACGCGCTGACCGCAGCCAAGGTCGCGGGCCTCACCAAGGTGGTCTACACCTCGCGCAAGCCGCCTAAGAGCTGGAAGAATACGCCGGCAGAGAAGGTCGCGGACCTGGACAAGGTCGCGGCGGCGACGGTGCTGTTCACGGGCCCGGCGGATGAGGCGGCGCGGCTTTACCCGCAAAACGCCAATGTCGCGGCGACGATCGCGCTGGCGGGGATCGGCTTCGACAAGACCCAGTGCACGTTGATCGCCGACCCGGCGGCCAACGGCAACATCCACCGCATCGAGGTGCAGGGCGCCTCGGGCGAGTTCTTCATCGAGCTGCGCGGCAAGGCGCTCGCTGCGAATCCCAAGACCTCGATGCTGGCGGCCTTGAGTGTGGTCCGCGCGATCCGCAATCGCAGTGCGGCGATCGTGATCTGACCGATGACTGAAACATATGTCATCATCGGGGCCGCGCAGGCGGGGGGCTGGGCCGCGAAGACGTTGCGCGACCAGGGCTTCGCCGGCCGCGTGATTCTGGTGGGTGATGAGCCTCATCCGCCGCACGAGCGTCCGCCGCTGTCCAAGGACGTTCTGCTGGGCGTGAAGCCGCCCGAGAGCACGCATTTGTGGCCGCCGGAGAAGCTTGCCAATATCGAACTCAAGCTCGGCGCGCGTGCCGAGCGCATCGACCGCGCAGCGCGGCAGGTGTTGCTCGCCAACGGCGAGGCCTTGACCTACGACCGCCTGCTGATCGCGACCGGCAGCCGGGTGCGCAGGCTGAACACCCCCGGCGTCGAGCTCAAGGGCGTCCATTATCTGCGCACGATCGCCGACACACTGGCGATCAAGCGCGAGCTGGGACCGGACACGAAGCTGATCGTCGTCGGCGGCGGCTGGATCGGACTCGAGACAGCGGCCGCGGCCCGCAAGCACGGGGCGCAGGTGACCGTCGTCGAGATGGCGGGCCAGCTGTGCAATCGGGCACTCCCGCGCGGCCTCGCGGACTACCTGCAGGCGCGGCATGGGGCCCAAGGCGTCACCATCCGGCTCAACACCACCGTCACGAAATTCGAAGGAGCCGGGACGGTCGAGCGGGCCGTGCTGGCCGGCGGCGAAGTGCTTCCTGCCACCATGGTGGTGATCGGCATCGGGGTGGTGCCGAATGCGGAGCTCGCCCAGGCGGCCGGGCTCGCGGTCGACAACGGCATCGTGACCGACGCGTGCGGACGCACCGAAGACCCGCTGATCTTCGCGGCCGGCGATGTGACCAACCATGCCAACGAGTTCCTGCGCCGGCGCGTGCGCCTCGAATCCTGGGCCAACGCGCAGAACCAGGCGATTGCCGCAGCCAAGGCGATGCTCGGCAAGAAAGAGCCCTATGTCGAGATCCCGTGGTTCTGGTCCGACCAGTACAATCTCAACCTGCAGCTCCTCGGCATTCCGCACAAAACCGATGCGAGCGTCGTGCGCGGCGACCGCAGCAAAGACCAGTTCCTGGAATTCTTCCTCGCCGGCGGCAAGATCGAGGCGGTGGCCGCCGTGAATAGCCCGCGCGATCTGCGCTTTGCCAAGCGGCTCATGCAGATCGACAAGCCGATCGCGCTGGAGCGCCTCGCAGATGCGGCAGTGACCCTGCAGGACCTCGCGAAGGGCTAGTTCGCGTCCGCGCCCCGGCCCTGGTTAAGAGCCGGTAACGACCCTTCACCGAAGCTTAAGCGGATTCTTTTCTATTGAGGTCCGCGGCGGCGGCCGATGGGTCGCGGATTACGAACAATTTTACGGGGTTATCATGAGCGCGCTGGCGCGTCTGTCGGTCCGTGGCATCCTCAATGCCGTTTTTCTCACCTTGGCGGTGATTGTCGGCAGCACGCTCGCCTGGCAGCTCGCGGTGGCTTGGCAGGCATTCGAGACGGCGAACCGCGTCGCACTGCTGGCGGCGGCCGAGCGCGACGGCTTCGGGGCCATGATGACCCTGCGCACGCAGCGCCAGCTGGTCCAGACCGCCATTCAGGACGCGCCCGACGCTCCGGCACGCATCACGAAGTCGCATGCCGATGCAAGCCATGGCCTGACAGGGGCCCTCGCCGCGGCGAAAGCCGTGGGCACCGCGGAATCGGCCAAGCTCGCCAGCAAGCTGCAGGCGGATTGGGATAAGACGGCGAGCCACTGGAACGACCTCGACGGCTTCGCGGCCAAGCCCGTGGCCGAGCGCAACCTCAAGATGGTCCTGCCCTGGTACAAGGTCTACACCCCAGTCCTCGACGATGCGGTCGATCTGATCACCGTGGTCGACAACGAAGCCCGGATGTCGGACCCGGGAGTCGCCGAACTTGTCAGCATCCGCCAACTCGGGTGGACGGCGCGCGATTTCTCCGGCCGAGAATGCGCGACCGGCCGTATGGCGGTGGAGACATCGGCTCAGCTCACCCCGATACAGCGCGACATCATCGCCGGCCTGCGCGGCCAATCGACGGCTGGATGGGAGCTGCTGGCCGATCTGCTGAAGCGCCCGGGCGCTCCGGCAGCGATCGTCGGCGCTGCGACGAAAGCCCACGCCGGGGACAAGCAGTCCTGGCAAGACCGCGACGCGGTCTACCAGAAGCTCGACAACAGCGGGAAGCCGTTGATGAGCTCGGCCGAATGGGATCGCATCTGCGCGGCCCCGCTCGACGCGAGCGTGAAAGTTATCAGCTTGGCCATCGCCGAGATGAACTCCTATGCGGCCGGCGTGCAACGCGATGCCGAACGAGGGCTCGCGATCACGGCCCTGGCGCTCCTGGGTGCCATCGTCGTCACGGCGGCCGGCCTATGGCTCGTCCGCCGGCGCGTCACGAAGCCGGTGCTTACGCTCTCGCAGGCGATCGGGCACCTCGCCAAGCGCGATTACACAGTGGCGGTCGAGAGGACCGGCTACCAGGACGAGTTCGGGACCATGGCGGACACGCTCGAAGCCTTGCGCCAGGGTGGGCTCGAAGCCGAGCGCCTGACCACCGAGCAGATGCGAGCCAAGGAAGCGGACGCCCAGCGGGCCAGCACGATGGATGCGGCCTGCCGCGAGTTTGACGCGTCCATCCGCGCAGCACTCGGCGCGATGAACCAGGCCGGCGGACAGATGCGCGACACGGCGGACGGCATGACGGCCACCGCAGAGACGACCGCGAAGCAGACCTCGACCGTCGCCGCCGCCTCGGAACAGGCGTCGTCGAACGTGCAGACCGTGGCCGCCGCGGCGGAAGAGCTGGCGGCGTCGGTCAGCGAGATCGGCCGGCAGGTCAGTCAGGCGGCGAAGGTGGCGGCCGATGCGGCGGCACGCGCGGCCAGCACGAACGAGTCCGTGCAGAGCCTGGCCGCCGCCGCACAGAAGATTGGCGACGTGGTGAAGCTCATCAACGACATCGCGGGGCAGACCAACCTCCTGGCGCTCAATGCCACGATCGAAGCCGCGCGCGCGGGCGAGGCTGGCAAGGGCTTTGCGGTGGTTGCTTCGGAGGTGAAGAGCCTCGCGACCCAGACCGCCAAGGCGACCGAGGACATCGCAGCACAGGTCGCGGCGATCCAGAGCTCGACCGGCACCGCTGTCACCGCGATCCGCGAGATCGGGACGGTCATCGGCCAGGTGAACGAGATCAGCACCACCATCGCGGCTGCGGTGGAGGAGCAGGGGGCTGCGACGCAGGAGATCGCGCGCAACGCCCAGGAGGCCGCAAAGGGCACGACAGAAGTCTCATCGAATATCAGCGGCGTGAAGAGCTCCGCCGACGAGACAGGCCGAGCGGCGGCCGACGTCCTGGGGGCGGCCAAGCAGATGTCGGCGCAGTGCGACGATCTTCGCACCCAGGTCGACGCATTCCTGCAGAAGATCCGCGCCGCCTAACCGAACTGATACAGACGCGCGGGATTGGTGCTGAGGATCTTCTCGCGCCGCCCGGGATCGGGCACGGCCGTGGCGAGCAGGTCGAGCAGTTCGCCGGCATCGAGCGGACGATGAAGCAAGAACGGCGGCTTGCCGCCGTGCGTCCCCCCGGCGTGGAAGCCGATATGCGGCCAGTCGCTGCCCCAGACGAGGCGGTCGACATTCGTGTCGACCAGGGCCCGCATGAAGGGCAGGGCATCGGGGAGCTTCCCCGTATGTCGGGTCACGCGGTCGGCGCCCGCGAGCTTCGCCCATATATGCCCGTGCTTGAGCAGGCGCAGCAGCGATTGGAAGCCGGGCTGGTCCAGCCCGTTGCGCGCATCCGGCAGGCCCATGTGGTCGATCACGACATCCATCGGCGCCTCGGCCAGGAGCTGCTCGAGCTCGGCGATCAGCGCGTTCTCGCAAAACAGCTGCAGGTGCCACCCGCGCGGCTTCAGGCGCTTGGCGAACGTCGCAATCAGGCCGGCCGGATCGTTGTAGCGCGTCTTGAGCGTGACAAGGTTGAGGCGCACGCCACGGGCGCCGGCGCGATGTAGCGCGTCGAGCTCGCTGTCGGCGATGTCGGGGTCGACCACGACGACCGCCCGGCCGCGCGGCCCGAGCTCGGCGAGGGCCGCCAGGGTGCACCGGTTGTCGGTGTCATACCCGCTTGGCTGGACGATCACGGTGCGGGCGAGACCGACGTCACGCTTCATGGCCTCGTGTGCCGCAAGCGGCCCATCGGGCACGTCATAGCTGCGCCGCGCCGCCAGCGGATAGCGGTCGAACGGACCGAACACGTGCATGTGGCAGTCCGCCGCGTTGGCGGGGAGGGGGGAGGCCGGCCGCTTGTGCGGACGGACGATCGGCGGGATACTTTGCGAGGCCATGAGGAAACGTCCTGATGAGGGACGGGAATAGTGATGAACTACGGCACGAATTTCAAATCTGTCCGCGACCAGGTCAGCGCGGAGGAGTGGCAGACCAGGGTCGCCCTCGCGGCCTGCTACCGACTGGTCGACTCCTACGAGATGACGGACCTCATCTACAACCACATCACCGCGCGCATCCCCGGTACGCCGCATCTGCTGATCAACCTGTACGGCCTTCTCTACAAGGAGATCACGGCGTCGAGCCTGGTGAAGATCGACGTCGAAGGCGAGATCCTGTGGAAGCCCGAGACCGATTACGGGATCAACAAGTCGGGCTATGTGATCCACGGCGCGATCCACAAGGCGCGGCCGGATGTGAGCTGCGTGATCCACACGCACACGCGCGCCGGCATGGCGGTCTCTGCGATGAAATGCGGCCTCTTGCCCCTGAACCAGACCGCGATCCGCTTCGAAGGCCATATCGGCTATCACGATTACGAAGGGCCGGCGGTCGATCTCGAGGAGCGCGAACGCCTGGTGCGCGACCTCGGCCCGCACGACGCGCTCGTCCTGCGCTCGCACGGGCTCCTCACCTGCGGTCCGACCATCCAGCAGGCGTTCAACACGATGTACCAGCTGGAGATGTCCTGCCGCGCGCAAGTGGACGCCATGGCTGCGCGCACCGAGCTCATCGTCCCCTCCGACAACGTGCTCAAGCACACCGCGCACATGTACCAGCCGGGCACGCGACGGCCTTACGGCGTGCTCGAATGGCCGGCGATGCTGCGCCGCCTCGAGGCCGAGTCCAAGAGCTCCGGCTATCCCCCGTACTGGAACTAGCCGCTTCCGGATGAGCACCTCCGCTCCGCCGACCTGGGTTGGGCGATCGCTGCCGCGGGTCGAGGACGCGGCCCTGCTGACCGGGCGCGGTCGCTATATCGACGATCTGGGGGCACCGCCCGGGACCCTCCACGCGGCCATCCTGCGCTCGCCGCACGCGCACGCGTCCGTCGAAAGCATCGACACGGCACGTGCCCGCGAGCTGCCCGGTGTGGCCGCGGTCTTGACCGGCGCCGACATCCAGAAGCTCACGACGAGCCTCGTGGTCGGCGTCAAGGCGCCCGTCGAATGCTGGCCGATTGGGGTGGGGCGCGTCCGCTACGTGGGCGAGCCGGTGGCGCTCGTTCTCGCACGCGACCGCTACCGTGCCGAGGACGCGCTGGACTTGATCGAGGTGGGCTATCGGCCGCTGCCGGCGGTGGTCGATCCGCGCGTCGCGTTGGACGGAGGCTCGCCCGTGCTGCACGAGGGGCTCGGCGGCAACCTCGCGAGCGACCGTTCGTTTCGTTATGGAGACCCCGAGCGCGCGTTCGCTGAGGCGGCGCATCGCATCGCGATCGAGATCGAATACCCGCGCAGCGCCTGCACGCCGATCGAGACCTACGGCGTGGTCGCGGAATACGACCCCGGCATCGACGCCTACGACGTGCTCGCCAATTTCCAAGGGCCGTTCAGCCTGCATGCGGTGATCGCGCGCGCGCTGAAGGTGCCTGGAAACCGGCTGCGGCTGCGCACGCCGCCTGAATCCGGCGGGAGCTTCGGCATCAAGCAGGCGGTCTTCCCCTATATCGTGCTGATGGGGGCCGCGGCGCGCGCGACTGGCCGCCCGGTCAAGTGGATCGAGGACCGGCTGGAGCATCTCGCCGCGTCGGCTTGCGCCACCAACAGGTTCACCAGGCTCGAAGCGGGGGTGACGAACGAAGGGCGCATCACTGCCCTTGCCTGGGATCAGGTCGAGGATTGCGGCGCGCATCTCCGGGCGCCGGAACCGGCGACGCTCTACCGCATGCACGGCAACATGACGGGCGCCTACGACATCCGCCACGTGTCGATCCGCAACCGCGTCGTGCTCACCAACAAGATGCCGACCGGCCTGAACCGCGGCTTTGGCGGCCCCCAGGTCTATTTCGCGCTCGAGCGCCTGGTGCAGCGGATCGCGCGGACCCTGAGCCTCGACCCGCTCGACGTGATCCGGCGCAACCTCGTGCCGGCCGACGCCTTCCCCTATCGCACCGCGACCGGCGCCTTGCTCGATTCCGGGGATTATCCGACCACTATGGCCAAGGCGCTCGACCAGGGTGGGCTTGCGGAGCTGCGCCGCAAGCGCGATGCGGCACGCGCCGCGGGCCGGTTGTACGGGATCGGCTATGCCGCCGTGGTCGAGCCGAGCGTCTCGAACATGGGTTACATCACGACGGTGCTGACCGCGGCCGAGCGGCGGAAGGCGGGCCCCAAGAACGGCGCACAGGCCACGGCCACGATCAACCTCGATGCCGTGGGCTCGGTCAGCGTGCACGTGGCCTCGGTCCCGCAAGGGCAGGGCCATCGCACGGTGCTCGCCCAGGTCGTGGCGGATGCGCTGGGCCTGCGGCCCCAGGACATCCGCGTCATCACCGACATGGACACGGCGAAGGACGCATGGTCGATCGCCTCGGGCAATTATTCGAGCCGCTTTGCACCTGCGGTCGCGGGCGCAGCACACCTCGCCGCCACGCGGCTGCGCGAGCGGCTTGCGCGCATCGCGGCCGCCCAGCTCAACGTGCCGGCCGAGGAGGTGCTGTTCGAGGGCGGCAAGGTGCGTGCGAAGGCCAATCCCGACAACGCGCTCTCGTTCTCACGCCTTGCGGCGGCGAGCCACTGGGCGCCCGGCACTCTGCCGGCCGACACTCAGAACGCGATCCGCGAGACGATCTTCTGGACGCCGCCCGAGCTCACCGCCCCCACCGATGCCGACGAAGTGAACAGCTCGCTGTGCCACGGCTTCATCTTCGACATCTGCGCGGTCGAGGTGGATCGGACCACCGCCGAGGTGAAGATCGATCGCTACGTGACCATGCACGATTGCGGACGCATCCTGCATCCCGGCATGGTCGCGGGCCAGGTGACGGGCGGGTTCGCGCAGGCCTTGGGCGCGGCGACGCTCGAGGAGCACGCCTACGCCGCGGACGGCAGCTTTCTCACCGGCACGCTCGCGGACTACCTCATCCCGACCGTGATGGAGGTGCCGGAGCCGCTTGTGCTCCATCACGAGACTCCGTCGCCCTTCACGCCTCTGGGAGCCAAAGGCGTGGGCGAGGGCAATTGCATGTCGACGCCGGTCTGCATCGCCAATGCGGTGGCCGATGCGCTCGATCTCGACGATATTTCTCTGCCGCTTCTGCCGGCGCGCCTCGCCGAACATTTTCATGGGCCCGAGCCGGCGCCGAAGACTCGTTCGACGGCTCTGGCCGCGGCACCTGTAAAGACCAGCGAGCGGCGGCTGTTCGGCGAAGGGCAGGCGACGGTCGCGGCACCCGCCGCCAGGATCTGGGCGATGCTCCTCGACCCGAATACGTTGCTCGCGGTCGTGCCGGGTGCACACGGCATCGAGAAGATCTCCGACACGCAGTTCCGCGCCGATGTGACCCTCGGCATCGGACCGGTCAAAGGCCGCTATCGCGCGGAGATCTCTCTGTCCGATCTCGACCCGCCGCGTGCGGTGACGTTGACCGGCGGCGCCGACGGGGTACTCGGCTTCGGGCGCGGCCGCGGCCACGTCACCTTGCGCGAGGAGGGGCCCGACCGGACGGTGATCGCGTATCGTTACGAGGCGGCCATCGGCGGCAAGGTCGCCTCGATCGGCGGCCGACTGCTGGACGGGGCGGCGCGCGTGATCATCGGCCAGTTCTTTCAGGCGCTGGCCGCACAGGCCGGGGGCCGTCGGCGCGGTGTGGGGGCGTGGCTCCGGCGCCTGCTGGGGCGGCCATGAAGCCGGCGGCATTCGACTATGTGCGCGCGGAAGGCGCTACGGAGGCACTGGAGGTGCTGCACGCCGAAGGGGCGAACGCGCGCGTGCTGGCCGGCGGACAGTCGCTTCTGCCGATGCTGAACATGCGCCTCGCGAGGCCTGCCGTGCTGGTCGACATCATGGCGGTCACTGAATGGCGGAGGGTGGACGACGATGGGTCGCATTTGCGCATAGGTGCGGCCGTGCGGCAGGTGGAGATCGAGCAGCGCGCCGACTTGGCACGTCGCCAGCCGCTGCTGGCCGCGGCCCTGCCATGGGTCGGCCACGCACAGACGCGCAGCCGCGGCACGGTGTGCGGCTCGGTCGCGCATGCCGATCCGAGCGCCGAACTGCCACTGGTGCTGGTGGCCCTCGACGGCCGCGTTCACCTGCGCTCGCGCCGGCGGGCGCGGCAGGTGCCCGCCACCGGGTTCTTCACCGGCATGATGGCGACGGCACGTGCCGACGACGAGATCATCGAAGCCGTGTCGCTCCCGTGTGCCAAGCCTGGCACGGGCTATGCGTTCCGCGAAGTCTCGCGGCGCCATGGCGATTTCGCGATCATCGCCTGTGCGGCCGTGGTCGGCGAACGCGGTGCGCGGCTTGCAGTCGGCGGTGTGGCCGACCGGCCGGTCACGCGCGATCTGCCGGCGCCGGGCAGCCCGGGTCTGCCGGACGCGCTGAACCAGTTCGCCTGGGACCTCGACGCGCGTGACGACCTGCACGCAACGGCGCGGTATCGGCGCGAAATGGTGCGGCGGATCGGCCGCGAGGTGATCGAGGAGGCGCAGCGATGCCGCGCCTGAGCGCCGATCGCCGCCATCAAGTGAGCTTCACCCTGAACGGCCGGGCGGCTGCAGGCGAGGCCGAGCCGCGCATGCTCCTCACCGATTTCTTGCGCCACGTGATCGGCGCGACCGGCACGCATGTCGGCTGCGAGCACGGCGTGTGCGGGGCCTGCACGGTCCAGATCAATGGCCATCCAGCGCGTGCCTGCCTGACCCTTGCGGTGCAGGTGCAAGGTGCGGATATCAAAACCGTGGAGGGCCTCGCCCCGGCACCCGAGCGCCTGTCGGTGCTGCAGGAGAGTTTCCGTGAGCACCACGCCTTGCAGTGCGGCTTCTGCACGGCGGGGATCCTGATGTCGCTGGATTCGTTGTTTCGGGACAAGCCCGACGCCGCGGAAGCCGAGATCCGCGAGACCCTGGCTGGCCATTTGTGCCGCTGCACGGGTTATGCTCCGATCATGAAGGCGGCGGTGGCGGCGCAAAAGAAATTACGGACGGGGACGGAGGGCCCGGCGAATGCTTGATCTCGGTACCAGCTTCCTCGCGAGCGTCGCGCGCGACCCGGACGCGCTTGCAATCGTCGATGGGGACGTACGCCTGACCTACGCGGCGTGGCTGGGAAAGATTTCGTCCATGGTCGCGGGTCTCGACCGGCTCGGGCTCAAGCCCGGCGATCACCTCGTCACGATCCTGCAGAACCGCTGGGAAGCCGCGACCTTGCACTGGGCCTGCCAGTTCGCGGGTTTGATCCTGACGCCGCTCAATTGGCGGGTGAAGGGCGACGAGATCGATTTTTGTCTGGAGAATGCCGACGCGCGGGCGCTCGTCTATGAGGCGGTGGCAGCAGACGCGGTCGCGGCGGCACAGCGGGCGACGTCGGTCGCCCAGGTGACGGTCGGCATGGAGGGCCAAGGTGCTGCGGCCTTTGCCGAGATGCTGGACAGTCGGGCCCCCGAGGCAGCACCCCGCGTCGGCGCCGATGCCTGGTCGCTGATGCTTTATACGTCGGGCACCACCTCGCGGCCCAAGGGCGTGCCGCGCCGGCATGGTGCCGAGCGCGCCGCGGCGGTCGCCCACGTGGCGCAGAACCTCTACGCCCGTGGCGAGCGCACCCTGGGCGTGATGCCGCTCTATCACACGATGGGCGTGCGCTCCTTGCTCGCGATGTCGGTGATCGGCGGCGCGTTCGTGTGCCTGCCGCGCTTCGACGTGAAGGCCGCGCTTCAGCTCATCGCACGCGAGCGGGTGACCAACCTCTACCTCGTGCCGACGCTCTATCACGACCTGCTGGCGCACCCCGATTTCTCCAGGACCGACGTGAGCTCGGTCAAGAAGCTCGGGTTTGCGGGAGCGCCGATGACGGACGGCCTCCTCAAGCGCCTCGAGGCGGCCTTCCGGCCGAAGCTGTTCGTCAACCATTACGGCAGCTCCGAGGTCTATACCTTCACCATCGACCAGGACGCCGTTGCCAAACCGGGGTCTGCCGGGCGGGCCGGCATCAACCAGATGATCCGCGTGGTCAAGCTCAACGCGAAGACGGCCGACGACCTGGCCGCCCCCGGCGAAGAGGGCGAGATCATAGCCTTGCTGGCGGGCGATGAGTCCTTCGAGGGCTACTGGCGGCGGCCGGATGCCGACGTGAAGGCAATCCGGGGCGGCTGGTATTTCACCGGCGACACCGGCTATTTCGACAAAGACGGCGATCTGTTCGTCACCGGCCGGGTCGACGACATGATCATCACTGGCGGCGAGAACGTGTCGCCGGTCGAGATCGAAAGCTGCCTGTCGCTGCATCCGGCGGTGTCGGAGGTAGCGGTGGTGGGCCTTCCCGACGAGCGGCTCGGCAAGATCGTCGCCGCCTTCGTCCAATGCGCAAGGCCTGTCCCGGCGGCGGAGCTGGACGATTTCATCCGCAAGTCCGGTCTCGCCAATTTCAAGCGCCCGCGCCGCTTCGTCTTCGTCGAGGCGGTGCCGAAATCGCCGGTGGGCAAGCTCCTGCGGCGGAAGCTGGTGGAGGGCGACTACCAGCCGGCAAAATCACTCGAGACACAGGACGCGAAACCATGAGCGCCACGAACAGTCGCTTGCAGAACCTGGACGGCTTCCGGGTGGAGGTCGATGCGGCTGCGTCGCGCGCCGACGTCATCCTCGACCGGCCGCCGCTCAACGTCATCACGATGCCGCAGCGCGACCAGATCCGCAGCGTGTTCGAGGCGCTCGACGAGGATGAGCGGGTGCGCGTCATCGTGCTGCGCGCGATGGGCGAACATTTCTCGTCGGGCGGCTACATCAAGGGTTTCATGGAGGCGTCGCCCGAGCACGTCTCGAAGCTCGCGTGGAACATCGCAGCACCCGCGCGCTGTGCGAAGCCCGTGATCGCCGCCAACCGCGGCTTCTGCTTCGGGGTCGGCTTCGAAATCTCGCTTGCCTGCGATTTCCGCCTGGCGTCCGAGACCTGCCAGTACTCGCTGCCCGAGCAGAAGCTGGGCCAGATCCCGGGCTCGGGCGGCTCGGCGCGCCTGCAGAAGATCGTCGGCATCACGCGCACCAAGGACATCGTGATGCGCTCGAAGCGCATCGCGGCGCGCCAAGCCTACGACTGGGGGATTGCGACCGAGGTCGTTCCGGACGACAAGCTCGAAGCCGCGACCGACGCTCTGGTGAAGGAACTCGTGGGCTTCTCGCCGCTGGCGCAGCGCACGGCAAAGAAGCTGCTCAACGACACCGAGGACGCCTCGCTGTCGACCGCCATCGAGCTCGAAGGCCATGGCTACAGCCGTCTGCGGACGTCCGACGACTTCCGCGAGGGTGTCGCCGCCTTCCACGAAAAGCGCCCGCCCAAGTTCAAGGGCACGTGAGCGATGGGGAATGAGGTTCGCAGCAATGTGCCCGGCCCGGTCACGACCTTGCGCGACTGGCTGGATCATCTGTCGGAGCACGGCCGCCTTGCCGTGATCCGTCCCGAGGTGGGGCTGCGGTACGAGCTGGCGGCGATCGCGAACCATTTCGACGGCGAGAAGGCGACGTTCTTCCCGCGGCCGGGCGGACATACCGTTCCGGTCGTGTCTGGCCTGCTGGGCACGCGGACATGGATCGCAGATGCCATGGGCGTGCCGCACGCCGAGATGCTGCGGCGCTTCAGCGATGCGGCCGCGAACCCGCTCCCGTGGCGCGAGGTCGCGTCGGCGCCGGTGCAGGAGGTCGTGCACGACAAGGTCGACCTCCTGAAGCTGCTGCCCGTCCCGACGCACAACGAGCTCGACAGCGGCCCCTACATCAGCGCCGGCCTCCTGATCGCGCGTAACCCGCGCACCGGCAAGCAGAACGTCTCGATCCACCGCTGCCAGGTGAATCCGCCCGACCAGCTCGGCATCCTGCTGCTGCCGCGCCATACCTTGGCATTCTTCGATATCGCCGAAGCGGCGGGGCAGCCGCTGGAGATCGCGATCGTGATCGGCGTCGACCCGCTCACTTCGCTTGCCTCGCAGGCGATCCTGCCGCTCGATGCCGACGAGCTCGAGGTGGCCGGCGCCCTGCACGGAAGGCCGCTCGACGTGGTGAAGTGCCAGACGAACGCGGTGCGCGTGCCGGCCTCGGCCGAGATCGTTCTCGAAGGCCGTATATTGCCGGGAAAGCGTGCTCTCGAGGGACCGTTTGGCGAATTCCCTCAATATTACGGCGAGCGCGCGGAGCGGCACGTGGCACAGATCGATCGCGTCACGCAGCGCCGCGATGCGATCTTCCACACCATCGTCGGCGGAGCGAACGAGCATCTCCTGCTGGGTGCGATCCCGCGCGAGGCGACGTTGCTCGGACACCTCAGGCGCAGCTTCCCGAACGTGCTGGATGTCCATCTTTCGATGGGCGGTGTCGGGCGCTATGTCCTCTATGTGCAAATGAAGAAGCGCCAGGAGGGCGAGGCCAAGAACGTCATCATGGGCGCGTTCGCCGGCCACTACGACATCAAGCACGTGGTCGTGGTCGATGCGGACGTCGACATCCACGATCCGCGCGAGGTCGAGTGGGCGGTCGCCACGCGCTCGCAGGCCGACCGCGACCTGGTGGTGGTCGCCAACAGCCAGGGCTCAAAGCTCGACCCATCCTCGCGCAACGGTGTGGGCGCCAAGATGGGGATCGACGCGACCGTGCCGCTCGACGCGCCGCCGGCCAAGTTCACGCGCATCCGCGTGCCGGGCGAAGAGACAGTGGATCCGGCGGCCGTAGTGGATGGCGAGGCGGGCGGCAACTGGCGCCGCCGGCGGAATTAGTGAAGGAGGAGCGTATGGGTCGGTTGAATGGACGGGCGATCATCGTGACGGGGGCGGCGCAGGGGATCGGGGCTGCGTATGCGCGCGCCTTGGCGGCCGAGGGGGCCCGGCTTGCGGTGTGCGATCTGGACCCGCCGGAGGCCACGGTCGCGGCGATCAAGCAAGCCGGCGGCGAGGCGATCGGCATGGTGTGCGACGTCAGCGATGCCGCCGCGGTAGCCCGGTTTGTCCAGGCGGCCGAACGGACATTCGGCGGCATTCAGGGCCTGGTGAACAATGCCGCGGTGTTCGCAAAGCTGAAGCTGAAGCGGCTCGAGGATATCCCGTCGGAGGAATGGGACCGGGTGATGGCGGTCAATGTCCGGGGCCCCTTCGAGTGCGTGAAAGCCGTGCTGCCGATCATGCGGCGGCAGCGCTACGGCAAGATCGTCAACATCGCCTCGGGCACGGTGTTCAAGGGCACGCCGATGTTCGCGCACTATGTGACGTCCAAGGGTGCGATGGTCGCGTTCACCCGCGTCGTGGCGCGCGAATACGGCGAGGACGGCATCCGCTGCAACTGCTTGGCTCCCGGCCTCACCATGAGCGAGGCTGTGATCACCAACCCGGTGGGTGCCCGGCCGATTGTCGAGGCGAACCTCGCCAGCCGCTGTCTCAAGCGCGAGGAAACGCCCGAAGACCTGCTGGGCGCCATCGTCTATCTATGCGCCGCCGATAGCGATTTCATGACCGGCCAGACCATGCTGGTCGACGGCGGCTCGGCGATGCACTGACCGCGGCCGTGGTGAAAAAACGGGCCTGAATGGGACTTGCCCCACGCGGCCTTTGATGCCACGGTACGCGTTATAAGAGCCTGAACACAGGGAGAGGCGTCCATGCGCAACTGGTTCCTTGCCGCAGCTGCGGCCGTGCTGCTTTTGGCCCCCGCGGTCGGCCACGCTCAGCAGCAGCCCATCGTCGTGAAATTCAGCCACGTCGTGTCGCCGGACGCGCCGAAGGGCAAGGCTGCCCTCAAGTTCAAGGAGCTTGCCGAGCAGTACACGCAGGGCAAGGTGAAGGTCGAGGTCTACCCCAACTCCTCGCTCTACAAGGACAAGGAGGAGCTGGAGGCCCTGCAGCTCGGCTCGGTACAGTTCCTGGCGCCGTCGATCTCCAAGTTCGGCCCTCTGGGCGTGCGCGAATTCGACGTGTTCGATCTGCCGTTCCTGCTCGTCGACGACAAGCGGGCCCAGCAGATGTTCCACAGCCCGATGATCGAGGAGATGAACAAGAAGCTTGAAGCCAAGGGCGTGCTGCCGGTCGGGTATTGGGACAACGGGACCCGCGTCTATACGTCGAACCGTCCGCTGATCCATCCCGACGACTTCCGCGGCCTGAAGATGCGCATCCAGGGGTCGCGGGTCGAGGACGCGGTGGCGCGGCTGCTCGGCGCCATCCCGCAGCCGATGGCATTCTCGGAGCTGTATCAGGCGCTGCAGACCGGCGTGGTCGACGGCGAGGACAACACCCCATCGAACGTCCAGACGCAGCGCTTCTACGAAGTGCAGAAATACCTGACGGTCTCGAATCACACCCGCCTGCTGTATGCGCTGGTCACCAATTCCAAATGGTGGAACGGCCTGCCGGCTGACGTGAAGCCGGGCCTCCAGAAAGCGGTCGACGAGTCCACGGCCTTCTTCAACGAGGTCGCGGCCAAGGACAACGAGGACGCGCTGACGAAGATCAAGGCCGCGGGGACGACCGAGTTCCACTACCTCACCGATGCGGAAAAGAAGGAGTGGATCAAGGCTCTCATGCCGGTCCACAAGGAAATGGAGGGACGGTTCCCGGCCGGCTTCGTCCAGAAGATCTACGACGCGTCCGGCTTCACGCCGCCGTCCTCGTAACCGGCGCCGCCGCCCAACTCGTCGGATGGACGGTCGGTTTTGTCCGTCCATCCGGCGATCAGCAACGTCACCGTGATGTTCAACAAGTTTCTCGACCGGCTCGAGGAGTGGCTGATCGCAGCCCTCATCGGGGCCGCCACGGCCATCACGTTCGTTGCCGTGATCCACCGCTATGGATCCGGCAACTCGGCGACCCTGGCGCGCTGGGCCAAGCTGCACGGCCTCCCGTGGCTCTACATCGCGTCTGACTGGGTGTACCTTCGCCTGACGTCGTTGAACCTCTCCTGGGCGCAGGAGCTGGCGACCTACATGTTCATCTGGATGGCGAAGTTCGGTGCGGCACTCGGCGTGCGCACCGGCATCCATGTCGGCGTGGATGTCCTGGTCGACCGGCTCAGCCCGTCCGCCCGCAAGCCGGTGGTGGTGTTCGCCCTGCTCTGCGGGGCGCTGTTCACCGGAGTGATCGGCACGCTCGGCGCCATCTATGTCTACGAGCTCGACCCGGATCAGGTGTCGCCCGAGCTCGAATGGCCGAGCTGGATGATCTATCTCTGCATCCCGCTGGGTTCGTATCTGATGTGCTTCCGGTTCCTTCAGGTGGCTTGGCGGTTTCTCCGGACCGGCCATGTCCCGCACCACGCCCATGCGCCGGAGCCGGCCGGCGAGCCGGCGCTCGACGAAGGCGCGGAGCTCATCCGATGACGGCCGTCGCCTCTCCTTCGGCGCTGGGCAAGCCGCGTCTCAGCGGCCTCACGGCGACGCTGATCGTCGGGCTCCCGCTGGCGCTCCTGCTCATCTGCTTCCTGTCGAGGGTCGGGATCATTGACATCTCGCACACGACGCGCGCCTCGCTCCTGTTCGTCCTGCTGCTGGCCCTGATGGCGAGCGGAATGCCGATCTCGATCGCGCTCGGCCTGTCCGTGCTCGCCTACCTGTTCGTCCTGAGCGACGTCGATCCGAAGATGGTGGGCTTGAAGCTGTTCACCAGCCTCGACCGCTTCGAGATCATGGCGATCCCGTTCTTCATCCTGGCCGGAAATTTCCTCACCTCGGGCGGGGTCGCCAAGCGCATGATCGCCTTTGCGACGTCGATGGTCGGTCATTGGTATGGCGGCCTGGGCCTGGCGGGCGTGCTTGCCTGCGCGCTGTTCGCGGCGATTTCGGGCTCGTCGGTCGCGACCGTCGTCGGGATCGGCTCGATCATGCTGCCGGCGATCGTCCAGCAGGGCTATCCGCAGCGGTTCGGCGCGGGCGTGATCGCGACCTCGGGGGCGCTCGGCATCCTGTTTCCGCCGTCGATCAACCTCGTCATCTATGCCGTCGCCACCAGCGGCATGGAGCCGCATGGTCCGGACGGCCGGATCGTCAGCTCGGCATCCGTCGGCCAGCTGTTCATCGCCGCCCTGATCCCGGGTCTCATCCTGGCGGTCCTGCTCGGGATGACGACGTGGTATCGGGCGTGGCGGAACGATTATCCGCGCATGCAGCGGGCGAGCTGGGCCCAGCGCTTTCGCGCCTTCCGCGAGAGCTTCTGGGGCCTGTTCCTGATCATCCTGGTGCTGGGTGGAATCTATTCGGGCCTGTTCACGCCGACCGAGGCCGCGGCGGTCGCCGCCACCTACGCCTTCGTCATCTCCGTGTTCGTCTACAAGGAACTGCCGATGACGGAGGTTCCGCGCGTCCTGCTGCGCGCCGCCTCGATGAGTGCGATGATCCTCTACATCATCACCAACGCGGCGGTGTTCTCGTGGCTGCTCACCTCCGAGCAGATCCCGCAGTCGATGGCCGAGTGGATGACCGCGCAGGGCTTTGGCGTCGTGGCCTTCCTCTTCGTGACCAACGTCGTGCTGCTGGCGGCGGGCAACTTCATGGACCCGGCGGCGATCACCCTGATCATGGCGCCGATCCTGTTCCCGATGTCGGCGGCACTTGGGATCAACCCGGTGCATCTCGGCATCCTGATGGCGGTGAACATGGAGGTCGGGCTGTGCCACCCGCCGGTCGGGCTCAACCTCTATGTCGCTGCGGGCATCACGAAGATGGGCATCACCGAGCTCACGATCTCGGTGCTGCCCTGGCTGTTCGTAATGCTCTTGTTCCTGGTGCTGATCACCTACGTGCCGGCCATCTCGCTGTGGCTGCCGCACGCACTCGGGATGCTGGGCCGATAGGGCCTACAAGCTTTCCACGAACGCCAGCATGCGCTTGCGCTGGTCGGGGTCGGGCAGGGGTCCGCGCGCCGCACCCAGATTGTCGGCCATGTGGGCCGCATTCGACGTCCCGGGGATGACCGCGGTGATCCGGTCGTCCGCCAGCAGATATTTGAGGAAGAACTGCGCCCAGCTTCCGGCGAAGCCCTGCGCCCAGTCGGGCACGGGCTTGCCGGCCACGGCGCGGAACAGGCGCGCGCGGCCGAAGGGCAGAGCGGTCAGAACGCCCGTCTTGACCTCGGCGGCGAGCGGCAGGATGCGCTTTTCGGCCTCGCGGTCGTCGATCGAGTAGTCGATCTGCACGAAGTCCGGCTTCTCGCGGCCGAGCACCGCCTCGATGGCGCCGAACTCGCCGTGGAAGGTCGAGGTGATGCCGATGTAGCGGCAGATCCCTTGGGCCTTCCAGTCCTTGAACTGCGCCAGCGACTGGCGCGGGTTGCTTACATTGTGGAACTGCAGGAGGTCGACCTTCGGCGTCTTCAGCCGGCTGAGCGAGCGCCTGAGCTCGGCCGCATCCGGCGCTTCCAGCTTGGTCGCGATGAAGAGCTTGTCGCGCGAACCGGCCGTGGCGATGACCTGCCCGAGCACCGCCTCGGCCTCGCCGTAGGAGGACGCGGTGTCGATGAGCCGGCCGCCGCCGTCGAGGAGCGCCTTGACGACCTCGGCCGCCTCGCGCCGGGTCTTCTCGGTGTCGTTGTCGAACACGTATGCGGTGCCGAGGCCGACCGCCGGGATGCGCTCGCCGCTGGCCGGTATGGTACGGGTGAGGAGATATCCCATCTGCGCCAGGGCGGGTCGCGTCAGAACCGACGCGGCGGCGAGACCTACGAAATCGCGACGGGTCAGGGCCATGGGTCAGTCTCCATGCGCAGGCTGGGCGGCGAGCCCCATGCGCGCGGCGCGGCGCTCCTGGGTGCGGCCCAGCACGGCTGAGAGCAAGAGCCAGATGCCCGACACGGGCAGGGCCACGAGGGCGATGCCGCCGAGCTTCAACCCGACCGCCTGCAACGTGTCGAACACCCAGCCGTACAGTGCGTCCGAGCCGCGATAGACAACGACGTCAATCAGGTTCTTGGCCTTGTACTTCTCTTCCCGGCCGACGACCGTGAAGAAGACCTGACGGGCCGGGTTGGCGATCGCGAAGTTCATCCAACGCTGCACCACCTGGATCACCAGGACGGCAGCCAGGCCTGGTGCCACCGCGAGCACGGCAAACCCCACCACATAGACGGCCGGCAGCGCTCCTGCCGCGATGCCGGTGCCGAACCGCTTCAGGAACTGTCCCGTGGCGAGCACCTGGGTGGCCAGAGTGAGGAGGCCGACGGCGAGATCGATGCTGGCGAAGAACTGGGTCTGGGCGCCAGCGCCGCGGACGGTTGCCGACACGATATTCGCCTGCTCGAAATAGAGGATCGTGGCGCCGAACGACAGCAGGCTCACCCACCCCGCCACCCCCAGCAGATAGGGCGAGCGGATCATGTCGCGAAATGCGGCAAAGGCGCTGCCGCCGACGCGCCGCTCGTCCGCTTGCGGGCCGGCTCGCCCCAGGCTTGCGTCGCCTGCACTGCGTTCGAGCCGATACACGCAGAACACCGCGAGCTCGAGAAAGATCATGGCGGCGATCAGCAGATTCATCGGGCCGAGAGGCTTGGAAAGCCCGATCGTGATCACGGGGCCGAGCAGCGAGCCGGCCGTGCCGCCGGCACCGATGAAGCCGAACAGCCGCTTGCCCTGGTCGGCCGTGAAGAGGTCGGCCATGAACGACCAGAACACGGCGACCGCGAACAGGTTGAAGATGCTGACCCAGACGAAGAAGATCCGGGCCACGATCACGGTCTCGACGTCGAAGCGCAGCAGCACCCAGAACGCGGCGAGGTTGGCGACGAAGAAGTGATAGGTGATCGGGATGAACCGGGCGCGCGGCAGCCTCGCCACCAGGGCGCCGTAAAGCGGCTGGGCGACCAGCAGGGTCAGGAAGGTCGCGGTGAAGGTCCACGGCAGCGCGCGCACGCCGCCCGCGATGCCCATCTGGTCGCGCAGCGGCCGCAGCACGTAGTAGCCGGCGAGCAGGGTGAAGAAATAGGCGAATGACCACAGGGCCGCGGCGCGCTCCTGCGGGGTCGCCGGGACGACCCGGGCGAGCCAGCGTTGTAGGACGACGGTCATGATTGGGCGTTTACGGCAGGCCCAGTGTCTTCTTCAACTCGGGCGCGGTCACGTTCTGGCCGTAGCCCGGCTGCCCGCGCTGGAACCGGCGAGCGTCGGCGAGCTTGCCGACGAGCACCGGATCGAAACCCGCCTCGCGCACCAGGCCCTCTGCCACCCGCACGGCCTCGGGATCGTCGCCCGCGATCGGGATCGCAAGCAGCGGCGGCGCCCGGTGTGCCTCCTTCTCGAAGATCATATAGCCGAGCGTGTTGAACGCGCGGACGACCCGGGCACTCGGGAAATATTTCTGCGTCGTGACGCCGATGCCGTTCTTTTCGACCTCGTCCGCGACGGCCCCGTCACGCGCCGGCACCGCGTTGCACGCATCCATCAGGATCTTGTGGTTGAAGGTCGAGCCGTATTGCTCGCCGATCTGCGGGATCGCGCCATACGGGACTGCGATGAACACGACCTGGGCAAAGGCGATCGCGTCGGGCACGGTCCCGGCCTTGGCCAGCGGTCCGAGCTTCTGGACCATGTCCTTGAGCTCCTCGGGGTGGCGCGAAGAGAACATCACCTCGTGGCCGGCCTTGATCCACAGCGCGCCGAACGTTCCACCGATATGGCCGGACCCGATGGTCCCGATGCGCAGTTTGGAACCCGCGGCTTGTGCCGCGGCAGAGCGCGGGCTCAACGCGGCTGCGAAGGCGCCGGCGGCCCCGGCCGCCCCGGCCGCCAGCAGGGCGCGACGGGAGAAATCGGAGTGGCTTGTCATCGGAAACCTCCTCGGGAGTCGGGAATTTCACGATCGGACGCGGGCTATCTTGCGGTATCGGCGGCGCCGGGGGCGCTCACGGTTGCGTGAGGCAGTCTGTCAATTGACGTCGAGGCCGAGCACCTGGCGGAAGCGGTTCTTGAGGTGTACGCCGTCCCGCGGGGGCAGGACGCGCGGCGGATTTTGCGGCGTCACCTTGATGAGGGCGAAGCCGGGTCCCGTCATTCGCAGCGCGTGCGCGGCGAACGCGTCCAGCTCCACCTCGGCCTTGATCTCCTGCGCCGATGCGAAGCCGCAAGCTTTGGCGACGGCAACCAGATCCGTGCCGAGGGCCGTGTGGCTGCGCTGCATCCCGGTTTCGCCGTAGCGCTCGTTGTCGATCACCGCGAGGCTGAAATTGGGCGGGCGCTGTGCGCCGATGGTTGCGAAGCTGCCGAAGCCCATCAGCTGCTCGCCGTCGCCGGTGATGACAAGAACCGGCCGGCGCGGTTGGGCCAAAGCCAAGCCGAGGCCGATCATCGCCGCCCCGCCCATGGCACCCCACAGGTAGAAGTTGGCGGGATGGTCGCCGGCGGCGAACAGGTCGTACGCCGCCGACCCGAGCCCGGCCACGACCAGCAGATCTCGCCGGCTGGCCACCAGCCGCTTCACGACAGCCCGGCGCTCCAATGGTTGATGATGGGGCGCGGTCACTTGACCCATTCCTTGCGGCCGATCAGCCGCTGCGCGAGCAGCACGGCGACAGCCTGGTCGCTGCGGAAGGCGCTCTCGAGGCCGGCCGCCGCCATGGGGCCCACGTCCTCGGGGCGCTCGGCGCGCATCACCTTGACCCCCATGAGCTCCAGGGCTCCCTGCGTGGCGCGGCCCATCGGCTCCTGCCACTGGTTGAACTCCGCCCATTCGCCGCGCATCGTCACGAGTGCGACCAGCGGAAACCGGCAGTTCTCGACCAGGCTCAGCATGTTGACGCAGTTGCCGACGCCGCTGCTCTGCATCAGAAGCACCGCACGTTCGCCGCCGAGCCACGCGCCGCAGCAGAAGGCGACACCTTCTTCCTCGGTGGTCAGCACCACGCCCTTCATGTCGCCCTCGGCATGGATGCGCTCGATGACGCGCGCGTGCCCGGCATCGGGGACATAGGCGACGAGGCGCACCTTGGCGTCCTTGAGCGCCTCGTAGATCGCGTCCTTCCACTGTTCGGGTGCGGTGTCGCTCATGCGTACTTCAGTGCAAGCGGCCCTGCGTTGCCAGGGGTGCCGCCCGGTGTGTAGGATCGGAAAAAATAATTTAACGACCGATCAGTACGGAGGGAACCCCCAATGGCCAATCAGACTGGGTCCGAGCCCGCCGCGCGGACCCCCGGGGCCAAACGGGCCGGTACCGGCGAGTATTTCTTCGAGCTGACCAAGGTCGACCCGATCAAAGGCGGGCCCGCGTATTCGACGGCATTCGGCCCGTGCGTCGAGGGCGACCGCCTGATCGTGGCCCTGATGCGCATCCCCGCGGGCACCACGTCGGAGCCGCACACGCACCCGAACGAGCAGTGGATCTACGTGCTCGAAGGCACGTTCGATGTCACCGTAAGCGGCAAGCGGTCGTTCGTGCGCCCGGGCTCGCTCATCTATATCCCCGCGAATACGGTCCATAGTGCGGCGGCCACGCCGGAGGCCGACGTGGTGTTCTTCACCGCCAAGGACGGCTCGCACAGCCTGCACGGCATCAAGGCGTCCGCGGCGGAATAAACCGATTTTGGGAGGACCGGGCATGACAGCATTTTGGCGGGCGGCGGCAGGCCTGGGGCTTTCCGTTCTCTTGGCGTGGTCCGCGGCGGCACAGGACAAATATCCGAGCCGGACGGTCCGAATCCTGGTGCCCTACGGGCCGGGCGGTGCCACCGATATCGTGGCGCGCGTGGTCGCCGACGCGATGGGCAAGTCGCTGGGGCAAAGCTTCATCGTCGAGAACAAGCCAGGTGCCTTCGGCATTCTGGCGCTCGAGGAGCTCGCGCGCTCGAAACCAGACGGCTACACGCTGATGATCGGCAACGTGTCGACGAATTGCATCACGCCGATGCTCTACGTGAAAAAGATGACATTCGACTTTTGGACGACCATTGCGCCGGTCACGCGGCTGGCGGACCTCCCGGCGTTCCTGATCGCCACGACCAGCGACTTTCCGCCAAATACGGTGAAGGACTTCATCGCTTACGCGAAGGCGCGCCCCGGCCAGCTCAAATACGCGACGGTCGGCGTCGGCAGCTTCCCGCACTACGACATGCTGAACCTGGAGCGAAAGGCCGGGCTCGACATGATCGCCGTACCCATCAAGAACGGGGCCGGCGAGGCAGTGACCGATATGGCGAAGGGCGAGGAGCAGGTTGCCTTCCTCAACGTCGCGACGACGGCACCCTTGATCAAGGCGGGGAACCTGAAGCCGCTCGCGGTGGCATCCGACAAGCGGCTCAGCGATTATCCCGATGTCCCGACCATGGCCGAGGTCGGGTATCCGGGCATCGGCACGCAACAGTGGCAGGCGCTGTTCGCCCGCGCGGGCACGCCGAAGGCGGTGACAGAGGTCCTCTTCAAGGCGGCCACGGCCGCTCTGTATTCCCCTCAGGCCGAGAAGGTCTTCGCACCGCAGTACATCCGCGCCGTTCCGTCGAAATCACCCGAGGAAGCGGTGACGTGGCTCAAGACGGACACCGAGACCTGGCGGACGACCATCGCCGAGGCCAATCTGAAGGTCGAATGATCTAGCGGGAGGCCGCCGCGACGACGGGCTGGATGCGCGCGCCGTCGGTCAACTCGTCCGGAATATCGATCGCGATGCGGTCGCCGGGGGCC
>Ga0335069_10002154_pt1 | contig 30649 bp, 28 predicted proteins | sample Lox_Sample_11_FD_206714 | JGI IMG/M metagenome (GOLD analysis project Ga0335069, IMG submission 206714) | Soil microbial communities from Loxahatchee National Wildlife Refuge, Florida, United States - Lox_Sample_1.1 | ecosystem: Environmental > Terrestrial > Soil > Wetlands | place: USA...
ACATTCACGATGTCGTCCGGTAGCGTTACACAAATTAACGGTACGACGATCGATGGTGTTTCACCGTCCATCGGGGACCGCATCCTCATTACCACCGCACCGGCCAGTACCGGTGCCGGAACAGCGTACACGCTTACGACCCAGCCAGGAAACGGTATCTACGTCGTCACGGGAAACACGACTAACTTGTCGCTGTCCCGCGCTCCCGATATGTCGGGTCCGTACGTTCCTTCCGGTCTGAGTGTCTTCGTCGAAGCTGGAACGATAGGGGCGGGATCGCAATACGTAGTGATAACACCTAGCAGCAGTGCGTCATTTACCTATGGGTCGGGTAATATCGCTTGGAAAAAGGCTTCCGGCGGCCCGGGCGGTGGTGTCGGTAAATATACGGCGACTATCGGCGATGGGTCGACAACGGCAATTGCTGTGACGCACAACTTAGGAGCACAGGACGTAGTATGGAGCATCCGCGACGCATCGACCAATGAATTTGTCGATTGTGATGTCGTGTCGACATCGACGACACAGATTACATTTACATTCCAGACCGCTCCGGCGTCAAATGCATACAAAGTAGTGATTATCGGGTAAAATGTGTAGTTAATGAATAGGATTTTGCGAGGGTAATGGCCAGGAAGTGGCTAGGAAACAGAACGTACGCTGAATATACCAGCAGTAGTGGCGGTATGGGATGTGTGACATACGACGCGACGGGAGCGGGAAATGCTGTTAACTCTGGTAGCAACAGCGTGAACATCACCTGGAATCACATAGTTGCCAGCGGTTCAAACAGAGTGTTGATGGTCGGTGTCATGGTGGGTGGTATCGCTTCCGCGGCGTCGACTTTTACACGCACGTGTACTTATGGCGGTACACCCATGACGTATGTCGGTAGCCTGGATAACACGAACAATGGTAACAATGGCTTCGTCGATGTCTATTATCTGGCCGCCCCGACTGCAGGAACCGCAACGGTCAGCTATACTGTGTCAAAATCCTCTACGACGTTCGGCCGGGTCGCTGGCAATTCCGTCTCCTATTTAAATGCTTCTCAATCCGTACCTACTGCGGGCTTGAATATTGCGCCAGTCTCTGCTATCAATCCGAGTCAATCCACGGTCCAGTGGAGTAGCGCATCGGTGTATTACATAGCAGGGTGTATGATGTTTGGAGTACTCTCGGTTGATAGCAGTAGGACGATTACATCGATTGTTGTAAATAATGCTCTATTAAACGGTGTAACCTTTCCAAATCAAGGAACGACGCGTTGGACAAGCAATAGTGGAAGTACCAGTGGCCAGACGAGCGTCGCCATAACCGACGCACCGGGAATGCAATATAACTCATGGACCTGTACTGCTTCCGGAACTGCCTTTAATCTTGGACTGATTGTCGTAATAAACCCTGCCGGGGCGACCACACCCAAGGGCATTCAAGGTTGTTGGTTGACGATGATCGGCGCGGGTGGCGGCGGCGGATCTGGTCGACGAGGCGCTTCACTTTCTGCCAGGGCTGGCGGCGATGGCGGCGGCGGCGGAGCCTTTGTGCCTCAGCGGTATATCCCTGCGAATGCGCTTGGTTCTACCTATTCCGTATATGTTCCTCCCGTAGCCAGCGGCGGCGCTGCACAGACGGTGAATGATACGAATGGTAACTCGGGCACACGTGCGCCAGATGTCATGTTTTCATCTGGTAATCTGACTATTTCATGCGGTTCCGGCCATGGCGGAAACGGCGGCGGTACGGCAACTTCAAGCGGCGCCGACGGGGGACTTGACGGCGATGGGAGCGGGTGGGGCGCTGCAGGAGGAGTCGGATCGGCCGGTGCAGGTGGAACTGCGTCGTCGGGTTATTGGGGTAACCATGCAACGACTGCCGGCGGCGGCGCCGGTGGTGGATTTGCAGTTTCCAATAACACGGCACTCAATGGCGGTGCTGGCGGCGATTTCCGAATGCTGGGATTGACCGGTGGCGCGGGTGGCGTAGCTGGTGGCGCCTCTCCGGGCGCAGGTAGTGCCGCCACGGCGGGCATCCCCGGCGGCGGCGCCGGCGGCGGAGCGTCAAACGGCAGTGGCGTAGGCCAATCTGGTGCGAGTGCGACCGCTTATGGCGCGGGCGGCGGCGGCGGCGGAGCGTCACTTGATGGTAATAATAGTGGCGCAGGTGGTAACGGCGGCCCCGGATATGTCAGAGTAATGTGGGATTACAGGTAATGGCCAGGAAGAAATTAGGTGCAACACCGGTCGTCGAATATACGTCAAATTCAGGCAGTGTCAATGTCCCTGCTGGCGTCGATGGTTTGTGGTTGACGATGATCGGCGCGGGTGGCGGCGGCGGTTCCGGCTATTATGGTACAACGGCAACTACCCGATTTGGCGGCGAAGGTGGTCAGGGCGGCAGTACTGTCCGCGATATGTATATTCCGGCAACGTTATTGGGTGCCACCTTCACGGTCACTGTTTCATCTAGCGGAGGAACTGGTGGTACTGCGATGTCAACGCTTAATCACGTCGGTAACACGGGCAATACGGGCGGAGATACCAGTTTTGCCACCAATGGGTTTACGTGGACCGCCAGCGGTGGAGCTGGTGGGGCAGGTGGCGGCACGTCTTTAGGAACAAGCAGTCAAAAGCAGGCGACATCTGCAGGTCCGAATGATGGACGGGCAGGAGGTTTAGGCCAAAGCGGAACCGGCAGTAATGGGGGCTGGGGCGACGGTGTGGTTTATGGCGCAGCCGGCGGCGGCGGCGGCGGCGGATTAACATCCGGAAATGTCAGGGCCAATGGCGGCTCTGGTGGTGGAAACTTTATATTAAACATTAGTGGTGGTTCTGCGGGTGTTGCTGGTGGCGCCAGTCCGACGTCCGGATCTACGGTTTCGACCGGTTTTCTCGGCGTGGGCGGCGGCGGCGGTGCCGGCGCAACCGCGGCAGGCATGTCCGGAGCCGATGCTGTCGGCCATGGTGGCGGTGGTGGTGGCGGCGGAGCGTCGAATACGACCAATAGTGGAGCCGGCGGCAAAGGAGCGCCAGGCTATTGTCGTATCGTGTGGGATTATCGTAGCGATAGAAAGCAATTTGGTGCCGCCCCTTATGTGGAGTACAGCAGTTGTAATTCGTCACTCTCCTGGTCGCATACTGTTGGCGCATCGGCGACCATCCTCATAGTCGGTATTACTACCTCCCCTACATGGGATCCGAACGGCGCCGGTTTTTCTTATACGTCCTTCACGCGTACCGTCACCTACAATGGCGTGGCAATGACATCGCTTGGGGCGATTGACTCAGGGCACTCATCAGGTTATACATCAGGGTTCGTCGAATTTTTTTATCTGATGAGTCCTGCTACCGGGACGCATACTGTGTCGGTTACTGCTACTGGTGCTGCTAACAACTATGTCGAGACGGTAGTAGGTAACTCGGTGTCATACAACGGAGCGACTGGGGTCGGTACTCCGGTAATTACATCTGGATTTGGTGGTACACCGACAGTCACCGTTTCGTCGAGCAGTAGCGGCAGGCCTGTTGCCGTATATTGCTGCGGGTCGGCTATCTCCACTCCTAATCAGACACAGCGTGCCCTTGATAACTACAGCAATGGTACCGGAGCTGGCAATTTGCTGATCGAAGACGCTAACGGCGCTGCGTCGGTGAGCCTAGGATTCGCTGCTACTGGTGATCTGTGGGGAGTTGTAGCCGTCAACCTCACTTCTGGATCAAGTGTTACTTTCGATGCAGTTGGCGGCGGGTCGCATCAAACCGGCACGTACATAAGCGGCTCCGTTCCGTCAGGCATCAAGGGCTGCTGGGTCTACATGATTGGGCTTGGAGGCGGCGGCGGAAGTGGCGCAACTGCATCTACCGTCCAGACAGCATGGGGCGGCCAGGGCGGGTATGGAGGAAATATAACATTCCGCTGGGTGCCGGCGGCGCTACTGGGTACGACATATAGCGTAACAATCCCATACATCAGGTTCGGTGGTTCCGGTGTATCAGGGACTAGCGTTGCCGGCACCGCCGGACTATCGATGGGCCAGAGTATATTTAGCAGCGGTTCGTTTACGATATATTGTGATGGGGGACAACCCGGTGGCGCTGGCAATAACGGCGCTTCGCCGGGTATAAGTTTTCCGGGTATGACGCAGGCGACAAACTTTTTTGATATCCAGGGTGGTGACGGTGCGGCATCTATGTATACCGACAGCACGACCAGCAGTTTTCTGGGTGGTACGCCGAACGGATATAACATAGAAAACGACTCAAGCGGATATCAGGATTATGGCGGCCCGGCTGGTGGTGGTGCTGGCGGGTACGTATCTAATAATTCCATTTTTGTCGGTTCTGGCGGTGGATACACGCGCGTTTGGGGGCAGGCGGGCGGCACGGGTGGGACTGGAGTGGTCGCGCCAACGCGTGGGACTGCAGCGGTGTCTGGAGTTCCCGGTGTTGGCGCCGGCGGTGGAGCGGCGCAAAATACTGCAAACGGACAAAATGGAGCTAATGGTATCGGCTATGGCTCGGGCGGTGGAGGCGGCGGAGCTTGCGTGAACGGCAAGACTAGCGGCACTGGTGGCAATGGCGGGCCTGGGTATGTGCGTATCATTTGGGATTATATATAGGATAGGAGACTATAATGGCGACACAACTCATCACGCCTAATCCAAACATCACCTGTACGCCAGGATTGTGTTTGGTATATGTCAGAGAAACGTTTGGAATAGGTCCCAAATATCCAACAGCAACCGCTGGCTGGGACGCCAGTGATTACAGACATCGCGATCAGGATTTTCCTGTAGGTGTCTGGGTGCCGCTCTGGTTCTATATCAAAGGCAATCCCGATGGGCACGTTGCCCTGCGGCAACCGGACGGATCAATCTGGTCGGCCAGCAGTCCGTACTCGTCGATGCCGGTACATCATCCATCATTGGACAATTTGGAGAGCTACTATGGCGGGCGTCTTTCCTACCTCGGCTGGACGGAGGACGTCGAAGGCGTCATGGTTGTGGATAATGCCTATTCGCCACCACAATCAAATGTTGTTTACAATTCGTCGGTAACCCCCATTCCTCAAGTAGAAGCAGTGCCTTTCAGGATTGAAAATGGAAAACAAATCTTGCATCATAAACGGACCACTTTTGCTGAAAACGAAGCATCTATTCCAGGAGCTGGTGATATCGTTATTGTAGCACCACCAAAACCCAGAATGCAGGACAAAGCGGTTGATTCCCTACTGCATAATTCCAATGCTGATTAGTTATATTTATGATAAAATTAAGCTGAAATTAAAATTAGGTATTGCTGGGTGGATATGCGATTGCCCTCACGCTTCTTTTTTACTATAATGACCCCTAGAAAGCGCAGGGGAAATGGATCGATTTAAGGAACTATTATCACACGAAATGTCCCGCAAGGATTTCTTGAAATTCTTTGGTATGGCGATAATGTCGGTGTTTGGAGCGAACAATTTCATTTCGTATCTGTTACGTCGGCGTCGTGAGATACCTGTCAACACCGGCAGTGCGCCAACTGCCCACGGGTTCGGATCGAGCAAATTTGGTCGATAGAGAAGTATTTTTTGTACTAGAAAATTAGCACTCTTGACACGTGAGTGCTAATTTTCTACACTAAAAATATTGGCAATCTACCACGTAGAGTGCTAGAATTAAATAAGAACTACAGTCAAACTATCATTACAGAAAGGGTATATATGGGTAAAATCATTGGAATCGACCTCGGTACAACGAACTCAGCTGTTGCTTACATGGTGGCAGGTAAGCCTGAGGTGATTGCAAATGCGGAGGGTAATCGCACAACGCCATCAGTAGTGGCTATCAACAAAAAAGGTGACCGCCTTGTCGGCCAAGTGGCGCAGCGCCAGCGTGTAACCAACGCCGAAAACACCATCTATGGTGTCAAGCGTCTGATCGGCCGCAAGTTTAGCGACAACGAAGTTCAAAAAGACCATGACATTATGCCGTACAAGATTGTCAAAAAGGGTGACGGCGTGGCGGTCGTTATGGGCGACAAGGAATACACGCCAGAGGAAGTCAGTGCGATGATTCTATCTAAAATCAAAGCGGACGCCGAAGCTTTCCTGGGCGAAAAAGTCACCGAAGCGGTTATTACCGTGCCTGCGTACTTCGATGACTCGCAGAGGCAAGCAACCAAGGATGCCGGCAAAATCGCTGGCCTCGAGGTAAAGCGCATCATCAACGAGCCGACCGCTGCGGCCTTGGCTTACGGCCTGGAAAGCAAAAAAGACGAAAAGATTGCCGTCTTTGACCTCGGTGGTGGTACATTCGACGTTTCCATCCTCGAACTGGGCGATGGTGTGTTCGAAGTCCGCTCAACCAACGGTGACACGCACCTCGGTGGTGAGGACTTTGATAACCGCATCGTCAACCACTTTCTGGACGTCTTTAAACAGGAGCAGGGCGTCGATTTGAAAAGCGACAAGGCTGCCATGCAGCGCCTGAAGGATGAAGCCGAAAAGGCCAAGAAAGAGCTGTCATCAACCAGCGAATACGAAGTCAACCTGCCATTTATTACGGCCGACGCCGAGGGTCCAAAACACTTCGAATACAAATTGTCCCGTGCGAAACTCGAAGAGTTGGTAAAGGACCTCATCGACCGTCTGGCGCAGCCAGTTGAAAAGGCACTCAAGGACGCCGGCGTGAAAGCCAGCGAAGTCGACGAAGTTGTTTTGGTCGGTGGTATGACCCGTATGCCCGCCGTCGTTGAAAAGGTTAAAACCATCTTTGGCAAGGATCCGCTGAAGGGCGTGAACCCCGACGAAGTCGTGGCCGTCGGTGCCGCGATTCAGGGCGGAGTGCTGCAGGGTGACGTCAAGGACGTGCTGCTGCTGGACGTAACGCCGCTGAGCCTCGGTATCGAGACTATGGGCAGCGTGTCGACCAAGCTGATTGAGCGCAACACGACTATCCCAACCAGCAAGTCTGAAACATTCTCGACCGCTGCCGACAACCAGCCGCAAGTAGAAATCCATGTGCTGCAGGGCGAGCGCGAAATGGCGAACGACAACAAGTCGCTGGGCCGCTTCATCCTGGACGGCATCGCGCCGGCTCCTCGCGGCGTGCCGCAGATCGAAGTCACCTTCAACTTGGATGCTAATGGTATCCTGAACGTTACCGCCAAGGATAAAGGTACCGGCAAGGAGCAGTCAATCACCATCCAGGACAGCGGTAACATGAGCAAAGAGGACATTGAAAAGGCGCAAAAAGAGGCTGAAATGCACGCCGATGAAGACAAGAAAAAACGTGAAGCCGTCGACGCGCGCAACCAGCTCGAGAATGGCATCTACCAGGCTGAGAAAATGCCGGATGAGTTCAAGGACAAGATTTCTGAGAACGACGTGAAGGTCATCAAGGATGCTGTCGAGGAAGCGAAAAAAGTGAAAGAAAACGCCGACGCAACTAAGGATGAACTCGAGGCCGCCGTCAAAGCCCTGAATGACGCAATTATGCCGATCGGTGCGAAAATGTACGAAGCTGCTAGTAAGGATGAGGCACCAGCCGAGGGCGGCGACAAAAAAGAAGAGCCGGTAGAGGGCGAAGTCGTCGAAGACCAAGAATAAAAAGAGTATCCCAAAGTTAAGTTTGCGTGGACTGAAATGAAGTTACGCGGTCAGAAAAAGTTGAGCCCCCGGCACCACAATGTGGCCGGGGGCAAGATGAACAATGGATCAGAACAATTATTCGGGGGTTGCGACTATAATATAGCCGTTTCCTTCACTCTTCCATCCAAGTCCGAATTGGATGGCGCCTTTCATCGGAATGTCATTTCCGTTAGCGTCGCGGGTAACGGCCGTGAAACTAGCAATGGTCCGATCGAGCTTCCTGACGGCCGTGATCTTGAGTGGCAGTTCGAAATCCTTCGCACTGGCGCCGGTGTTCACTAGAAGCGATTGTTCGCAGCAAGGCGCAGTCTCGAGTATGGTCGCGATTGCGTCCCAATTTACTCGGTTAGACCGATCGTTGGGGACGATATGCAACATATCAACCGGGGTGGATAGCTGGATTGATTGAAAAGGTGCTGCTGTTCGTGACATGGTGACCTTTCGTGTCGATCCATCAGGTAATTCCGCACAACGTTGGGGAATTAAGATTATTATAATAAAAAACATCGAAAAAGTCAAGCATAATAGTATACACATCATGTCCCATGGGACATGATGTGTATACTATCCGCGCACCCCGCATATGGTTCGCACATAAAAAGTAAGTTATGGCTGAATTATGAAGCACCCCGCACCTGGATTGGTGCGGGGCGTGTTGGTCAGATTTCGACCGCGAAATTCATCCTAGTCGTTGAGATTTGGCGGCCATATCCTCCGGGTGTCGGATGCCTCGGCTGGCAGCCAGGGCCCCGGCGGTATCTGCTCCTGCAGTGTCAGCTGCGGCGGCCATGGCGGCTGCGTGCTCAATGCGAGCGGCTCTGTCCGAGCAATTTTGTATAGAAGCCAGAACAGAACCGTTGCCATGGTTGCGATGACCAGGCCCCAGAACGGGCTGTGGGTCGCAAACGCGGCCGTGCCGCTGATGGCGATTTCGACAACTGCGAAGAGCATAGCGCCTATCACCGAGAAATCGTTGTGATTCATAAACTAACCTTTCAGGTACATTATCGACAGGGTATCGATAAGCGTGTATTAATTGTACAATAAAAAAGGAATAATGCAATCTGTTACTTCTTGGTCTCGAGCTCGAGGAACAGCGCCGCCCAGACCATGCCCGGATCGCTGCGATAGATGGGTGTTTTGTACCACGAACCGTCGGCGTTGAGTAGTTCCGGGTAGGTGCCGTGGCGTTCAATCATCGCGCCAAAGTTAGCGTATTGTTCGTCGTACTCGTCGCGGCCGTACTTTTTCAGGATGTGCAGGTAAAATGTGCCGTGCCAGGTCCAGATGGTCGTGCCGGTGTAGTTGTTCATAAATAACCTACCCATGCCGAAGCGGTATTTAAATACGTAGGGTTCCTGGCAATATTGTAGCGGATAGAGCGCATTGAGCCGGGCTTTGTTGATGTAGTCGAACGTCTTTTCTGCCTTTTCCTTGTCGTCGATGACATTTAGGAAAAACGGCATCAGCGCGCATTCCGAGCTCCAGATATTAGTGGCGTAGTCCGCTTTGAAAAATTCACCGTTCCAGTACTGGTCGTGTAGGACTTGCTGGTAGTGTTCCACGGGGTAGGCAAAACCTTTCAGGCCGAGGATTTTGACACAGTGTGCCATGCGGCCGACCAAGGCGAGTGAGTAAGCGCTTCGGTCGTAGTAGACGGCGTCGCGCATCTCGGCGTACTTCATAGATTTTAGGTCGCCGTGTTCGGCGTCGAGGAACGTTTTGCAGTAGCGGCGTAACATGCGCTCGAGGAATCGGTGCTCCATTTTATTGAGTTTGTAATCGCTGACGACCAAGCAGTGTATAAGCCAGGGTAGGGCATCGACGCTCTTTTTGGCGGGCGCGTTAAATGTGTTGCCGGCTTTGTCGATGCATAATGTCACGTCGCCGGCTCGTTGGTAGTGGAACAGTGCCCATGACAGCGTGTGATGGGCTTTTTCTTTGTAGCCGAGTTTAACGAGTGAATCACACACGGTGCCAAAATCGCGCATCCAAAAAAAGTTAAAGTGGCCTAGACTGGTGCGAAAGAAATCACCCTCGAACAGCTGGTCTACAATTTGCTCGCAAATTTTATTCGCGTCCCCTTCGAAATAGAAATCCGTCGACGGGAAATAGCGGTTGAGGATCTGTCGGACTTCGGCGTGCAGAGTGCCTGCGATGCCACCGAAGCGGCGGATTACTTTTTCCATTGGGTTGAAGTATAGCATAAGTGCTACCGTTTCGCAGCCGCGCGGGCAGCCCAATCAGGCTATGGCTTGAATTGAGCGAACGATGTCGACATGATCTGGGTTGGCGATGTCGAACTTTGCGCTGTCGCCGAACAGGATGATCGATGGATCGTCGGCGGCCAGTTCGTTCGTCGCCGAAATTAATCCGCGCTGGCGGCCGCTGTTCGAATCGTTTGTTCGGGCGATGTCACACACCGCTACTGCATAGTATGGCGGTACGTTTCGCTTGAGGGATGCAAGCGCAGAAGGCTATTGCCGATTCGGACGAATATGAACGAAAACGGCATGATAATCGTGTAGAATATAAAGTAGCCGTATGATACGGGCGCGGCGAGGATGTATAGGATTTTCCGTCGGAACGAGAACTGCTCGTACAACCAAATCGCGACGACGAGCCACAGTGAGAATGCCCCAATATATACCAACAAGTATGCCGGCAGTCCAGCAACAATTGCAAGGTAGATGAAATAGAGCAGCGTCGTGTAATTGGCTATGCGGGCCAGCCGCCGAAACGATACATATAAACGTGTAAGCCAGTCACTAGACAACGAACCTGGTCGATAAATTGCTGGCCAGGCGGTACGCCTTAACGCGACGCCGAATCCAGAGCGGACGGCGATAAACGGCGCCGCCACAATGCTGTGATAGACTCGGAAAAGTTGTCCTATGGTCCGCGGTTTTTTGCTAATCGGAATGAGCTCGACCATTCGCAGCCGCGCGTTGTCGTTGAACTGCCGCACGGCCTGGCTGATGGCAGTTTTATCGATAATCATAGATGACGCGAAGGGCAGGTACAGGCTGCCTTTAGCCGACAGCGAATTAAAGATAATCTCTACCTTTTTATAATCATTGCTGCGAATACTTTTTAGGCACGCCTCTGATGGTTCGGTGGCGGCAAAAATGATTGAAATGAGCGGTCGTCTGCGAAATTTTCGGGCGTTGGGGTGAAGACCGAACCGTTTGTCCAAACGTATTCTGCGGATGTCGTGCACGGTCGTTCCGATGATTGTCATGATGGCTGCAAATGCGAGTACGCAGCCGATTGCGATGGGGAGTAATTGTTCCATGAGTCGCCTAGGTTACCTTGTCTACGTTTTCAAATGTAAAGTCAAAGATCGTGCGCCATTCGCTGAACGTGCCGGTGCAGGTTTGGACGAGCAGTTGCGGCGATCCTTTGTCCAGACCATCTAGGATGGACGTGTCTTCGGGTTTAATGTTGCGAACCGACTTCAGCCTGTACGTAAAGACGTGATTGTTGTCGGTGTAGATGCGGGCTAAGGTTCCGTCTGGAGGCGTGTGTTCACCGATCCTGCCAAACACGGCGTCGGTGCCATGCCCATAGATGTACGTCGTGCCGGCATGATTATTCGCCGGCATCGAAATGGTAGCGAATTCGGCGTTGACCGGACTTGTTGTCCAGGAGTTGCTGGATGGATAGTAGCGGCCCTCGTTGATCGACAGATCAATACTTGCGCCTGGAATAACGATGCGAATCGGTTTACCAGAAATGATGCCTTTGCCGCTGATCGCCGGAGTCTGGTAGTTGCTGGGCGACGGCGGCGCTGCGTTATTCAACAATCGGGGCTCAATTATGAGAGCCCCGATTGTTGCGATGGTCAGAAGGTAAAGTACCACTGCACTACTGTAATAGCGGGCTTTTCGTAACATGTCTTTACCTAAAACCTAAGTTGTTGTTTCGCGCCCATGCGTCGGTATGCAGAGACGGCGAATCGTGAACCTGCGAGGGCGATCGCGATGAGGGCCGTTGATGCCAACGCAATGGTTGCGAATGGTGAGTTCTCGGTGTTAGGTAGTTCCTCTGGGGCGCTGCCCTGACCGGCTGGTGCTTCTGGCGGTGCCGCTGCTACGGGTACGATAGGAGCGACGGGAACTACCGGTGCAATATTAGAAACAGGCAGAGCTGGCGCAACCGGAACCGCGCAGACCGCACATGCGACGCAATGTACGCCCGGGTCTAGGACCGGCGTAGTTGACACAATCGTAGTACTTACACCGCCAATGACACTTGCTCCATCAGGTAATGCGGGTGGATTGGCGCAGCCCGTGGCTCCAACAACGCCCCCTAATAGCGCTGAACTAACAGTAGCCGCTGATACTGCAATACTTAGTAATTTCTTCATTTAAGCCTCCTTATACATTTATGTTAGCCATATTTTCATTGTATACACACTAAAATATATATGACAACTAGAAAAAATTATTATATCCATAAGCCGTTTGATTTTTAAGGGGAAAGGTGAGATAAGAGTAATTTTTTTAACATTTTTTTTTCAGGAACGTGTCTACACTGAGATTATTCACATTGTTAAAACGCGGGTGGGAGATAGGAGCCAAGGTGCGAAATTACCTGCTACCAGCCGTGAAACTCATCGCCAAAATGTTCCTTTTCCCGCGATCGTCTTCATTCAAAAATCTTCTGACGAGGCACCGCACACTTATATTCGCGACAGTCGCGACACTATTGATGGCGACCACATCAGCACTGCTTGTTGCCAAGCAAATTATTTTTGCCGCCGACCAGCAAAAGAATGACGCAGCACAAAACGCATCGTCAGCAATAGTACCTGCACCGCGCAAGCCTGTAACGTCAACGACGACACAAGGTGTCAGTTCGTCGCAGCAGGTAACCAATGTCGTTGGTTCATCCGGTGTTTCGTCTAGCACAAGCCTCGAAGTCAACGGCCAATCAGTCGCTGTTCCTCAGAACGGAACGTTTCATCAGACTATTCATTCCGGCAGCGCCTCTTCATCGTATGATGTGACGGTGAACGGCAGCTCGTATAGTTCAAGCACATCGACAAGCCCGGAGAACTTGGGGCCGTAGAGAGTGGTCTGTCGATCCTGGCTGCAGCGGGCTGCGGCCAGGATCGGGCGAACACCCGAAGTCACATCCATCAATAATAATCAGGAGGGACAAAATGAAAATAGCAAAGTCAGCAGGTGCGGTAATGACGTCGCTCGGCCTAGTGGTAGGACTTTCCGGGCTCGCCGGAGCAACTGCGGGTAATATTGGGTTAACCGGCCCATTGTCAAACAATACAATTACATCAAACCTAAATAACAATGCGAACATTAATAACAACAACAGCCTAAGTGTGGACAGTTGGAATAGCCAGACTGCGAAAACGGGCAAAGCGGTTGTTGCGAACAATACGTTTGGCGGCAGCGCAATTTCCGGCGATGCTCTGAACTGTAACTACCAGGGCGTTTCCGCGCTCTTCAACAACAACCAATTCGGTGCAGGTAGTTTGCCTGGTCTGTTCCTACCGAATAACGACTTTGCGTCTATCAGCGCGACAGGTCCTGGCTCGAACAACGTTGTTGCGCTCAATACAAACAACAACCTGAACGTTACCAATAACAACAACATTGATGTCCAAAGCAGTAACACTCAAACTGCAAAAACTGGAAAAGCTCTTGTAACAGGCAACACCTCTGGTGGTTCTGCCATCAGCGGCGATGCGACTAACTCTAACTCGCAAGCAGTTAGTATCGCAGTCGGTAACTAGTAGGGAAGGCAGGGGGGAGCCATGAGCTCCCCCACCAAGAAATTATCAGCATTGTCACACGAAAAAAGGAGGGGACAGAATGCAAAGAATCAGACACACATTGAGAGGAGCGATGCTCTATCTGCTGATGGTGCTATTTGCAACCGGTGCCCCCCTTTCGACATTAGTTAACGCAGATGACTCAACGCAGTCACAGACAAGTACACAGAATGACCCATCGCCATCACCATCCACCTCACCAGACCCATCGCCATCACCATCGCCTGCGGCAACAAAAGGCGGCTCAACCGACAGTAATGCCTCAATCAACGCTGATTCAGCCACTACAAACCCGGACCCTTCGCCAGCTACCGTCACGGACAATAATAATGCCGCCGCCACGAACAACGTCAACAACGGCGTCAATCTCACGAACAATCTTGATTCCAACGCGACGACAGGTGACACGAAGGTCAACAAGAACACGACGGCCGGCGACGCTCAATCTGGTGATGCGAATGCCGGCTCAACAATCGTCAACAGCGTCCATTCATCTGTCGGCAGCGGGAATACGTCCGGTATCGCTAACTTTACTATAAATTTGAACGGCGACATCACGGGCGATATAACGATTGGCCCGACGATTGCCAACGCAACCGTCGACAAGAACACGAATATTTCGAGCAATACCAACATCAATAATAATGACACACTTACCAACAATCAAACGCTGAGCGCAACGAGCGGTAATGCGGACGTGAGCCAGAATACGACTGCAGGCAGCGCGAAGTCTGGTAATGCGAACTCGGTTGCCGATGTTTTGAACCTTATTAATACCATCATTGCCGCCAACAAATCATTCATCGGCACAATTAATATATACGGTAACCTCGACGGCGACATCCTGGTTTCACCTGAGTTCCTACCGCAGCTGCTCGGAAGTAACGCACCGGTGTACGGCAACTTCAGTATGCCGCTCTCGACAAATATTAATGACAACCAGTCGATCGTTAACAACGTGAATCTAAAGGCCACCAGCGGCCAGGCAACAGTCAGCGGCAACACGACGGCGGGCACCGCCCAGACGGGTAACGCTCAGACCAACCTTACGATTCTAAACCTGACCGGACACCAGGTCGTGGCGTCGCAGAGTCTGCTCGTCTTCGTCAACGTGCTGGGCAAGTGGGTTGGCATGATCGTTGACGCACCGGGCGCGACATCTGCGGCACTTGGCAACGGTGTGATCAGTGACAACACGACGCTTAGCAGCAATAACAACCTGAATAACAACGCGAAAATCGTCAACAACATCGATCTGTCCGCGACATCGGGTGACGCCAATGTTTCGGACAACACGACAGCCGGCGACGCAGTAAGTGGCAACGCAACGGCAAGTGCAAACATCGCAAATATCAGCACCAGCACCTTTAATCTGAGTGACTGGTTCGGCGTCCTGTTCATCAATGTCTTTGGCACCTGGGTCGGTAGCTTCGGCGTCGATACCGCGGCCGGTAACATTATACCGCTCAGCGGCGACGCGTTGCCGAATGGGGCGCCACTCGCTGCCGGCGCGTCTGGTCTCCGATTCGGCTTCAACCCCATATATCATTCAGGCACACCGTTCTCGTCAATCGGTGGTGGCGGCACAGCAGGCTCTGGCGGTGGTCCAATGACGCCAATCTCAGCGCATGCACCGCTGAACCAGGCCGAAGGACAGACGCAGCCATTAGCGAAGCTTGTCACGAGTCCGTTTGAGGATACGTTCTCAGTCATCATGATCATCGCTGGCTTTGGCACTGCGGCGGGCGCGGGCGCGCTCTGGCTGCTGAGCCGCCGATCATCACTGCCGCCGACTCCGCCAAAGCAGGGCGAGGGACAGCTGGTCGACGTTATCAAGTCACAACTCTAGGTCCGTAACAGAGGTAAACAAACTAGCACTCTTGAATAAGGAGTGCTAGTTTACTACAATATAGAGTAATGACAAAACGGGATTATTACGAAGTTCTTGGTGTCGGCAAAAGCGCGTCTGCTGACGAAATCAAAAAGGCGTTTCGCAAACAGGCCGTCCAGCACCATCCTGATAAAGAGGGTGGCGATGAGACGAAGTTCAAGGAAATCAACGAAGCCTACGAAGTCCTGAAGGACCAGCAGAAACGTCAGCGGTACGACCAGTTTGGTCATGCCGGCGTTGGCGGGAACGGCGGTGGTGGCAGCGGTGATCCATTCGGCGGATTCGGCGGTTTTAACGGCCAGAACGTTCACTTTGATTTTGGCGACGGCGGGCTTGGTGATATTTTCAGCCAGTTCTTTGGCGGCGGCGGGCAGCGGTCGGCCGGTCCGCGCCGTGGTCGTGACGTCGAGACGAGCGTGACTCTCTCGTTCGATGATGCCGTTTTTGGTGTTGAGAAGACGCTCGAGCTCGATATGGACGTCGAGTGCGATCATTGCAAGGGCACAACGGTCGAACCGGGTCACGGTCTGAAAACTTGTCCGATTTGTCAGGGAAGCGGCCAGCACATGCAGGTCGTCAATACGATGTTCGGGCGCATCCAGCAGGCAACGACTTGTGCGACGTGTAGGGGCCGCGGCCAGGTGCCGGAAAAGGTCTGTAGTGTCTGTAACGGCAAAGGTACCCAGCGCCGCAAAGAGGATCTGAAAGTGAATATCCCGGCCGGAATTGATGATGGCGCCACGATTCGCTTGCGTGAGCACGGCGAGGCAATCGGCGGCGGCGGGCGCGGCGATTTATACGTCCACGTTCGGGTCAAGGCCCATAAAAAGTTCACCCGCGAAGCAGACATTATATTATCCGAAGAGCACGTTGGCATGGTTGAAGCAGCGCTCGGTACGGAAATCGACGTCGAAACTGTTGATGGTTCAGTTCGTATGAAGATACCGGCCGGTACGCAAAGCGGCACTGACTTTAAACTTTCTGGCCACGGTGTCCCGCACATCCGCGCAGAGTCGCGTGGGCCGCATATCGTGACTGTCGTCGTCGATACGCCGACGAAACTGTCCAAACAGCAAAAAGAACTTTTGCAGCAATTTGAGAGCGGCAAAAAACACGGTTTGTTTAAATAATTCTCGTAAATCACCTCTGTAAGTTTGACGTAATATATCAATTAGTTTATTCTAAGCTTTGACGAGAGAACGTCACACATGAGCGAGAGGATGGGGAATGGAAAAGGGTGATTTGCTCCGGGCCACCGCTGCAGTCATAGCCGGCATTTCGATTGTCTGGTGTCTCATTACCTGCATTTGGGGATGGATCTGGGCGGCGGTCGTGACGATTCTGGCGTTTGCGGTGGCATGCGCCTATGTCTGGTTGTTCGTCAGCGGCAACAAGCCGCACGAGAACGAAGCTTCGTTCAGAAGGCTGGCCGGTACCGGCAAATTGGAGCAGGAATGCGCCAAATATCCGCCAACCGAAAAGCCCTACTGGGCTTAGCCCAAACCCCACTTTGGCACTTGTCCGAAGTGGGGTTTTAACTGCCTTTTTGTACCCTAAATAGCTTATGATTGTTACCTTATAATATACTTGTTATATAGCATAAAAAAAGTTATAATAACAGATGTCATGTGGGAGAAATTCCGATTGTCTGCAGTCGGCAGTGTTACGTTGCGAAATATTGCCCCTGCTCTCGTAGCCGGCATTGTGTCGGCTTTGTTCTTGGTGGTCACAAATTCCCACTCTGCATTTGCCGATTCCGGGTCATGGAATGGCGATTCGATTATCTATGCTGGCAACACTTATGTCCTGGCGTCGCCGGCGCCAACATTGCCGGCCGTGCCGCGTGATTGGAATGTTTATACCTTCCGGCCGAATGGCGCGCAAACGATTTCAGTGATAGCGGTCAGCGCCAATGCCGATAAGACCAAAGACATCACCGACGCGAAGTACTACATCTACCAATACGACGATGCCAGTCAGGTGTATAGCGATCCCAGCCCGCCCGATGGACAGACCATCACTATTTCGGCCTCGACCGACACCAATGGGAACGGTAACGGGGACGCGACAAACAAGAACCAGACATCCTGCGCCGTGACCGGCGTGGGTTGGATTATTTGTAGCGTGTCGCGCTGGATCGCCGATGGCATGGACCATGTGTTTGACCTGATTAGCAACTACCTGACGGTCAGACCGCTGACGACCGATACTTCGAGCGGACTGTATCAGGCATGGGCGATTGCACGCGGTCTGGCTAACGGGGCGTTTATCATTGCCTTCCTAATCATCATTTATTCGCAAATTACCAATTACGGTATCAGTAACTACGAAATCAAAAAGATGATTCCGCGGCTCATCATCGCCGCCATTCTAGTAAATATCTCGTACTACATCTGTACCTTGGCGGTCGACGTGTCGAACATTTTGGGCGACAGCATCGAGAAGGCATTGATGCAAATCCGCGAAGCGCTGCCGGCGCCGATGCCGGGCGGTAGTGTCGTCAACTGGAAGAACCTGACGGACTTCCTGCTGAGCGGCGGGACGCTGACCGGCGCCGTCTTCGCCGGCTATGCTGCCTTTACAGGCGGGACGGCCGCCGCTGGTTCGATTACCAGTCTGGTCATTCTGCTGTTTCCGATTTTGGTGGCGGGTATTTTGAGCGTGCTGGTCGCGCTGATTGTACTGGCCGCCAGGCAGGCGCTCATTACGGTGCTGGTCATTCTCTCGCCGCTCGCGTTCGTGGCATATTTGCTGCCCAATACCGAAAAGTTGTTCGAACGCTGGCGCAAAATGCTGACGACGATGCTGATGGTCTTTCCGATGTTCTCGTTGCTGTTCGGTGGTTCGCAACTGGCTTCATACTTGATCATTCAGAACACGAATCAAATCAGCGTGTTGCTGCTGGCCATGTTCGTGCAGGTGGCGCCGCTCGCGTTGACGCCGTTCCTCGTCCGATTCAGCGGTTCGCTGCTGGGTCAGCTGGCAGGTATGCTCAACAAACCAAAGGGCGCGCTGGTTGGCCGGGCGAAAAACTGGGCCACCGACCGAGCGGAGGCGCAGGCGGCGAAAGGGCAAGTGGCGGCGGCGAAGGGTCGCGGCAGTCAGTTCCAGCGCCGTGCACTCCTTCGCAACTTGGAAAAGAAGGACCGCGAAAGCTGGAAGAAGCTCGGCGAGACGTACACTGATGCCGTCTGGCATAATGACCCGCGCTATCGTAGACACCATGCTGCAACGAGCAGAGCTGAAATCATTCAGAAAGCTGGTGAGACATCAGCCACGAGGGAATTCGAAGAGCACAAGGCACATGATCGAAACCTGCAAAATCTGACTGGTCGCGCACGCCAGAATGAGGATGCGACCAAGATGATGCAGGCTCGTGAAGAGGCCCGCTGGGAAGAAGCGAGGACGGGTCGTATTAATCCGCAGACACATCCAAGAGAAGCCTTCTCTCGGTACGCGGCCGAGTCTAATGAAATCTTCCGTGAACAGCGCATCGCTGACAGCAATACCGCAATTGCCAAGGCGCTGCAGAGTCGTGACTACGCGACGGAGCTTGGTAATGATGCCAACGTAGAATTGCAGCTACGCGCCGGTGGTAATGTCGATAAGCTGGGCAAGATTAAGGTCAAATCTTCTGCCCTCACTGAGGTGATTAAGGCCGGTGCGGAGAATGTCGAACACATTAAAACGGCATCTTACGTCAAGGCGGGTGACATTACTAACATGCGTCTAGAGTTTGATAGGGCAGTGGCGGCAAATGACGTTGACTCGTTGCGTGCCTACGCCGACATGCTGGGTAATTCGAAGGATCCTGGTATTAAGGAGCTGCGTAAAGCACTTAATGACCACCACGACACAATCAAGGCGTCCGATATGCACGAAACGTTCATGCACTTCATCAACGGCAACAGGACAATCAACGAGTCTGCCAAGGATATCGGTGATTACAGTCGTGACGTCGAAAAGGGCTACCGCAAGCTGAGTGAACTGAGTGCCAGCCCGGGTACCTGGAGGAATATGGATGCAATGCAGTTCTCGGGCCAAAAGTCGTCCTCACAAAAGGAGGCACTTAAAGCCAGGGATGACCAGGGCAACTGGGCTATTTCACGAAGTACTGCCGTCCAGATTATGAATTCGACTCCAGCTTGGGCTAACATCAAAGCTGACATGAAGCCGCTTATATGGGCGCGTGCTGCCGGAAAACTGGGTATCAAACCTAATGGCGAGCTTTTCTCTTATCCAACCAAAGACCTCATCACCGACCCGCCAGAACAGCAAATACCCGACGACAAGGTGCCGCCAGCACCATAACATCGATATTTTTGTTCAGGCAGAGCGCAGTTGTACTAATACCTATTAATATGTCAGGATAAGAAAGTGAAAGCAAAAGTAGCAATGATAGCGAAAGCAGAGGAGCGACGCGATGAAAGTGTCGTTTGATGCTACGCGCAAAGTTGCCGGCATCGGCATTGTGCCGTGGACGCGTCTCGGTCCCGAGCGTTGGTTTGCTAATTACAAAATTGCGTCGCTCTACGGCCTGGATGTGGCCGTCGAGGGCGCGCCGCAAGTTATTGCGATGAACGCGTTGAGCGAGGTGGTGAATTTGCCCCGGCTGAACACGCAATCGATGCTGAACAACCAGACATTTCGTGATCTGCTGATTCAGAATTTTAGTGACTCTGACTTCCTGACGTACAAGCCGATCGAAGTGCCAGAGGAGCTGCAAGCTCACGGCATGCGGTTTCTGGAAAACGATCAGCAGCTGGCGAAAAAGTTGGAAAACAAGGCGTATTTCCGGACGCACTTCAGCCCGCTAGGCATTCCGTTTCCAGAGTACACAATTTACGAAGATCATTCGCTCGAACCAACGGCAGAAGCGCTTGAAAAATTGCTGGCGGGTAGGGACGAGGTCATCGTCCAAGATGCGGCGCTGAGCGGCGGCAAGGGCACACATACCGTGCGGGATATGCCGACTCTGACCTATGCATTCGATGCGCTGCGGGACTTAGGCTCGGCCGGTACGCTGGTCGTGTCTGAAAAAATCAATCCAGCGCATGAGCGCACAGTCCAGTGTGTCGCAACGAAGTATGGTGTATTTGTTGGGCCGCTGCAGAAGCAGATTGTGGCGAATCCGCTGCTGGCGAACATGGAAGTTCCCAACGGCGACAAGTTTTGCGGCATTGAAATTTCACGCAGCGACGAATTGCTCGGCACATATCCTGTCATCAAACAGTATGCCGAAACCATCGGCAAAGAATTGTTGGATATGGGCTACCGTGGCATTTTTGGCGTCGATTGTCTGGTTTCGGAGGACGGGCAGGTTTACGTGCTGGAGGTGAACCCCCGGATTACGGGCGCGACGCCGCTGGTGACGATGCTGTACCGCGAGGGCAAAGATATTCCGTTCTATCTGCTGCACCTGCTCGAGCTGATGGGCGCGGACTACGAAATCACCGACCCGACGATTGATCCGGAATATAGCGAAGGTTCGCTGCTGATGTTCCACGCGCACAACAAAACGCCGGCGAAGGTCGCGCAGAATCTGCGCTCGGGTCTGTACGACGATTCGTTGACATATATAAAGGAAGCGATGCGCCTGGATGAGGGCAGTGGCAGGCAAGTGCTGGTTCAGCGCTACATTTCCCCTGATTTCACGGTCAAACCGGGCGGGCGGACGCTGTGTGTCTTTGTTAACTTCCCGACGCTCGATGCTGACGGAAACCTTAATAATGCCACTTCGGACTTGGCGAAAAAAATACATCGCGAGATAATAGTAGAGGAAGTATGACGGCCGACAACAAACAAACAAAAGGCATCCTGGGGCGTGTTGAGCATGTTGCCTTGCCAGAGCTGGGCATAGCAGATATTGCGGCCCGGATTGATACCGGTGCGCGTACATCGTCGATTTGGGCCACGGGGGTGTATACTGATGCTGGCGCAAAGTTGCACTTCACGCTGCTTGATACCAAGAGCGAGCATTACACCGGCCACGAAATTATCACGAAATCGTACACCAAAACGGTCGTCGCGAGCTCGAACGGCGCGACCCAGGAACGGTACAAGGTCAAGCTTCTCCTGAAGATAAAGGGGAGAAACATCCGGGCGTCGTTCACGCTCGCAGATAGATCCTCGCTCGTCTATCCAGTACTGATCGGCCGGAGCGTGCTGAGAGGCAAATTCGTCGTCGATGTCGAACACGGCAAACCACACAGTCATAAAGAAAAAGCCCGCACGGCGGCATTAAGAAAAAACTTGAAATCGGAAAGGTCACAGTCATGAAAATTGCAATCCTCAGCAAAGGCGGCGCGAACTATTCGACCCGACGATTAAAGGAAGTCGCGCTAGCACGCGGCCACGAAGTAGAAGTTATCAACTATGCGAAATGCTATGTGTCGATTGAAAAAGACAGCCCGGTCGTGCGCTACAAAGGTAAGTCGCTGCACGATTTCGACGCCATCATCCCACGCATCGCCCAAAGCTACACGCGGTACGGTACCGCCATCGTCCGCCAGTTCGAAAACCAGGGTGCATTCTCGACGTCCAGCTCGATTGCGATCGTACGTTCGCGCGACAAATTGCGTGCGTATCAGATATTGGCCAAGGCAGGGGTTAACATTCCCAAGACCGTGTTCGCCCGCGAGACGGCAAACTTTGAGGACGTCGTCGCCCTAGCCGGCGGTGCGCCGCTGATTATCAAGGTCGCGCGCGGCACGCATGGCAACGGTGTCGTACTGGCCGAAACGCACAAGGCGGCCAAAGCCGTAATGCAGGCATTTTATGTCGAGGGCGTGAACTTTTTGGTACAAGAATTCGTCAAGGAATCTGCCGGCGAGGATATTCGTGCGCTGGTCGTTGGCAGCCGCGTTGTTGCCAGCGTCAAGCGTCAGAGTCTGGATGGCGATTTCCGCAGTAATACACACCAGGGCGGCGAGGGTGTACCTGTCAAGCTGACCGAAGAGGAAACGAAAACCGCTGTCAGGGCGGCCAAAGCGATGGGACTGCCGATCTGCGGTGTCGACATGATGCGCAGTGAGCGCGGTCCGCTAGTACTTGAGGTTAACTCATCGGCAAGTTTGAAAACACCGGAACAAATTACCGGCCGCGACGTTGCGTCGAAAATCATTGAATACATCGAGCTGAACGCGAAGCGCCGTAAAAAGAAAGACAAAGTGGGGGCATAAAGTCCTATGCCGCGCTGGATGAAAACCATCCTCGTGTTAGTGGCTATTATTACCGGCGGTGCGCTGCTGTGGTGGCGCATGAATACCGACCAATCAACGTTGAGTCTGGACCGGCACCGCTATTTTGTGAGTGTCATGCGCACCGAAGACGAGCTGGAGCGGGGTTTGTCGGGCACGGACAGTTTGCCGACCGACCATGGGATGTTGTTCGTCTTTCCGAGCGATAATAAATGGCAAATGTGGATGAAGGACATGAAATATCCGATCGATATGGTGTGGCTGAATGACTACGAACAGGTTATCTATACCGTCAAAGACGCCGAACCATCCAGCTATCCTCACACGTTCACGCCGAACGACCCGGCCCGCTATGTAATTGAACTGCCAAGCGGTACAATAGACCGGACGGGCATCAAAAACGGCGATGTTGCCGGCTTCCCGTCGGGGGTATAAGTTTTATGAACATCGTCATCGTACTGGGTATTATTATTGCGGTATTATTTGCCGTCACGTATTTTACGCGTCGCCGCTTCGGCGTTTTGGGGCTGGCTTTGTGCGCCGGCTATTTGCTTTCGACCATGTGGACGGGCGACGTGACGCCGTGGATTGAAGGCGCAGGCGTTGAGCTTGTTGCCCCTCCGCTCTCAAGTCTCGTCGCAGTAGGGCTTGTCCTGTTGCCGGCAGTCCTACTGCTCTTTAGCGGTCCGACGTATCACAAAAAGTTGCCGCGGCTGCTGGGCGCGGTGCTGTTTGCGCTGCTGGCTGCGGCCTTTATGCTGGGGCCGCTCGGCAATAGTTTGTCACTCGATGCCATGGGAACGAAAGTCTACCAGCAATTGGTCGACAACAAAAACGTCATCATTACGGTCGCAATCGCGTACGCGCTCTACGATCTTTTGATTCTTAAAACGCCTAAGCCCAAAGACAAGAAGTAACTAGCCGCGCACGTCGGCGTCGTTCATGATTTGGTCGAGCATAGCCATGCGGATGTAGAGGCCATTGCCGGCCTGGCGGAAATATTTGGCCCGCCGATCGTCGTCGACTTCGGTTGAAATTTCTTTGACGCGGGGGAGCGGGTGCATGATGATGGCGTGTTCGGGGGTAACCTTGAGCGTTTTTGCATCAATCGTGAATTCGAGTTGTTTTTCGATGGCTTCTTCTTTGTTCATCGTGTCACCGAGGCGTTCGAGTTGCAGGCGCGTCCAGTAGATGGCATCCGCGTCACCGAACGCGTCTATGTCTAGAGTGTTCATTTCCGTGTATCTAGTTCCAGTTTTGTCCAGCTTCGCCTTAATGTCATCGCCGATTTGGAATTCAGGAGGTGCAAGGAATGTGATGTCATTACCGGGAAATTTGGATAGCACTTGAGCTAGCGATCGGGCCGTACGGCCGTTTACCAGGTCGCCGCCGATTACGACGTTGAGGTTGTGCAGCTGGCCGAGCTCTGAATTGATCGTATATGCATCGAGCGCTGCCTGAGTCGGGTGTTCGCCCTTGCCGTCTCCCCCGTTGAGTATTGGAATTGTGGCTACGCTTGCGGCGATGTCGGCTTCACCTTTATTTTTCGTCCGCAATGTCATCGCATCGACGCCGTATTCGTTGAAAACACGCACGGTGTCTTCAATCGTTTCACCTTTGGCGGCAGACGAAAATTCGCTGGCGCTTTGAGAGCCGGAAACTTTGATGCCAAGTTTGATAGCGGCAATGTCAAAACTGTGAAATGTACGAGTTGATGGTTCGTAAAACATCGACAACATGATTCGGCCAAAGTGCCTTTGCATAATTTCGCGCCGCGTCGCGATTTTTTGGTCCATTTGCCGAAAATAATTGGCGCCTTCAAACAGTTCAGATAATTGGGCTGGCGTGAACTGCTCGGCATTGAGAATATGTCGCATATTTTTTTGCTCCCCGCGTTAAAATATCCTTCCCATTTTCCATGATTATGGATTTTATGCAAGCCTAAGAGCTTTGGTGAGTTGAGGAAAGGTCGTCAAAGACGACTTTGGCCGCGGTCTCTAGAACACTAATGCCACTTTGCATCGAATCGTTGCTATCCGAATATTCGGCAATATCATAGTTAACGCCATTGCCGTTGACGTTTCCGATACTGTTGATCGTCCATGGGCCTGAAGTTTGCTGGGTATAGGGCATCCAACCATTTTTGACGCGCACCGTGACACCGGCCGGGACTCCGCCGCTAGCGCCCCAGTGCTGGTCCGATTCGACGTGGTCGAGCAGGAAGTTGACGGTGGCTTTAGATGTTGGCGACAGCGGTGACGCTGGGTCGGAAAGCAGGTTCACTACCTTCAGCTGATCGGCGGCTGTTGTCTGCGACCAGCCCCATTGGCCGTCCGTCCGTGCCGTCGTTGACGAGGTGTCAAGTTGGCCGGGGCTGTAGAGGTTCTGCACGCCACCTGCACCGCCGTCCAGTGTCCATAGGGCCGAAGCGGCATCATTGTCGCTGTTCTCGATCATTGGAATGGCATTTTCCAGTTCCCCGCAGGTCATTTGCACTGGCATCGGGATTTCGGGGCAGGTGGTCAGCGGCAAGTTTTTCGCCTGGTTTTGCAGTAGCAATTCCTCCAGGATCGACAGTTTTATAGTACTGGCCGTGTCGTAGGTTTTAAGTTCAGGGTGCGGGTCGAAGTTCGTAGGTTGCGGATACAGATAGGTCTGGTTGGTGGTGCGATCATGGACGGCAATCTGTATATTTCGGTTGCCGTTTAGTGCCGTGGTCAGGTCGGCGGTTAATTTATCAGCGATATTGGGTAGCGGTGCGGCAGCAGGTATCTCAACCGCCACAGGAGCAGCGGTGGGCTGACTTTTTGCCTCTGCCCGATACTCGCATCCGGTCAGCGCAGCACAGGCGAGTCCAATCGCAACAATAGATTTCAGTCTGTCGGTTTTATTTCGCAGCAGTTCCACGTAAAGTTCCAGTTAAATATTGCGTCCAGAATACTCCAAAATAAAAAAAAGACCAAGCGAGAGAGAAATGCTGGCCAAATAAAAAACGCAAAAGGAGGACAAATAACTTTTGCCGAAGTCACTTCATTTGATGTCACTGGCATCGAAATGAAGCAAGGGTGCCGGGGAGTGCACGTGTGGCACTCCCGTTTAAGCCCCAGCTGCGCTCCAGTCAAGAAAAAAGACTCATCTATTCAGATAAGTCTCTTTTCTTGGAGGGTCCAGTGGGGCTTGAACCCACGACACCCTGCTTAAAAGGCAGGTGCTCTAACCGGCTGAGCTATGGACCCGTAAAACTCTAGTAAGAGTAACAATTATTGAGGTAAATGTCAATCTGTTGGCGCGGCGTCAGCATCGATCAGCCAGTGGACCGTTCCGCCGTGCGTCTCGACAATATTTGTGGCTAAACCGACGGGTGTCTGACCGTTGATTTGTGAGGCGGCGACAGCCGCCTTTTTGTCGGCACCGGCAACCAGAATCATGACATTGATCGCACCCTGCAGTGCGCGTAGTGACAGGCTGATGCGATCAGTTGGTGGCTTGGGTGAGTCGTGGATGGGGATGACCAAATCATTGGTTGGCAGTAGACTGTCGTGCCCCGGGAAAATTGACAGTGTGTGCCCATCGTCGCCGACGCCCAGCCATACGAGGTCTAGGCGCGGCAGGCCATTTTTGATTTTGGGCAGGTCACCCAGTTGCAGGGAGTAGTTTTTGGCAGCGTTTTCGGCCGACTGATCCGACAGCGGCCGTAATTTCTCAGTTGGCAGAGCGCCTAGGATCCGGTTGATGGCGTGCCAGTTACTGTCCGGTCCGTCCAGCCGGCCGATGCGTTCGTCACCCATAACCAAGGTGACTTTAGGCCAATCGACGTCGTCCTTATACTTGGCAATCAGTTCGTAGGCAGATAGGGGAGTGGAGCCACCCGACAGCACCCACACGGCACTGCCGTATATCTCGATGGCTTCGTTTAATATTTCGACGGCTTGCCTGGCTGCTGCCTTGGCGAGGAGGTTTTTGTCGTCGAATACACGCACATCACTCATATTTATAGTATGACACATCCTGTATGCTATCTGTATGCTAAATGATATGCAGCTGTGGCGGTTGAGGCGGAAAATTCATTCATCCTGGTTGATTGCGGTGTGTTCTGTGGCAATTGTCATCGGTACGGCGATCGCGGCCCGCATTGATCAAACGCTGTTTGGTTCAGCGGCCTGGTTGGTCTGCGGATTGCTGCTGTTGGCGCTTGTTTTGTGGCGCCAGGCCGCATACTTGCTGCCTGTGGTTGTGATCGCCGGATTGCTAATAGGGCTGTGGCGAGGATCGGCGCTGCAATCGCAGCTGGTCGTGTACCAAAAACTGATCGGTCACTCGGTCGGTGTCGGCGGCGATATCAGCGATGACCCCGACTTAGGGGAGCACGGGGAAGTGCTGGTCCGACTCGGCAATGTGACTATCAACGGGTATGATGTGGCGGGTAAGGTGTATGTCAGTGCTAGCAGCGCCGGCGACATTAAACGAGGCGATAGGTTGACGGTGCGTGGCAAGCTGGGCGCAGGGTTTGGTAGCTTTGCAGCTGTTATGTATCAGGCAAAAGTCGTGTCTGCAAAGAGGCCGCAGCCGGGCGATGTGGCGCGGCAGGTGTGCGATTGGTTTGCTGATAAGGTACGGCTAGGCATTCATGAGCCGCAAGCAAGTTTGGGACTGGGCTATTTGCTGGGGCAGAGAAGGGCGCTGCCGCCGGAGCTGGTGCAGGCGCTGGTCGTAACCGGTCTGACCCACGTCGTCGTCGCCAGCGGCTATAACTTGACGATATTGGTGCGGCTGGCGCGCCGGTTATTCGTGCGAGTTTCAAAGTATCTGGCGACGCTGTCGGCCGGCTGTATGATTGTCCTATTTATGGCGGTAACCGGCGCAAGCCCGAGCATGACGCGTGCCGGGCTAGTCTCGGGGCTCAGCCTGGCCGCATGGTACTACGGGCGGAAATTCCATCCTCTGATATTGCTGCCGTTTGCGGCCGCGGTGACGGTGCTCGTCGACCCGACCTACGCCTGGAATGACTTGGGTTGGCAGCTGAGCTTCGCGGCCTTTGCCGGTGTAATGATTTTGGCGCCGCTACTGCAGCGGTACTTTTTTGGCGACCAGCAACCAGGAACCATTCGACAGATTTTGGGCGAAACAATCAGCGCGTCCATCGTGACGCTGCCGATTTTGATGCTGGCATTCGGGCAGTTCAGCAACGTGGCAATCGTCACGAACCTACTGGTGTTGCCGTTGGTGCCGCTAGCGATGTTGCTGACGTTTGCGGCCGGCGTCGGCTCGCTCATTGAGCCGCCGCTAGCGCCAATTATCGGACTGCCGGCACAAGCACTCCTGACATATATGACTGGGGTGATGCAGTATTTTGCCGGGCTGCCGTGGGCACAAACGATCGTGACTATCTCGCCATGGGTGACCGTGCTGGCATACACCGCCATCATCGCCGTCTGCATATATTTATGGCGGGCAACCAACTACAACCTCAGGAACTCAAATATCGTCGAATAGCCCAAGTTTTGGATTAGAAATAATACACATTATGTCCCATGGGACATAATGTGTATAATGAAAGTATGAGTATGGATGGAAAAAAAGTTCCCGCATCGATCGCAGTTCTGAGGGCGCTGATTCCGTACACCGAGCAGAACTTGAAGTTGGTATTTCATCCTGGTCGCTTTTTTGACGAGTTGGAACAATCATCTGGCTACTCAAAGCTGACGTTGCAGCAATCATACTACCGATTAAAAAATCACGGATTCGTGTCTGACGACAAAGTCCCGAATTTGACGGCAAAAGGCCGGCGCCATGTGCGACCGTTCGTCGCAAAGAATCTGGATGGCAACGCCAGATTAATGGTTATTTTTGACATACCGCAGGACTTCAGCCATCAACGACGCCAACTCAGAAACATGCTGCGTCAACTCGGTTTTTCGCAGACACAAAAGAGCGTCTGGATCTCCGACAAAGACTATACGGAAATACTGCAAGAGGCAGTTGGCGAGTTGAAACTTGGCGATTGGGTGGAGCTCTACGAAGCATCAAAAATCAAATAAAATTATACACTTTATGTCTCATGGGACATGTTTTGTATAATTTTATGAATAAGTTTTATGGGTAAGCTGGATAAGATAACAGATATAGAGTATACTAATAGCAAATATTCTAACCCTTGAGGCAAATGTATGTCAGGTCACAGTAAATGGTCTACTATCAAGCGTGAAAAAGGTGCCAAAGACGCCAAGCGTGGTGCTGTTTTCACAAAAATCGGCAATCAGATTGCTATTGCGGCGCGCGGTGGAACCGACGCGACGATGAACTCGGCGCTGGCGCTGGCGATTGAAAAGGCTAAGCAGGCCAACATGCCAAACGCCAACATTCAGCGGGCGATTGACCGCGTGAATGATAAGAACGCCGCTCAGCTAGAGGAAATTACCTACGAGGGCATGGGCCCGGCTGGCGTCGGCATTATTATCGAGACCGCGACCGACAACAAAAACCGCACCTTCCCCGAAGTCCGAAACGCGCTCGTCAAAAACGGCGGCCGCGTGGCGGATGCCGGTAGCGTGATGTTCCAGTTTGACCGCAAGGGTGTGATTCGTGTCGCTGCGTCCGGCGAGGACGCACTGTTGACCGTGCTGGATGCCGGCGCAGAGGACGCTGTCGAAGAGGACGGCGAGCTAGTCGTCTACACCGACCAAAAGGATCTGGCCAAAGTGCGCTCGGCCATTGTTGCGGCGGGCCTGGAAGTCAAAGATGCCGAACTGCAATATATTGGCAAAAACATGATCGAAGTTGATGAACCCAAGGTGGCCGAAAAAGTGCTAAAGGTCCTCGACGCACTCGACGATCTGGATGACGTGGTGAACGTTCATACGAATGTTGATATTACAGCAGAAATTTAAGCATAATTAATTTACTTCACATTTAATACTATGTATATTCTAAGCAAATATGCGAGGGATTAGGGTTGTATTGTCGTTTGTGCTGGCCGTGAGCCAAGTAAGTTTATTTATGCCGCCTGCGAGTGCGCTGAGTAGTTCGGGCGTCGTGATCGCGCAGATGTATCCGGGCGCGAACGGCGTGGCAACTCAGGAATTTGTCGAAATTTATAACAATTCGTCGAGTGTCGTTGATGTGACTGGCTGGTGTCTATATTACATTTCGTCATCTGGACAGACGACGACCAAACTTAGTTGCTTGAAAGCTCCGGACGCCTTAACGAAACTCTTGCTCAAAGCGGGCGGTTACGCGACATTTGTGTCGAACGAATACAAGACAGCTACCGGCGCCAGCGGTGACGCGTACTTCGCGGGCGCCATAGCGGCGACGGCGGGACATGTCAAAATCTTGGACTCGAATGGCACTGAAATGGATCGACTGGGTTGGGGAAGTGCCATAGGTCCTGAAGCAGCAGCCGCAGCAGCTCCGGCAAACGGCAAATCGTTGCAACGGAAAGCGGCTGCGTCGGGGCTTCAGGATACCGACAGCAACGCAAATGACTTTGCCGTCGCGACGCCATTGCTCCACGCATCTGACGTCTATGAAGTCGTCACGTTCGTCGATGTCTGTCCAAATATCGCCGGCGCCCAGGCAGTGATGCCGGCCGGATATCTGGCCGATGAAGCCGGTAATTGTCAGGCCGATAGCTGTCTGAATCTGCCGGGGCTGCAGGTGAGCGTGCCGGATGGCTATGACAGCAACGCGGTGGGCAGTTGTACCCGACAACCTTGCCGGCGTGCAAACGGTGATTCCCGACCATATGGTCCGCGGTGACGGCAACAGTTGTAAATGGGATGTGCCGCCGCTCGAAATCACTGAGATTTTACCAAATGCCATCGGCAGTGATACGGGCAACGAGTTTATCGAGGTGCACAACAACACCAACCAAATGATTGATCTCAGCCTCTATAGCGTCGCGGTTGGAATCAATGGTGACAAAGTGTATGGGTTTCCGGTTGGTGCCACGATAGCGCCGGGTGAGTACCGGGCGTTTAGTGACAGTCTGATGAAATTTACACTGGTGAATACAACCAGTCGAGTGGTGCTGAATGGCATTGATGGATCCGTGCAAGGTGATACGGGTGCATATGATTCGCCGGCTGATGGTGAGAGCTGGGCGCTCATCGACGGGGTATGGCAATA
>Ga0335069_10002155_pt1 | contig 30648 bp, 21 predicted proteins | sample Lox_Sample_11_FD_206714 | JGI IMG/M metagenome (GOLD analysis project Ga0335069, IMG submission 206714) | Soil microbial communities from Loxahatchee National Wildlife Refuge, Florida, United States - Lox_Sample_1.1 | ecosystem: Environmental > Terrestrial > Soil > Wetlands | place: USA...
TCCAGCCAGCGATATCATAGCGCAATGAGATGTGGGGGTTGTCTTCATTGCGGTCATTGCCCCAAATTTTATGGGCACGTGCGCCGCAGAACGCCTGGATATCGCTGAATATTGCCGCCATCTCACTATCACTCCTGAGATTATCTCCGAGCATGATGCTGGCCGTCTGGAAGACGTAATTGACCCAATCGTCCACTACTGCCAAGCTCATCGCTGTGCGAGTCTGAATCAGATTGATGCCGATCTCCTCATGTAGTAACTTTTCGTAATTATTGCCCGCGTGGACATATGCTCGGAGTTCCTCTTCCGACTCCCACAGCTCCTCTTTCGTCAACCGCACGAAGGAGTTGAAGATTTCCTGGACAGAAGGCGGGGCCGAGGCGATGGAGGTGATCAGCTTTTGAAGAAGCTCGATGATCGAAATTTTCATTTGCCGCATTAACCTCAATAGTGGGCCGAATCCTCCGCCGTTATAGACAATTGCGACCATCAAATGCAGTTTTCTGGCTTCTATATACTCTTCAAACGACATGGTGCTGGTGGAACTGATGACTTCTTCGATCTCAACTGCGATGCGCCCGTTCCGGAGTTTTGCGAAGTCGCGCGGCAAGATTCGGAAATGCGAACCGATCTTAAATTTCGCACGGCTAGCGGCCGAATTGAGTTCGGTGCCGTTGAGTAACATGCACGTATAGGTATCGATAACGTCAATCCCGGCCTCCGTGACTTCCGACAGCGATCGCACGTGCCGTTCATATGAATCCCCAGGCAGGCCCAGAATGAGTTCAGAAAGTGTCGGAAGCCCCAGCTCCTGATACACGCTCGCCAAAGCCATCATCTGGGAGGTGCTGATATTATCGCGCTTGATCTCCTGAAGGACGAATGGATCCATCGACTGGACAGACATCCACATCGACATCGAACCATTCAGTTTTCGAAGTGCTTTGGCGATGCGCTCCTTCTTATTCTTACCGGTAGAGGCGAAAATCGAACGCGGCCAGTTTTGTTTTTGTTGAATCCTCGCTATATGTTCGACGATTTCGAAATCCCGCTCATACATAGCAAAATTTGGATCGGCGAACATCAGATTCGAAATGAGTATTGGAGCTCTTTGTACCTCGGCAGCAATATAATCCAGTTCTGCCTTCACCCGTTCAATGCTGAAGTGGTTTACCTTCGAAATGAGTTGGTTGCCCTCATGGCAGAAGGTGCATGAGAATGGACAACCTCGGTTGGTCTCCATCATAGGAGAAAGCTTCCCGTCGAAAAACTTGTCCATATAGCCTGTAAGGTAGGGAGACGGGATTTCGTCAAGGTTCCGCCGACGGGCAAGCATACCCCCCTTCATGACCTCTGTATCGCTCACGCGATGAATGAACCCGTCAATCGGCGTCGATTTCATCTTCTCGCGGTCAACACCGGTATCAAATGCCCGAGCCACCAGAGCCGCGAAGGCTTCTTCACCCTCCAGGTAAGCGTAGAAGTCGATCAGCGGGAAGCGTTTGATGAATCGGGTACGAGCATCATCTTCAAGAGGAATATTGGGTCCCCCCATCACGCAGATCGTTCGGGGCGAAACTGCCCGGGTCATCCTAAAGAATTCCAACCCCAGATTGAAGTTCCATGGATAGTTGCTTAGTCCGAGGACATCCGGCGGTTTCTCATGGATCGCTTGTTCCAAATCCTCGACATATTTGAACAGTCTTAGATCGATGTCCTTGCCGAAAATCTTCCCTGCGCAAGCGGCGATGAAACCGACGTTGAGGGGAAACGCATCAGTGGCAAGAGAAAGCGTTGTGTACGTGAGGTCTCCCAGATAAATGCTAAGAGTCCCGAGTGCTCGTGTGCCGTGTCCGCTAGTCATCAGCGCCTCCTTTCGGAAGATTTAATTGCGGTATTTACGATCTCCGAAGTTCCCGATGATATTCTCCCGCACCAACCGTGCGACCTCCCCTATGCCTTGAGAGACGGTGCGGGTCGTCTTGAACCCAAGCTGATCCGTGATCCGTGCGAAAGAAACCCGGTAGTCCCGTGGGTCTTCGGCCTTGTGCACAAATTCGACTAAGGCATCTGGAGCATAGGGGCGGATCAACTCAACCAGTTGTTGTTTTTGGTAATTCTGATCTGTCGACCCGACGTTAAACACACAGCCGCCGACTTCTTCCGGGGGCATGCCCAGAACCAGTTGAATTGCCCGGGCAGCATCCCACACATGTATATAAGGGCGCCAGAACTGCTCGCCAAAGACCTTAAGATGCTTCTTTGTTAGCATCTCCATGGTAAATTCGTTCACTGTTAGGTCGAAGCGCATCCGCGGTGATGCTCCGTAGATCGTGGCGAACCGCAGCGGCGTCGGACACCAGCCGTTATTTCGACCGCTCCGCAGCAACGCTATTTCCACCCCCACTTTGGTCTCGGCGTAAAGAGAAACGGGACTCAACTCGGATTGCTCATCCACGTATTGATTGGCGTCCTTCATCTTACCGTAGTTACTACAAGTGGAGGCGAAGATGAACCGTTCGACCCCGGCCTTCTGACTCTCCTCGATCAGCGCTGACGATGCGTCGAGGTTGGTCGCACGTGCGAGATCCGGTTGGTGAGAACAAGCCGGATCGCCGACCACAGCCGCTAGGTGGACAACGGCATCCCTGCCAGACACACAGGCTCTCACTGCCTCGCGATCACGGATGTCTCCCCGAATGAATTCAAATTGCGGATGGCACCAAACACCGAGGAGCGATTCTCCGCCATATGCCAGATGATCTATCACGCGAACCTGATGTCCAGCGGAAAGCAGTAGCGGCGTCAGCGTAGAACCCACATAGCCAGCGCCGCCCGTAATCAATATCTTCGTACTAAATCCTTCCTTTCAGCACATCTTCCTGCGCCTTCTGATAGTCTTCGTGCTGGCCGACATCTAACCAGTATTCCATGATTGGGAAACCTATCACCGGCTGGCCGGCGTCGAGCAATTTCTGCATCAGGTCGGTCATGTCGAATGGGCGCCCTTCTGGAATGTAGTCACACGCGCAGGGTTCAAGCAGATAGGTCCCCGCGTTGATAAAGAAACTGAGCAAGGGCTTTTCCTGCAGCTTCGTGATTCGCACGTCCTCACATTCAACCACACCGAAAGGAACCTGCATGTCGTATTTGCGAACTCCTACGGTAAGCACTGCCCCATGCTTCCGGTGGTAGGCGAGCATCTCCTGGAACGGAACCCTCGTGAGAATGTCGCCGTTGATGACTAGGAGCGTACCGTCGGGCCTTTTTATCTGCTTCAACCCGCCAGCTGTGCCAAGGGGGTGAGCTTCCTTCAGATAATTCAATCTGACCCCGAACCCTTCGCCATCGCCAAAATGGTTCACTATCGTTTCCGGGAGATAGTGCGTAGTCAGGCTTACATCGCGGATTCCGGATCGCCGGAGTTGTTGAATGGCCAATTCCAACAAGGGGCGGTCGCCCACCGGTAGCATCGGTTTCGGCACGCTCTCTGTCAGCGGGAGCAGGCGTTTCCCGTATCCGCCTGCCATGATCACAGCCGAAAGATCCGAACGCACATTCGCCACAAGGTCTTTTCGCAATAAGAACCCCACGACGCGGTTATCTGCATCAACAACCGGCAGATGATCGATGTCATGTTGGTTCATAAGGTGCAGCGCTTCCTCAGTAGAAATGGAGTGGCGCAAGACGACCGGTTTCTGGCTGGCAATCGTAAAACACGGAGCTTCCATTGATTTTCCCTGCAGGATTGCCCGGCGAATATCACCGTCCGTCAATAAGCCGCAGAGAATTCGGCCGCTTGTGCACAATAACAAGGCACCTGTACCTGACCTGTCCAGAGAAGCGATAGCTTCGGTGATTGAGGTCGTAGGAGAAATGACAACGCCTTCGAGACGTTTCTGCGATGTTGCTTCGAATTCAATCTCGGCTCCAAGATCGCGGCGCAGAACGAAATCATGGAGAATTCCTTCTGCGTCTACCACTGGCAACTGATTGATGTCATGCCGGTTTATCAACCCAAGCGCATCGGCGGAGTCAATTGGATCTAGGGCTACAATCGGTTCCCTGTTGCAAATCGAATCGCACGTGTCATCCAGTCTCCAAGACTTGAGCATGGCCCGGCGAACGTCTCCATCCGTCAGGAGGCCGACAAGCTTCCGATTTTTGGAGCATAGAGCAAGCGCTCCGGTTCCAGCCTTATCAAGGCACGCTATGGCCTCGCGAATGGAAGCAGACGGAGAGATAACGACGCTCTCGAGGCGTCCCTCGATTTTGCGATTAGTCATGATCAGCAAGTGACGTGACTGAACCAAAGACCGGGTTTCACGGTGACACAGGCTCTCCTTGTTGGCGTTTCAGGCGAGCGCAGACACTACCGGTCTCGGGGTACATTCCAGTGCTCGATGAGAATCTCTGCTGTCGCTGGGTTCATCACCTTCACAGTCGTAGTACCGTACGCATTGTTCGCCGCGACCCCAATAGCACGCACTGCGGACAGAGGGAATGTTTCATCATCAAAAACATACTTCCATTGGTGGAACGGCGTATCGATATCAAAGTTGTCGAAATGATAAGTTCCCTCAACCGTTTTCAAGGCAAGCCAAGGTTGTGGACCAAAGGTCGGGATGGTGGAATGTACCTTAAGAACGTGTGTAGAGTCGCTGATTCGATGAATCTCCACTTCCAACTCGCAGGGACCCATGTGCTCGAGGGCTAACGCGGACCGCATTGCCGTCACGGCTTCGGAAAACAGGAAAGGCACGTCCGGGAAATCGCTGGCCACACCCCGAAGCAGTTCGCGAACACCATCGATATCTGGGGCCATATTGCGAAAATCGTGGTTCGTTATCGCCAGAATCACGGGCTTGCCTCCCGCCGCCTCGCTGAACGCCTGCCGTATATCCCCCTCGCCGAGCAGTCGGTAGCGTGTCCCCACATTCAGGCAGCGCGCTATCCATCGACGGCAATTACCGGGTACCTGATAGTCGTCGGCGGAAGGATGATAGGGTTCCCAGGTCGCTGTAGCACGACGCCAGTCGCCGAACCGCCCATCAAGAAGACCAAACTGCGCTCCGTCTTCCGCGGTATTGACCGTGGCCTGGTTCGAAAAGTCAAACGGAATGTGTTGTTCAAGAAACCAATGACTGTCTGGCCGAATAACGTGAAACCCGGGGCGATGCGCTGCAGGAAACCAACGATGATCAATAATGCGGCGCGAAATAATCTGATGAAGGCTATTGGACGACGACCACCAATGCGTGGCGCAACGGTGGGCCTCACGCCGAAAGGAATGCGGATGATAATGAAAGTGCAAACCATCTTGCGTCGACCCTGTTTTGAGAATCTGCGCGCTGTAATGCTCAAAAATGTTGTGATATCCGATGTCTCTGCGCCGAGGATTCAGATCATAATCGACGTGATCGACGCAGAACCAGTTATAAATCCATCCTTTACCAGCCGAGTCGGGAACCTGAGAGCGAAACGATTCTGACAGCAGCTTTTTCAACATGGCATCGACTTTATCCCAAGTGTCGTTGTAGGCGAGCAGATGCGGATTCACTACTTTTTGGACGGCCGCTTCGAGACCCTCAAGCGGCACCTCGCCCGCCTGTAAACGCCGCAGCAAGTCCTCGCTTGGAGACAGGTTGAGATGAAAAATCTCACGCAACCGGTCAAAGGTTGCGTCCACCGATTCATGAAGTGGACCCTCCGTGTCGATGCAATGAACGATGTAGACTGGTTTTGGCCTGTGATTTGGCACTATTTCGCCGTTTCCTTATCCGGCATCGAAGCAGCGGGGACGCCGATTACTCTTGTCCCCTCGGGTACGTCCCTAATCACGACTGCGCCCGCGCCAACCACGCTACCGGCACCGATCCGAATTCCTTGGACGACAGTAGCACCCGTTCCAATATGTGCACCGATACCTACGTGCACTGCTCCGCATAGCGTTACACCAGGAGCAATATGGGCGTGAGAATTAATGATGCAGTCATGGTCGACGCGCGCCCCAGTGTTAACGATGACGTTTGCGCCTAAGTGCGATCCAGGCTGTACGATAGCTCCCGCGAAGACCTGGACTCCGTCGTCGATCTGGACCTCAGGCGCAACGACTGCTGAGGGATGAATCACTGTGGCGAAGCAATACCGCTTCTCGACGAACCGCACGTAGACATCCTGATGGTTTTTGGTGCAGGCAATGGAACCCACAGCATTCACGAGTTGCACGCTCTCAGGCCGATGACCTAACACCGTATTGTCATTCCCAAGATGGGGGGCCCCAATCAAGGGAGGAAGGTCGAGGTTCGGATCGACAAATCCGAGTATGCTTCGCTGCCGTAGGATAAGTGCACTAACTAGCACCTTTGCGTGACCGCCTCCTCCTATAACTATGACCGGTAACTCCAACGCAACCATAAGCAGTTATTCCAGATGGCTCCACTTTAGAACCTGGTCGGCGTCCATATTTGAACCGAGCCTTCGACCAAGTACATAATCGATCTCGTCCGGGCGGATGCCAGTGCCGGGTCGCTTTGCATCCAGGTCCGACTCGCTGAGTACGTGGCCACTCTCCAATTGTCGTGTGGTTACCAAACTTCGTCGAAACTTCTTCCGTTTTTCGAACTCGGCAGTGCTCACCGTACGTTGGCTATCTCCGAGGGCCGTCACGATGTGCCTCCCCTCTTCGACAATGGTTCTGAGTTGTTCAGGATTGGCAGAAATCGTGTGATCCCACCCTTCCAGGTCGTGATCGAGAGTGAAGTGTTTTTCGATCATGCATGCACCAAGCGCAATGGCAGCGAGCGGAATCGCGGTTCCCAAAGTGTGATCACTAAAGCCCACCGGTACACTGAAAGCGTGCTGTAGAGTAGCCATATTCCGCAGGTGAATGGTGTCATAATCCGGAGGATAGATCGACACACAATGCAGCAGGATAATCTGCTCATTGCCCTCAGCACGTACCGTCTCGACGGCTCGCTCAATTTCGGCCAATGTAGCCATGCCAGTAGAAATAACCACGGGGCGTTGTTTGCGTGCGACGTGCTTCAAAAGAGAGAGATGAATGATGTCCATGGAAGCAATCTTGAAGAACGGGACACCAAGCTTCTCAAGTGCATCTGCTTCCTGGACGGCAAACGGTGTCGAGCAGAACGTGATGCCGCGAGACTTGCAATGAGCGGCGGCTTCGACATGTTGCTCCGGGGTGAACTGATAGGCAGTCACCATTTCACGCAAGGAGCCAAAGTGTTTCTTCTTATCGGAATAGGAGGTATTGCGAGCATATTCTTCTTCTGCGATGAGGGATTTGTCGGTCCAGGATTGAAATTTCACCGCTTGTGCGCCCGACTCTGCGGCTGCATCAATCAAGCGGCGACAGAGATTCATGTCGCCATTATGATTTGAACCGATTTCCGCGATGATATAAGGTGGATGTCCGGGACCGACCTTAATGTCGTTAATTTGTACTGACTTCATATCGAACTCCAGCATAGTCCTTCCACATCCACTGCAAGGCAGGTTGCGCAACATCCCACCACCAGACAATCTGAGGCTGCAAAGCGTTTAAATTGCTGATGTAGTTCTTCAGCTTTTTCGGCTCCGAAATCACCTGTTCGGAAAAGAGTTGAACATCTGTGGCCACTTCTTGTACCTGTTCCCAGCGCTCAGGCAGCACATTCGCCATCGGTGAGGTCTGAAGGAGGTGAAAATGGTCCAGAACTTTCTTTGTGTCTCGAATCACTTGGTTTGCATCGTAAGGAAAGCGGATTGGAGCTGTATTTGCCGGGTGCTGGCGGTATTCCATTCGTACTATTGGATCGAACGCCAACTGCGCCCCCTTTAGCCAGGCTTTGGTCGCCAAGAACCAATCCACTAAAGTGACGTCCGCAGGAAGCGGCAAACATCGCCGGAGCAAGTCCGACTGATACGCCGAATTGGAGAAACCAAATACATTATTCCGCGGCAGAATATCGTCAGGAACGGCTCGTGAAGAGAGCGTAAGAGTCGTCCCCAGATCTTGCCGATGTTGGTCCACCAGCCGCAGGGCGCATGCGACGAGTTCGGAGGCCTGCAAAGCCGACCGTGCCGCCGCCACCCGGGTTGGGTGCAGGATATCGTCACTGTCCACGAGAACCATGGCATCAAAGTCTTCGACGATTTGTTCCAAGGACCGTTGCCGGATCCGTGCCGGAGTATCACCCGGTTCCGACGGCACCCAGACCGCGTCCAAATGAGTACCGATCACGGCCTCAACTGCGCCGACCTCAATTCCGTCGAGGCCTATCCAGAGCTGAAAGTTCTGATCCGTCTGGGCCCGCACTGAGCAATACCAATCCGGCAGGTACACCTCGACGCCTGGATAAACTGTTGTGTAAACTGCTATTCGCTGCATTGCGCCAGCCATGCTTATAGCATCGAAGTCGGGACGTTTAGAGAAACCGTGGCGGCTGTGCCGTCCGGCAGCTGCCATTCATACGGAATGACGACAGGAGTAGCCTCAGAGACGCGCGTCAGAAACTCGCCTTTATAGCCATACTCCACAAGATCAGCACTCACTATAAATGATCCAATATCTTCCGGATTCACTAAGGCATCTCTTCCATTACTTTCTCTAATAGCCAATTGAACTGTATAACGCTGGGGCAACAAAGGGATCGACTTGAATCTGCACGAAATTAGTCCTTTGCCTTTCAGGAATTTTGGCCGATGACCGTCCAACATCATGTTTGCGGTGAAACAATTGCCTCTTTTACCTTGCACAACCAGAATGAAATATGGCGCGTCCACGCACTTTTGTGCATCGAATGCTACTTCTACGATTAAATCTTCACCTGGACAAAATCGGGATACTTCCTGCCCTCGGTCATTTCTTAGAGCGACCTTTTCTATCGTCAACCCGTCGGCACCGCGTACCTGTCGGCCGGAACTGGCGGAAAATCGCGCGAAGTAGTCTTCCACGACATCCTCCACATCTCCATCACCGACAACCTTACCTCCATCCAACAAAATCGCCCGTTGACACAATGTTCGCACAGCATCCATGTTATGGCTTACAAACAACACCGTTCGCCCACCTCGAGCAAGATTCTCCATTTTGCCAAGACATTTCTTCTGAAAGGCGGCATCGCCGACTGCAAGCACCTCGTCCACAAGTAACACCTCCGGTTCAAGATGAGCTGCCACTGCAAACGCCAGCCTGATATACATACCGGAAGAGTAACGCTTGACGGGAGTATCAAGAAAGTCTTCAATCTCTGAAAACTCGACAATCTGATCGAATTTCTTGGCAATCTCAGCGTGCGTCATGCCCAGGATGGCACCGTTGAGGAAAATGTTCTCTCGGCCAGTCAGTTCTTGATGAAACCCCGTGCCCACTTCGAGGAGACTTGAGGTCCTGCCGCTGATCCGGAAGCGACCTTCTGTTGGAACTGTAATGCGGCTCAGAAGCTTGAGCAGTGTACTCTTGCCGGCTCCGTTGCGGCCGATTATTCCCACTACTTCGCCTTGATCGATGCTGAGTGAGACACTTCTCAGGGCCCAAAAGTCCACCTGTCTTAGTTTTGCCTCCTGATGCGATTTGAGCCATGTTCCTGGAGAACGAATCAGTCCCTCGAGGACATGACGCATTCCGTCAACTCCTGCTTTGTGTTTGCTGATGTTGTAACACTTGCCGAGTTTCTCTACAATGATGGCAGTTTCAGACATAGCTTTGACAGGGCACAGGATCATCTGGCCTAAATGACATCAGCGAAGGTGCGCTCCGTTCTCCGGAAATACAGGATGCCTGATATGAGAATTGCGGTAACCTCGATGATTGAGATACCTAGTGCCGGCAGATACATTATGTTATGCGCGCCCAACAACGACCATCGGAAACTATCAATGATTCCAACCATTGGGTTGAGCGAATAGAGCAACCGAAACCGGTCAGGAACGATGCTACTTTGAAACCCAACAGGGGATAGATACAAGCCAAATTGCACGATAAATGGAACTATAAAGCGAAAATCCCGATACTTAACCATAAGTGCGGCGATCCATAATCCAATACCAACGGAAGCGCCAAATGCGAGCAAAATAAAGAGCGGCAGAAGCAGAACAGATACTGGGGGAACGTACCTGTACCAGAACATCAGGCCGACCATGAGAAGCGCGGAAATCAGGAAGTCAACAAAGCTGGAGATGACTGAGCTAATGCCGATAATGAGCCGCGGGAAATAAATCTTCGAGATTAGGCTGGAATTCGCCAACAAACTATTGCCGCTGTCAGAAATTGCCGTAGAGAAGAAATTCCACGGAAGCATACCGCATAGGACTAGGAGTGGATAGGGCGATCCGCCGGACGGCATTTTACCGAGTTTTCCAAAAACAACAGTTAGTACTAGCATCGTGAGCAGCGGCCGAAGAATCGACCAACTCACGCCCACGACTGTCTGTTTATACCGCACTAAAAGATCGCGCCACGCAAGAAAGAAGAACAATTCGCGGTAGCGCCAAAGATCACGCCAATATTGCTGTTCGATCCGTCCTGCCTCGATTACCAATTCTATAGTTGAGGAGGTGCCGAGTCCATCGGATGAGGCAGTTTGTTTGACTGAAAGATTATCTGTGGCCATTGAAAAGCCGGGCTTTGTGCTAGTTTTGAATCGGGTTCGATGCAGCTTCACTTCGGCCCGAGACATGTCTCATTTGCCTGACGAAACCGCAGAAGAAATGAATGTGAGATCTCGGTTTGTGAATCCGATCTGCCCCCGACTCCGGCAACTAGTAAAACGCGTCCGCTTCACCCTGCAACTCCGACATCGCGCAACGGTACAGGCATGTTCTGCAGCCAATTCGGCTCAATTTCGACATCGTCATTCATGAATGCCAGCATGTCGCCTTTGGCCTCTGCGATACCAGTATTGAGCACATGGGACTCTCCTTGCCGCGGTTCCAACTGATGTCGAAAGCGGCTCGGGGCATCGACGGCAAGCTTCCTCGACAACCTCGCGCGTCTGGTCGTTTGAATTATTATCCACGACTGGGACGCCCAATCCGCCGACTCCGGCAGTATCAACCTGCGACGCTCTCCAGCGCTGCAGCCAAAAGGTAGCAACGGTTATAGGTGCATAAAATAACGGTTCCTTTCATTCGGTTCGGATCAACCGTGGCGCAGGGGCTGGCGTTCTGCCCAACCTCCTTTCCTGAAAGCTCGCTCGTAAGCTGCGAGCAGATTCGGGACAGAGTACTCCCACGCTAGCTCCTTCTCAACCCGACGGCGCCCGAACTCACCCATCTTCTTTCTCTCATCCGGATTATCGAGCAGCCAAGCGATCTTGGCGGCAAAATCGGCGACTTGATTCTGAGTGTCCGCATATAACGCCGCGTCCTGCGCGCTGAATCTCCCTTCCCGCAGATCGAATTGAACGATGGGCTTGCCGAGAGCCATGTATTCCATGACCTTGATCATGGTCGAAATATCGTTCATCTCGCAAGGTTTGTCCGGGTTCACACAAACATCCGCGGTGGAGAGAATCTCTAGTAACTGCTGGTCCGGAATCCTGCCCGTAAAGTTCACCGTTTCGCCAAGGCCCTTGTTGCTTACCGCCTCGCGCAGATTGGCTAGCGCAGGACCTCCGCCCACGCAAGTAAAGTGAACATCAAGGCGCCCCATCTTCTTGAGGTGCAGGGCCACTTCGAGCAAAATATCCAGACCATCTTGATCGCTCATATTGCCAACGTATCCCACGAGGTACGCTTTGCCATATTTCAACGCAGGATTTGCCGCCACGAGTTTAAAGGTTTCGAGGTCCGGTCCGTTGCGAACAATAAAAACACTATCAGCGACAACGTGTCCCCTAGTTACAGCCAAGTCGCGATAACTGCCATTAGTTGCGATCACCACATCACTGCAAAGATAAGTCAACTTCTCCAGAACGACCTGTATTTTATAAAGAAGACCTCGGTGGTCATACTTTGACAAGTAGAGCTCAGGAATCGCATCGTGGTGATCGAAGAGGTAATTGACCCCAAACAACTTGAAGGGGAGGGCGATCAAGAAAATGTCATCCGGGGGATTGCAGCCCTGAATGACATGAAATCCGTGCCGCAAGTATATCCACCACGTGAACCAAAACTCCCAAAACAGTGCACAACTGTATTCCCATATGTATGCTAGGGCGCCATTCCGCTCATCTGGCGTCGGGTGCCGATAGACCCGAATACCATTGATGATCTCGTATCCGCGATCCGTTCCGTTCCCTCTAGGACACAATACGGTAACTTGGTATCCGGCGGCATGGAGAGATAATGCCTCCTTCCAAACACGCGTATCGAAAGGAACTGGTGCGTTTTCAACTATGATGAGAATCTTCTTCTTCACTACGTTCGATCTTTCTCTAAGAATTCTGGGTTGATAATGACTGGTACAGTCCCGCTAAAGCGCAGAGCATGGTCGCTTGCCCCCAATGGAGCGTTGGGGTTTTATTGACCAACCATCGTGAATACCGACGATAGTAGAAGTAGCCAGAACGGTCTTGCATGTTGGCAATCGTCCACTGCGCGACCTTGGCCGCCAATGCCAGGCTTTCGGGATCGCGGTCGTGGAAGAAGACAAGGGTATCAATCGCCTGAGAGCTGCACTGGATATCGAGGGGAAGCGTTTTGTGGTCGTAATATCTCGGAGTTCCGTCAGGAAGAAAAAAAGTTGTCTTCCAATACTCATAGCCTTTCATCAGTTTCTTGTCGAAACACTTGTCGCCCGTGCTTTCTGCATAATGCTTGAAGCTGTCTAGAACATACGCCGTGTGGAAGTTGTCAACCCAGTGGTGGTTCTTTTTCTCAGCGTAATACCAAGATGAATCGGGCCTCTGATGCTGCGCCGTGTACTCCATCGCTTTCTGTGCCAATTCTCGATAGGATGCAGTGCCTGTGTACGAATAGGTACGTGCGAGCAAACTCCCTCCCAGCGTATTTGCATTGTGAACTTGGGTATCTTGCAGCGGGATGTAACTTATGCAAATCGCTGCGCCTTCATTAAAGGTACCGAGATCCTGTAGAATGTGTTCGCACGCACTTATAGCGATCTGAAGATAACGATCGTTGCCGAAATGCTCGTAGGCATCCAGGAATGCGTGCCCGATCAACGCCGTCCAGACCACCGTGGGCACTCCCTTAGGAAGATAAAAGCCTCTCGATTGATAATCGAAATGATTACCCCAACATGCTCCGCTGTAACCGGGAAGCCGATTCTCAATCAGCCACTGCAGAGCGAACTCGGCCCTGTCCGCCCACGTTCGTGCTCCCGTCGTTTTGTGGAGGCGAATATAACCTCGCGCTAAGAAGCCCATGCCTTTGCTGGACCGTTCCTTAGCAATTCCCAGCACGGGACGTAAATTCACAGGAAATCGCCTCACCCCTTGCAGGAGCACAGTACGGAGCAGTTTAGTCTCGAAGGTAAGAGGACGTACAATTCGAGCATTGAGGCCGTCGAAAGTATCGTAGCCACGGTAATCATTCTTCTCCAGCCAGCACGAAAGCCGCCTGATGGACTCGTAGATTCTACCTTTCGAAGCAGCGCTCACTCCTCCGGCCTCAATCCGTTCACCAACAGATGCCGTGGTACTTACCATTCTTGCTCCTTCTTCCAAAACCTACTACGGATTCTCCACCACCAAGATGCCTCGGTACCTCGCCTGAGGCTGGGGGACACCAGATCTCGAGATTTGTACATGCGACTCAGTACGAATTGATCTTTGCTTGTCCCACAGATGGCGTGCGACAACAGCAATAGGGACTGCCGGCCCCCCGGTGCCGGAAAGTCGCCTACGAACCTAGCTCTCTCGCAGTAGGGGTAGCGAACCCAGGAACCGTTGCACTTGGATCCCCTCCTCGCGAATTCAAAACCAAACGTCTCCGGGTCTCGATATTACGTAGCAGCTTGTCCCAGCGCTTTTCTATCGCCCAACGACTCCTTCTCAGCATGCGTTGCATCGCTTTGGCGACGCCCCAACCAAAGGCTTTCTCAACCCACGAGTACTTCCAAGACAGGCTCGGTATGCCCAGTCGATCACCAAATTCCACCGCCATCCGTTCTGCGTGGCTAACAATGTCACGCTTTTCTGGGTAGAAACAGAGCAGCCACGCGCGCAGGTATTGCAAGCACGCGACATTTACTCTCTCGCTTTGCTCCAGCGAACGCAGATAACCGATGTGCAACTGCATGGAGAGCCAGTGGGCCTCGAGTTTTTTCACGGATTCTCCAACATAGCTCAAGCTATCGAATCCGAAGCTACGATAGTAGACTTTCGCATCGGGCACGAACTTTACGCCGTCGCTCGCCAAAAGCACACGACAGAAATACTCGCCGTCATCGTCGCCTAACAACCTGGTGTCCCACGGGCCGGCGACTTCGGTTAGTTCGCGGCTAACGAGCCAAGTGGCCGTCTGCATGTAAACATTCTGCCCCATCTTATGGAGCAGCCATTCCACTGGGCTCAGATCACACCACAGCGGCGTCGGGCTGAACTTCGCGTTCTGGGGCCGATACATGAAATTTCCCCAGGCTGACGAAAGAAGCGTCCGTTTTCCAATACCTTGTTTTGTCAAATCCATCTGCTTGGCTAATTTGTCTGCCGCCAGCAAATCATCGGCGTCTAGCCACTGAATATAATCTCCGTGGCTGAGCGAGAAGGCCTTGTTCCTAGCCGCCGAGGCCCCTTGATTTTCTTGCCTAACCACCAGAACGCCTTTCTTCTCAAACTGGCGGGCAATTGCATAGGTCTGATCCGTAGAACCATCATCAACAACGATGATCTCTTTTCGTTCCCATGTTTGTCCTACCGCTGAACAAAGTGTGTCGGCGATCCACTCATGTGCGTTGTACGCGGGGATGAGAATTGAAACCAGCGGCTTCGAGGCATCGACTTGTGAACCCGTGACGGCGGAGTCGTCTTTTGAGTAGTTGTGCCGCCTCGTCTTCCCGTAGACAACGCTCTGTTTTACGAGTCTATGCAGCTTCCAGGACTCCCAGTTCATTGCCAGACGCTTCCGCAAACGTCCTCTGTGGAGACGCCAAGATGCATCCATCAGATGAATGCCAAGATCGCCAAAACGGTTCCAGTTGTTGAAGTCACACACATCGTCCGGAAGAAGAACGTTCACTGTCTTCGCCAGTTCCGGATTTTCAGCCAAGGTTCGGGAAACCAATCCCGGTCCAGTCGTGTACAGGACATAGAATTCTCGCTTTGATAGGGGCGGCAATCCGCGCATCATGGGCTTGACCCACGCAGGATCCTCTTGGGCACGCACACAGTTTTCGATGATTGCCTTGATAAAGGGATGTCCGGATGTAGCGCCGAATCCGTAGTTCCCGATCTCCCAATCCATATCGAACTGAGTGCGAAGGAAATGGCTGAACGTGAGGCCCTCAAATGGAAAGACGCAGCCAGATTCCAAGAGACCTGCAAGGGTTGAAGCCAGTAGCACGTCAAGGTCAAAGTAGAATCCGCCATATCGGTACACGGCCAAATATCGAAAGAAATCGTACCGCTGGATAGGAAAGTGGAATGCCTCAAACACTTCTCGATACTGCGGAAACTCTTGGTCGATGAACTTCTCTACTCCCTTATCGTCAAAAAACAAGTATTCGTAGTCCGGATGTAGAAGTCGTATGTTCGAAACCATGGCCCGAGTGCGCACTGACTGTGGAACTACCTTCCCGGTCTGGATGATTCGCTTTGGGATTAAAGATCGCATTAGACGCTCGTCCCACTTTCGCTTAGGCATTCTCCCGAGATATCTACGGTCGCTACAATGTCCTTCGAAGAGCTGTCGGAATCTGGCCGCTCGAGCGCAGAGATGAGCATCGACTCCGAGCGTTTGCTTCGAGAAGTCATCTCTCGCACAAGCCCGGCCACTTGGTGGAGTGGAGCGAAACTCCGATGCAAGGCAATTACCGCACCGAGATACAGAGCGAGAAACAGTACAGAGAAGACGGCCAAACGGGCAATGGCCCAAACCGGACCAAGAGCCGCAACGAAGGATGGCATTGCTCGCATGATTAAGAAAGCGGCGCCCCCCGCCGTCACAGAAGCCACCGGGTACTTCCAGATAACTGCGACCACCGACGAAATTCCAAGCTGTATCGGCTTGCCAGCGTACCAGAGCGCAGGTAGTGCGATCACCCAATACGACGTTACCCAAGCCACTGCAATTCCCTCCGCCTGCCAATGCAAGCCCACGAACAGGAAGCCACTTGTCAACAACAAGTCCACGATACCCCAACGAAACCAGCGATCCGCTCTCCCCAAGGAAAGGTGTATCCAGATGTGTGTGCAATAAAGAAGCATGAAGCCGATTCCTGGTGCGAAGATCGTGAAGAGACGTCCCGACTCGACCCACTTGGATCCAAGCAACACGAGAATCAGATCCTTTCCCACCAGCGTTAGATCCCCGCTGATCCCCATACCCACAAAGGTCATGACTCCCAAAGCACTCAGCAGATACCGTTTGTACTGAGCGGCATCCCGTTTCAACCGGCTAAGGGCAGATACAGCCACGATTGTCATGCCGGTCGACAGTTGGCTGGAAGGCAGAATGAACAGGTCATACGCCTTCTTGTAGAAGCCGAGCGGCGTCGGCCCAAGCCGCCAACCAACGAGAAAGTTGTCGAGATTGTTTGTAAAATAGCCGGTAGAAAAACGTCCATACGCGTGAATCGCGAACCTGACCATTGAACCGGTGCCGGCTGCACGTCGAGGGAAGCCAGGTATCCAGTGGCAAAGAGTCCAAGCCCCTATGCATGTGCTCGCCGGCTGCACGATCGCTCCAGCAACGAGCGCCCAGTATCCACATCCCATCGCGGCCAGCCCGATTGAGACCACGACCGAAACAGCCCGAGCGGCCACGTCGCTTGCGGAAACCGCTGAGAATCTCATCGCTCGTTTCAGCAACGCCAACTGGATCACCTGTAGGCCTGTGAGAAAAATAGTAAGGGACAACCCTTTAGCGACGCCAGCAATTCGCGGCTCTCCATACAGCCGCGCCAGCAACGCCCCCACCGCAGCGAAGCCGATCGCCAACAGCGTGCTGCCCAATACATTAATCCAGAACAGATTGCTCGCTAGCGCGTGATTAATATCCTCCCGTTGAACAATCGCTTCCGTGAACCCATTCAGTCCGAAGTTCCCGAAAAGCAGACTGAACGTTGTTACCATCGTAACCAACCCAAAATCCTTGGGAGTGAGCAGCCGGGCCAAGGCCACAGTTGCGCATATCTGGACAGCTAACCCTACACCACCAGAAAAAAGTGTGGCCCCGGCACCCCGGGTGGCAAGTTGACGCACATTGCCCGAGTGCACGGGATCCAGGAATGCGCCATTGGCATCAAAGGGCTTCAGAGTTCCTCCAGATAAGGGAACCGCAAGCCATCATAGGTCGATTTCGGCGACACGTTTCTTTCAACCCACAACCAACGCACGAACCCGACCAAAGGATAGATTGGCGCCCCCCTCCGCTCGACCACAACAGCGCGATTAGAACTCTCGGCTTTAGTGCGAAAGGAGAATTACAATTGGGAAAGCCAGAGAGAGTCTGCTAAACCGTCGTAGCAACCCTCATTATGAACCGGCTTCGCTGTCCCACAGCGGTTCTAGGTGGCAGTTGTTCGCGCAACGCCGATGATCTTTCAGTCGAAGAAAGGAACGTCTGTTCAACCGACTTGTTTGCAACGGTAACTCTCCACCCAACCGGTCGAAACACAATGATGCAAGCCCCTGTTTCTTTGTGAAGATGTTTTTCCAGAACAGTGAAGTGGGTCTCGATGATATCGAGAATGTACCGACGTTTTCCACTCACATCGAACATTCTCGCAATGAAAACGCCGTCACTAGTTAGATATGCTGAATACCTATCTAACATCGCCGCGATTCGTCGCGGCGGAACATAGTAGATGGAGTCGCCATAGAGGACCACGTCGTACTGCCGCGCGGGCACATAGGTGAGGATGTCGGACTGGCAGTACTCATTATGGTCTGTGCGTCCAGCTTCCTGAGCCCGCTGTCTGGCTTTTTGGACAGCCACGTCCGATATATCCACTCCTGTATAGAATCTGTATGCCTCCCGGTTCAATTCGATACTGGTCGTTCCAGGACCACACCCAAGGTCAAGGATACTGCCGTTGCGCGCATACTTTTCCACGTGGAAGTGAACACTCTCGTCGCCAGTTTTGTCGAGGAAATTCCACCGGCCAGCGGAGAATTCACCGTTCCAGAGATATCTCTTCGTGCTCTCGGGTCCGTAGCGTTGAACTAGTCCCCGCAGAACATTTTGAATTTTCTGAGCCAACATCATGAAGTTACGAGCGCGAGGCTCGAAGAATCGCCTGCTCGGGTGGAATTACTGAACGGACGCGGCTAACCCTGTTGGAGCCTGCGGGCCGCCCCCGTCACCAGGAGAGTAGCACGCAGAAGAGTCGAAAGCCAGCACGCTCCCGGTTCCGTTGGCGACTCCCTTCATCACATTAAAGTAACAATCCATTGCTGGAATGCTTGTCACTAGTCCGCCAGCTACCGCGGATAATGTACCACCAGTACACTGAGAACCGGCCATAGCCTCTGAGCTGTCATAGGCACCCCCGGAACACTGTCCAACATTGCCACCTGTTACATCTGGACCGATCGGAGGCCAAGCCTTACCAGACGGCCACCAGGAAGGAATCGATGAATAGACGAACGACGCTGGTAATGTGGTACTTGACGGTACGGGATTAGAATAAGAACTCAGGCCAGTTGGAACTTCTGAGTTGCTACCACAAGTCGTAGACCATCCTGGATCAGAAGAATTTCCGCACCAGCGGACGGCATTCGACACACTATCCCAGTTCCCCCAGAACATCGACGTCGAATTTGTCAGCGGATCATAAGGGAGGCAATTCGAGGTGCATGAGCCGTACACTTCAACATAGGCACCTACGTCAATAACCGAGGTATAGGCATTCGAGAACTTAGTCGGCGTGGATTTGTAAGCTCCATGATAGCCCGGCGTCCCCAAGATGTTACCAACTGCGTTCTGATAACGCGTTCCCGGGTTGTAGCGCAGTGCAATCGTTCCCGAACTAGTTGCATTACCGCCGTTCTGTTCTCTGCCATCCCACCGATTTCGAAACTGCGTATCCAGAACGTGAGTGCCATGAAAACTGTCCGAATAAATTCCACCCCCAATGTTACCTTCCTGAAGCGTAAATAAAGCAACTCCATGATTGTAGTGACTCTGGCTAAACCAATTACTTGAGCCCGTCACGGGATTCACTGAAAAGTTGTAGGTTGACACACAGCCTTCACAGTCCGAATTAAAAATGATTCCCGCAGGTTGTTGGGTAATATTGTTCTCGATCAACAAATCGCTGGCGATGAAAGAGGGTAGCATGTAAGAATCGCCAGCATATCCGAAAAAATAGGAGTCCCGGACAGTGCAATGATTGCAAATGAGAAATGCAACATGATAGTAGCCCGTCCCTGTCGTAGTTGCCCGCACACTACGGACCCCTTTAACCCAGCACCCGGTACAGTTGAAAAAAGTGATTCCATCGCCCCCGCTAGTATGGTCAACTGAAATGTTCTCGATGGCATCGCCGATCACTGGTTGTGTCGCCCACCACGCTCCGGGCGATTGACTGGCGCGCCAGTTATTTGCGTAAATTCCTGGCGTAATGCCAACTGTGTACGGCCCGTTACCCGAGATACTGGTGACATTTACGATCTGCTGCTGGCCGCGAATAGTCGAGAGCGCTCCTACCCCACGCTCATAGCCAGTGGGACTGCTCGACGAATAGCATGAAGTGGAACCATCATAGATCTCACAGCCGACGTACAAACCGCCGTTGTCGCTTTGATCGTCAATTTGGTCGAGAATGATGGGATTGCCCACAGTCAGATTGGCTTTACCGCTTAGAATGATGGACGTTGCGCCTTTGGTATATGTGCCGTTGACTCCGTTTGTTCCGCTCCAAGTTGCGGTGTTTGAAGGTCCGCCCCAGTAATTTACATCTGAACTTTCTGCGCAAATATCATGGTTCCCCCCGCCGCACGTTGCGCTCCCGCTCGTAAAGACGAGGAACGTCGAGTTGGAACCTGCACCTCGCAATGTGACATTGCTTATGTTGTTAAAAACAAGGCCCGCCGTCATTGTGTACGTGCCAGCGGGAACGAGGACATAGCTATTGGCAGGAGCCGAAGCCAAAGCCGCATTAATTGACGTTGCCGTCACCGTTGTACCACTTGACACCGTATTGCACTGAGAGGTGAGACATTGCGTGCGGGTAGTGGAAATTGTGGCCCCCGCACTACTCCAGTCAATTGCTCGCGAGGGGTCGAGGATGCCGGACCATTCCGGTTGGCCATATAAAGGCCCTGCGAAGCAAAAAAACACCGCGAAAATAAAGGCGGAACATCTGAACATACATTCTCCGGCAGAATCGAGATCTGGCACTGCCTGAGAAAAGTCTACAGCCTTCCGGCGTGATCTCAAGACACAGAAGTACACTACCGCTGAATCGGTACCATTGACCTTTTGGCCATGACTCTTGACAATAAGAGGCATGCTTAGTAAGCCTCTGCTATCGCTTGGCCGAGACGGGCTTCTCGGTTCCCAAAAGTTCACACCCACGTGAAAACCGTTCCTTTTCTTCAATCATGACATCGATTCGCCGTAGCAATTCGAGATCGCCGTCAGAGAACTTTCGCGCAAACAACAACTCTCCATCACCGAAAGTATCATTGACGCAAACTTGATCCAGTCTTTGGAAAAACGCGATGTGTTGTTCGTTGATCATCGCAGGGTGTGCTACTGAGGCCGACCAATCTTCGTAGAGCAGGTTCCGTCGGATTCGCGATTTGAACATAGAATTGCCAAGAATCGTGTGGAAGAATGCTTCTTCAGGCGCATATACATCTTGGAAATATCGCCCCACGTGCGGATTCTCATCCACGAAGTCCACTATGTATTGACACGCTTCCCTAGTCAAAGTCCACCACGTATTGCCGGAATAGGCGTCCAGACTTCCGAGGAACTTCTTGTAGTCACGTTGAGCCAAACCCATCTTTGCCAAGGCTCTTGCAACGAATTGACGAACTGGCTTGCTCGATGGAGGTCGCAAAGTGTTGATACGAGAAAGTGGCTTGCCAGGCGCTGGCACCTTCAATATGTCCATGAATTCCGCGCCGCGATTTCTTTCCAGAAACGACTGAATATACCCAGCACTTCTTAGTGGATAATCGCTTCCGCTGAGAAGAACCAAGTACTTGTAATCTTGGGCGCTAGCCAAAGCTTGGCGAATCAACAGAAGTATCGCCTCGATTCCCGTGAACTCGGCCCAATACACAGGTATGCGCTTTTCTGTGAAGAAAACGTTCTCTCCGCGGATCCTGGAAAACTCATTCATGCTGCTTTTTTGGTCGATATGAATGAAAAATGCGCAATCATCGGTTGAGAGCCTACCTATCACTCTCTCGATGAGTCGAGGATTCTTATAAGCAAAAAAGAGATATGCGATTTTCATTGGTTCCACCAACTCTACGTCTCGCCTATGTCATTGGCGGCCGCCCGGCCGAACCTCCATAAAGATGGGCTAAATTCCCTGGCAAAAGGGCGACACGACCTGTACCCTCTGTTTTGAAGACCGTCCATTCACACAATCTGGAACGTTCCGCATGGACTTAATCTGCTAGAACGAGTTGTTCAACCTCGCCAACTGCTGTTGCAGTGCGGCGAGTTTTGGCCACTCGCGCAAGAGTCCGCTCCGGCATGGCCGTTATAGCAAGAACGAAAGCGATCCACACCAGATCTGTCGATCGGATTGCCGCTTCGGTGAAATTGTAAACCATTGCGATAACGAAAAATCCCAGTCGCAGTCGGCCGGCCTCCGGATCACGCTCTAGAAGGCTCAGAATGTTCTTGTATCCCGTCCAGACGAGTCGCGTCAGGAGTGCTATGCCAACCCATCCTAAGTTCAAATACACCTCGAGATAGCCGTTGTGAGCCTCGTTAATGCCATTCACGATTGGAAAGGTCCAGAGTCGTGCCAATCGTTCCCCGAGCCAGAAGCTCTCGAAGCCTGTTCCAATGACTGGATTTATAGGGACACGAAGCAGAATGTCCCAGATGTCCGTGCGGCCCGTGAGAGTCGGATTTCTTCCCATGGTTTGCAGAGCTCCGGTTCCAATACCAAGAAACAACACGGAGAAGCAAGTCAAGACAACCACGGCCACCAACAGGTGTATGGCAACGCGCTTGCGCGCCATCTTAAAAAAGATGTGAGCGGCGATCAATCCCACTGTGAGCACAAAGCAAGACAGCGAGGTCTTCGAATCCGACAAGATAAGGAGCCAAATAGCCATTGCGACGACAGTGCCATGGACAACAAGGCCTCCGATCCGGTCCGGACGGACTCCACAATACGCCTGGAGGAACCGCCAGGATGCCGCAAATCCGAACACCAAGCAGACCATGCCGAGCATATTCTTAGTGTCGGCCACCCCTACGAAAAACTGCGTGCCATCCCAATGCGAAGCGTAGGCCCGCCCCAAGTCCGGGTAATACTTGATGAACAAAATAGACAGCGGCAACAGCACACATGCCGCCATCGCCAAGGCCCGTTTGACCGCGTGCTCCCGGTCATGTTCAGTCAACAAAATCAGAACCATGGTGTAGTCGCCTAGCGACTTAATCCAACGCTTGAGTGCCACACCGGGATAGTCGGACCAAGTAATACTTATGGCGCAGTAAAGTACAAATATGAGAATCGGCCAATTCCTGTTCAGCAAGCTCGTAACGATTCTCCGCCTTCCGAAAAGTACGGTTATGCCAGCTCCTAGAAGGAGTCCATAGACGGTTGCGTCGACAGGGCTTCCCTCAAGGTACTGCTCTGGGGAACCGACCGGCGCTGTGCCCAGCCATGCCGAGACATGTCGTGATCCGGCAATCAGAAGCCACATCACAGGCAGCCAAAGTGCCCACGATGTCCGAACCTTCCGCTCCCGGTCTAGCAGGAGGAGCCCCATGATTCCGACGCAGAAAACGATTGCCGCAAGCGAGGGGGACATCAGCGCCTTCTCCGACGGCTTCTGAATATAGTCGACACTTATGATCTCGCGTCCATCGCTGGAAGACATTCCCCGCACGGTATCACGGGACCCGGAGACCTAAGAACGCGCACTCTCACGATACTTTTCTTCCCGTGTTGCCTCATTTAATTCGAAGAGGTCACACTCTGCCAGTCGCCCGTCGCTGAACACGCTTTTTCATTAACAGAGCCGCATAAACATCTCGCGTCAAGTCACCGACGACATCCCAAGAATGGTTTGAAAGAGCATCGTCCCGGATCTCCTTACGCCGTTGTTCCAGGTTCTGGAAAAGGTCGCCAGCAAAATACCTTTGGAGGGCTGCGGCCAAATCGTCCGAGTCGCATGGCTTGCACACAAATCCGTTTCTGCCTTCGACGATGTCCTCTTTGAAGGAACCGACGTCGGTTGCGATCACCGGTAAACCAAAACTGTAGGCCAAGAAAAGAACGCCGCTCTGAAATATCTCGGTATAGGGCAACACCGCAACATCCGCGGCTTTGAAATAGAGTTCGGTTTCGTCATCGGGGATGAAGTCGATCTGCTGGATAACTTGCTGCCGGCTGGAATCTCGAGCAATGGTCTGCTGGATGGCGCTCAGGTAGTCCTCGCCTCCCTTTTTGCGCTCGCCCGCAATGATTAATCGGTAATCTCCATGGACGGCCGCTATTTTTTGAAATGCAGCCACCAGGTACTCGAGGCCCTTGTAAGGCTTGATAGCGCCGAAAAAAAGGATGGTCCGTTCTTCTTCGCGGATCCCAAGGCGCTGCCGAGCTCGTGCGGAAGTGAGGCCGGTATCGGGAACGGCATTGTTAATGCCATAGGGGATGATCTTGATGGCTGCGCTCTTGACCTGAAACCGTTCCACCAGTTCGTCCTTCATTTTTTTCGTGTGCACGAAAATGTGGTCCGCAAGGCGGTACTGGGCCGCTAGAGTGAAGCGATTGAGCAGCGAATCCCTCGAATCTCTTCTGCCCGCATTCACATTGTGGGCAGTGAGAACGATTTTCTTTCCCAACATTTTGTAGTACAGCATCAGCAGAGTTCTATCGAAGACCTCGAATTTGTTATTCCACAGAATATGAAAGATGCCGGGCTTGGCCGTGGCGGCGTAGCGAATAAGACGGACGTAGGAGAGCAAAACTCTCTTTATCTTGGATGCGACACTCGCTTCCTGCTTGCTGCCATATAGATTGAGAAATCGCAACTGAGGAGCGCTATGCATCTCGGGCCCGTCAATTAGATCGCTGCCGATCACATCGAGGCCTGCTCCCTTGGCAATCAGCGCCATGGCCAGGCCGAAAGCATAGTGCGGATCCTGACCGCCGGTGAGCAACGCAACTTCGTATTCAGACTGCACAGATGAAGGCTTTGCTCGCTCACAGCCGGGAGCGGGAACTTGAGAACGTTCCTCAGTCAAGGTAGTCGCGCTCACGAGCGGCTCCCGATAGCGACGATATCGAGTGCGAACCGAAGGGTGGCGTTCTGGCTCATCTTGTGTCGAAGAAACGACGATGCAAAAGCTCCAGCGTCAAGAGCTTATGGATCGCGGTGGTGTAGTTGCGATTGCCTTTGAGATGGCCGATGACCACTTTCTCAACGACCTTCCGGTTGAGATAGGGACGGGACAGTGTCAAGGGATCGAGCAACATCTGGCGCACGTATTGGGAAAGACGGTCACGATACCATACCCGATAATGCAAGAATTTATGTCGACCGAGGAAGAGGCGCTCCAGGCGAAACGGCGACAACAAGTGATCGACGCAGGCCACCCATTGAGGCATGCCGTAGTCGTAGCCGTATTCAGCCTTAAAGGTAAACTCGAGGAAGCGGTGAGAGAGAGCGGAGGAAAACCGCCCAGAGTTTCCACCGATGCCACGGTCTGAGGGTATCTGCGTCAACGCCGGACTGCCATCAGCGATCAGACGGAGGCGTACATCACCGTTCGATGCGAACGATTGGGGGGCGCGGAATACGGTACGAACAAAGTCGTTATCCAAATACGGCGACCGCACAGTCAATTGACTCTGCTCCAATGCCAGAATTCCATGGTGATACCAAGGAGACTGCCGGAAAGCAGCAAAGGTTACCGGGTGCTCACGGCGCAGCCCGACATATGTATCCCCGGCTTGCTGAACGGAGGAGAGAAGCTCGGGTCGGAATAGGCCTTCGGCCGGTGCCATCGGTTTAAACATCACGGCATGGCGGACAATCTCACTGCCATACGTCCCGACGACCTTCACAGGAGCAATTGTTCTGGCTTTTTCACTGACATAGAGGTCAGAAGAACGATACACATCGATACTTCCCTCAGTCAGGTAAATGCTGCGTTCGGCATAGTAGGGGAACTTCGAGAGGAATTCATCGCCAACGGTAATGACCTGGTAGGACTGCTGGCACTCTTCAGCTACTCGCTGCGCCAGAATGACGTCCTGGGAGTCCCGGTAGGGTCCGCCAAAGGTGTAGCAGGGCATTGACCTGGCAGCAGATTTTTGCCACGCCATGATCACTCGGGTGTCCATGCCCCCGGTGAGGGCGACGCCTATCTGCTGGTCTCCCTTGAAATAGGCTGGGAGGTTGTGAGACCAGACTTCGCGTAGCTGGTGATAGTAGGCTTCGGGATCCAGGGGAGTTTGGTCCTCCCATTCAGCGGGACGGAAGTAAGTGTTTTTTTGATCAATGGAGCCGTCGCAGAAAGTCCACGCTGAAGCCGCCGGGACAGCGGTAATGCCTTGAAATAACGTCCGGTCCTCGAGCACACAACTGAGGGCGACAAACTCCCCAAGGCTCCGAGCGTCCGCTCTGCGGAGTTGGGGACAGGCGGCCAAGATGGCTTTCGGCTCGACCGCAAAATAAAAGGCTTCTTTTGATTCGTGGAAGTAGATGCGGTGCATGCCGTAGCGATCATTGAAAAGAATCGCCTCGCGACGCGACTGATCGATCAGAATGCCGTGGAACATTCCATTTAACGTCGCAAGAAATGCTGGATCCTCTTCATACATATGCACCAAGTAAGAAGCTCCCGGCGCATTGATTGAATGCCCGCGCTCTTTGAGGCGCCTGGTGGCATCTTGCTCAGAGTACTCCTCGCCAGAGAATAACAGAGCAATATCCCTTCTTTCATTGTAGACCGGCATTTTGCCGGAGAACGAACTCGGCAGAGCCGACCATCCCACATATACTCCCAATGACCGATCGGCCCAGGTGCCGGTCTGGTAAAAAGACTCGTGGCGAACAGCGTCGACCATCGTCTCGACGCGTGACTCAGCCCACGCGTAAGGCATTTTGGTGATAAGACCGACGATTCCAGGCATGTTGTAAACCTTAGGGCTTGCGATCAGAAAACGAGAGGACTGTTCCTCGTCGTGGCGGGACGGACTTTGCGGGAGTTATAGATTGGAGCCGGCGGGAGGATTTGAACACTCCATCTGCCGATTACGGATCGACCGCTCTGACGTTGAGCTACACCGGCTCAGGTAAAAAGCGTGCATTCTCGCACGTGCATTTACGAGTACAGTAATTACGCGATGAGGCAACAGTCCTAAAAGACCACGATGAAGTTTCAATCTGACGCTTACTTCCCCCTTAAAGGTGAGGGGAACATAAAAACGCGGAACCAAGATTTCGGCAAAACCATTCCGGATCTTGAATTCTCGTAGCGGTGTGTCGCGCTTGTTGCCGTAATTAAACATCCCATATGTTAGGTAGGACATTCCTTTTTCTTCGCATATTTCTACTGCCTTCGCAATTAATGCATTCGCAGGTCGCTTGTCGTTGTGCCTTGCTTTCGGCAGAAAAGTCAAGATCGAAGCAACGTCTCCCCTGTAAACCAGCTTCATAATTCCGATTAGCTCTTTGCCAGCGTATGCACAAATGTAATCACTGCGGTCAAGAAAGTCCAATTGATCCCTGGTCACTTGATCGAGTGTCTTGCCGTAGTGAGTGAAGGCCTTGCCTTGCCGTACAGGAGCGTCATTATTCAAGACCACGAGATCCTGCAGCAACGAGGCATCGAGTTTCTTGACGCAAACTTCCACGCCTCGTTTTTGCGACCTGCGAACATTCTTGCGGGTTTCCTGCGGGAGACCTTCCCACCAATTCTTAAAGCTGGTCACATGGATTGCAGCAACACTATCAAATTCTCTGGCGTAGGGATACTTGGGGCCCGTTGCGGGTATCTTCTGAGCAAAAGTAAAGACATCAGCGCGCAACCCACCTGCTTTTTGAGCCTTTAAGGCGTCCACGCAGGTATTCGGATCTCGCACCTCGGTTTCCAGCCATTCCTCGTCGTGGATAAGGGCTGTTTTAAGCCATCTGCCTCTGACTATGATGTTCTTCCCGTCTACGTTCACTGCAGGGACACGGGACCACTTCCCTTTCACGCTCACTTCGATAATCTGATTGATCATGGCTTAGAAGAAATGAAGTGCTGGATGCCGACTAGAGGTCGGGGCTCGCTCGTTCGTCTTTAAGGCAGCAAGCACTGGGATGGTCTTGACACTCGGTCCCGGCAGCTGCAGGCTGCGCAAGATCGAAATTTTGGGCTGTCCAAGTATCATAAGGCAGCCGCGCGCAAAAATCCTTGGAAACTCACGGCCACATTAACGCCGTCAGATAGAGATCTAAATTCCCCTCCGTGGAGGAATTGGTATTCCCCGGGATTGACCGGATGCGTCTCTAATTCCACAACATGTTGCCGTGCTATGCCGAATATTCTTTTCAGACGATCCGGCAGATCGATTGGCGGCAACGAGAAGAAAAAATCCGTAAGTTGGTGCCGCCTTGCGAGGACACGATCCGTGATGCTGCGGTAGAGGCGGTTCGCTACGCTCTTTTCTCCTGGCTGGAATGAGAAATTCCTGCGCGCAATCGTTCCAAATGGTAGCAACCTGCCAAGCAGCACATTGGCGCAAAGGTGCATGTGGTGGTGGCCGTCCACCCGGCTGGGTTCTTTAGCGTAGGTCCTGCAGAATTCGTCAAGTTGCGCTCTCACCACGTACTCGAACGAATCGGCGAGTCCGGGATGGTATAAAACTTGGGACAGACGGTTGTGCAAAAGAAAGCGTGCCAGCCGCTCTTGTTGCTCGCCCAAACGGTTGGGTATTTCTCGCGCGGTAAAGGGCGTTGTGAAGTTGAGATGGAGGCCAACATCGACATTGTGCTCGCGCGCAAGCACCGCCGCACGGTCCGAATCTTCCATGAACACCATGGCGCTCGCTGAAGAAATGACTCCACGCAGCGCGCACTCCAGAATTCGGTCGGTGGTTTCGACATCTCGCCCCCAGTCATCTGCGTTGATGATAAGAAGTCCAGCCCCTAATGATCCGCTGTTCAGTTCTATCGACCGGCTATCGGGAACCATATGCAACGCAGGAGCGAGAATAGACGAGAATCGAGAGAGCAGTGGGAACTGAGAAAAAGAGTCTTATCTGCAACATACGATCGAGCCTCCGCTTTAAGCTTCAGAGGGGCCTTCTACCGAGTGCGAAGAATTTCCCGAGTCGCCGAATCTGCTCTTCGCGATGAAAATCGACCAGATCTTGCGAGACCGGCCGCTTAGTACGCCGAATTAAAGCCCAGAAATAACCTGCCCCTAGCGCCAAACCACCAATGACCATCGGCGGCACCGCCATTTGACGTGCGGTCCGGAATAGTTCCCATAGAGGGTGGTTTCCAACCGTGTAATCCTTTATGCCAAGCTTGAATCTTGACGTCAGGAGGCCTCGCTGCGCGGTACCCATCTCGCGGTGATGCAGGCAGACCTTTTCGGTAAAAGTCCGAGTCTTCCAGCCCTTCATCCGGGCAGTGATGACTGCTATGTGATCGATAGAGCCACCCTTAAGCGGGACATATCCTCCGACCGCCTCGAAACATTCTCGCCGAAACACCTGGCACGCTCCCGAGACGTGTTCAATGCTGACAAAGCGATAGTCGTAGGTTTGGCCGGAAACTTCGCGAAATGGCGTTCCCACTAGTCCGAGCGTCGGATCCGCCGATAACCTTCCGAGCAAGAATGAAAAATAGCTTTCTTCGAATGAAATGTCACCGTCTAGGCTAACGATGACTTCATAATCCAGGTTCCTCACTTTCGCATAGCCAGCATTAAAGGCGTGTACCTTTCCGGCAAAATGGCGCTCTTGACGCTCGGGCATCCGCACGAGTTCAATCCAAGGGCGGTTAGAGGAATAATTCCTGACAATGTCATCCGTGCCATCCGTCGAACCGTCGCTGACAATCACCCATCTCAACGGAAGGATTGTCTGTTCTGAGACACATTTCAGTGTCAACTCGATGAATTGAGCTTCATTGCGAACCGGGGTGATGATCACGTACCTTGAGATCTCTTGCATGGTTCTAAGACTGACGCATTGAGATGGGCGGCGAGTGAAGAGACGCTGTCTTCGTTCTTTCCCTGTTCTTCGCGACTATGTCAATGTCACTTTATTTCGAGGGCTATGGGAGCGTCAGACCTAGGTTCGTCAGTTCTGAGGTGCGATTCGCGCACACCTGGCAAACGACCAACGCTGACGTATTGAAATCCATGCGTGGTCACCTCGGGCTGGCTAAACATGTTCCTTCCATCGATGATCAGTCTGCGCTCCACCACGCGGGATAGACGCTCCCAATTGATCGTGCCGAATTCATCCCATTCTGTAACGATCAGAATCGCTTCTGCCGATTCGGCAGCTTGATAAGGGTCCTTGCAATAGTTGATCATCGGTAACAACTCCTTTGCCTTGTCCGATGCCACGGGGTCGTAGGCGCTGACAATGGCGCCCTCTTCCAGTAACCTCTGCACAATAGGAATCGATGGTGCATAGCGGACATCATCCGTATTAGGTTTGAACGCAAGCCCCCAGATGGCGATTCTCTTTCCGCGGATATTCCACAATTCCTGGCGCACCTTTTCGATGAAGCGGGTGATTCGCTGCCGATTGATTTTCTCCACTTCCTTTAGAAGGTCAAAGTTGCACCCCGACTTTTCAGCGATTCGGATGAACGCCTGAAGATCCTTAGGAAAACAAAAACCACCGAACCCTATGCCTGCATTCAAGAAAGAATTGCCGATGCGTCGATCGAGGCCCATGCCCTGAGATACTCTAGCCACATCTGCACCGACAACCTCACATAAGTCGGCGACCATGTTAATGAATGAGATCTTCATGGCTAGAAATGAATTTGAGGCATGCTTGATCAGTTCGGCTGAGTTGGTATCGGTAACCAGAAAGACGTTTTCGGTCGTGGTCGAACAATCCGGATGAATTGGGCATAGAAATTTGCGTCGGATAATCGGTTCATAAATCTCGCGCAGCGACACCTCCGCCCGGGCCGAATCCACTCCGACTAAGATACGATCCGGGTGGAGGAAATCATAAACAGCTGACCCTTCCCTTAGAAACTCCGGATTGGAGGCTACATCGTAGTCGAGTTTGCGACTACGATGTATTGCCAGGTGTTTGCGTAACTGCTCGCCCGTCTGCACCGGAACCGTGCTTTTTTCGACGACCAACCGGTACCCCTCGGCATGCTTTGAAATCGACCGAGCGGT
>Ga0335069_10002156_pt1 | contig 30648 bp, 24 predicted proteins | sample Lox_Sample_11_FD_206714 | JGI IMG/M metagenome (GOLD analysis project Ga0335069, IMG submission 206714) | Soil microbial communities from Loxahatchee National Wildlife Refuge, Florida, United States - Lox_Sample_1.1 | ecosystem: Environmental > Terrestrial > Soil > Wetlands | place: USA...
TGCCAGCCCACCAGGTCACCGTGCAGTGCCTGCGGATGGGCGGCGGCTTCGGCGGCAAGGAGTTCCAGCCGCACGGGCTGGCCGCCATCGCGGCGCTCGGCGCCACGCTCACCGGGCACCCGGTGAGCCTGCGGCTGACCCGCAACCAGGACATCACCATGACCGGCAAGCGGCACCCGTTCTTCGCCGCCTGGGAGGCGGGGTTCGACGAAGACAAGCGGCTCTGCGCGCTGCGCGCCACGCTGACCAGCAACGGCGGCTGGAGCCTGGACCTGTCCGAGCCGGTGCTGGCCCGGGCGCTGTGCCACATCGACAACGCCTACTGGATACCAGACATCGAGGTCACCGGCCGGATCGCCAAGACCAACCGGGCCTCGAACACCGCGTTCCGCGGCTTCGGCGGCCCGCAGGGCATGATCGTCATCGAGGACATCCTGGGCCGCTGCGCGCCGCAACTGGGCCTCGCGCCGCACGAGCTGCGGCACCGGAACTTCTACGCCCCCGGCCAGGCCACCCCGTACGGGCAGCCGGTGCGGCACGCCGAGCGGCTCGAGGCGATCTGGTCGCTGTGCACCGAGCGCAGCGAGTTCGCCCGCCGCCAGGCCGAGGTGGCGGCGTTCAACGCCGCGCACCCGGACACCAAGCGGGGGCTGGCGATCACCCCGGTCAAGTTCGGCATCTCGTTCAACCTCACCGCGTTCAACCAGGCTGGCGCGCTGGTGCACGTGTACAAGGACGGCTCGGTGCTGATCAGCCACGGCGGCACCGAGATGGGCCAGGGCCTGCACACCAAGATGATCCAGGTCGCGGCGACCGCGCTCGGCGTGCCGATGGGGGCGGTCCGGCTGGCGCCGACCCGCACCGACAAGGTGCCGAACACCTCGGCCACCGCGGCCAGCTCCGGCGCGGACCTCAATGGCGGGGCGATCAAGAACGCCTGCGACCAGATCCGCGAGCGGCTGGCTGTCGTGGCGGCCGGCCAGCTCGGCGTCACCCCCGAGGACGTGCGCTTCGCCGACGGCGTCGTCACCGGCCTCGGCGCCCGCGACCGGCAGCTCACCTGGGCCACGCTGGTGCACGACGCCTACTATCAGCGGGTCCAGCTCTGGGCGGCCGGCTTCTACCGCACGTCCGGGCTGCACTGGGACGCCGAGCGGATGCAGGGCGAGCCGTTCAAGTACTTCGCCTACGGCGTCGCGGCGGCCGAGGTCGAGGTGGACGGGTTCACCGGCGCCTACCGGCTGCGCCGGGCGGACATCGTGCACGACGTGGGCGACAGCCTGTCCCCGCTGATCGACCTGGGCCAGGTCGAGGGCGGGTTCGTGCAGGGCGTCGGCTGGCTGACGCTGGAGGAGCTGCTCTGGGACGAGACCGACGGGCCGCACCGGGGCCGGCTGAACACGCAGGCCGCGAGCACCTACAAGATCCCCAGCTTCTCGGAGATGCCGCCGGTCTTCAACGTGCACCTGTTCGAGCGGGCCACCGAGTCCGGCGTGGTGTACGGCTCCAAGGCGGTCGGCGAGCCGCCGCTGATGGAGGCGTTCAGCGTGCGCGAGGCGCTGCGGCAGGCGGCGGCCGCGTTCGGCCCGGCCGGCTGGAGCGTCGAGCTCGGCTGCCCGTCCACCCCGGAGGCGGTCTTCTGGGCGGTCCAGGCCGCGCGCGACGCCGCGCGGGCCGGGCAGCTCGCCGGGCGCAAAGGGCCGGCCCCGGCTTACGCGGGGGTCTGACGATGGACTGGCTGAGGGCCGCGCAGCAGCTGCGGGACGACGGCCAGCCCGGCGTGCTGGTGACCGTGGCCGAGGTGCGCGGCCACGCGCCGCGCGAGGCCGGCGCCAAGATGGTGGTCAGCCGCGACCGCACCTGGGGCAGCGTCGGCGGCGGCAACCTGGAGGCGGCCGCCGTCGCCCGGGCCCGGGAGATGATCGGGTCCGGCTCAGCCGAACCCGAGATGCGCGAGGCCCGGCTCAACCCGCATGAGCGGAACGAGCACGGCCGCCAGTGCTGCGGCGGCGTGGTCCGGCTGCTGCTCGAGCCGCTCGCGGTCCGGCCGGCCGTCGCCCTGTTCGGCCTGGGGCACGTCGGCTACGAGCTGGCACGCATCCTGTCCCGCCTGCCGGTCCGGCTGCTGCTGGTCGACTCGCGCCCCGAGCAGCTGGACCGGGTCCGGCTCGCCGACGTGATCGACGGCACCGCGGACGTCGGCGTCTACCGCACGCTGCTCGGCGAGCAGGTGCTCGAGCAGCTGCCGCGCGGCGCGCACGTGGTGATCATGACGCACGACCACGCGGAGGACTACGCGCTGTGCGACGCGGCCCTGCGGCTGCCGCAGCCGCTCGGCGGCATCGGGCTGATCGGCTCGAGCGCCAAGTGGGCGCGGTTCCAGGCTCAGCTGGCCGACGCCGGGCACTCCCCCGAGGCAATCGCCCGGATCACCTGCCCGATCGGCCAGCCCGGGATCACCGGCAAGGACCCGGCAGTAATCGCCGTAGCGGTGGCAGCCGCCCTGCTGCACGCCCTCCCCGCGAGCCAAAGGGCGCCGGCGACGACTGGAGCGAGGAGCGAGGAGCGAGGGACGAGCGAACGAGCGACGAGGGAAGGAGTCGCCTCAAGGGCGCCCGGAGGCGAGTGGGGAAAACAGTGACCATCTATGCCGCTACCGTCGTCGACACGCCGGGTGATCCGTTCGCCGGGGATCCGGCCGAGGCGCTCGCGGCCGACCAGGACGGCGCGCTGCTCGTCCGGGACGGCGTCATCCGGGCCCGGGGCCCGCTGGCCGCGCTGCGCGCCGCGCACCCCGGTGAGCCGGTCACCCGACTGGACGGCGGGCTGCTCGTCCCGGGCTTCGTCGACACCCACGTCCACTTCCCGCAGATCCGCGCGATCGGCGGGCTCGGCCTGCCGCTGCTCGACTGGCTGGAGCAGCGCGCGCTGCCCGAGGAGAGCAAGCTGGCCGACCGGGCCTACGCGCGGGCGGTCGCCGCGGAGTTCCTGGACGGCCTGGTGGCCGCCGGGACGACCAGCGCGCTGGTGTTCGGCTCGCATTTCGCGCCGGCCATGGACGAGCTGTTCGCCGCGGCCGAGAAGCGCGGCCTGAACATCACCTCCGGCCTGGTGGTCAGCGACCGGATCCTGCGTCCTGACCTGCTGAGCTCACCGGAGACCGCGCTGACCGACAGCGCGGACCTGATCCTGCGCTGGCACGACCGCGGGCGGCTGCGCTACGCCGTCACGCCGCGGTTCTCGCTGTCGGCGTCGGACGAGATGCTCGACGCCTGCGCCCAGCTACTCGGCAAGGGCGTCTGGTTCACCTCGCACATCAACGAGAACGTGGCCGAGATCGCGACGGTGGCCAGGCTGTTCCCCCGGGCCCGGCACTACCTGGACACCTACCGCCGGCACGGCCTGGTCACCGCGCGCAGCGTGTACGCGCACAACGTGCACCCCGGCGACGCCGAGCTCGCGGTGCTGGCCGAGCACGGCGCGTCGGTGGCGCACTGCCCCAGCAGCAACTGTGCCCTGGGCAGCGGGCTGTTCCCGCTGCGCCGGCACCTCGAGCGCGGCATTCACGTCGCGCTCGGGTCCGACGTGGGCGCGGGCTCGGGGCTGTTCCTGCCCAAGGAGGCGCTGCAGGCCTACTTCATCCAGCAGCTGCTCGGCGCGGACGGGGTGACCCTGACGCCGGCGCACCTGCTGTACCTGGCGACCCGGGCCGGCGCGCGGGCGCTCGGCCTGGACGACCGGGTCGGCGACTTCGCCGTGGGCAAGGACTTCGACGCGGTCTGGCTGCGCCCGGCCGACGGGAGCACGCTGGCGGTCAACCTGCGCTACGCCAAGGACGTCTCCGACGCGCTGGCCAGGATCTTCACGCTGGCCACCCCGGCGGACGTGGGCAGCGTGTGGATCAGGGGCCAGCTGGCCGGGGAGCAGCCGGTCACAGATCAGCGCGCCGCGGGCCGGGACCCTCGCTGAGCGCGGCGGCCCGGTAGGCGTGCCAGCCGCCGAAGCTGGTGATGTCCTTGTGGATGCCGAGGCCGTGCTCGGCCTCCCGGAGCACCATGGCGAACGACAGCTCGCCGCCGGAAAGCTCGATGATCGAGAGCTCGAGCTCGGGAGGTTCGGTGGCCAGCAGGGCGCTCAGCGGGCCCATGGGCACGTCGTACAGCTCGCCGAGGATCGGCTGGCCGCCCTCGGCAACCGGGTAGAGGGCGGGGAACTCGTCGCGGACCGAGTAGAACCGGTACAGCGGCGCGGTGCGCCGCTCGCCGACCAGCGGCACGCCCTCGATCGTGTAGTGCGCGCGCCCCCCGCGCATCCCGTCGCCGTTGAGGAACATCAGGGCCATGCGCCATTCCTACCCCGGCGACGTGGCGGTGATGCGGGTGCGGGGGCGGGGCACGCAGTACGCTCGTTCGGGATAAAAATCCTTTTGATTTTGGGGTGTGACCGGATGCGACAGATGACCGTGGCGGCCGTGGCCGCGATCGCCGCGCTGGCCGCGAGCGCGGGGCTGGCGGGCTGTGCCAGCAGTTCGAGCAGCAGCAGCGGCGCCGCCGGGGGCGCGGGCGCGACGGGCAGCGCCAGCGCGAGCACCGCGTCCTGCACGTTCGCCGGCGTCCAGGACGAGCTGCACGCCAAGGGCGTGCTCACCGTGGCCACCGACCAGCCGGCCTACCCGCCGTGGTTCATCAACAACAAGCCGGCCAACGGCCAGGGCTACGAGAGCGCCGTGGCCTACGCGGTGGCAGCCCGGCTCGGCTTCAAGCCGTCGCAGGTCACGTGGGCCTACGAGCCGTTCAACTCGTCGTACGCACCGGGGCCGAAGAAGTTCGACTTCGACATCAACGAGATCTCCTACAGTGCGCAGCGGGCCCAGGCGGTGACGTTCTCGGACAGCTACTACGACGTGCAGCAGGCGCTGGTGGCGCTGAAGAACAGCCCGATCGTGACCAAGCACAGCCCGGCCGACCTGAAGACCTACATCTACGGCGACCAGGTGGGCACCACCAGCCTGGCCTTCATCAACAGCCAGATCCAGCCCACCCAGACGCCGAAGGTGTTCGAGACGCTGAACGACGTGAAGCAGGCGCTGCAGACCAAGCAGATCGCGGCGCTGGTCACCGACACCCCGACCGCCCAGTACATCTCGTCCTCGGAGATCCCCGGCTCGGTCATGGTGGCCCAGTTCCCGTCCGCCGGCGAGCACTACGGGCTGCTGTTCGCCAAGGGCAACCCGCTGGTGACCTGCGTGAACAAGGCGCTGGCCACGCTGAAGAGCAACGGCACGCTGGCCCAGCTGACCTCGAAGTACCTGAAGATCTACACCAGCGTCCCGACCATCAAGCCGTAAGTTGGAGGTACAGGGGCTTCCTGACCTGTCGGCCCGGCGGTCCCGGCTGCTGGGTCCTGGCGACCGCCGCGGGCTGATCCTGTCCACCGCGAGCACCGTCGTGGTGCTCGTGGCGCTGCTGGCGATCTTCCTGCTGGCGCCGGGCAGCGCCCAGGTCAGGCACACGTTCTTCAACCCCGCCGACATGTGGCAGTCCTTCGTGGGCAACCCGAAGGCCGGCTACTACTCGGTCGGCGCGGCGCTGTGGCTGAACATCCGGATGTTCGTCGCGGCCGAGATCCTCATCCTGATCGCAGCGCTGGTGGTCGCGATCATCCGGCTGTCCACCGGGCCGGTGCTGCTGCCGCTGCGGGTGGTCGCCACCGTGTACGTGGACGTCGCCCGGGGCGTGCCGCTGATCCTGGTCATCTTCGCCATCGGGTTCGGCGTCCCGGCGCTGCAACTCAAGGGCATCTCGGCGCAGTCGGCGGCGGTCTACGGCGTGGCCGCGCTGGTGTTCTCGTATTCGGCCTACGTGTCCGAGGTGTACCGGGCCGGCATCAACTCGGTGCACCGCAGCCAGGTCGCGGCGGCCCGCTCGCTCGGCCTGTCGCAGTGGGCCTCGATGCGGTACGTGATACTGCCGCAGGCCGTCCGCACGATCATCCCGCCGCTGCTCAACGACTTCATCAGCCTGCAGAAGGACACCGCGCTGGTCGGCCTGCTCGGCGCGATCGAGGCGAACAAGGCGGCCGAGATCTACAGCGACACGGTGTTCAACTACTCGAGCTACACGGTGGCCGCGATCTTGTTCCTGCTGCTGACGATTCCGCTGGCCCGGTTCACCGACCACCTGATCGCCCGCGACCGGGCGCGCCGTCTCGCCGGGGCTGAGCAGTAATGGGCCGAACGGACGGGGTTTTCCGCCCCGGGGAGCCGGCTTCTGGTTCCGGGGAGGCGGCGGCGCTGCGGATCGAGGGGCTGCGGAAGTCGTTCGGCGCTCATGAGGTGCTGCGCGGGGTGGACCTGGCCGTCGCCTCGCACGAGGTCATCTGCCTGATCGGGGCGTCGGGGTCCGGCAAGTCCACGCTGCTGCGCTGCGTGAACCTGCTGGAGCGGATCGACGCGGGGACGATCTGGCTGGACGGCCAGCCGATCACCAGTCCGGGGGTGGACCAGAACCTGGTGCGGCGGCACATCGGCATCGTGTTCCAGTCGTTCAACCTGTTCCCGCACATGACGGTGGAGCGGAACGTGACGCTGGCGCCGATGAAGGTGCTCGGCCTGTCGCGTTCTGAGGCGGTTTCCCAGGCGGCTGAACTGCTGGACCGGTTCGGTCTGGGGGAAAAGCGGGCAGACTACCCCGACCGGCTGTCCGGCGGGCAGCAGCAGCGGGTCGCGATCGTCCGGGCGCTGGCCATGCGGCCGCGGCTCATGCTGCTCGACGAGGTGACCAGCGCGCTCGACCCAGAGCTCGTGGCCGACGTGCTCGACCTGATCAGGGAACTGGCCGAAGGCGGGATGACGATGCTGATCGCCACGCACGAGATGGGGTTCGCGCGGGACATCGCCAGCCGGGTCTGCTTCCTCGCGGACGGGCAGATCGCGGAACAGGCACCGCCCGCGCAGTTGTTCAGTCAGCCGTCGGACGAACGCACCCGGCGCTTCCTCCGGCGCATCACCGACGCCGGGCGTTTGTAAAGCTGGAGACTTGAGACTTGAGACTTGGGGCTGCGGGGAGACGCGGGAGATTTATCAGTGAGCGAGTCAACGTCTGAGGCGGCCGGGGTTTCCGGGACTGGCGCCGAGGGCTCTGAGGCTTTCAAGGCGGCCGGGACGGCCGGGACCATCGAGATCTCCGCCGAGGACCTCAGGGCTGCTGAGGCTAGTGATACTGGTGAGACTGACAGCGCTGCTGTGGCTTCCGAGGAGTCAAGGGGGCCGTTTTCCGGGCGGACGGCGTGGGCACGGCGCCTGGAGACGCCGCTGCGCATGTTCCTGCGCACCGAGACGGGCAGCGCCTCGGTGCTGGCCGGCGCCACGGTGCTCGCCCTGATCTGGGCGAACATCAGCTTCTCCAGCTACGAGAAGTTCTGGTCGACCCAGCTGGCCGTGTCCGTCGGCAGCTCGGGCATGACCATTGACCTGCGCGAGTTCGTGAACTCCGGGCTGATGGCGTTCTTCTTCCTGGTCGTCGGGCTGGAGGCGCGGCGCGAGTTCGACGTGGGCGAACTGCGGGTCCGGAGCAGGCTCACGCTGCCGCTGCTGGTCGGGCTGACCGGCATGGCCGTGCCGATCGTCATCTACCTGATCGCGAACGCCGGCAACCCGGCCATGCACGGCTGGGGCATGGCGATGTCGACCGACACCGCCTTCGCGCTCGGCGCGCTCGCGCTGGTCGGCCGCAGGCTGCCCGATCGCGTCCGTACCTACCTGCTCACCTTCTCGGTGGTCGACGACCTGGCCGGGCTGGTGGTCATCGCGGTCGCGTACAGCGCGAGCATCGACGCGGTGCCGCTGCTGGCCGGGTTCGGGCTGATCGGCGTGGTCCTGATCGTGCGGGCGCGCGGCGTCCGGTACGGGCCGGTATACCTGCTGATCGGGATCGCGGCCTGGGTGGCGTTTTTCAAGTCGGGCGTGGACCCCATCGTGGTCGGCCTGATCTTCGGGCTGCTGACCTACGCCTACCCGGCTCACCGGGAGTCCCTGGAGCAGGCGTCCGAGGCGTTCCGGTCGTTCCGCGAGCAGCCCACCGCCGAACTGGCCCAGTCGGCGCGCAACGTGGTGCGTACCGCGGTCTCGCCGAACGACCGGCTGGCCCAGCTGTTCCACCCGTGGACCAGCTACCTCATCGTGCCGCTGTTCGCCGTGGCCAACGCGGGGATCGTGCTGAACGCCGGGTTCCTGGCCGCAGCCTACACCTCGCCGGTCACGCTCGGCATCGTGCTCGGCTACCTGATCGGCAAGCCGCTGGGCACGGCCGGCTGCGCGTGGCTGGTCACCAAGCTCAGCCACGGCCGGGTGCGGCCTTCGGTCGGCTGGGGCGCGGTGGCGGGGGCCGGGGCGGTCGCCGGGATCGGCTTCACCGTGTCCCTGCTGATCGCCTCGCTGGCGCTGCAGGGCGACACGCTGGCCGAGGCCAAGCTCGGCATCCTGTCCGCGGTGGTGGCCGCCTCGGTCCTGACCTGGATCATCTTCCAGCTGGTGAACCGGCTGCCGGTGCGGGCCCGGCTGCGCGCGCTGCTGGGCACGGCCGAGGTCATCACCGACCTGGCGGTGCCGGTGGACCCGGACCGGGATCACATCCGCGGCCCGGAGGCGTCGCTGGTCACCCTGGTGGAGTACGGGGACTTCGAGTGCCCGTACTGCGGCATGGCCGAGCCCGCCGTGCGGGAACTGCTGCGGGACTACGGCGAGATCCGGTACGTGTGGCGGCACCTGCCGCTGACCGACGTCCACCCGAACGCGCGCCTCGCCGCCGAGGCCGCCGAGGCGGCCGGGAAGCAGGGCGCGTTCTGGGAGATGCACGACCTGCTGCTGGAGCACCAGGACGCGCTCCAGCCCCGCGACCTGATCGGGTACGCGGACTCGCTCGGCCTGGACACCAGGCGGTTCGCCGCCGACCTGCGCAAGCACGCGGGGATGGCGCACGTCAGCGAGGACGTGGACTCCGCCGACCTGTCCAACGTGTCGGGCACCCCGACGTTCTTCGTCAACGGCAAGCGGCATTACGGGGCTTATGACATAGAAACGCTGAAGAAAGCGGTCAAGCTCGCCAAGGCCCGGGCGCTGATCAGCGACTGATCTCGTTATTCCGTGGCGGCACGTTTCGCCGGCGCCTTGGAGCGCCTGGCCGGGATGCTTCAAGGCGGCACTGGCCGCGGAAAGCGGGCCGCGTCCCCTCCCCGCGCCCGCGTGCGGGAGGAGAGCATGAGAGGCTGGCGGTGAAGACGAGGAGGAGGTACCGCGTGAACGCGCACCCAACGGCTGACGCGGCCGGGACCATCGACATCGGCGGCGACCTGACCGTCAACCGCCTGGGGTTCGGCGCCATGCGGATCACCGGGCCCGGCATCTGGGGCGACCCGCCCAGCCGGGATCAGGCCATCGCCACGCTCCGGCGGGCGGTGGAGCTAGGGGTCAACTTCATCGATACCGCAGATTCCTACGGCCCCGGGGTGAGCGAGACCCTCATCGCCGAGGCGCTGTACCCGTACCCGGACGACCTGGTGATCGCGACCAAGGGCGGCCTGGTGCGGCCCGGCCCGAACCGCTGGGAGGCCAACGGCCGGCCGGAGCACCTCCGCGAGGTCTGCGAGGGCAGCCTGCGGCGCCTGCGGCTCGATCAGATACCGCTCTACCAGCTCCACCGGCCCGACCCGGCGGTGCCGCTGGCCGAATCGATGGGGGCGATCGCCGAGCTCAAGAACGAGGGCAAGATCCGTCACGTCGGGATCTCCAACGTGCCGGAATCCCAGCTGCGCGAGGCGCAGCGGACCGTCCCGATCGTGTCGATACAGAACCGGTACAACGTGGCCGACCGCAGGTACGGGTCGCTCATCGACCTGTGCGAGCAGGAACAGCTGGCATTCCTGCCCTGGGCACCGGTCCAGGAGACGGACAAGAATCCCGCGGTGGCGGCGGCGGCCGAGCGGCACAACGCGACCCAGCACCAGGTCGTGCTGGCCTGGCTGCTGGCCAGCTCGTCGCAGATCCTGCCCATCCCGGGCACCGGCTCGCCCCGGCACGCGGAGGAGAACATCGCCGCGGCGTCCGTGGAGCTGGACCCGGACGAGATCGAGGCGATCAACAAAGGCGTATTACTGGCCTACCGGGCCCGTCGGTTCGCAGCCGCGATGATTCCCGGGCGGCTCCGTCGTCATCTCAGACGGGACCGTTTACCGTTTTATGATTCTTTCGGGATATGCCGGACATCGGCGGGGAGCGGGCGGTGCGGAGGCCAAGCGTGGCGGGAACTGTTGCGATTACCGGGGGCCGCGTCGTGCCGATCGAGGGTGACCCGGTAGACGGCGGGACCGTCCTGCTGCGGGACGGGAAGATAGCGGCGGTCGAGGGGCCCGGCTTCGCGGTCCCGCCCGGCGCGGACGTCGTGGACGCGACGGGGAAATGGGTACTGCCCGGCTTCATCGACGCCCACGCCCACGCCGGCGTGGCCGAGGAAGCCGAAGGCTGGGCGGGCCAGGACACCAACGAACGGACCGACCCGTTCGCCGCCCAGGTCCGCGCCCTGGACGCGATCAACCCGGCCGACCAGGGCTTCCGCGACGCCATCACCGGCGGCGTGCTCGCGGTCAACGTCAACCCGGGCTCGGCCAACCCGATCGGCGGCCAGACCGTGGCCATCAAGTGCTGGGGCCGCACCGTGGACGAGATGGTCCTGCGCGAGCCGGCCGGCGTGAAGTCGGCGCTCGGCGAGAACCCCAAGCGCGTCTACGGCGAGCGGAACGAGACCCCGGCGACCCGGCTGGGCACCGCCGCGGTGATCCGCGGCGCGTTCGTCGCCGCCCAGAACTACCAGGCCAAGCTGGCCGCGGCCGCGGATGACGGTGCCGATTCCCGGGCGCCGGTGGATCGCGACCTCAAGCTCGAGGCCCTGAGCCGGGTGCTGCGCCGGGAGATCCCCTGGCGGCAGCACTGCCACCGCGCCGACGACATCGCGACCGCGATGCGGATGGCCAGGGAGTTCGGCTATGACCTGGTGATCGATCACGGTACCGAGGCGCATCTGCTGGCCGACCAGATCGCGGCCGCGTCCATCCCGGTGATCATCGGCCCGCTGTTCACCAGCCGGTCCAAGGTGGAGCTGCGCAACCGGTCGCTGGCCAACCCGGGACGGCTGGCCGCGGCCGGGGTGACGATCGCGATCACCACCGACCACCCGGTGGTGCCGATCAACTTCCTCATCCACCAGGCCACGCTGGCGGTCAAGGAGGGACTGGACCCGGTGACCGCGCTGCGCGCGGTCACCATCCACCCGGCGCGGATCATCGGGTGCGCCGGCCGGATCGGCTCGCTCGCCGTCGGCAAGGACGCCGACCTGGTCATCTGGTCCGGCGACCCGCTGGACGTGATGAGCCGGGCGGAACGGGCCTACCTGGACGGCCGCGAGATCTACCGGTACGACTACGACCGGCGCGAAGGCGTGTTCGCGGAACCGTAGGGAGTGCGGGAGCCGGCTAGGTCTGGCGGCCGGTGAGCAGGAAGCGGCTGCGGGCGCGCATGGCATGGACGAGCTCGGCGGGAGCGCGGTCCGGGGAGCCTGCGTCGTAGGGCGGCCGGGGGTCGTACTCGATCATGAGCTGGATGGCCTGGGCGGTCTTGTCGCCGGCCAGGCGGCCGGCCAGGGCCAGGCCCATGTCGATGCCGGAGGACACCCCCGCCGCGGTCACGTACTTGCCGTCGAAGACCACGCGCTCGCTGACCGGGGTGGCGCCGAGCCGGCCGAGCTCGTCCAGGGCCAGCCAGTGCGAGGTGGCACGGCGGCCGGCCAGCAGCCCGGCCGCGGCCAGGATGAGCGAACCCGTGCACACCGAGGTGGTCCAGGCGCTCGTCTGGTCGGCGTCCCTGAGCCACTCGTGGACCGGGCCGTCCCGCATCTGGTCGTTCTGGCCGGGACCGCCGGGCACCACGATGACGTCGGGATGCGGCACGCCGGGCAGCCCGGCCCGGGCCGACAGGATCAGGCTGCCTTCCTCGTCCCTGACGGGCCCGGGACGTTCGGCGACGAAGACCGCCTCGGCGCCGGGCAGCCCGCTGAGCACCTGGTAAGGGCCGATCGCGTCCAGCACGGTGAACCGGTCGAAGAGCAGGATGGCGATCTGCATGATTCTCCTTAGCCTTGAGAGCCTTTAGCCTTGCGTAACGGCCGGGCGGAAGCGGCGGCGGTACTCGCCGGGGCTGACGCCGAGGGTGCGGACGAAGGCGCGCCGCATCGCCTCCGGCGTGCCGTATCCGCAGGCGCGGGCCGTCTGCTCGACCCCGTCCACGGTGTCCTCCAGGCGGCGCCTGGCCGTCTCGAGCCGGACCCGGTCGACATAGTGCCCGGGCGGCATGCCCACCTCGGCCGCGAACGCGCGGGCGAATTGCCGCGGGGACAGGCTGGCCCGGCTGGCCAGCGTCTCCACCGACAGGTCCGCGGCGGGGTGATCGGCGATCCACCGCTGCACGTCGCGCAGCGGCTCCCGGCTGGCCAGCTGCCCGGCGAGCTGGGCGCTGAACTGGGCCTGGTTCCCGGGGCGGCGCAGGAACACCACCAGGTGCCTGGCGATATCGAGCGCCGCGTCCCGGCCGAGGTCGTCTTCCACCAGGGCCAGCGCGAGGTCGATCCCGGCGGTGACCCCGGCCGAGGTGGCGACGGTCCCGTCCCTGATGAAGATCGGGTCCTCCTCGACGCTGATCGCCGGGTATTGCCTGGCCAGCGCGGCGCAGTAGGCCCAGTGTGTCGTCACCCGCCGCCCGTCGAGCAGGCCCGCCTCGGCCAGCAGGACCGTGCCCGTGCACACCGAAACCAGGCGCTCCGCCCGGCGGGCGTGAGCGCGCAGCCACGTGACCAGCTCCGGGGCGGGCCGCCGTGATCCCTCTCCCCCGGGCACGATCAGCAGGTCGAGGCGGCCGGCCGCGGCTTCGCGCAGGTCCTCGTCGGGCACGACGCGCAGGCCGCTGGAGGTCCGCACCACGTGACCGCCGAGGCTCGCGGTGCGGACGTCGTACCCCGGATCCTCGCCGTGGTGGGCCCGCCAGGTGTTAGCCCCGGTGAACACCTCGATCGGGCCGGTCACGTCCAGGCTCTGCACCTCGTCGAAGAGGACCATCAGCACCGTGCGCATATGTCCCAGTGTGACCACGCCCGCCCATGGCAGCAATGACGGATTCCCAACCTTTTCTGCCATCGGCCGGCCCGCCGCGTCCGTGGTGGCGGGAAGGACGTTTCTGGCGTACCGTTCGCATAGGGATCAGCCGCGATCGGCATCACACCTTATTAGGGGGGCTATCGATGCGCTCGCATGAATCTCGCGACGGCGGGGAGCCAGGGACGGAGCTAACGACAGGGCCGAGGACAGGGGACCGCCCGGCCGCGAGGCGCTCGCGAAAGAAGCTACTCGCGTTCGCCGCGATTCCGTTCGTTTTATTGATACTCCCGCTGATCCTCGGAGAGGTTCTCGCGGGAAGCTCATCGACCCGGATTCTGGCGGTCGACCTACGGCAGCACCGCCCGGCCGCGCAGATCGCCGAGGCGCTTAACCGGTATGACACGCCCCGCCCCGGCGCGGTATTTGTCATAGACGGCAGCACGGCGAAGCCGCCGTGCGCCGCCGCCGCGACGGACGCATCGCCGCCTGCCTACTGCCAGACGCTCGACGGCCTGAGCACCAAGCCGGTGTGGGTCAGCGCGGATACGGGAACAGCGCCGCAAGCGCTGATCCACAATGTGTACGGCGCGTCCGCGCAGACCGTCGCGCAGCCCGGCACCGACCTGTACATGGGCAGCATCCGGGGCCCGTCCGGCTTCAGCCTGACCGCCGCGCTGCTGACCGCCCTGCTGCTCACGGCGGCGCTGGCGGTCATCGGCTTCCTGCTCCTCGGCCGGGCGAACCGCTTCCCGGAGCCGGCGGTGGCGGGCCCGGGAAGGGTAGACCCGGGGGTGGCCGACAGGGTGCCGCCGGGACAGGCCGGCACGGGCCAGACCGGGGGGAGACGGTACCGCCGACCCCCCGGGAACAACCAGGAGCTCCCCTATCCGCCCGCCGAGCGGCGGCCGGCTGACGGTCCCGTCGCCCCGCCTTCGCCCCCACCGCAACCCCGACCGGAAACGGTGCCGTCCCCTTATGACTCCAGGCCGCCGGCCGGCGCGCCGGGCCTGGGCGAGAGAATACGGCGGCTCACCGGCGCACGGGCCAGAGCCCGCAGCCCGATCGATCAGTCGGGCGGATATGCCGAGGTGGACGGGCTGATCATGTGGGCCGTGCCGGCCGGGCCGGCCGCTGCGCCGGGCGTTTTCTTCCCTGGCGACGAGTTGTACGTGGTGACCGTGGACGACGCCAATGCCTGCCTGACCGTGGCGTCACGGCAACAAGAATTCTGATACGGCGCCGCGAAGAAAGGGGTACTGACACCATGACCCAGCCAACAGGCGGAATCGATGCGCTTCCCGTCCAGAAGGGCAGCAGCCGGATTCTGATTACCCTGGTGGTCGATACATCATCCTCGATGGGCGCGAGCGGGAGAATCACCGAGCTCAACCAGGCGCTGCAGAACTGGCGGCAAGAGCTCATGGCCGACCCGCACGTCGCCAGCGCCGGGGAAATCAGCCTGGTGACCTTCGGCAAGGACCACGTCGTCGCCGTCGACCCGTCCGGGCGCAGCACCGGCCAGGCCACCGAGCCGTTCGTGCCGGTGGCCGAGTTCTCCCCGCCGGCCCTGCAGGCCGGCGGGGTGACCCCCATGGTCGAGGGACTGCAGTACGCCATGGAGATCACGGCGGCCCATCGCCAGCAGCTGCGATCCCAGGGGATCTCGCTGTCCAACCGCCCGCTGATCTACCTGCTGACGGACGGGATGCCGACCGACCCGGACGGTCATTACACCGAGCGCTGGAGGGACCTGGCGCCGGTCATCAGGCAGCAGGAATCCGGCAAGCACCTGCTGTTCTTCGCCATCGGCGTCACGGGCGCCAATGTGGAGGTGCTGCGCGGCCTGGCGCCGGACTCGAACTACTACCTGGCCAACATGTCGTTCGCGCAGGTCTTGCGGCTGGTATCGGCGAGCATCGAGACCGCCACCGAGGCACCGCGCAACGGCCCCGCCGAAGAGGTCTACGAAGGGGTGCGGGACGGCATCGACAAGCGCACGCGCATCCGCGCGTTCCTGGAGGGCAACGCCTGACATGGATTCGCCGCGCAACCTTACCTGGCGAGTCATTCCCGCATCCGTCACCGGTCCCAGCCATGCCCGGCAGGCACTGACGAACCAGGACCACTGGCAGGCTCGGGAACTCGGCCCGGACCGGTGGCTCTTCGCCGTCGCCGACGGCGCCGGATCGAGAAGCCAGGCGGCGCACGGCTCGCTGCTCGCGATCCAGGCCGCCGTCAGCGCCGCGCAGAGGTGCTTCGGCTCGGCGCCCCCCGGGCCGCCGGCCGACTGGGAGGATCGCCTGGCCTGCTTCGCCCGGGCCTGCCAGCAGTATTTCGACCGGGCGGTAGCGGGCGCGGCCGCCGAACTCGCCGCCCGGACCCCGGGATCGCCGCCGGCCGCCGAACTGCGGCGGGAATACGCGACGACATTGCTGGCCGTGATCGCGGACCCGCCTTGTTTCGGGTATTTCTCGGTGGGCGACGGGTTCCTGATCCTGTACCGGCAGCCGGGCGGCCCGCAGCTCATCGTGGCCCCGTCCAGCGAGCGCGAGCATGCGGGCGGAACGGTATTTCTCACCTCGGAGCGCCGCGCCGAATTCGTCGCCGTTTCCACGGTGTGCGATCCGGGGGTCCGTGGCGTCGCGCTCTGCACGGACGGCCTTATCGAAGGGGTCCTGACCCAGCGCGCCGCACCGGACGGGCGACGTTTCCCGGTGGCGCCACCGGAATTCGCGAGCTACTTTGACTACTTCGCCACGCCGGGGGTTAATCCAGATGAGCTGGCGAGAAAGTTGCAAGGGGAGGAGTTCGCCCGGACATCGGGCGATGACAAGACCATGCTGATGGCACTGATTTCACAAGACGAGACGGCGAAGGCGGGGGCCCGGTACCAGAGCGAGGCCGGGCGGTGAGCCTCTACGTGCCCGCGGGGCGGCGGATCCGGCTCAGGCCCGAACCCCTGGGCAGCGGGGCCGAGGGCGACATCTTCAGGCTTACCGACACCGATGACCTCTGCGCGAAGCTCTACCTCACCCCGGCCCCCGCGGTGCGCGACAGGCTCGAGGCGCTCATGCGCCTGCCGATCGCGACCTGGGGCGGGGACAACAGGGAGCACCTGCACGCCGCATGGCCCGCATCGGTGCTCGTCGACGACGCCGGGGACTCGCGCGGCTTTTTAATGCCGCTGATCGACGGCATGCCGACCAACATGCTGTTCGACAGCAGGCTGCGCCTGGAGGCCCTCGCCGAGCCGACGTGGCGGACCATGATCGCGGTGGCGGCCCGGATCGCGCGGTTGTTCGCCATGCTGCACCGGGACGGCATCGTCATCGGCGACGTGAGCCCGACCAACGTCATCGTGGCCCGGTCAGGACATGTCACGCTGATTGACTGCGACACCATACAGTTCACCGAGCCGAGCACCGCGCGACGGTACCCGCACACGAAGGTGACCCCGGAATACAGTCCGCCCGAGTCGTCCGGGGGGCAGGTCCTCGAGCCCAGCCACGATGTGTTCGGGCTCGCGATCATGACGTGCCAGCTGCTCATGAACGGCCAGCATCCATTCGAGGGCGTACCCTCCAACCCATCCGTGGACAGCGATCTGACCTGGGACAACATCAGGATGCAGAACAACCGGATCACGCATCCGGAGCGCCTGGTGAACATCGCGGGATCGCTGCCGCCGTCGGTGCTGCCGCCCCGTGTCCTGCAGCTCGCGCAGAGCGCCTTCGGCGCCGGTCACACCGATCCGGGTAGCCGCCCGAGCGCCGCCGACTGGGCCGCGGCCCTGGACCAGGCCGGATTCGAGCTGATGGGCTGCCACCTCAACCATCGTCACCTGTACCATCGCTCGCTGCCCAACTGCATCTGGTGCGCGCAGATCGCGGCGGGGTTCGCCGATCCCTATCCGGCCGCCAGGCAGCCAGCCGGGCAGGCTGCCTTCCAGGGCGCCACCGTGCCGGTGGCGACGGCCGCGCCGCCCAGGCCAGCCGTCTCGCCCTATCCGCCGCCGCCGGCGCCAAGCCGTACGGCTCCCACCAGGCCGGTGCCCGCACCGCCGCCACCGCCCCCGATCAGCAGGCCGGATCCGTTCAGGCCCGCTCCGCCCAGCCCGACTCCGGCGAGAAGCGGAACCGGCGGTGGTGGTGCCGGCGGCGCCGTGGCGGTCGTGGTGGCGCTGATCGTCATCGTCCTGATCATCGCCGCGCTGGTGCACTGATGGGCGACGAGATCCTGGTGGTGGCCGACCGGCATCCGGCGTGCCGCGTGCTCGGACCGGGCACCAGGTACGCCGTGTGGGTCCAGGGCTGCCCGTTGTCATGCCGGGGCTGCGTCAGCCCGCAGTGGATTCCCTTCGCGGGCGGCAGCCGGATCCCCGTGGACGACCTGGCCACGGAGATCGCCGCCACCGCCGCCGACGGGCTCACGGTGTCCGGCGGTGAGCCATTCGCCCAGGCCGCCGCGCTCGTCCGCCTGGTCAGCCGCATCCGCGGCCGCCGCGACCTGTCCGTCATGGCTTACACCGGGTACACCCTCGGCTTCCTGACCCGGCACGGCAGCCCGGCCCAGCGGCAGCTGGTGCGGATGCTGGATCTGCTGGTGGACGGCCCGTACGTCGAGGAGCGTCACGGCGACCTGCGGTGGCGGGGTTCGGGCAACCAGAGAATCCACCTGCTCAGCCGGCGTCACGAGGCTGACCTCTCCGGAGCCGATCACAGCGCCGGCCTGCAGTTCGAGATCACCTCCGACGGCGACTTCCACTGGATGGGCGTCCCGCCGGTCCCGGGATTCCGCGGCGACCTGGAGCGCGCGCTCGGCCTCCAGCAGCACGCCCGCGGCGAGGAGGTACCCGCATCATGAGCAAGTCCCCCAAGTACAGCAGAGTTTCCTCCAGCGCCGAGCGCCGCCGCCAGCAGGAGCGCGCTCGCCAGCAGCGTGAGCGGGAACGCGAGGAGCGACGCAAGCAACGCGAGAAGGAAGCACTCCAGAAGGCCCGGCAGCGAGCGGACAAGCGGCTCGAGCAGGTGGCCAGGCGCCAGAAGGCGCTTGGCGCCGACACCGCGGCCGACCCGGCCGAGTCGAAGGCGATCCGTTCGAGCCTGGACACGGCCGGCAAGAGCATCCGCCAGGCGACCGCGCCGGCCGCGGTGTCGGCGGCGCTGCGTCAGCTTGACGAGATCGACCAGCGCATCTCGCGCGCCGAGGCCGCGGCACAGCAGAGCCGCCAGCTCGAGGCGGCGCAGCGGCTGGAGCATCTCGGGCGGCGGCTGACCGAGATGGAGCCGGCCGCGCGCCAGCGGTTCGACCCGGCCGGCGCGGCCGAGACCGACCGGCTGATCGGCGAGCTGAGCTCACTGGCGAAACGCGGCGACACCACCGCGTTCCCGGCCCGGGCCGATGTCGCCACCGCCGCCGTGGACAAGCACGTTCGCACGGTAGGCGAGGGCGTGGCCAGGCACGAGGAACAGGGCCGGGAACTGGCGCTGCGTCATGCGGACCTGGCGGGCCGCGTCGCCGACCTCGAGTCCGACGCGGCCGCGGCTGACGTGACGCTCGGCGACCTGCGTACCGCCAGGGAGACGCTCGACTACATAGCCGACACGATCGACGCGGACGACCTCGAGGGCGCGGCCAACCTGACCGGCCGGCTCGGTGACCGCCTCGGCCGCCTGGAACGCGATCTGGATCAGGCCATAGACCGCATCATCGCGCGGAGAGAGATGCTGGGCGCCATCGTGGCGGCGCTGCCCGGCCTGGGGTTCACCGTGAACCCCTCCTCGAAGACGGAAACCGCCGACGGCACGATCGGCATCCAGGCCTTCCGGAGCAGCGGGGCCAGCCTGGCCGTCGTGGTACAGGACAACGGCGCCGACGAGCACCGGGTCTCGTACGTCGCCGAAGCCTTCCCGGGCCAGTCACCCGGAGTTCGCGAGATGAGCCCCGGCGCCTGCGACACGGTGGTCGATCTGGCCGAGGCCCTGGGCGCCTCCATCGGGACGGCGGGATTCGCCGTGGGCGAGGTCACCTGGGACGACGGCCCGGGCGATCTCCCGCCGTCCGGCTCCGCCGCCCGGCGGCCGGGCACCCAGCCGACGCCGCAAATCCCTCGCACCCGTCAGCGAAGGATCGGGGAGCAGTGATGCAGTTCTCGGCCCCGGTGGCCCCGCGCTGGCTGGCCCGGGCCTTCCACGAAATCCAGCGTGGGCGTCACCTGGTGATCTCGGGGAACATCGACGACCTGGTGTGCTGGGACGGCGAGTACCAGCCGCGCCGGCCGGCGCTCGAGCAGTTCCTGATGGTCACGGGCTTTCGCGCCATCGCGCACTTCGATCTCGTCGACGGCCTCACGTTCGCCGATGAGGAGAGCCGCCGCCTGATGGCCCCCTACCTGGCCGCTCCCGCGGGACAGGCCGGACCGGGCGATGCCGGCCAGCAGCAGCCGCCTGCCGCGGCACCGGGACAGGCACCGCCCGCCGCCCCGGCCACCGGGCGGCGGGCCTCCGGGCGGGCCGAGGCGCAGGCCCGGCTATCGGATTCGGCGCTGGAGTTGCAGCGCCGCATGGCCGCCGCGAGGGAGCCGGAGATCCGCAACCCCGGTGACCTGGTCGCCGCGGCTCATCGCCTCATGACGCAATCGCAGGCCGCCTGCGCCATCGTCATTGACGCGGCCGAGCTGATCTTCAGCACGACCATGCCCATCGGCGAGGACTACCCCAGGATCATGATGTACCTCGGCCGGCTGCTCGACGACGCCGTCCAGGCGCCGGCCCAGGACGGACGCCTGCGCAACACCATGATCCTGGTGACCCGCCAGCTGTCATCCCTCCCGCAGTGGGCATATCAGCACAACCCCCGGGTCGCCGCCATCACGGTCGATCATCCTGGACTGCAGGAACGCGGCGCCCTGATCCAGCAGGAACTGCGGAACTTCCACGGTGGCGAGAGCATGCTCCCGGGCGAGGCCAGCCAGCTGGTGAGCCTGCTGGCCAACCTGACCGAGGGAATGACCATACTCGACATCTACGCGCTGGCCGCCACCTCCCGGACGACCAAGATCCCGCCGACGGCCGCGCGGCGGCTGGTCATGCGCCACCGTTTCGGATTGCAGGACGATCCGTGGGAGCAACTGGATCCGCGCAAGGTACGTGACGCCGAGCAGGTGCTCTCAGCGCGGGTGATGGGTCAGCCCGCGGCGGTCCGCACGGTCGCGAGCATGCTGGTGGGCGCCAAGGTCGGCATCGATTTCGTGGCCGATTCCGGTGGCGCGTCGACCCGCCCCAAGGGCGTCTTCTTCTTCGTCGGGCCCACCGGGGTGGGCAAGACCGAGCTGGCCAAGGCGATGGCGGAACTCGTCTTCGACGACGAGTCGGCGCTGCGGCGGTTCGACATGAGCGAGTTCGGCCAGGAACACACCAGCGAGCGGCTGACCGGCGCCCCGCCCGGATACATCGGGCACGAAAGCGGCGGAGTACTGACCAACTGGGTGATCGAGCGGCCCTTCAGCGTCATCCTCTTCGATGAGATCGAGAAGGCTCACGTCAAGATCTTCGATAAATTCCTGCAGATTATCGACGATGGCCGGCTTACCGACGGCCTCGGGCGGACCGCCTTTTTCTCGCACTCCATCGTGATCTTCACCTCGAACCTGGGAGCGGCCACGCTCCGTGAGGCAACCGCGGCATTCCCGCCGGAGGCACCTCCCGGGTACGCGATGATCAAAGAGCACTTCGAGTCGGAAGTCACCGAATTCCTGGCCAGGAAGCTCGGGCGTCCAGAACTGATCGGCCGCCTCGGCGGCTCGATAGTCGCTTTCGACATCCTGCGCGAGCCGGTCATAGCGCAGATCGTCGGGAAATTCCTCGATCAGCTGGCCGCATCCGCCGAGGCCCGGGGCCATAAGATAATCTTCGACCGTCCCGCCATCGAGCGAGCCGTGGTGCAGTACGTCATGCGCGAGGGCGCCGTGTACGGCGCGCGCCAGATCCGCAGCCCGCTGCTCGAGCAGTGGGTCCGCATTCCGCTCAACCGGTGGGTCATGGAACATGCGCCAGATCCGGGCACGCGGACCTGGGTGCACAGGTCCGGGCAGTCGCCGCCGTTCGCGGTCGACGTCTTCCCCGACTCCGGCGGCTGAGCATGCCGGAGGCCGGCCCGGCTAGCCTCCGATGCTGGCCTTGATGGCCGCTTCGGCGGCCGTCAGGGCGAGCTGCTTGGCGACCGCGGCCGCCCACTGGCCGGCCGCCCGCAGGTGCGCCCGCATCGCGCTCTCGTTTCCGCTGCGGGCTGCTTCCCCGGCGAGCGTGACCTGCTCGATGGATGTCCGCTCGGCATCGGTCATGCCGCCGCCCGCCTTCATCGCTTCCGCGAGGTCGGCAAGCTGCCCGGCGACGACCTCCAGGCCGGCGGTCTCCTCATGGTGACTGGAGATGGTGCTGCCTGTTACGTGGGCGTTCGGGCCTATCGCACCGGCCGCGACGTCACCGTGGATATTGATACTGTCGCCCGAAGTCATGCTATTCCCTCCATAGGCATGGACGCTGACATTGCCCGCCTGACGTTTCTCTTCGCGCAGCCTGTCGATCTCCGCCCACAACGCCTCTTCCCGCTTGCAGCGCCGCAGCGTCGCCCGCAGCAGGAGATCGATGTTCGGCACATCAGTCGGTGAATATGCCGCGATCAGCTGATACCGCAGCAGATAATCGATCGAGGTATTCCAGTGCTCCTGAGCCTGGCGAACATATTCCCGGCACTCATCCCAGCGGCGCTGGTCCACGGCATACTCCGCGTTAGCCAGCCCAAGCCAGCCGCGATACTGCTCGAGCTCCATACGGCGAAGATTCTGCATGACCTGGGGAAGACCCTGGCTCACGATGGTTCTCAGCCACTCCTCACCCAGCCGGACCGCGTCGGTGGCGTATTCGACCGCCTTTTCATAATCCCCGGAATGGATCTGGGTGAAGACACCGGTCAGGCTGACGAAGGCCTGGGCGTAGGTATACTGATCGGAAAGCCCCCGTTGCAGGTCCAGCAACTGCGGGTCAGGCCTGTCCTCGCCCTCCAGCTCTGCATTTGCTTCCTCAAGCAGCTGGCCCAGGATGGCCAGCACGTGCTGGCAGGCGTCTCTGGCTCCGTCGTAGCGGCTACAACGGAATTCCCGGAGCGCGGTATAGAACTCGATATTGGCATCAGTAAGTATCCGCCTGAGGTTGCCTAGCCCGCCGAGCGAGGTGTCACTGGTCGCCAGCTCGGCGAAACGATCTCGCGCTTGACGGAGAATCCGGATGGCGGTCTCAATGTCGCCGGACATCTGATGGCGCACCGCATCGTTGACCAGCCCCTGTCCGGTCGCATAGAGAATTATCTCCTGCGCGTCCGTCCGGCAACTAAGGAGCTGTCGCCTGAATTCAGGATCGATAGGCTCGGGCTTGCTGAGCTCCCGATCCACCAGTTCCAGGGTCGTTTGGTTTAAAGCGGTAAGCCGATCATAGGTGGCCCGGGCCTCGATGAATTCGAGGTTCGTCTCCTGCTGCGCGGCCAGGTCGCTCAGCATGACCCCTAGCTCGGTCTCGGACCCGATGTACTGCGCGAAGGCCTCGGGCGACAAGTGGTCCGCGCGCTGATAGCGCTCGACTTCAGCCAGCAAGCCTTCGGCGGTGCCTGGTCCATACGTCACTGGACACCCCCTCGCCGTTATCTCCCCTCGTGCAGTACTCTACGCGGATTGCAATTCCCTGGCCATACCAGGTCATCGGGCTGATAAGCCGGTGGTGAGGCTGAAGGCCCAGTTCAGGATGCGGGTGGCGTCGGCGGAGTTGACGGAGTCGATGGTGCCGGCGCTGTGCAGGGTGACGCCGATGACGGAGTAGCCGTTCCTGGTGGCCTCGAACAGCAGGCACTGCCCGGCGGCCCCGGTGTAGCCGGGCTTGATGCCGATCGCGCCCGGGTAGTGGCCGATCAGCGGGTTGAGGTTCCGCCACAGGTAGCCGTGATGCCCGGATCCGGCGGCGATCCGGTAGCTGCCGGTGTCCACGACCGAGCGGAAGACCGGGTATCGCATCGCGGCGCGGCCAAGGGCGAGCAGGTTCGCGGCGGTGGAGTAGGTCGAGTACTCGGTCGGATAGGGCAGCCCGTCGAAGTTGCTGAAATGGGTCCGGGTCATGCCCAGCAGCCGGGCGGTGGCGTTCATCTTGGCGATGAACGCCGACCGGCCCGGGCCGTATGCCTGGGCGAGGGCATAGGCGGCGTCGGCACCGGACGGGAGCAGCAGTGCGTACAGGAGCTGATCGGCGGTGAGCCTGTCCCCCGGCCGCAGGCCGGCGTTGCTGGCGTCGTGCTCGAGTACGTAGTCGACCACGGCGGACGGGATGGTGATCCTGCGGCCCAGGTCGCCCGCCCTGATCACGACGTAGGCGGTCATCACCTTGGTGATGCTGGCCATCGGGCGTTCGGTGTTCAGGCCGTGGCTCCACAGCAGGGCGCCGGTGGCCGCGTTCTCGACCGCGGCCGAGCGGGCGCTCACGCCACCCGGCCCGCTGGCCGCGGAGGCGGGCGACGCGGTGGCCGGCACCGCGCCCAGGGCCAGGACCGTTCCGGCCAGCAGGCCGGTCACGCGAACCGTCAGGCGGGGCACAGGGGCAAGACTGTCAGTTGCGGCAGGCCATGGCAAACACCCCCGGCTAGTCCGCCGGCCACGCGAACACCGGGCCGCGGGCCCGGAGCGTCACCGCCGAGCCGGCCGGGAGATGGCGTGCGCCGGTGACCCGCACCACCAGCGGCGGGGCGGCGGCGGCGTTGCCGGGCTGGACGTCCAGGACGGCGTCGTGACCGTGGTAACGGCAGGACATTACGCGGGCCGGGATACCTGATTCGTTCGGTCCAATGTCTATCTGCTCCGGCCGGATCAGGACGGTCACCTGGCCCGCGGTTCCCAGCGAGGTTACGGCGGGGTCCAGCGGCAGGCAGCCGAGCAGCGTCTTCACCACGCCGCCGTCGAGCACCCCGTCCAGCAGGTTCGCGTCGCCGATGAAGCGGGCCAGCCCGGGGTCGGCCGGCCGGCGGTAGAGGTCCTCGGGCGGCGCGCACTGCGCGATCTTCCCGTCGCGCAGGGCGGCGACCCGGCCGGCGGTGGACAGGGCCTCGTCCTGGTCGTGGGTCACCAGCACGGCCGTGGTCCCGGCGCGGCGGAAGATCTCCTGGACGTCGGCGCGGACACTGGCCCGCAGGTGGGCGTCCAGCGAGGCGAACGGCTCGTCGAGCAGCACCACGGCCGGCTCGATGGCCAGTGCCCGGGCCAGGGCGACCCGCTGCTGCTGGCCGCCGGAAAGCTGATGCGGGTACCGCCGGCCGAGCCCGCCCAGGCCCACCGTCTCGAGCAGGGCGTCGCCCTTGCCGCTCTTGCCGCCGCGGCGCTGGCGGGCGGGGAGGCCGAAGCCGACGTTGGCCGCCACCGTCAGGTGCGGGAACAAAGAGCCTTCCTGCGGGACGTAGCCGATGCGGCGCCGCTCGGGCGTGACGTAGCCGCCGGGGCCGTCGACGGTCGCGTCGCCGATGGCGATGATGCCGGCGTCGGCGCGCTCGAAGCCGGCCATCAGCCGCAGCAGGGTGGTCTTCCCGCTGCCGGACGGGCCGAGGATGGCGGTCAGGGAGCCGGCCGGCACCTCCAGGTCCACCCCGGTCAGCACCGGATGGGCGCCGAATGCCTTGTACAGCCCGGTAACCGCGACTTGCCGCATGCCGTCATCCTCCCGTCTGCCCGGGGCGCTGGAAGAACCGGCCGAGCACGTAGCTGGGCACGGCCGCGACCACGATCATGACCAGGGCGAACGGCGCGGCCTGGCTGTAGGAAAGGTTGGACTCGTAGGCCCAGAACTGCGTGGCCAGGGTCTGCGTGCCGGTGGGGATAAGGAGCAGGGTGGCGGTCAGTTCGGTGACCGCGGACAGGAAGACCAGGCAGAAGGCGGCGGCCAGGCCGGGCGCGGCGAGCCTGACGGTCACCCTCATGAGTACGGCCAGCCTGCGCTGGCCCAGCGACCTGGCCACCTCATCGAGGCTGGCCGGCGCCCGGGCCAGCGAGGCCTTGACCCCGACCAGGGCCAGCGGGAAGAACATGATCGCGTAGCAGGCGACGAGCAGCGGCGCCGTCCCGTAGCCGAACCCGGCCAGGTAGCGCTCGGTGAAATAGGACAGGGCGAACGCGACCACCACGCCGGGCATGCCCAGGACCAGGTAGGTGCTGCGCTCGAGGACCAGCCGCATCCGCCCGCGGTGCCTGATGGCCAGCAGCGCCACGGGAAGCGCCAGGACCGTGGCCGCGGCCGCCGCCGATCCGCCGTACAGCGCCGTGTGCCCGGCCGCGTCGAGCAGCGAGACATTGGCGCCGCCGGACAGCGCCGGAGGCAGGCCGTAGGCCATCCAGTACAGCGCCGACGCGACGGGGATGCCGAGGGCGAGCAGGACGAGCGCGGCGAACAGGGCGAGCACCGGCCAGCGCCGCCAGCCGAGCCGCCGCGGCGGGCTGACCCTCGGGCCGGTCCTGCTGGTGCGGGCCTGGTGGCCGCGGATGCTGATCAGGCCGTCGCCGGCCAGGACGAGCAGGCTGAGCAGGACCAGCACCAGGGAAAGCGCGCAGGAGGCGGCGAAGCTGTAGCCGCTGAATTCGGTGAAGATCTCGGTGGTGAAGGTCTGGTAGCCGAGGATCTCGAACGCGCCGTACTCGGCCAGCAGGACCAGCGCGACCAGCAGGCAGCCGCCGAGAATGGCGCCCCTGGCCTGGCCGAGCGTGATCCTGACGAAGGTCCTGACGCTGCTCACGCCGAGGCTCCGGGCGACCTCCTCCTGGCCGGGGTCGGCCATCCGCAGGCTGGCCGCCACCGGCAGGTAGACCAGCGGGTAGACGGCCAGGGTCATCACGATGACCGCGCCGCGGAAGCCGTGCGCCCAGGTCCACAGCGAGTGCCAGCCGAAGCTCACCACGAAGTCGGGGATCGCGAGCGGCACGACCACGAGCACGGCCCAGACCCGGCGGCCGGGCAGGTCGGTGCGCTCCACGCACCAGGCGGCCGCGGTCCCGACCACCGCGCACGCGGCCGTGACCACGACGGTGAGCCGGACCGTGTTCCGCAGCAGGGACCAGGTCAGCGGGCGGAAGATCAGGCTGGCCAGCTCGGCGGCTCCCGCCCCGCTGGCCTCGATCAGCAGGAAGACCAGCGGCAGCGCCAGGATCGCGGCCACCACGGCGGCGGCGGTGAGCAGCGCCAGGGGGCGGGGTGCCTTCCGCCGGGGGCCCGGGCCGGGTTCCTGGTGCCTGGGCTCTTGGTGGCCGGGCTCCTGGTGGCCGGGCTGGGTGGCCGGTGCCGCCGTCACAGCAGGCCGGCCTGGCGGAGCAGGGCGATGGCCGCCGCGCCGTCGCCGAGCTGGGCGATCGTGATCGGGTTGGGCTGCAGCTGGCTGAACGGCGTCTCCGGGGCCGAGGTAGTCACCGCGGAGCCCAGCGGGTACTCATAGCTCTGCTCGTTGCCGGCCGCGCGGCCGATGATCTCCTCGCCCTGCTCGCTGACCAGGAAGGCGAGGAACTTCTGCGCCGCGGCCTGGTGCTTGCTGTACTTCAGCACGGCGGCGCCGGAGACGTCGATCACGTACCCCGGGTCACGCGGGGCGAAGTACGTGATCTTCGAGTGCATCGCCGAGCTGCCGATCTCGGCCTGGAGCCGGTACCAGTAGTACTCGTTGATGACGCCGAAGGCGGCCTGGCCGCGGTTCACCTCGTCGACGAGCGTCTCGTTGTCCGGGACGGTGTGGCTTGCGGCGTTGGCCTTGACCTTCTCCAGCCAGGCCAGGGCGGCGGCCTGGCCGTTGGTCTTGATCACGGAGGTGACGATGGGCTGGAAGTCGGTCTCGCTGGGGGCGATGGCGAGCTTGCCCTGGTACTTCGGGTCGGCGAGCTGCATGACGCTGCGGGGAAGCTGGCTGGCGGGGATCAGGGACGGGTTGTAGACGATCACGCTGACCCGCGCGGAGACGCCTACCCATTCGCCCATGGGTGAGTCGTACTGGCGGGGCGTCTTGGCCAGCGTGGCCGCGTCCACCGGGGTCAGCAGGCCCTTTTCCTGCAGGAACTCAAGGGCGGGCGAGTTTTCGGTGTAGAAGACGTCGGCCGGGGTGTGCGATCCCTGCACCGCGATAAGGTTGGCCAGCGTGTCCTCGTCGTCGTTGCGGACGTTAACCTTGATCCCGGTCTGCCGCTCGAACGCGGTCACCAGCCCGTCGGTGGTCTGTTCGTGCTGGCCGCTGTAGAGGGTGATCGACTGCGCCGAGCCTGCCGCGCCCGATGGGCCGTCCGCTGAGCCGCTCACTGAGGAGCAGCCGGCCAGGAGCCCGCAGCCGGCCAGGAGCCCGCAGCCGGCCAGGAGCCCGCAGCCGGCCGAGAGCCCGCAGGCGGCCGAGAGCCCCCGGGTGGCCGAGAGCCTGCGGGCGAGCGAGCCGGCGGTGATGAGGGCTCGCCAGCGCGTCATGCGGGGCCGCCCGGGCGGATGGAGTTGCGCTTAGTGCTAGCGTTCCGATTGATCATCAGCCTTCCCTGGGGTCACTTCCGCATCGTCCGACTCCGACCTGAAGCAGCTTAGCTTAGGCTAACCTAACTCGCTACGGCGGTCGCATCGTGAGACTCGGGTGGCGCGGTTGGGGGCCAGGCGGAGCTCGCGGGCCGGGCGGGGGCTTGCGGGACGGGGAGGCGCTGAGAGACAGTGTGCGACAGATGATCTTGTATACGTGGCATCGGAGGGACGTATGAGCGAGGCGGCGCAGCACCCGGTGGTCCGGCTCAAGGACGGAGCTGTCCGCGGCAGGGTCGAAGCCGGGGTGGCCGCGTTCCTCGGCATCCCCTACGCGGCGGCCCCGTTCGGCGCGAACCGGATGCGGCCGCCGCAGCCTGTCCAGGCGTGGGAGGGCGAGCGCGACGCGACCGCGTTCGGGCCGACGGCACCCAAGGGCGACTACCCGCCGCAGTACGCCCGGCTCTTTCCCGAGGTGGTGATCCCCGGCGAAGAGTGCCTGAACCTGAACGTGTGGACGCCCGACGTCAACGCGGCCGGGCTGCCGGTGCTCGTCTGGATCCACGGTGGCTCGTTCATGAACGGGTCGGGGTCGGTCGGTGCGTACGACGGCATGGCGTTCGCCCGCGACGGGGTGGTGTGCGTCACCATCAACTACCGGCTGGCCGCCGAGGGCTTCCTGTTCCTCGACGACGGCGTCGCCAACCTGGGCCTGCTCGACCAGCTGGCGGCCCTGCAGTGGGTGCAGGGCAACATCGCCGCGTTCGGGGGCGATCCCGCCCGCGTCACCGTGGCCGGCGAGTCGGCCGGGGCCATGAGCGTGACGACGCTGCTGTCGATGCCGCTGGCTTCGGGGCTGTTCGGCCAGGCCATCGCGCAGAGCGGGGCCGGGGCTCACACGCTCACCAAGGACGAGGCACTCACGGTGGCCGGCTACCTCGCCGGAGCGCTCGGCGCGCCCGCGGACCGGGACTCGATCAGGGCGGTACCGCTCGGGACGCTGGTGCGGGCGGCATCGGACCTGGTGGTCGAGGTGCAGACCACGCCAGACCCGGCCAAGTGGGGGCAGCTTGCGCTGAGCCTGCTGCCGTTCGCGCCCACGGTCGACGGCTCGGTCCTGCCCGCTGCGCCGCTAGCGTCCATGGCCGCAGGCCAGGGCGGCACTGTTCCGCTGCTGATCGGGTCGAACCGGGACGAGGCGCGGCTGTTCCTGGTCGCGGCGAGCACCATCGACCTCATCGACGAGCCGACGCTTGCGGTGGCGGCCGGCGCCTACGGGCTGCCGGCGGACGCGCTCGCCGTCTACCGGGCCAACCGGCCGGGCGCCAGCCCGGGCGACATCCTGGCCGCCGTGGTCACCGACTGGTTCTTCCGCGTCCCGCCCATCCGGGCGGCCGAAGCCCGGGCCGCGGCGGGCGCCAGCGACACCTGGATGTACCGCTTCGACCGTCCGGAACCGGAGGACAACCGCGGGTTCGGGGCCTGCCACGCAGCGGAGATCCCGTTCGTGTTCGACACCGCTGCCCGCGAGGACATCCGTCCCCTGATCGGCGACACGCCGTCGCAGGCCGTCGCGGACCAGGCCCACCGGGTATGGGTGGACTTCATCACCCACGGAGACCCCGGCTGGGCGCGCTACGACACCGCCCGCCGCACCACCGGCCTGCTCACCGAGACGGTGACCGCGGCCGACGACCCGGCGGGCGACGAGCGTGCCCTCTGGGACGACATCCGTTGACTTCCTCTCCGCCCATGGGGCGGAGATTTGTCAAGCAGCATGTTTCAAATATTTGTGCGCCTGCTTGATTCTCCGGAAGGAATTTCCCGGCCTGCGCCGCCACTGCCAGCGGGCGAAACGCCTGTGGTCCGGGTCGTACCTCGCCGGATCCACCGGCGGGGCCCATCTGTCCTGCACCAGTACATCGAACAGCAGGACCGTCCCGCCTGACCGGCTCGCGTCCGGCCGCCTTCACCACCGGCCTGATGGCCGGCGCACTAACGGCCACCTCGGTAGCGCACGGGTGGGTATTTGAAAACGGAAGCATGAGGTAGCGTCGGGGGGGTGAGCGGTACGGGAGAGTTCGTACGGGATACCAGGTACCTGAACACGCGGATCACGGCGGACGGGCGGGACGGCTCCCGGCCGGCCGAGGCGGGACGGTACCGGCTGGTGGTGGCGCGGGCGTGCCCCTGGGCCAACCGGACCATGATCGTGCGGCGGCTGCTCGGCCTGGAGCCCGCGCTGTCGATGGGCATCTGCGGGCCGGAGCACGACTGGCGGAGCTGGACGTTCGACCTGGATCCGGGCGGGGTCGACCCGGTGCTGGGCATCCACTGGCTGCGGGACGCCTACGAGAAGGCGGTGCCCGGCTACGACCGGGGCGTCACCGTCCCGGCCATCGTGGAGGTCGCCGCGGGCGCGGTGGTGACCGCCGACTACCGGCAGATCACCCTGGACCTGGAGCACGAGTGGACGGCGTTCCACCGGCCGGGCGCGCCCGATCTGTACCCGGACAAGCTGCGCGACGAGATCGAGGAGATCAGCGCCGGGGTCTACGAGGACCTGAACAACGGCGTGTACAAGTGCGGGTTCGCCAGCACGCAGGCCGCCTACGAGGACGCCTACGGCAAGCTGTTCGCCCGGCTCGACTGGCTGTCGCAGCGGCTCGCCACCCGCCGCTACCTGGCCGGGGACACGATCACCGAGGCGGACGTCCGGCTGTGGCCCACGCTGGTCAGGTTCGACGCCGTCTACCACGGCCACTTCAAGTGCAACCGGAACAAGCTCACCGAGATGCCGGTGCTCTGGGCCTACGCGCGCGACCTGTACCAGACGCCCGGGTTCGGCGACACGATCGACTTCGCCCAGACCAAGGAGCACTACTACCGGGTGCACACC
>Ga0335069_10002157_pt1 | contig 30646 bp, 31 predicted proteins | sample Lox_Sample_11_FD_206714 | JGI IMG/M metagenome (GOLD analysis project Ga0335069, IMG submission 206714) | Soil microbial communities from Loxahatchee National Wildlife Refuge, Florida, United States - Lox_Sample_1.1 | ecosystem: Environmental > Terrestrial > Soil > Wetlands | place: USA...
ATAACTTCGCGCTCGGGACGCTGTCGGCGGGCGCGAATTACTCGCTGACGCTGGCAAAGGGCTCGCCGACCTTCGGGATTACCCCGGCGACGCTAGCCGTCACGCCGGACGCCGGTCAAAACAAAGTCTATGGCACCAACGACCCGACGCTGACTTATGGCACCAACGGCCTCGTCAATGGCACGGTCGACGGCCTTATGATCAATGACCTCAACGCACTGTCCGGCGCGCTGTCGCGGACCGACTTCGGCACGCTCGCCGGCGAGCAGGTCGGCAATCATAACTTCTCGCTCGGCACGCTGTCGGCGGGCGCGGATTACTCGCTGACTCTGGCTAAGAGTTCGCCGACCTTCGCGATTACCCCGGCGACGCTAACCGTCACGCCGGACGCGGGCCAGTTTAAGGTCTATGGCAACAACGATCCGACGCTGACCTACAGCACTAGCGGCCTCGTCAATGGCACGGTCGACGGCGTCGTGATCAATGACCTCAACGCGCTGTCCGGCGCGCTGTCGCGAAGCGACTTCGGTACGCTGGCCGGCGAGCAGGTCGGCAATCATAACTTCTCGCTCGGCACGCTGGCGGCGGGATCGAACTACGCGCTGACGCTGGCCAAGGGTTCGCCGACCTTCGCGATCACCCAGGCAACGCTGACCGTCACGCCGGACGCGGGTCAAAGCAAAGTCTATGGCACCAACGACCCGACGCTGACTTATGGCACCATCGGCCTCGTCAACGGCGCGGTCGACGGCGTCGTGATCAATGACCTCAACGCGCTGTCGGGTGCGCTGTCGCGGACTGATTTCGGCACGCTGGCCGGCGAGCAGGTCGGCAATCATAACTTCGCGCTCGGCACGCTGTCGGCGGGCGCGAATTACTCGCTGACTCTGGCTAAGAGTTCGCCGACCTTCGCGATCAATGCGGCGACGCTCACCGTCACGCCGGACGCAGGCCAGTTTAAGGTCTATGGCAACAACGATCCGACGCTGAATTATGGCGCCTCTGGCTTTATCAACGGCACGTTCGATGGTGTCCCAATCAATGATGGCATTAGCCTGTTCACCGGCGGACTGTCGCGGGCCGATTTCGGCACGCTGGCCGGCGAGCAGGTCGGCAATCATAACTTCTCGCTCGGCACGTTGTCGGCTGGCGCGAATTACTCGCTGACGCTGGCCAAGAGCTCGCCGACCTTCGCGATCAATGCGGCGACGCTGACCATCACTGCCAATCCGGCAACTAAAGTTTTGGCCGACCACGATCCGCTGCCGTTCACCTACACGCAGACGGGTCTGGTGAACGGCGTGACGGTCGATGGCGTGCAGATTAACGACACCGTTAACGGTGCGCTCACGCGCGTCTCCGGCGAGGCGCTAGGCGCTTATCAGATCCTGCAGGGCACGATTACCCATGCAAACAATCCGAATTACAACATCACTTACGTGCCCAACTTTCTGACCATCACGGCACCAAACATCAAGCCACCGCCGAACGTGCCGCCGACGAACCCGACGCCGAGCAATCAGGTTCCCGTCACTTTCTCGAATCCGGGCACCAACATCGCCCGCGTCTCGTTCACGCCGAACGGCCCGAACACGGCGAACAACCAGGGTAACGACGTGAACCCGGCCTCGCTGCCGCCGGGCGAGGCCTTTATGCATAATAATGGCCATTATTTCCCGCCGATCAGCCAATACGACGCCGACCAGTATTCGGACTTCAAGGCGCCGCCCTATGACAACGACGACAGCGAGTCGACGATCCTCACCATCATCGCGCGCGGCATCGTGCAGAGCGACGCCCCGAAATACATGATCGACGGCTTCTGGAACGGTAGCGAAGGCACCTGGCCTGGCGCCACCCATGTCGATCTGCTCGACAAGGCGACGTTCTCCGACGGCGCCGGTCACAACGTGACGCCGACCAATGACAATGCGTTCCCGATCGTCGCTGGCACCACCGACTTTGCCGCACTCCTTATGAACGGTCCGGTCGTGATCGGCGGCACGCCCGGCCAGACCCCGCCGCAATGGCTGTTGGCGGTCAACATGACGCCCGACGGCAAGGGCATCATCTGCGACGACACCCAGACCGGCGGCCTGGTCGAACTCGCCTACGATCCGGCGACCAAGACCATCGGCGGCATCACCGGCGTGTTCGATGCCAAGACCAAAGGCTTTGTCGCGCTGGCCGATGCCGGCAACGACATCCCGGCGAACGATGCCGGCGGTCTGACCGGTCTGCAGACCTTCGTGCCGTCGACCTATTACGCGGTCACGGTGCACTAGACGTCATTGCGGGCTGCGGCCGGCCGAAGCGGCGATCAATCCGGCGCCCCTGACGATCTGTGCCGGCGCGTTTTCGCAACGTGATGCCTAGAAGTGTGCCTGGCAGGCGCCCATTGCGGCGACGACGGGGGCATGACAATTCGTGTCTCGCCCGACGGCGGGATCAACACCGGCGGCTGCACCCGGCTCGGCGCCGGGACCGGCTGCGCCGATACTGAAGCGCGCAACGCCAGCGCGCAGAAGCACGAACACAGCACCGCCAACAAAAGAAAATGCAAGCTTCGACGCTTCATCTTGCCATCCGTTCGAGGTCGCCTTCAACTCACCCATGCGTTTGTATCAGAACCGCGAATTGAAGCAGCGGGATTTGCGGACCGCCGTCTAGGGCAAGAAGCTTTGCTCGTCGGCTAGTTTTCGCGGCAGATATTCGTCAATGACGTAATTGAGGCCCCATTTGGCCAGCGCCTGTTGCTCGGCGCGGACACCCATTTGCAGCATTTGCCTGATGGCGGCGCACCATTGCGGATGCGCGGCGATGAACGGATCGTTTTCCAAAGCGTCCTTCGCGCGCTTGACGTCCACCGGCGACAACGGATGGGTCGCATCGTTCAGGCCGAAATCGACGATGTCTTGCGGGGTCACGCCGAGGAAGCGAGCGCGCGGCACGCAGAAGAAGCGGTTGAGATGAGCGGCGTTCCCCGAGCCGACCTTCAGGGTACGGTAGATATTGGTGAAACCGTAGGGGTCGCAATCGACGAAGCAATATACCGGTAGATTTTGCTGTTCGGACAACAGTCGCACGAAGCGCCGTGTTGCGCGGGTCGGTACGCCGCCCATCTCGACAAGGATGCAATTGGCGCTTGACCAGAACCGGTGGCTATTGAGCCGCTGGAACATGCCTCCGGTCTCGATGGCCAAGACGAAACGAGCCTCGGTGCGGAAGCTCAAATGTTCGGCGGAGCGCGGGATTGTGTAGGCGCCGCTGCCAAGGTTCGCGCAATCGACTTCGAGCGGTTCGCCGGTCGCAGGGTTTTTATCGATGATGGTCAAGCGCCCGGCGACCGAACCGCCATGCGTTTCCGGGTAGAAGCGTAGCTGTTCGCGCGCGAGGCCGTGGACCGATGCGATCGCCTCGATGTCGTCCATGATGGCATCGGATTCGGCCTGCCCGTCGAAACGGCAATCACCCCAGTTCTTGCTGATGTAATACGCCTCGCGCTTGGTGGCGAAATCGTCGTGCGCGACCATTTGCCGGGATGTCGCCATCAGACGAAGGGTCTGCGCGAAGGCTCGCGCCGTGCCAACCGTCAAGGTTCGTACCTTGCGCTCGTTACCCAGTGCGAAATAGCCGCTCGATTTGTCGTATGTCACATTGGCAAGGTTACGTACCGGAAATTCGATCGCCGGCAGTTTGCCGTGCTCGATATTGGCGCGGACCTCCGAGGCGATCGAATCGATCAGCGCGAGCGTTTTTTGATCGAGATCGGTCGGCTCCCGGGGGGTGGTTTCGATCTTTGACATGGCTCTTGCTCACATCAGCCGGTTCTTATGGAGCGTGTCATCCAGGCGCCCCATGGCAGCGTCGCGCTCCTTGTCGCTCAGCGAAAGGATGTCCTGTAAGGCGATGCCGATATGCGGCAGGAAGGTTTCGATGTAGCTGCGGCGGTCATATTCCTGGTGCAGCCGCTGCTCGCCAGCTCACGCCCGCATTGTTGCAGCGCCAACTTGATTTCCTTGAGGATTTCAGGATACGGCTCGATCGCCTCCTTGGATTCCGATGTGTACGGCACCCACACCGAAGCGACATGGACGATGATTGCCATCGGCGCGGTCGGGAGCGCGCCTTTGGCCTGCTGGATGCCGTAGCCGCGCCAGTTCGTCTGAATAACGCCCTTGGTGATCGCGCAACTCGCTTGCTGGTAAAGCAGCGGCACCCGGTTGGCGAACCGCAGCAGACGAACCGCTTCATTCTTTAGTCCCGGCGCCGGCTCGCCGGATTGCTGCGCCTTTTTGTGCATATGCCCGTCCGGGCCGACCTCGATATCGCTGTCGCCGGCGTGGCCGTAGGCGATGCCCGCTTCCACCTGGAACGGATTGCCGCGGTAGCTCGCCGCCGGCCGCAATGTGGCGGTGAAAAACTCCGCCTTGAGCTCTTTACGCAGTCCCTCGAGCAATTGCTCCGTACCGATCGGAACGAGACAGTCGGTCCGCGGTGCTCGCACGCGGGTGTGTTTGATCGCATTGTGCAGTGCGACTGCCTGTGCGCGTGCGATATGTTTCGGATAGGAGCGCTCGCTCAAGCGGCCGCCGGCTTGCGCAATGATCTTGAGTGCGGTTTCTTTACCTACGCACGAGAACTCATGAATGAGAAACTGCAATAGCGTTCGCTTGGGCGTGTCGCTGAGCATTTGAATGAGCCGGCCAAGCTCGATCCCGTAAGGATGCGGCTTAATCTCCGTCGGCTGCGCCGGAAGCGCGGCGACGCTGCGCTCGAACCGCGTCCCGGCGCCGCCGGGGTCCTGATAAACGATCGTAACGTGCGGATTGGCGATCGCGGTCTGTTGCAAATAGGCTTCGATCGAGTGCGGCCCCTTTTGATAATGGCCCTCCATTTCCATCTCGACCCGCGTGCCGTGAGGCTTGTCCCATTGCATGCGCTTTTTGCGGTGAATGTCCGGCCGGTTCTTCGCGACGTCGATTGAGACTAAAAGTTCCGAGGCGAGCGGCTCGCCGGCAATGCGGCTGATGATATGCAGGGGCTTGGCGACGGTGAGTTGGGCATACATGCCGGCTGCGGAAATACCCATTCCCTGCTGGCCGCGCGATTGGCTGAGCTTATGGAATTTCGAGCCGTACAGGAGCTTGCCGAAAATCTTGGCGATCTGAGTCTCCACAATTCCGGGGCCATTATCCTCGACCACGATCCGGTATTTGCCGTAGCGGTCGATCACCTGCACATGAATTTCAGGAAGGATGCCGGCTTCCTCGCAAGCGTCGAGCGCATTGTCCACGGCTTCCTTGACCGCGGTAACAAGCGCCTTTACCGGTGTATCAAAACCCAGGAGATGGCGGTTCTTGACGAAGAATTCGGAGACCGAAATGTCGCGCTGCCGTGCGGCCATATCGACCGCGACGTCCGCCAATTGTGCCCTGCGCGCCACCATGGCCTCGCATTCCTCTCCATGAGAACGAAGGAAGTCTCCGAGATTCGCCGCATGGTATTGCTAGAGCCGCGCCAGCAAGACAGAAATTAAGATATTGCCCCTAAGGGATATTCCGGAGAGCCGCTCAATAGCCCATCCGCCCATACAAACGCGCGGCGATCGCGGTCAATACGGCGGTCGTTCCCAGGAGAATCGCGAAATCGAGGGGTAAGCCGTAGTCGGACGTACCTTTCACCAGCATCAAGGACCTCAGCGCATCGACCTCATAAGTGAGCGGGTTCGCCCGTGACACGATTTTGAGCCAGACCGGCATCAAGGACAGTGGATAGATCGCGTTGCTGGCAAAGAAGATCGGCATGGTGATTACTTGGCCGATGCCCATGAATCGTTCTCGGGTTTTCACAATGCAGGCGATGATCAGGGACAGGGTCGAGAACAGGGCAGAGCCGACCAGAATCGCAAAAACGACGCCGATAATGCTCAAGGGCTGCAGATCGATCCCGACGCCGAGCAGCAGTGCCAGAATATAGACGATGAGTGCCTGCGAGAGCGCGCGGGCGCCGGCCGAAATGGCCTTGCCGAGAACCAGCGCCGAACGCGGAGCTGGACTGACCAAGTAACGCTGCAGCACGCCGAGATCGCGCTCCCAGATGGCGGCAATGCCGTAAAAAATCGCGACAAAAAGCGCGCTCTGCGCGAGGATGCCGGCGGATAAGAAGTCGAGATAGGGAAGATTGCCCGAGGCAACACCTCGCACCTGCGCCATGACTTCGCCGAACAGCATCAGCCACAGGACCGGCTGCACGGCGCGAGTGAACAATTCGAAGGGGTCGTGATAAAGCTTCTGAATCTCGGCTGCGGCCACGGCGTAGACCTCGGTGGCATAATCGGCGAGGCTGGGATGCGCCGTTATCTCAGCCGTGCTCTCGCGCCGATCTGCGGGCGCGCCTGACGTCACCATAGCTATCTCCGGTGTCTTTGCCGCCCGCCAATAGTCGAACGAACACGTCATCCAGCGTGGCATCGGGTGCGACTCTTGCTTTCAGTTCAGACGGGGTGCCGATTGCAACCAAGCGTCCATTGTCGATAAGGGCGACGCGATCGCAGAACTGGTCGATTTCATCCATGTGATGCGAAGTGACGATCATGGTGCGCCGAAATGTGTTGCGCAGGTCCAGGACGCGCTCCCAAACCGCTTCGCGCGCGCCGGGATCCAGCCCGACCGTCGGCTCGTCAAGAAATAAGACGGTGGGGCGGTGCACCAGGCTTTGCGCAATTTCGAGGCGCCGTATCATTCCTCCGGAGAAATGACCGACGACGCGATTTGCCGCGTCCGCCAAGCCCATGCGGCGCAAGGCGCCGGCGATGCGCGGAGTTCTTTCCTGACGCGGCACTCCATACAAGCGAGCCGACAGCAGTAAATTCTCGTATGCCGTCAGTGCGCCATCTGCCGACAGAAGCTGCGGAACGTATCCGATGTGCCGTCGCACCTGGGCGGGTTCACGAACGACGTCATAGCCGGCCACGGTCGCCGTGCCGGAACTCGGCGGCAACAGCGTGGTCAGCATCTTGATCAGCGTGCTCTTACCCGCGCCGTTGGGGCCGATGACGCCAAAGATTTCTCCACGCGCCACCATCAGGTCGATGTGGTCTACTGCCGTGACTGACCCAAAAGTGCGGGTCAAGCCGATGGTCTGGACGACAATATCTTGAGAAGGGAGAGTCATGTCGCAGCCGCCGGCTTGACCAATTCCCGCAGATCCGGCTCGCCACAGCGGGACAGCACCGCCTGTCGCGCAGCATCCCGCAGCCGCAATATCGACTCGAAGTCGGTTCCGCTAGGTACGACCGGGTCGAGTATCTCAACATCAATGCGGCCCCAGCGCGGAAACCACTGATCGCTTCGCAGAATCGAGCGCGTGCCGCGCAAAACTCCGGGATAGACAGGAACGTGAGCTTCGCTCGCGATCTTGAAGGCTCCGGTGAAGAATTCGAGAAGGCCCGGCTGGCGCGTGAAAGTGCCTTCGGGAAAGACGACAAGAAGCCGGCCCTCGCGGGCAAGCCCAGTTGCGGTCGCTGTATCAGCCATGCCGCCGGTCAGGTCATAACGCTCAATGAATAGAGCGCCCAGTCGCCGCAGCAGAAAGCCCGCGAGCAACTCGCGGGCCAGCTCCCGTTTCACCATGTAAGCGGGCTCGCCAGGAAGCGCTGCGGCAACAGCAATCGCGTCGACATAGCTCGAATGATTAAAAGTAACGATGGCGCCTTCTTTTGGCAGCCGCTGTGTCCCTTTGATTGAAAGCGGAATTCCCATCGCGAAGAGTGCCGCTCGTGCGAGCTGTCGCACGACCGCCCATCGCCATTTCAGGCTTGGCAACATCACAAGCACGACAGCGCCGCCTGCGACGCAAATCCCAAGAACTGTCCACCACCAGGCCGCATAGAGACGTTCGCGCAGGCCTCGACTCAGTCGCGTCAATCGACCGCCGACCCCGGCCAACCACAGGCGTGCAATTTGCCAGCGCAGCGCGCGCCGCGGCAGATTGAGCTGTTGCGCGAGATAGTGCTCTTTGGCCGCGGCGCGGCGAATTTTGCCGCTCGACGTTTTCGGGACGGTTCCGGGATCCACCAATACGATGTCGTCCGGCGGCCAGCCTACGATCGTGGTAACAACGTCGCGCGCCCGTGCTTTCGAGCTCTCCCGTTTCGTCGGGTCGGCTTCTAGGGTTTCGGCCAGGACAACGATCCGCTCTGTGCCGGAGACGGCATCGGTGACACCAAAAGCAGCGACGGCGCCTTTGATGATGCCGCCGATGTCGCCGATCGCCTCTTCAAGCTCGTTCGGATAGACGTGCTGGCCGGCGCGAATGATGATGTCCTTAATGCGCCCGGTAATGAATACATCGCCCTTGGCGAGGTAGGCGCGATCGCCGCTGTCGAGCCAGCCGTGATCGAAGAGCTCTCGCGTCTTCGTTTCGTTGCGAAAATAGCCAGTTGTCGCCGAAGGACCGCGAAACTCTAGCCGGCCCTCGCGCCGTTCTTCCACTTCACGGCCAGCATCGTCGACGATGCGGATTTCGTGGCCGGGGAGGGGCGGGCCGCACGCCGTGATCTCGATAGCATTTATATCGTCGGCCCTTGCGGGCTCGGCAGTCCCACGCCGACTGAGCGCTTCGCGATCGACACGGTCGATCACCGGCCCGCGCCCAGGCGGAGGCAGGGCCAGCGCCACGGCACATTCGGCCAGGCCATAGACCGGCGCCATGGCTTCGCGCCGAAATCCATAACGGCTGAATCGACCGGTAAACCGACGCAGCGTCGGAATGCTGACCGGTTCTGCGCCGTTGGCGACATAACGAAGCGAGCTCAAATCGAGCCCGACAAGGTCGGCGTCTTCGATCTGTTTGAGACACAGTTCAAATGCGAAGTTTGGCGCGGCCGAAATGCTCGCTCGATAACGGTGGCAGGACCAGAGCCAGCTCTGCGGATGCGCCAGAAAGCTCAGCGGAGACATGATGTAGCACCGCGCGCCGGCATAGAGCGGCGCCAGCCAGGCGCCGATCAGGCCCATGTCGTGATAGAGCGGCAGCCAGCTCATCAAGACATCGGCCGGCGTCGCATTGAGCGCCGCAAACATGGCGCGGATATTGGCCAGAAGATTTGCGTGGCTGAGCACGACCCCTTTGGGGTCGCCGGTGCTGCCCGACGTGTATTGGATCAAGGCGGTGGCGGCGGTATCGCCGAGTCTCGGCAGCGCCGCCTGCATCGGCGTCGCAATCAGATTGGTGGCGCTTTCGACGGCGCTCAGCGATGGGACGAGCCCTCGCAGCAACGTGCCGAGTCGCAAGGCCTCGGGAACGGTGACCAGCACCTTTGTTTCGGCATTGAGTAAAATCTTGGCTTGCCGGCGCAAATAATCTTCAAGCTGCGACAATTGCATCGGCGGATAGATCGGCACCGGCACCGCGCCTGCGTAGAGAATGCCGAAAAACGCCGCGAAAAAATCGATACTTGTCGGCAGCATGAGCGCAACCCGATCGCCCGGCGCGACATCCAGTGCGATCAGTCCGCTGGCTACGGTCCGCGCCATCTTCGACAATTCGGCGTAAGTCAGGGTCGCAAGTACGACGTTCTCGTCCTGCAAGACGGTAACATGGGGCCGGTCGGGATTGCGCGCGACATGCCACTCAAGAGCCTCGACCATGGTCCTGGCCTCGACGGCAGGCGTGACGCCGATCTCGGAAACAGAAGGAGCGGCGATGACACGAGCATCCGCAGGACCTGCTTGCGGTGTGGCTTTCTGCAGGGCTGCAAGAAGATCGCCGACCGTATCTGCCTCGCCCATGACGCTGATGGGCAGGCGAATGCGAAACACCTTTTCGATACGCAGAATCAGCTCAGTCCGGCCGAGGCTATCGATGCCAAGATCGCGATCGAGACGGCTGGACAGTGAAATGCTGGCGGTCGAGGCGCTGCCGCCACGAAGCTCCCGGACAAGTTCGGCAATCAGCGGCAACAGCCGGGCCGCCTGAGATCCAGCCTTCAGACCATTTTGGTCAACACCGACGTTCATGGCTCACGATAACCGAAGCGCCTCCATCTCAGTTGACGGAGATCAATGCCTCTCGCCGCGCCATGAGCGATATACCTCGACCCCGATTTGACGGTTGTCCGGAGCTGATCATGGGCTTTTCCAGCATAATGGTGGGTATCGATTTTGACCCTTCCAATAACGCGCCGTTGCGCGTCGCGAGTCACCTCGCGACGCAATTTGACGCCAAGCTCATCGGCGTTGCTGCCGCGGATTTGCCTTGGTCATTTTACGCACAGGAGGCTCCGACGCTTGCGGTCGTCGACCAATTAGGCGCCGACCTCGCGAAGGGACTAGCCGATGCCGAAAGGCGCTTTCGATCGGCCGCGACGCAGCCCGCTCCGCAGATCGAATGGCGATCGGCTCGAGCGACACCTACGGACTATATCGCGCATCAGGCGCGTGCTGCGGATCTTATCATTGTAGGCGCGAGACGCGACGGCGGATTGCCCGATCAGTTCATGGGGCAGATCGATCCTGGCGATCTCGTCATGCGCGCCGGCCGGCCGGTTATCGTCGTTCCACCCGAGGCTGAGTATCTCGATCTAAAATGCGCTGTAATTGCTTGGAAGGATACGCGCGAGGCCCGGCGCGCAGTCATCGATTCGTTGCCGCTGATACAAAAAGCGAAGGATGTCATCATCGCCGAAGTTATCGAAGATGAATCACAACGTGAGGGCGCGCACGGACGGCTTCACGACGTTGTCCGTTGGCTCGGCCGTCACGGTATTGCTGCGGCGGCGCGTGTCTTCGATTTTCCTGAAGGCGAAGACCCTGTCGGCAAACTCTGGGACTACGGCGCTGATATCGTAGTTGCGGGCGGGTACGGGCACTCGCGCCTGCGCGAATGGATATTTGGCGGCTTCACCGACAGTTTCCTGAAACGGTCGGCGCGTTGCGTGTTTCTGGCGCATTGATGCAAGGTCGTTCAAGGCGAACTCTGAAGAGTAACCGATGCGGACGGCATTGATCCTATTGCTGGCCTTCTGGGGTAGCCTCGTTCCGGCATGGGCACAGCCCAATGCCCAGGAGGAGGTCCAAAAAGGCCACCTGCTGGCTGCCACTATTTGCGCCATCTGCCACGTGGCGGCGCCGGATCAAACCTATCCGCCAACCATAAAGCCGCCAGCGCCGTCTTTCGTGTCGATTGCCCAGCGCAAAGATACGAATGCCGACACGCTACGGGTGTTCATGACGAAGACGCATCGAGGCTTGGATGCCCCAAAGGGAATGCCTGATCCGATGCTAATGGACTATCAGGTGGAGGAAATCGTCGCTTATATCCTAAGTCTGAGAAAGTGACCGCCATAAATTTGGAAACGCCGACGGCAGAGCTGAGATCGGCGGAAGAAAATCATCTCACTAAAATCATTTGACCTGAATGCTCTTGAGATAGTCGATGAGACCTGAAATGCGCTGTCTAACGGCGTCTTCCGTACCGGACCTTTGAAATAGAGAACCCCATACCGGCATGTCGTAGGTGCCGTGGGCGCGGATGGTCTTGCGTCCGTCGATAATCCGGTACAGGACTTCGGTCGGGAACACGCCATCGTTTTTCTTGGCCAGCATGGTTAGGTCCGGCGGCCGCGTTTTAAGGTCAGGGACCAACGGCCCATCTCCCTTGCCGGTCTTGCCGTGACAGGACGCACAGGTCGATTGGTAATCCAGCTTGCCCGCATTTATGTCTTCCGCGTGCGATGCTGTGTTGAAGCCGGGGACACTGACGGCAAGCACCGCGGCGATCGCCACAATCTCAAGTGTTCGACATGGTTGCATTTCTGGTCTCGCATCAAACTGAAAATTATATCCGCTCAGCCGATCCAGCGGATTTCGGGCTGCTTTCGCGACACTGGCGATGGTGCCGACTTGGGATGGCCGACAATAATCGGCGCCATAGGTGCGATGTCCCCCGGAAGCTGCAGAAGCGATTTGCCCGCAGGGGTGCCGAGCCAGCCCTGGGCAAACCCGATCCAGCAAGTGCCAAGCCCCGCCGCATGCGCAGTGAGCATAAGATTTTCGGCGGCCAACGCGCAATCCTCAGTAGCCCAAGAAGTCGTAATGCTGCAGATCACGATCAGAACTGGCGCATGATAAAAAATGTGGAAGGATGGATCGTTCAATATTTTGTCGAAATGATGCGACAAAAGCCCCGCCGGGGTCGTCTTCAGCATGTGCGCTTTTGACTCGGCTGATATCTGCGCCAGCACGGCCTGATCTCGTACGACGCAAAACGACCATGGCTGCTGATTGACCGCGCTCGGCGCCTGGATCGCGGCATCGATCAGCTGACGAATAGTCTCCTGGTCGACGGCCGTGTCCTTGAACTCGCGGACGGCGCGGCGCGTATAGATCGCTTCTTTGACGTTCATGGCCGGTCCCTTGATCAGCGAGCATGGAATTACTGTGCCGACCTGCCCGTTTGCGCTTTGACTTGGATCAACGGCAAGGCTTGGTTTTCCAGGTATTTAAAGGCATTCTAAGCATGGGGTTGCAGGCATGTCGCACAAGCAAATCCTGTTTCGCTCAGCAGCGCGGGAAAAGATCCTACGCGGCGCTGCCCAGCTCGCGGATGCGGTTCGGGTGACTCTCGGACCACGGTCCAAATCGGTATTGATCGAGAAAAAGTGGGGCGCGCCCATCGTCTGCAACGATGGAGTTACGATCGCCAAGGAGTTCGATCTCAAGGATCCCGAGGAAAATCTCGGCGCGCGAATGCTGCGGCAAGCCGCCGAGAAGACCGGCGATATGGTTGGCGACGGCACCAGTACTTCGACCATTCTCGCTCACACCATCTTTGCCGACGGCGTCCGCAATGTGGTTGCCGGAGCAAGCGCCATCGATATCAAACGCGGCATGGACCGCGCGACCAAGCGCGCGATCGAGGCGTTGCGCGCATTATCGCGGCCGGTGGCCACCCGAAAGGAGAAATCGCAGGTCGCCGCGATCTCCGCGCATAACGACCCGGCGATCGGGGAACTGGTCGCGGACGCCATGGATAAGGTCGGCGGCGAGGGGGTCATTACGGTCGAAGAATCCAAGACTACCGAGACCACACTCGACGTCGTCGAAGGAATGCAGTTCGATCGCGGCTATGTCTCGCCGTATTTCATGACTGATTCCGAAAAGATGGAAGCGATCCTCGAAGACTGCTTCATTCTTCTGTGCGACCGCAAGGTCAGTTCGCTCAACGACATGATCCCGCTCTTGGAGCAGGTGGCCAAGGCGGGCAAGCCGCTCCTGGTAGTCGCCGAAGAAGTCGAAGGCGAGGCACTGGCGACCCTGATCGTCAATCAGATCCGCGGCATATTGAAGAGTTGTGCCGTCAAGGCTCCGGGCTTTGGCGATCGCCGCAAGGCGATGCTGCAAGACATGGCGGCGTTGACAGGTGGTCAGGTCATTTCCGAGGAACTGGGATTGAAGCTCGAACATGCGACGCTGGAGCAGCTCGGCCGATCGAAGCGCGTCGTTGTCGATAAGGACAATACAACGATCATCGGCGGGGCCGGTGACCGCAAGCAGATCGACGGGCGGATCGAGCAGATTCGCCGCGAAATAGAAAAGGCCACGAGCGATTACGACAAGGAAAAGCTGCAGGAGCGGCTGGCAAAGCTCTCCGGCGGCGTCGCCGTGATCCGTGTCGGTGCCCCGTCCGAATCGGAAATGAAGTCGAAGAAAGAGGCGGTTGACGACGCGATCAGCGCGACCAAGGCCGCCGTGGCCGAAGGCATCGTGCCTGGTGGCGGCCTGGCCCTGCTGCGCTGTGTCGAAGCGGTCGCTCAGGAAGAAGCCAAGAGCGAGGGTGACGAGCGGACTGGGGTGCAGATCATAAAACGCGCCCTGGAAGCACCGACCCGGCAGATCGCGGAAAATTCCGCGAGCGACGGCGGAGTCGTCGTCGCGCGTATGCTGGAAGGGCAGGGCAGCTACGGCTTTGACGCCGGACGCAAGCAATATGTCGATCTGGTCGAGGCCGGCATCATCGATCCGACCAAGGTCGTCCGCATTGCGCTTGAGAATGCTGTCTCAGTCGCAAGCGTGCTGCTCTTGACCGAGGCAACTATGACAGAAATTCCCGAAGAGAAGCGCGAGCGGCTGCCTGAAGCCGACATGGCGGCCTGATCGCGTGAGCGGCGGCGCTGACGGCCATAAGTAAGCCGAGAGCGCAGGTCATGGGTGGAGGCAACGGCTCCGGCTAGAATATGCCAAAGTCGCGGAGGCCGTATTGGGCGTGCGCGCGTTGACTAATCACATCACGGTACGTCGGGTGTAAGCTTTGGTCGTGTAGGAGCGCCTTCTTGATGTACATCAACGCATCGCGGCGACGGCTAATCCATTTTTGCTTCGCCTCTAAGAGGGAGGAATTCGATGCGGACGAAACTAGCTGCTCTGCTTGTCGCCGGTGCTGTTGCCGGAATTTTGTCGCAAAGCGCGCAGGCTATTCCAGTCGATATCGCCGGAATCAATGCTGCGGCAAGCGCTGCGTCAGGGGTGGAAAAGGCCCACTACTGGCATCACCGACACGGCTTCGTGAAATGCTACTACGAACTTGTCATCGGCCCCTATGTCTGCCGCCACTTTCACCGTTGGTGACAGTGACTGCAGTTGAGCCTTCCATGGCCTTTGCCACGCCCGGGTGGCGGCTATGGAGGCGTTATCGCCATTTGTTGACTCGACCTCGTCTTGAGCCCGAGTCCAGCCCGAGTCCGTTTCATGCCCGCTGATAAAATGGATCCGGATGACCGCAAGCGCCAGATCATGATCTGGTATGTGTTCGCGGCCATCATGGGCGTTCTGCTGTTCCAGGTATTTTGGGCGAGCTATTCGCAGATCGAAACCATACCGTACAGCCAGTTCGAAACTCTGCTCGACCAGGACAAGGTCGCGGAGGTGACCGTCGCGGCAGATTCGGTTCAAGGAACGTTGAGGGAGCCGTTGGCGAGCGGCAAACGCGAGTTCTTTTCCGTCAGAGTCGATCCGCAATTGGCTGACAAGCTCGCCAAGCATCAGGTCGTCGTCAGCGGTACTCCCTCTGCCGGTATTGTCCAGACCATCCTTTCGTGGATTGTCCCGGCTGTCATCTTCTACATGGTGTGGATGTTCCTGTTTCGGCGCATTGCTGAAAAGCAGGGCTTTGGCGGTCTCATGACCGTCGGCAAGTCGCGCGCAAAGGTCTTTGTCGAAACCGATACCAAGGTGACATTCAAGGATGTTGCCGGAGTCGACGAAGCGAAGTTCGAGTTGCAAGAGCTCGTGGCGTTTCTGCGCGATCCGAAATCTTACGGCAGGCTGGGTGCGCGGGTGCCAAAAGGTGTGCTCCTGGTCGGGCCGCCGGGCACAGGCAAGACGATGCTGGCGAAGGCCGTGGCCGGCGAGGCCGGTGTGCCGTTTTTCTCAATATCGGGCTCCGAATTTGTCGAAATGTTCGTTGGCGTTGGTGCGGCACGGGTCCGTGATCTGTTCGAACAGGCGCGCAAGGCTGCGCCTTGTATTATTTTCATCGATGAGCTCGACGCACTTGGGCGCAGCCGCGTTCCGGGCGGCTTCGGCGGAACCGACGAGAAGGAGCAAACGCTCAACCAGCTGCTGGCCGAACTCGATGGCTTTGATCCGAGCGCCGGCGTCATCCTGCTGGCGGCAACCAACCGGCCGGAAATCTTGGATCCGGCGCTTCTACGTGCGGGGAGGTTCGACCGGCAAGTCCTCGTCGACCGTCCCGATCGCAAGGGCAGGCTCGATATCCTCAAGGTGCACGTGCGCAAAATCGAGCTCGCGCCGGGTCTCGATCTCGACGCAGTGGCGAGCCTGACAACGGGCTTTACCGGCGCCGACATTGCCAATCTGGTCAATGAGGCGGCGATCATCGCGACGCGGCGCAATGCCTCCGCCGTGACGCTCAGCGATTTCAATGACGCGATCGAGCGGATCGTAGCCGGGCTTGAAAAGAAGAGCCGCGTACTCAACGCCGAGGAACGGCGCCGTGTCGCCTTCCACGAAATGGGCCATGCTTTGGTGGCAGCAACCTTGCCCGGCGTTGATCCGGTGCAGAAGGTTTCCATCATTCCGCGTGGCGTCGGGGCGCTTGGCTACACCATTCAGCGCCCCACCGAGGATCGTTTCCTGCTCAACAAGACCAATCTGGAAAATCGCGTTGCCGTTCTGATGGGGGGCCGTGCGGCGGAACAGCTCGTGTTTGACGGAGACGTGTCGACCGGAGCGGCCGACGATCTGCAGCGCGCCACCGAGATCGCGCTCGAAATGGTGACCCGCTACGGCATGGATGAAAAGATCGGACAGCGGACCTATGCGGCACCGCCGCAGCAGTTTTTGGCGCTGCCCGCTACCGGCGCCGTCCAAGCAGCGGAAGCGACCAGCCGCGAGATCGACGTCGCTGTGCGCGATCTGCTCGCTCGCGCACTCGATCGCGCTCGCGAGATCCTGCTGAGCCGGCGCGGCGACCTCGACACGGGAGCAGAGCTTCTGCTCAAGCGCGAAACGTTGACAGTGGACGATTTCCCGGCCATTCGCTCCTCGAATCTTCCAACCGAGCCGCGTTTGACTGTTGTCGCGACCTGACCGAGCGAATGGAGATCACGCATGCCGGATGGGGAATTGTGCCTATTCGCGTTGCACGAAAGCGATGCGCTCGGCGCCGCGGTGGCAAAGGCGTTTGGGCAGCCGCTCGCGCGCCACGAAGAGCGCGAATTCGAGGATCAGGAACATAAAATCCGACCGCTCGATAATGTACGTGGCGCCGAGGTTTTTGTGCTGCACGGTCTGCACAGTGGGCCGAAACAGAGTCCCAATGACAAGCTCTGCCGGCTTCTGTTTTTCATCGGTGCGCTGAAGGATTGCGGTGCCGCGCGGGTCACCGCTATTGTCCCTTATCTGTGCTACGCGCGCAAAGATCGCAGGACTAAGCCCAACGATCCGGTAACGACCCGTTATGTGGCCAGCCTCTTTGAGGCGGTGGGCACCGACGGTGTCATGACTGTCGACGTGCACAATCCGGCAGCTTTTGAGAATGCATTTCGTTGTCCGACCGTGGCGTTGACGGCCGCGCCGCTGTTTGTCGACTACGTCAAGACGCAGTTGGAATCTGCAGAAAAATTGAGCGTGATATCGCCCGATCCCGGCGGCACCAAACGCGCCGATGTATTTCACGAGGCTTTGGAGACCGCGTTGGGACGATCGGTTGGGAAGGGCTTTGCCGAAAAGCGCCGCAGCGCCGGCGTAGTGTCGGGCGACCTCTTTGTCGGCGACGTCGAAGGGGCGACCGCGCTAGTTATCGACGATCTCATCAGCACTGGCGGTACGTTGGTGCGTGCAGCAAGGGCGGCACGTCAAGCCGGAGCCAAGCGGGTTCTTGCGCTGGTCACGCACGGTCTGTTTATGCCCGGTGTCGAGGACGCAGTCCTCGACCCTGCCATCGATCGGATTATTATCACCGACGCCGTGCCGCCTTTTCGGTTGACAAAGGCCGCGGCTACAAAGGTCGATATTCTCTCTGTGGCGCCGTTACTGGCGGAAGCGATCCGCCGTCTGCATTATGGCAAGGCATTCGCCGACTTGTTGGTTTTCTGAGCGCTCTTTCGAGACGAACGGCATCGGCTGCCGCGAGATGCAGGTAGCTGAGCGCAAGCGGTTTCCATTTTTCCGGCGTTCGCGGTTCTGCCTCCAGAAGGTGGGCGATAGCGAGGCGGGCGCGCAACATCGCGCGATAACAGCGGTAAAATAAGAAGAGCTCATCCGAATGTCCGGCGTGCAGCGCTTGGACGAGCCGACGACGCAGATATTGTCCAGCCCAGCCCGAACCCAGTCGTTCGCATTCGAGACACAGGAATGCAATCTCGTCGAAAGGATCGACCATTCGCAGTTCGGCATTGAATTCCAGGCAATCAATGATCCGCACTGGATCGCCGATCCAGATGTGTTCGGGACGCAGGTCGCCGTGTCCGTCAATGATGTGGCGCGTACGCGCGCGAGCAGCGAGTAGACCGGCGCGTTCGGTGAGAAAACGGCGTAGCGTCGTGTCGATGCAGCGAATAGTCCCAATGGGAAGATTGAAGCGCGGATCGGACAGGATTCGCCAATTGTAGGCGATGGCGCGCCGCAATTGCGCCCGGTGGATTGCCGGCGAGATAAAGAAGGCTCGTGCGCGCCGATAGAATTGCACCAAGACCGCCACCAGGCGATCGAGTTGCCAGCGTTGCAAACGTTGTTCCTCGATCAGCCGGTCCAGCATTTGACTGTCGTCGAGACGCTTCATGACGACCAGCCAGTCGACGGTTTCGCCTTGGCCGCCGATCGAGAGCCCCGCCTGCGTGCGCACGATCGGGACCATATTCTCGTAGATGTCCGGGGCGAGACGCCGATTGAGCGCCAGTTCTGCCCGGCAGGCGGACTCGCGTCGGGCGAGCGTCGAGAAATCGAGATAGGTGAAGCGCACCGGCTTTTTAAGCTTGTAGGCTTTGTCGCCGGCGAGAAAAACTTCCGACATGTGCGTCTCGCGGCGGCGCACGTCGCTTACCGGCGGCCGATAACCATCGCCGCGGCTGAGAAAGGCAACTTTTGCGGCCAGCGAGGGCTCACCGAGGCAAACTTCGGGGCTCGGCGGTCGCGGCCCGGGAATAAACACTATCGCAGCTTCTGCAGCTTGATCTGGGCGCCATTGAGCTCGTCGAGCACGCCTTCGTGGATGGAGTCCATCAGCTCGCCGATGCTGGTGGTCTTGCCCATCCATCGTTCCCGAGCCTTGACCCAGACGTCCTTCCATGCGGCGCCAAACGACTCCGTATCGTCAAAGTCGTAGATGCCTTCAAGTTTGTATTTCATTTGGCCCTTGAACGACGATTAAGTGCCCATAACACACTGAATTCAGCCGATATCCTTGATCTTGGTCAAAACTGATATGCCGTCCTGAGCGGCGTTCACGCACGATGTTCCATTTGATCAACATCAACGACCACCCAAAGCGATCGAGGCTAGGTTTGCATTGCAGTCAGTGCGGAGCAAGACAAATGCAAACACCGCCCGAAATTGATTTTCAAGGCCTGTCGGCAACTCCACAAATTCAGGATACGGTTGCAACGCATATCGAGAAACTGGAGGAGCGCTGGGGCCGCATCACGGCCTGCAGGGTGGTGGTGAAGGGGCCCGGCGATCGCCACAAGCAGGGCGGACTCTACGAAGTGCATATCCGTCTCGGGCTACCTGATGGCCGCGAGGTCAATGTGGCAAGGACGCCGCCCGATGATGGGCGTCATTCCGATCTGACTTTCGCAATCGATGACGCCTTCCGGCATGCCCGGCGTCAGCTTCAGGATCAGGCGCGCCGCATGCAGGGCCAGGTCAAACACCATGAAACGCGGTTGACGTAGCTACGGTTTACGCTGCGAAATGCATCAATTGTCAGAAACCATGAGGAGTAACAACGATGAGCGCTGTCGGTCTCGAAAGCATCGATCATACCGTCCAATTGACGCACGTGTGGATCAACGAACTCGACGAGCGGCTCGGATGGTCGGACAAGCACCGTTCATATGGCCTGCTTCGCTGTGTGTTGCAGGCTTTGCGCGATTGGGTTCCGGTCAACCAGGCAGCTCATTTCGGCGCGCAACTTCCGGAATTGCTTCGCGGCGTTTATTACGAGCAATGGCGGCCGGCCGCCACGCCGGTGAAGGAGCGGCATAAGGACGCCTTCATGGCGCGGATCGACGGCGCGTTCAGCAACGGCCGCTTTCTTGTCGCTGCCGAAGCCGTTACGACCGTGCTCGAGTTTTTATCCACCAAGATGACCGCGGGAGCGATTGAACACGTCCGGCACGAATTGCCGGCGGATGTCAAAGCAATGTGGCCGATTTCATCGCGAGCGGCGTAAGACGGGCGAAACAAGGGCTTGGCCCGCCGCCCGTTCAGCTCGAGCCGGGAATGAATGCAATATCTCTATGACTTCGGAATCGGAGACCTGATTGAAGTCACGATAGTACAATCCTATCGCATCGAAATTCTCATAGGATTCGAGACAGATGATGTCGTCGGCTTCGTTCTGCAATTCGACCAGGCTGTCAGGGGCAGCGACGGGAACGGCGACGATCAGCTTTTTTGGTCGACGCAAGCGGATACCCCGCAGGGCCGCCCGCATGGTGGCGCCTGTGGCAATGCCATCGTCCACCACGATCACTGTGCGGCCGGCGATCTCGACGCGCTCTCGCGTACCCAAATAACGATCGCGACGGCGCTCGATCTCCCTAAGCTCGGCTTCGCAGGCGGAGTTGAAATCGGCTTCATCGATGTCGGCGGCTCGGATGACGTGCTCGTTGCGAACAACGAGCGGGGAGCCGCCGTTAACAATTGCACCCATCGCCAATTCCGGCTGAAAAGGTACGCCGAGTTTGCGTACTAAAATGAGATCGAGCGGGGCGTCGAGCACCCTTGCGATCTCGGCCGCGACCGGAACGCCACCTCGCGGCAAAGCTAGCACAACCGTATCCGGACCACGGTATCGGGCAAGAGCGGCGGCAAGCTTTCTACCTGCGTCGTTTCGATTCACGAATGGCATCGTAATCCCATGGCTCTCTAAGGCGCGACCAGCACAACGCAGGGCGCTAGACTGACGAGTTTTTGCGAAACGCTGCCGAGCAGCAGGCCCGCGAGCCGACCGTGGCCGTGCCGTCCGACGACGATGGCATCGGCCCGTTCGTTCCGGACTTCGTTGATGAGCGCCTCCGCCGGATCACCCCGGAGCAACTTGGTCTTAATCGACGTCAGTCCGGCCTCTCGTGCGCGCATATCAGCCTGAGCCAGGATCTGTTGCGCCAGCACTTCGCTCGGGTCAGTTGCGCTGCCTTCTATCCGGGTGAATTGCCTGATTTGATCCGCTTCGTCTGGCCGCATTGGACCGGCGACTGTGACAATGGTAAGCGCCGCGCCGGAATTCTTGGCTAGCTCCGCCGCGACGCCAAGGGCGCGGTTAGCGCCATCGGATGCATCGGTCCCAACCAGGATATTCTTCATAATCAAGGTCCGAACGAGCGCGCCAAATTGTGCGCTGCAACTTAATTGCTAGTTGGACGGCCTTGAACCGCATTGACCTGCGTCAAAGGCGAGAGGAACTGCTAGGATAACCAATCTATTGACTATGAAGGCACCCGCACTTCCGTTTTAATAGAAATTGGAAATGAATCATGGCTACTGCAGTTCAGCCCTTCCCATTGCCGAGGAAGATGCCGGCGCAATTGGCGCGAATGCAGCGTGTTTGGAAGGGCTTGATCCGCTCCGAAAACACGATGCCGTTTTCCGACGATGTGGATTTGTCGGTGTTCTCCACGGCTTCGCCGAATCTCCTCGTGATCGATGTATTCGTCGGCCCGCAACGATTTCGTCTCAATCATCTCGGTGAAAAGATCATACGGAAAGCCGGCTTGAATATGGTCGGGCGTTTCGTCGACGAGATGGAAGTCAAAACGCCGTTCGACTATCTCATCGCCCAGGCGAGTGCCACGATCGAAGCACGCGCCCCGACTCTTTATGCAAGTGGCTCTTCAAGACAAAAACGTGCCGGAGGCTATAAGCGCGTTTTGCTGCCAACGTGGGGAAATGGCCGCATTGATCTACTGCTCGGGGCAATCGTTTAATTTGGCGCTTGGGAATGACTGTGCTTTCAACAAAACCTGTCAGCCCGGCAGCGCCCGCAGCGCTCGAATTTGAGTATCCCCGCACGGCAGCTTTACGCCAGGACTTCATCTGGGGTCTATCAACATCGAGCTTTCAAATTGAGGGCGCAACTCAAGCAGACGGACGAGGGCCAAGTGTCTGGGACACCTATTGCAGTACAGGGAAGGTGGCCAACCACGATACTGGAGAAATCGCCTGCGATCATTATCATCGATATCGCGAAGACGTTGCGTTGATGCGCCGCCTGGGCATTCAGGCTTACCGCTTTTCAGTTGCCTGGCCACGCATACTACCGCTGGGCCGCGGCAAGCCGAACGAACTGGGCCTTGCCTTCTATGACCGGCTCATCGATGAGATCCTGGATGCGGACATTGAACCCTGGCTGTGCCTGTATCATTGGGATCTACCACAGGCGCTTGACGATCTTGGAGGATGGACCACACGGGACAGCGTGAGCTGGTTCGGTGAGTATGCCGCTCTTGTGGCGTCGCGCTACGGGGACCGCGTCAAACGTTTCGCGACATTCAACGAGCCTTCGATTTTCACTCTGTTCGGTCTGGGATTTGGCGGGGGTAAACGCGCAACCTCGAGCGACGACACGTTGCATCGTAGCATTCACCACATCAATCTAGCCCATGGCGCCGGCGTTGATATTTTACGCGGGCGGATAGCCGGCTGCTCGATCGGCGCTATCCATAATTGGCAGCCTTGCTTACCTTCGACGCCGGCTGACGTAGAGGCAGCCAAACGCTGTGATCTCTACTGGAATACGGTCTATCCGGACCCGCAATATCTCGGGAAGTATCCGGAAGCGGTACTCGCCAAGATCGAGCCTCACATGCAGCCCGGCGACCTTGCCCGCATCCACCGTCCGGTGGACTGGTTTGGGGTGAACCATTACGGGCCCGTCTACATAAGAGCTGAAAAGAACAGCCTGCTTGGGTTCGCAAACGGCGACAGACCGCCCCAAATATCCACAACTCCGATTGGCTGGCCTACCCTGCCTGAAACGTTCAAAGCGACATTGCTGAGCTTGAACGGGCGCTACCGGTTGCCGATCTACGTACTTGAAAACGGCATGGGCAGCTATCAGGAGCCTGATGCAACCGGGGCCATTATCGATCATGATAGGATTTGTTATCTAAGTGCCCATATCGAGGCGCTAAACGGCGCAGTCGCGGCTGGCGCGGATGTCCGCGGATACTTTATTTGGTCGCTGCTTGACAATTTCGAATGGGACTCGGGATACGCGGTACGATTCGGTCTGACCTATGTCGATTACAAGACTCAGCAACGAATTCCGAAAGCTTCCTTCGAGTGGTATCGCAATCTGATCCAGCTCGCGCGGCGCCGCCAAGCGCCGCCCTGAGGGCACGATGAAAGAGGCGGGCAAATCTGACGGGACCGTGCTGGCCGATGTCGGCGGTACGAATGTTCGGTTTGCAATCGCCCGCGATGGAAAACTCGGACCTATCGCCCATATGAAGGTCGCGGACTACTCACAATTCGGCGATGCGCTGTCCGTCTTTTTGAGTAGGCAAGCAACAGAGACACCGGTTCGTCGGGCGGTCCTGGCAGCGGCCGGCGCAGTCGGGGACGGACATTGTGCGCTGACCAATAATCGGTGGGTCATTGTCGCAGACGAACTTAGTGCACGGTTTGGATTTTCGTCCGTTCACATCATCAATGATTTTGAGGCAATTGCCTGGTCTTTGCCGCGTCTCGCTGCCGAGGATCTCTGCAGGGTAGGAGGGCGGGCGGCCAAAGCATCCGCGCCCAAGGTTGTGCTCGGGCCAGGCACGGGTCTCGGCGTCGCCGCTTATGTGTGTGCTAAAGGCGGGGACATCGTCATAGCCAGTGAAAGCGGGCATGCTACCCTGGCTGGTTCCTGTGCATTGGAAGATGCGATCATAGCGAAGCTTCGATCACAATACGGTCACGCCTCCGCTGAGCGTGCGTTGTCAGGGGAGGGATTGCGGAACCTCTATCAGGCCATTGCCGCGCTCCATGGCATCAATGTGCCGAGCCGCAGTGCGGAACAGATCACGGAAGCGGCGATTGATGGAAGCTGCGCCACGAGCCGGGCCGCCCTTGATGCGTTTTGCTCATTCTTGGGAAGCGTGGCCGGCAATTTGGCACTCACTTTCGGCGCCCAAGGCGGTGTCTATGTAGCTGGCGGTATCGTCTCCCACATCCGCGACTACATCGTGAAATCGCAGTTTCGCGCGCGGTTTGAAGAAAAAGGGAGGTTGAGTGGCTATCTGCAAAGAATACCGGTCTATTTGATCCTGCACGACGACCCAGCTTTTCTGGGATTGCAGGCGCTCGCCGCGGCTCAACGCTAGAGGCGGGGAGAGATGGCGAAAATCGTTACGCTCACCCCAAATCCGGCGATTGACTTGTGCACATCCGTCGAGCGTGTCGTTCCGACGCTAAAGCTTCGATGTACGACACAGCGCCATGACCCGGGCGGAGGAGGCATCAATGTTGCACGTGTGGTCAGGAGGCTCGGCGGCGATGTCGAAGCGATTTTTCCCATCGGAGGCGTTACCGGGGGCCGTCTTCACGATCTGATCACTCAGGAAGGCATTCCCGCTCGTGCCATCAAGGCGAAAGCGGACACGCGAGAAGATTTTTTCATTTCCGAATTGAGCACCGGTTTGCAATACCGCTTCATATTGCCAGGCCAGCCGTTGGAGGAGGCGGAATGGCAGGCCTGTCTCTCGGAACTCGCCGCGAGCAACCCCGCGCCCGGATTCGTCGTAGCGAGCGGCAGCTTGCCGCCCGGCGTGCCGGCCGACTTCTATGCACAGGCAGCTCGGGTCGCGCGACGTCTCGGCGCCAAGTTTCTGCTCGACACGTCGGGCGCGCCGCTGAAAGCTGCCACTGATCATGAGATGTACATGATCAAGCCGAATCTCAGTGAGATGAGTGAACTCGCGGGTGCCGAACTCGCCACTCAAGACGAATGGCTCGCGACCGCGCGAGCAATGATTGGCGCCAAAAACATCGAAATCATTGCGCTCTCGCTCGGTCATCTGGGCGCCTTGCTGGTCACCCATACACTTGCACTTCGGGCGCAGGCCTTGCCGATCAAGCCTGTCAGTGCCGTCGGCGCCGGCGACAGCTTCCTCGGAGCGTTGGTGTACAGCTTGGCTCAAGGCGCAGCACTTGCCGAAGCTTTTCGTCTGGCCGTGGCCGCAGGTGCCGCGGCGCTACTCAACGAGGGCACCGAACTGTGCCGGCCCGCGGATGTCTATCGCTTGGCCGACCAGGTGAGGATCGACCATGTGTAATTGTATCACTGACTAGGTGAGGGGGCTTCTGTTCGTTCTTTAGCCTCGATCTCGTCGAGCGCAAGCAATAACGTGGCGACGCGATGGGCCGACGACCGCCACTCCGCCAACCGCTGGTAGTTGTCGACCAGCCAGTTGAACGCGGTCTGGACCACCACAAATGCCGCAGCGGTCTGCGTGAGTTCGCCGAGCGACATCGTGCCTGAAAGATATTTCGGTACGCAGAGAATCCAGGCGATCGTCGGCGCCAAGAGTACGTTTCCATAAGACACGATGGTAGTGGTGGCGAGCTGCCATGCATATTCGCGCCACCAGAGCAGCACGGTTTGGAGCCCAAGCCACAACGCATTTCGCTTGTCGGTGCTGCTGGATATTGCCCGCTGCTCTGGCTCAGCGCGGAAGGCGTCAACGGCCGCGCGCAGCTCGGCTTCGCTTTGGTTCTTTTGGTCAATGACATTCGTAAGGTAATGACCAAAAAAGATCATGATAGCCGCCATCACGCCCGAATAGGCGATCACGCCAAACACCAGATATCCGGGAATGGTCACGGTGCGGTCGAAGACGACGACGTCAATGCTGCCGCCGATGGTCCATAATACACCGAAGAAAGTGACTGCGGTCAGGGCCGACGAAAGCATGGCGAGCGCCATGTCGACGGGAGCGTCGGTCGCGATGCGAACGTCGACCGCAATCCGATATTCCGGATTTTCTGAGCCCTTGGTCAGATGATTAAGCCGGCGAAACCGGCTGTGGTCCAGCCATTTGCCGATCACATACCGGGACATCGCCTCGCGCCAGCCGCGCTGCGCTGTCATGCGGCCCCATACCGATACCGCGGAGAGAGCTATGGCGGCCGCGGCAAGGGGAAAGAAGATCTCTATTTGGATCCAGAGATCGTGTGCGTTCCGGCGTGCCAGTGCATCGAAAAAGTTGCGGTTCCAAAGATTGAGAAGAACCTGTACGGCCAATTGCAGGACAACGAGGGCCACCAGAAACAGCGCCAACCCCGTGGCGCGGCCGCTGTTGTTTCTCCAAATCAGAAACGTCGCCTGCCAGAATCGCGCCGACAGTTTGTGGCGGTCGACAGCGGGCGTCACGGCGTGAACGGCATCCATGGCGGCATCTTACCGAGCCGCACGGGACATGAACACTGAACTGTCGATGCCGTATTGGACTAGGGGACAACCATCACATTGCACGGCGCAAGACTGGTGAGCTTTTGCGAGACGCTGCCAAGCAGCAGACCCGAGAGCCGGCCGCGTCCACGTCGGCCAACAACAAGGATGTCGGTTTTGCTGCGCCGCACAGCTTCAATAATGGCTTCCGCCGGGTCGCCCCAGACCGCCTGAAGCTTGATGTCCGGCGCGCCGCGGCGAAGCGCCCGTTTCCGAGCGCGGCTCAGGATTTGATTCGTCGCCGTCTTGAGCGCCTTGCTGAGATCACCGTCCATGCCGGCAAGCTGGCGCAGTTCCGTTCCCGAAATATTGCCGCCAACGGTCAGGATGACAAGTTCGGATTGCGTAGCCTTCGCCAGGTTTACCGCGATGTCAACCGCGCGGTTGGCGCGGGCCGAGCCATCCGTTGCAACAGTGATCCGTGGCATAGCGGAGCATATCCTCCAAGCGTCATTTCTTTGAGCGGCAGCCTAGTAGCCAACAACGGTAATCCGCTGCGATTTTGATGCGGATCAAAAGGCTCGACAATCGATGATAGTAAACGATTATCCAGTTGGCACATAAGCTCAGAGCGAGCGGCCCCAATCCCCATCCCGCCCCGCATCGCTCTTGTGTCGACGCTCAGCCCCGGCGCCCACCGCCGGGGCTTTGCCTTTTAGTATTTTCGCTCTGGTACCGCTGATATAGCACACAGGGCGCTATTGCAGAGTACCAGTCCGATGGACGGGTTCACCGCTCGGGAAAACATCAAGCATTTCACGGACCGCAACTGGCCAGAATCCGATCCGAAGGGCGCGTGGGCTTTTGCAAAAGCTGCTTGTCGAGGAAGAAGACGAACTGGGGCGAAATTTAGAATTTCTGGCGGGTATCGAGCGGCGATATCGCCGATGGCAATCATCGCATTGATCGACAGCAAACGCTCGTTACGGTCATGGAACGCGACGGCCATAACGGACTGCCAAGGGTTTGCTGGGCTGGACGTTAGAAACGCTGCGCCTGCACAACAACCACCGTCAGCGAGGAAGCTCGGCTCAAAGAGTGACCGGAAGGGCATCGCCGGCAATTGGCACTTTGCCATCGGAAGAGACGCCAGCCAGCCGAGCCGACCACACCATCCGCGGCGCATTTCATCCACAGAAGGTGAAGCCTCGGAACGACACACAAAAGCCCGAACCGCAGCCTCCGCACCCGCATCCCCCACAACCCCACCCGGCACAGCCACACCCGCCACAGCCTCCACAGCCGTGGCCTCCACAGCCGTGGCCTCTGCAGCCTCGGCATCCACCGCACCCGTGGCAGCCCCCGTGTGCGCACGCTTTGGCGAGCTGCACACCGCGATTACGGGAGCCGGCGCTTTCCTTGTCGTAGACGTAAAAGGTCGACAAGGTGACGTCCCAGAGTTCCTCCTCACTGAGGCTTATGACCGGTGCGGCGCTCTTCGTCGTTATATTCTCTGCTGGATCCAAGATTGCGGCGGAAGTGCCGCCCGCCGCTGAAAATAGTCCGGCCACTCCCAAGATCGTTGCAGCCTTTGTCCGTCTCCTTCGCCTCGAAGCTTGCTTCTTGGACGGCATGGTAAGACCTCCTCCTTCGGATCACATCGCTCCTACCCACGCAAAGCCGCAAATTCTGTCGCAAAAGGACTGACGGCCATCACGTTTATGTGCGTGAAGACTAGAACGTGATGGCCGCCCAGTAATCGCGAGCCCTAGGGCTAGCCGGCTCGCGAGGGACGGTCCACATCCTCTGGGAGAGGGGCACATGTGGACGACGCCAAGATGTCGAACGGGCTGAGAAGATGCTTTGACCTGGATCAACATCCAATGTGAAGTCTGTCGACCCAGGTCTTTGGAGCCTCAGTCCCGAACGTTTGCGGCGTCACCGACATCCGCATTCCTCCGCTCGGGCTTGCCGGCATTCTGCAAATACCAAGCCCGGCCCATGCGATCGTCGCCTTTGCGCATATTCCGCTGTTGGCGGGCCGTCTGGTCGCCGCCGTCCATTGGATCCGCAGCCAGCCGACGCTGGCAAAACTTCCGCTCGGTCTGTTCGGAGCCAGTACCGGCGCGGCTGCTGCGCTGGTCGCGGCCGCGGAGCTTCCTTCGCGTGTGGGCGCGGTGGTGTCGCGCGGAGGACGTCCGGATCTCGCTGGCAATGCCCTCGATGTGGTGCACGCGCCGACACTATTGATTGTCGGCGGCGACGATAGCGAGGTCATCGAACTCAATGAGCGGGCTTTTGCGCGGCTGCGGGGAGTGCGAGCCCTAGAGATCGTACCGGGGGCGAGCCACCTGTTCCCCGAACCGGGAGCGCTCGAGACGGTGATCAACTACGCTTCGGATTGGTTCGTGCGCTATCTTACGCCAAGTACACGCCGCGAGTTCCGCGAAGCAAGCGGGTAGACCGGAGAAGATCGGGGATGCTATTTAAGAGCCGCTTTGACGTCGGCCGCAAACCGGCCAAGGCACCCGTGTCCTACGGATCATGCCTGGCCGTTCTGCTTGTTGGACCAACAATAGTCGTGTCAGCGTCGGGTCAATCAGTCGGCGATCCTCGGACGGGTTTCAGACTGGCGCAGGCGCAATGCGCCGACTGCCATTTTGTCGAAAAGGGATTAGGGCGCTCCCCCGTTCCCGCCGCGCCCAGCTTTGAATATGTCGCAAATATTCCCGGTATGACCAGCATGGCGCTGACTGCTGCGTTGAGGACGCCGCACGCGACCATGCCTGACGTTGTGATCAAGGGAAGTGATATTTCCGATCTTGTCGCTTACATTTTAAGTTTGAAGAGGAACGGCTAGCGCGCACCGCGTCGGTGCGTCCGGAATGGGGCCGTTCGCTTTCCTCTTTTCCCGGCGGGTAACAGCCCGATTTCCGACCGTACTGGTCGCTTTGACGCGGCGTGGGTCTGTTCGAGGGTCGCGGCGTCCTCGGCCAGCTGGCGCCACTGTTCGGTGGCATCCGGCATGTCGCGCTGGAACATCGATCCGGACGGCTCGGCTTCAGCGCGTCGCCGGCAGGCGTCTGACCGGTCGAGATACTTCTCAGTCCGATTTGCCGCCATACGGGGCAAGCTGACAAACTTGCCTGTCGTTCCTAGCCGCCGCTGGCAGATTGGATCGGCGCAATGCCGGCTTGCGGCTGCCGATATACGATGACGGGAATGCTGCTATGGGTGAGCACTTTGAGAGTCTCGCTACCGAGCACGATCGCTGACATCCCGTGCCGGCCGTGCGAGGCCATGAAGATCACGTCGCACCCTCGCTTCCGCGCCATATCAATGATTGCTCGATAAGGGTATTCATGCTCAGCATGAACGAAGCTGCACGGCACGCTGGGGGCAGCCGCCGCAATGCTCTTCGCGGCGTCCAGGTATTGCCGGGCGAGAGCGCTGATGTGTTTTTCGTACTGCTCGGGATCCTGACTAAGCACAGCCTCGCCGCCGAGGCCGTGAAATGGAGTTGTTATCGTCACGACCGTGACTTGGGCGCCGAGTGCCCTCGCCAGTTCTATACCCGAACGAAGGGCCATCTCCGAAAGTGCGGATCCATCGGTTGGAATCAAAATATGTGTATACATCGAGAGTTTCCTTGGCGCAGCGAGTCGAGCGCTGTCAGCCGATCGCCGATGAATTGATGCATGGAATGTTCAGGGCTGCGAAGCTCCGCCGGGTCGCCGCCACCGAGCCGTTGACGTCGATGCCGCGACAGGCGTCCTCGACGACGAAAACCGCAAAGTTCTGACCGTGAGCATCCTCGGCCGAGTGACGGACGCAGAAATCGAACGCAAGGCCGGCGATAAAGATGCGCGTCAGCCCGCGCTCGCGAAGGTAACCGGTCAGCCCGGTGGGGGTTCTATGGTCGTTCTCGTAAAACGCAGAATAAGAATCGATCGTGCGATTTAATCCTTTGCGCAACACCAGCGCGGCGTGCGCGATTTGCAGGGCACTGTGGATTTCAGCACCACGCGTGCCCTGCACGCAGTGATCGGGCCACAATACCTGCTCGCCATAGGCAACCGTGATGATCTCGTGTGGCTTCCGTCCGGGATGGGTGGATGCAAATGAAAGGTGGCCTGGCGGATGCCAATCCTGCGTGAGCACCACGTTCTGAAATCGCTGGGCAAGCCGGTTTAGAACAGGCACCACTTCGTCGCCTCGCGGCACCGCAAGGTCGCCTCCCGGACAGAAATCATTCTGTACATCGACTGTGATCAGAACATCGCGTTCGGAGATTATCGTGCGATCGTTCATTGTGCGGTCTCCTATCGGGCGGTGTGCCTTCCGTGATGACATCCGCAACCTGCACAAGGAGATAAGTTCAAGGCTTCCGATGGTGTAGCATTGATTTTGATCAATCGCTCGAGGCTTTTGCCGATAGAGGTTCTTATTGAACGAATCTCGACCGCGGCGCGCCATGATAGAATTCTCCTTAAACAAGGTGTACCCGTTGATCGAACCAGAG
>Ga0335069_10002158_pt1 | contig 30640 bp, 30 predicted proteins | sample Lox_Sample_11_FD_206714 | JGI IMG/M metagenome (GOLD analysis project Ga0335069, IMG submission 206714) | Soil microbial communities from Loxahatchee National Wildlife Refuge, Florida, United States - Lox_Sample_1.1 | ecosystem: Environmental > Terrestrial > Soil > Wetlands | place: USA...
TATTGGAATAAGCAAAATGCATAACTACCCACTGCACCTGACGCGGGAGGTCACTAGGCTGTTTTGTTGTTACTGCTTCACCGCCCGAGCAGCCGAGCAGAGGATATTTGTTGTTGACTGAAGGTATGTTCTTCACAAAGAAGCAATCTATACAATCTTTCTAACGGAAATCGATGGGGTGATTCTTCTGTGAACACAACACAAACATTTCTCTTAACGTTCCGCTTCGCTTTGAGCGTAATTTTGCTTTTTTTGTGACCCGGGCTAAAATATAGAGCAACGTCTTCCAGGTTCGGGGGCGGCATGTTATGGTAGGCTGATTCGCTTCGCCCGCAAATAGATGTATGGTATTAGCGAAAACAGAATGATTGAATGCGAGAACTGGATAGAACATGTTTGGCGGGTTTATAAAAGCTTTTTTTAGGAGAATATTGTGGACAGACAAATGCAAGATGTTATGATTATCAGGGATCTCATTGAAAGATGGGCTGTATATCGAGATTCTCTACTTTGGGATAAATTTAGAACCATCTGGCACGAAGATGGCAGGATGAAAGCGACGTGGTTTGATGGTCCGTATGAAGAATTTATAAAGACAACTGAAGAAGGAGTAAAACACGGTCTTAATATAATGCATATTCTTGGTGGATCAGCCATAGAAGTTAAAGAAGGAAGAGCAACTTCATTGACAAGGTTCGTTATTTTACAAAGAGCTATGCTTGATGGAATACTATGTGATGTAACTACATATGCACGACATCAAGATTTATGGGAGAAAAGGAAGAGCAAGTGGGGATTGGTAAGCCGCGAAACAATTTGCGATAAAGATAGGATTGATCCAGTAAATATAAATCAAAAAATAAACCTGGATGAAACTATATTAGGTCAATTTCCGGTGGAATATAAGTACTTGGCATATCTCCAAACAAAAATTGGATATAATGTAGATCGAGATGTCCCGAGACTAAGTGGCGGAGAATCCCTGATTGCTCTATATGAAAGAGCAAAAAATTGGCTTTTGAAGGCACGCTGATCTAAGTGCAGTTCGGAAAGAGAAGATCAGTTGCAGTTACACAGGAAGATCCGGCTTTGTTAAAACTAAGATATTCCTGACGCTAAAGATATCGCTATGTCTAATGAGATTAGGACTGATCCATAAAGCTGAAAGAGGTTGTGGTTTAAACCAACGAATATGTCAGGGGCGGCACAAAGCAATAGGGGTCACTATCCTATGAAACGAACAGAAAGATTCATGGTGGGGCGATGGCGAATACTCCTCTTTATTATATTGATTCTATTTGTGCACGTGCCATCATTCGCCGGGCCGTACCGCCCAATTGAGCCTCTGCCGCCAGGGATAGTGGACATACATTGTCACGTTGCGGGGATTGGAGCCGGCAACAGTGGATGTTTCGTTTCATCGAAGCTACGTGGCAGTTGGAAATTCAAGATTTACTTGCGGGCTTTCGGTGTATCACAAAGTGAGTTGGAAGAAAAAGGCGATGGCTTGATAGCGGACCGAACTTCAGAATTGCTCTCACAAAGCACATTCGTCAAAAAAGCCGTGTTGCTTGCGTTGGACGGGATTGTCGGCAAGGATGGAATGCTCGACACGAATCGGACCGAGATTTACGTGCCGAACGAGTTCGTTGCTGATGCGGTGGCGAGACACAACAATCTGCTCTTCGGCGCTTCGGTTAATCCTTATCGCAAAGACGGCCTGGAGCGTCTGGATTGGGCCAAGGCGCACGGTGCAGTGCTCGTGAAATGGATTCCTTCGATCATGGAAATTGATCCATCCGATCCGCGTATAATACCGTTTTATCGCAAGCTCGTCGAGTTGAATCTTCCGTTGCTGTCTCATGCCGGTCAGGAGCGTTCTTTCACTTCCGCAGCCGACGGTTTCTGCGATCCGGACAAACTGCGGCTGCCGTTGAGCCTGGGCGTGAGGGTCATTGCCGCGCACATAGCATCTACCGGAAGATATCACGGTGAGCGGAGCAGCGACCGACTCGCTCGTTTGATGCGTGAATATCCGAACCTGTATTCGGACATTTCCTCACTAACCCTGATAAACAAACATTATTATCTGAAGGAAGCACTCACACGGCCCGAGTTCAAGGAGAGACTTCTCTATGGCTCGGATTTTCCGCTCATCAATACCGCCCTCGCTTCCCCGTGGCAGTACGGTCTGCAACTTTCTCCGAAGCAATTGATTGAGATTTCCAAAGCAAAGAATCCATGGGATGCGGACGTGCTGCTCAAACACTATCTCGGCACGCCAACGGAAATCTTTGCTCGTTCTGGGCAGTTCTTTGCGCAAGATGCATCTAAACCCTCGTTGCCATAAAAACGGTGAAGCAGGGACTGGCTCCTCTCCTCTCCCCGTCCATGAATAGGTCCCGATGTTGAGTTATGCTTTAAGCTGATTTGGGTGTAAACCAGACTCCATATCGGACAGCCCCCAAGGACCACGCATCATGCCACATCTGTATGCATAATCATCAGCTTCTTTGAAGACCCCGGTGCTTGCCCTGCAAGTGTGGCTGGCGTTCAATCTCGTCAGAAATGAGCTGAAATCAATAGGTGGTAATTTCTGTCAGCTTCTTCCTGTACTCCTTAGTCCTGCTTGTGTTCCAGAGTGCTACACTCCTAACAGTGATCATTGCCTTTCTTACGAAGCAAAGATATCATATGGAAAAGTCAGGCAATCCTGGCGAATCTTTTTCTAAAGTGCAGGAGGTGATTCATGAAGCCCTTGGAAGGTAAGGTCGCCCTGGTTACCGGCGCCAGCCGGGGAATTGGCCGCGCTATATCGATTGGTCTATCGCAACAAGGAGCCAACCTGGTACTGGCAGCCCGTAGCATGTCTGACCTGGAAGCGACCCGGAATCATATCCTTCAATATGGGGTGATGGCTGAAGTAGTGCCAACCGATGTTACCAGTGAACAGCAGATCGTGGTCTTATTTCAAGAAACTCTGGAACGTTTTGGAAAACTGGATATCTTAGTCAACAATGCAGGTGTTTTTGTTAATGAACCGATTGATCGAATGTCCACCGAGACCTGGGACTGGGTGATAAACATTGAACTCCGAGCAGCCTTTATCTGCACACGGGAGGCCATGCGTATCATGAAGAAACAGGGAGGCGGACGAATCATCAACATCGGCAGCATCTCGGCCCAGCGTGTCCGTCCGTTTACCGCACCTTACAATAGCGCCAAGTTTGGCCTGGTTGGTTTGACTCACACCACAGCTTTGGAAGGACGGGAGTTCGGCATCACCTGCGGGTGTTTGCACCCCGGCGTTACTGGAGACCGAGAACGGGACGGCAGCCCCCGCAATCCCAGGGTCATGATGTCTTACGAAGAAATCGCCAGCACCGCCGTGTATATGGCCTGCCAGCCGCCCGATATCAATATTCTGGAGCTCATTCAGTTACCCCGAGAACAACCATATTTGGGAAGGGGGTGAGGTGCTCTTCGCGAAGCGGTTATGATTTGCCTAACAAGGTAATCCAGTGACGTCCTGCAATGGCCGCTGATTTTGTTGGCATGCTGCGTTTCAAACCGCAATCCGCAGTCCTTAATAATATGCGTAGTGCAAGACTCGTAGGTGCTATACGTAATACATTCTGCTTTTCCATATGATATTTGGTAGTTACATCCTATTTTCTCTATCCTTTCGGATGGCATCATAGACGAATCTTCCCGAGCAGGCGAGCAAGAGGATATTTGTTTTCGACTGTAGTCCTTAATCTGCCCGGTTTGCTCAACGTACAGGATTTCTAACCTTAAGTCGGTTACGAGCCCGAACACGATGCCCTTGACACTTACGGTCCCGAAATAATAATATGTGTCAAAACCAATTTGGTTAGATACTCTTGTTACAAATGAGTGAGGAATGACGAAAGGGTTGACCATATTGCTATCCTTGGCATTTTTTCTCGGCTGTGCTACGACCGGGGAGGTGACAAAGGTTCCGGACGGCGTGGAGGTCAAAGGCAACGAAATCTACCTCAACGGGAAGCCCGATGGAGCATACCATGTTCAGGTGTCTGAAGATGGCTCGACTATTCATTATAGGGTGATAGATACAAATAGCTTCTTCCCAAATAGCAAGCAACGGGTCTACAGGGTTATTTATGCGCCAGAAAGTCATCATGAAAAGATTTCGCCATGGAAATCTTCGATGAAATCAATCTGGCAGGCCCCGAGATCAGGTCAATGTGTATGACGCATTTAAATACGGGAAGTAGCCCGCTCATCTGGAATAATAGTATTCTGTCGCTAGTTTGAACTACCATAATGCAGAGGAGGTAGATAGTCATGCGTCAATTAGGATTGGCACTAGGCATCGTAATTTTCTTGTGTGTAGCAACACCATGTGTCACATCTGCAGCGGACATCTGTGACCGCAATTGTCTTATTGGAATTATGAACCATTACCTGGACGCAGTCTGCAAGCACGACCCGTCCAAAGCGCCACTTGCTCCAAACTACCGTTCTACGGAAAACGCAGTTGACGTTAAGCCGGGTACGGGTATGTGGATGACAGCAACTGCCTTGGGTGAGATGCAGCGTCGATACGCGGATCCGGTTAGCAAGAATGTTGGCTATTTCGGACTTATCGATGAAAACGGTAATACGGCATTGGTATCCGTGCGGCTAAAGATCGAAGGACAGAAAATTAGTGAAGCAGAATGGACTATTGCACGGAAAGGTGCAACAGTTTTCAGACCCCAGGGAATTGTAAGGTTTCCTCCCCCAAAAGATCCGGCAGGTCCTGAACATCGTTCATCACGCGAAAGTATGATTGCCGCGGCTGATAGTTATTTCAGCGGGATACAGGGCCACGACGGGAATATTGTGCTCGCGCAACCAGGATGCTATCGCGTTGAAAATGGAACGTGGATGGTCGGCGCTACGCCTGGACATCCCCTTGGCAGTACGGGACCAGTGAACGCCTCGTTAGCAAAGGGAGGAGATGGAGTTACGGCATCATATTTTGCAAACAGTCAATGCAATTCAGGTTTTCCGAAAATGATGGAGTTAACAGAAGCTGTCATAAATCGTCGCTATTCCATCGCCGATGAAGAAGCCGGAATCGTGGTGGCGACGGTCATATTTAAGCGGGTACCGGGGGCCACCCAGAATGGCGTGCCTTTTAGATGGTTATACTTGACTGAATTGTTCCAAATAGAAAATGGGCGGATTCGTGCTATATTTGCAGCTATGGATTCCCTACCTCCTGAAATTCAGACTTCCGGATGGCCCGACGAGAAAAGATGAATACATTTGTGGAACAGAGGTGGAGAAATCCGCCAATGTGATGATGACACCATAATATCACCTCCATACAATAAGGAGAGGAGAGCCCGCATCGAACCAGTCTAATTAACGATCTTGGGCGATTAGATCCATTCGCATAGAATGGCTGCTCTGCCCCGATATTCTGCGACTCCATATTACTTCTTTCAGCGGATTCAGGAAGATCCATGCTTCAAAATAGTTTTAGACATGATTTCCGTGTGTAATGTGAAACCCATCCCGGGATGACGACGTACGAAGACTATATACCTCGGGCCGTTGGAACGTATGAATTCCTGTTGCAATTTCAAATTAACTGTGAAATGTTAAGAAAAGCGATGACACCGAGAATTTACATAACCAGGAAATTACCCTTTCCCGCGATCGACTCGATCGCCGATTCTTGCGACGTGGTTTTCCACGAAGGCGAAGAATCCCCCGGACGGGAGGAGTTTCTCAAGAATTTAGCCGACAAAGACGGCATTCTCTGCCTCGTAGCCGATCACGTCGATAAAGAGGCGATAGATAGCGCACCGAACCTCAAGGTCATCTCCACCATGAGCGCCGGCTTTGAGCACATCGATGTAGCGTACGCCACGGCAAAGGGTATATATGTGGGCTACGCACCGGACGCCCTGACCGACGCCACGGCTGACCTTGCCTTCTCGCTCCTTCTCGCCGCTGCGCGCCGTGTACCCGAGGGTGATCAGTTCATGCGCCAGCGAAAATGGAAGATATCGTGGTCGCCGCTCTTCCATTTGGGCAAGGCTGTGTGGGAGAGTACGCTCGGCATCATCGGTATGGGAAAGATCGGCAAGGCCATGATGACGCGCGCAAAAGGCTTCAATATGCGCATCCTCTATACGGATCCTGTGCGCATGAGTATAGAAGAGGAGAATAGATTGGGCGTGAGCTTCAAATCTCTCAACGATCTTCTCAAAGAATCCGATTTCGTAAGTGTGCACGTACCCGTCACTGAAATGACGCGCCATCTGATCAACGAGGAGCGCTTGAAGCTCATGAAACCGTCCGCCATCTTGATTAACGCGTCCAGGGGGGCGACCGTGGACGAGGCCGCTCTCGTGAGGGCACTTCAAGAGAAATGGATAGCGGGAGCGGCCCTCGACGTATACGAGCGGGAGCCCGTGGCAGATGACAATCCACTTCTTGATCTGGAAAATGTTGTCCTGGTTCCCCATATTGGCAGCGCGACGGTTGAAGCGCGGACAAAGATGGCCGAGACGGCAGCGCTCAATCTGATCTCGGTGCTCAAGGGAGAGACCCCTCCCCGTCTTCTTAACCCCGAGGTCATGGCCGTCAGACCCCTCTCACAGGTAAAGATGCTGTAAGCGGTCGAGTCCGTAGTCACAAAGAACGGAAATGTTATGTCTTGTACTCGGACCACGGCTTGTTCAACAATGCGCCTTTCGGAGAATTTGGAGTACATCACCGTCTGGTTAGTAATATACAAGTAAATTAAAGGAAGCCAGCCCCTTCGCCTCCTCGGTTTGCCTCATCCGGCTAAATAACGGCGGCATCCTGCGAACTAGCTAGTACCTCATAGCACCGCGAACAAACTCGATAATCAGGGTTCTTAGCGTAGCTGAAAACGAATTGTATATTCCGCGACGATACCGAAATTTTCGGCCTCTACTGAAAATTTCGGTGTGAAATGGACCACGGCTTGGAGTGGAAAGATGAATATGCGATGGGCTGACGCGACTTGCTGGCCGAAGACCGGGCTCGCATCCTGAGAATAGGTTTGCCGGGTACCCACGCGTTGATACCGGATTGAAGAGCGACCAGACTGACACGTGGGTGGTAAACGCCTGAAGGCGCAAGGCGCGGCAGAACGCGCATAGGCGCTTTCCCGAACAAGCCGTGGTCCAAACACAAAGTCACACGGGCTCGCAAAAACCTGCCGACCGCGCCTATATCCAATTGACGGAACAATGAAGAGACTTGCCTCCGCCCAAATTTGTATTTCACCCTGCCGGCTTCTATGATAGAATCTCTTGAAACAACCGGTGTCCGCTCGCGCAGCACAACCCGAAAGGAGGACCATATGAAAGTAAACCACGTTGAAGGTACTGACAAGGGAAACCTGCTCATCTATACCTTAAGCACCTGCATCTGGTGCAAAAAAACCAAGGCCTTTCTCGACAGCCTCGGCGTGGGCTACGATTTCGTGGAAGTCGATGCGGCCTCCGAGGAGGACAGAGAAGCGGCCCTGACCGAGATCAAACGTTTCAACCCGCAATGCTCTTTCCCCACCCTCGTGGTCAACGACAAGCAATGCATCGTCGGGTACGATGAGGCAAAAATCAAGGGGGTGCTGGGTCTATGAGCAACGAAGAGAGCGAACTTCTCCGGCAGATTGATCTCTACTACGAGAGGCTCACCAGGCAAGCTTCAGCATCGGGTTACCATCTCAACCCCGATACGGAATTCACCAAGGCGCTCATCGCCGGCCTCATCGTGAACGAGAAACGTTACGGATACGGCTCATGCCCCTGCAGACTCGCCGCTGAAAACAGGGACAAAGACCTCGACATCGTCTGCCCCTGCGACTACCGCGACCCGGACATCGCAGAGTTTGGGGCCTGCTACTGCGCCCTCTATGTTTCAGAAGCAGTGGCAAAAGGCGAAAAAAAGTTGTCTGTCGTACCCGAAAGGAGATTACCGCCGGAAAAACGGGCCGCAACCAGGCCCGCCGGGGCACGCATACGCCTCGACGGTCTTACCTATCCCGTGTGGCGATGCAGGGTCTGCGGCTATTTATGCGCCAGAGAAGAGCCGCCTCAAGTGTGTCCCATCTGCAAAGCAGGCAAAGAACGTTTTGAACAATTCATCTGAGATGGACGCAACAGACCGGGCCATACTCAACATGATCCAGGACGAATTTCCTCTCACGGAAAAACCCTTCGAAGCGATCGGAAATCGGACAGGCATAAGCCCTCAAGAGGCACTGAAAAGAATCAAAAGGTTAAAACAAGAAGGATATATCCGGAGGGTCGGCCTCGTACTGGAAAGCAAGAAACTCGGTTATAAGAGCCTGCTCTGCGCAGCCCGAATCGATCCCGACGCAATCGAAGAAGTCGCGGCAGTGATCAACAGGGAGCCGGGCGTGACGCACTGTTACGAGCGCGACGGCGAGCTAAACCTGTGGTTTACTATTACCATGGGGACCGTCGATCAGATCAACGAATTCATATCACGCCTTGAAAAGACCTTCTCGATCAAATTATACAAGTTCCCCGAGAAGAAAACATTCAAGATCAAGACGTTTTTTCCGGTGTGATGTTTCCACAGGCCGTTTGAATGAATGAAACCACTCACATAATACTTACGAGAGCAGACACACATGAGTAATATCTCCGAAGGACAGACCCCGCAATCTGACATCGTGTCTCAGATCCCCGATCATATCATACGGAAGAGGGTATTTCTCGTTGATGGTAATTCTTATCTCTACAGGGCCTTCTATGCCACGCCGCATCTCTCCAATTCCCGCGGCATGCCCACCAACGCAATCTACGCCTTCATCAGCATGATCAAGAAACTAAGAAGCGAGGAAAACCCCGACATACTCGTCATCATCTTTGATTCAAAAGCGCCTTCTTTTCGCGAGGCAATCTCCAAGGAATATAAAGCGCAGCGGCCGCCCATGCCCGGGAATCTTGCCACGCAGATACCCTACGTCAAAAAGATCATGCAGGCTATGGGTCTACCCGTTATCGAAAAAGAGGGTTTTGAGGCCGACGACATCATCGGCACCGTGGTCGAGCACGTGAATGCCCATCATGACATAGCCACTTACATCGTGACGAGCGACAAAGATATGATGCAGCTTGTCTCAGACAGGGTCCTTATCTACGACACCATGAAGAACCGGTTGATAGGCGAAAAGGAAGTGCTCGATAAGCTCGGGGTGAAACCTGCTCATGTGATCGACTACCTCGCTCTGGCGGGGGACACCTCCGATAATATCCCGGGGGTGCCGGGTATCGGGGAAAAAACCGCCCGTGAGCTTGTCGCCGCCATGGGCTCCTTCGATGACATTTACTTGAACATTGGTGAAATCAAGAAACCGGCAGTGAGAGAGAAACTCCTCCAGGGAAGACCACTGGGCGAGATGAGCAAAACGCTCGCCACGATCAAGTGTGATGTGCCGATAGATGCCGGCATCGAAGACCTCATGGCAAAAGAGGAAGATCCACAGGCCTTAAGAAAGATATACAGGGAGCTGGAATTCACTTCTCTCTATAGGGAAATCAAAGGGGAGAACACTACCCGGAGACAATGGCCCAACAAGGAGCTCGAGCAATTGGATACGAAACGCGTGGCAATACTCGCGTCTTTTCACGGCAAGAACGCTGCAGCGTTTGAGCTTCAGGCCTTCGCCGCGTCCGACGGGGAAGGCACTTTCTCTTCACAGGATAAAAGAGAGTTCCTGTATGTTCTCTCCCGCGCAGAAGAGATCGTTACTCACAACCTGAAACCGCTTCTCGCCGCGATGATAAACGAGCAGAATGTCGAATCTAAAATCGCGCATTGGGAACCCGGAAGAGTGCAGATCTTCGATACCATGCTCGCCTCCTATCTTACAAACCCCATGCGAAAGGACTACGGGATCGGCGCTATCCTCGAAGAACATCTCGATATAGCGCTCGCATTGCATGGAGGACAATCCACCCTCACTGAATGCGTGCCCTACCTGTTCGATCTCAAGGATACTCTCATCAGGGCTATGGAATCTCTGGATCTCACGAGCCTTTTCTCCAACATCGAAATGCCCTTGATCGATGTGCTGGCACGTATGGAACACTGCGGAGTCAAAGTAGACCGGAAGATACTGGCGGGATTGTCACAGGATTTCGACAGAAGACTCACGGGGATTATCAAAGAGATTTATGCCTTTTCCGGGGAACCGTTCAATATCAATTCTCCGCAGCAGCTATCGCGGGTCCTCTTCGATTCGCTCAAGCTCACGCCTGTCAAGAAGACCAAAACGGGTTTCTCCACGGACACGGAGGTACTTGAGTCGCTTTCTCTCGAGCACCCTCTCCCCGCAAAGATTCTTGAATACCGCACCCTGACGAAATTAAAGAACACCTATATTGATGTCCTGCCCACACTCATCAATCCTCGTACGGGTAGAATACACACAACGTACAACCAGATGGCGGTGTCGACGGGAAGGCTTTCAAGTTCGGACCCGAATCTGCAGAATATCCCCATTCGGGGAGAAGACGGGGTAAAGATTCGCCAGGCCTTCGCCGCTCCCGAAGGCTCAGTCCTCATTTCCTCCGACTATTCCCAGATCGAGCTCAGGGTACTGGCCCACATCACGGGCGACCCTGTCCTGATCGACACATTCCTGCAAGATCAGGATATCCATTCGACCGTGGCTCAGAACATCTTCGGCGCAAGCAAAGACAACGTTACCCAGGACATGCGGCGAACGGCCAAGGTGATTAATTTCGGCATCATTTACGGAATGAGCGCTTTCGGACTGTCAAAGGAACTCGGCATTTCACAGAAGGAGGCGCAGCAATACATCGAGAATTACTTTGAACGGCACAAGGCCGTGAAAGAATACATGGAAGGGATCGTCGAGCAATGCCGCGCCGATGGATTCGTAAGGACCCTTTTCGGAAGGATACGTTTCATACCTGAGATTAATAATCCGGATCAGGCCGTGCGGCAGCTGGGAGAGAGAGCCGCCATGAATATGCCGATACAGGGAACCGCGGCTGACATCATCAAAATGGCCATGATCAATACCGTAGACAAAATAGAACAACAAGGACTGTCATCGCGGCTTATCCTTTCAATTCATGACGAACTACTCTTCGAAGTGCCTGATGGTGAAATAGGCGTAATGGAAGAACTTGTCAAAAGCGAAATGGAACAGGTTGTCGCCCTTAAAGTGCCCCTCAAGGTTTCCCTGGGCAAAGGACGTAACTGGGCCGAAGCGCACGAATAGTTTCGCGTCCGTCCGCCTCTTTCTACCTCAAGCGCGAATATATCTATTTACCGGAAAATCCGTACCCGGCCGGGCGTTCATGATTATGCGAGTCGGACAGAACCGAGAGCAGTTCGGCACAGACCACAAAAACAAAAGCCGAAAAATAGACCCAGAGAAGGAACGCGATAAAGGCGCCGTAGGCGCCAAAAAAAGCGGTATACTTTCCAAGGGTGAGAATGAAATATTTGAAAAAGTACTTACCTCCATACCAGAGGACCACGCCGGGGATGGTAGACATGAGCAACAGTTTCTTGTCCCGTACGGGCGTGAGGAAGTAATAGAGCAGGTAGAAGAATGTAAAAACAACACAGGTGACGAAGAACGAAAAAAGATGGACTATCGGCGTTCTCGTCATAATCCCCCCCAGGGCTTTCACAAACTTTGCCTGGAGCATGACCGAGCCGACAAAACCGAAAAAGAGGAAAGTCTGAAGTGCGGTGAACAGGAGTGTCATGAGCATCTCCTCCCATTTCCTCTTGAGAAAACTCTTTGTTTTTTGACCGAATATGAGATGAAATGAGGGGCGAATAACGGCAAAAAGCCTCGTGGTAAAGAAGAAAAGGAAGGCCAGGCCAAGAGGACCGGAGAGCCTCTTTGTCACAGAGATGATATTCAGTTCGCTGAGAATTTTCTTTACGATGACCGTATCATAGGGCGCGGGAATGGCGCTTCGCACGAATGTCTCAAGCTGCCTGGCAGGATTCTTGAGATCCACTATGTAGCCCACGACGCAAATGGAAAAGAGTGTAAAGGGTATAAAGGTAAGGAGTACGTAAAAGGAGATCGATGAAACCATGATATTGCCATGGTCTCTATGATATTTTTTGAAGAGCGCTTTTATGATACCGAAAAACGACAGGGCCTTTTTCTTTGGCACGCATCACTCCCTGCTTGCTAATTTTGTTTAAATGTAAAATGAAAATCGTAAAATGTAAAACGAAAAGTTCGCCCAGCCTTGCACCGCGCACGCCTTCATATTTGCGCATTCCAGCTTACGACATACTCGGTCAGGTTGTCGGGTTTCTCGATCCCCGGTTCGAGGACTGACCACACTCCGGACATGCCCGTCTCAAGGACAGAAAGCTCGAAGTGACACATGGCGATACCGAGGTCAAGGCGCTGCAAATCGGCGAGACGCATAAGCGCCATGTTCCGATAGCCGTAGCCCTTGGATCGCTGCACATAGAAGTGCCACACACGACCCTTTTTTATAATCCTCCAGGGTTGTTTATTTGAGGCCGACGGTCCCAGGCGCACCATTTCCAGCGGCGTAGCGTACGCGCCCGCCTCCTCTTGTGATAAAGGCGTCTGAAAATCCTCGTCGAAAAAGACGGCAGCCCAGGGCAGACGGTTATCAGACCCCGCCCGCCGACGGATGAAGGAATCGAACCAGCGTCGCCTGTTCGCCATATGGCCTACCGCCACCACAGCCGGTATAAGCTCATCCGGCTCAGGAGAAATCTTTCGGGAAAAACCGCTTTTACTGAAGGTGCCTCCCAACCAGCATGTGCCGAGCCCCATGTCGGTAGCGAAGAGAACGGCCCGTTCCATCAGGTATCCATAATCCTCCATGTTCTTCCCGCCGGGGCCCACGGCGCCAATGATAAAACCGGCGGCGCCCCTGATAAACCCGTATGTCCCGAGGCCTTTGAGCGTGCTCCAGTCCTCTCCGGTGGCCGCTGCCAACGCAAACCGCGTTCGCGTTCCCAGCGGTCCTGTGGTTGATTGAGACAAGAGTTCAGCGAGGAGGTCCCTCTCGTGTGGTTGTAAGGCTTCTTCGACATAGCTGCGACAGGAGAAACGCTTCTTGATGATCGCGACTACAGACTCAGTATATACCATATGTCATCTCCGCAAATTGGTTATCGTGAAGTCACCTGTTCATTAGAAAAACATATTTGAAACGCACAGGCAAGTGCGGCTTGACCGTCTCTTTTTGACCGGCTGCTTTTCTCTCCCACGAGGTTATGTTGAGGGGTATGTTTGACACACTGCGCGCCAACGGGTAGAATGAGACTGTGCTTAAGATTGGTGGTATTGAACTCGACTACCCCGTGATGCTCGCTCCTTTAAGCGGGGTGAGTGACCTTCCCTTTCGTCTGATCAATCGTTCCTTTGGGGCGCCTCTCGCCTTCACAGAAATGATCGATGCAAGGGCATTAAGCCATCGGGACAAGAGGACCCGAAAAATGCTCGCGTCCACGGTCGAAGATAGGCCGCTTGGGGTGCAGCTTCTCGGCGCCCACGAGAAGTACCTGATGAAGGCCATCGAAGTTCTTGCCGAAGGAGAGTTCGACCTCATCGACTTCAACGCTGCCTGCCCCACACCCAAAGTAATCCGGAAAGGTAAAGGCGCCGCGCTCCTCAAAGAACCCCGGACCCTACACGGCATGCTCAGGGCAATCGTCGACGCGTCCAAACTCCCGGTAACCGTTAAGATCAGGACCGGGTGGGATGCATCGTCGGTCAATGCCAGGGAGGTCGCCCTTTATGCCGAGGATGCCGGCATCAGCGCACTCTTCATACATGGAAGGACAAAAGACCAGGGTTATAGCGGAGCCGTCGACTACCGGCGCATAAGAGAAGTCAAGGATGCCCTCAGGATTCCCGTCATAGCAAGCGGTGACAACACGTCGACAGCCGCCATCAAGAAGATGTTTGACGAGACGGGTTGCGATGGGGTACTAGTGGCCAGGGGATGTCTTGGAAATCCGTGGATATTCAGGGATGCCCTATCCTTCATGCAAAACGGGAGCCCGCCCGTAAAGCCCACCATGGATGAACGTATCGCCACGATCGTGAGGCACCTTGATCTTGTTATTCAACATCACGGCGAAGAGCGCGGCATCGGCATTTTTCACAAGTTCTTCATCTGGTATACCCGGGGATTGAGAGGCACCAAGCCATTGCGCGACAAAGCCTTCCGTACCGGGACAAAAAGCCAGATTCTCAGCGTCATCGAGGAACTTAGAACCCTCGAATAAAGAGACTCCTCCTATTTGTCTCGTCTGCCTTGGTTCACGCCTGAAGCATGGCCAAAGCGCCGTAAAACCTGGCTACCGCAGTATGCTCAGGGGAGCTTGATAAATTTTTCTCTTGCAAAAACCATCCGGAACTGATACATATAGGAAACAAAAGGGAAATTTAGGCAAAAAGGTAGAAAAAATGGCAAAATACGCAAAGATTCCGGAAGCAACGATACGGAGGCTTTCAAATTATCTGAAATGCCTTGCCGACCTCGAGACAAAAAATGAAAAGGTCGCCTCAAGCGCCCATATCGCCAACATATGCAACGTGAACGCGGCGCAGGTAAGAAAAGACTTCGCTTATTTCGGGGAGTTCGGCATCAGAGGAATGGGCTATAATGTCAAAGAACTGAAGAGGCATATTAGAGAGATTCTCGGCATCAACCGCGAATGGCGCATCGCGGTGGTCGGTGTCGGGAATATGGGAAGCGCCCTGCTCGTTTACAAAGACTTTTTGAAACAGAACTACAAAATCGTAGCCGCCTTCGACATCGTCCCGGAAAGGGTTATCGGGCGTATCTCCGAAAGGGTTGGCAGGCCCATCGAGATACTTCATATAGACATGCTCAATGAAGTGGTGAAAGCGAGAAACATCGAGATAGGCATTATCACCACACCCCCTCAGGAGGCACAAAAGGTTGCCGACCAATTGGTAGCTGCAAATGTGAAAGGAATTTTGAATCTCTCTCCGGCACCGGTACGCACACCTGAAAACGTGAAGCTGAGAAACCTTTTCTTTACCTCCGCGCTCGATAATCTCGTCTATTACTTGACGAACTAAGGAGTTGTTATGACGAAGGTTTTTGGAAATGTTGTGGAGATGTTCGTATACTCTGCCGTGTATATGATCATCGTTCTTGTCTCGGTAAAGATAATCGGGGCAATATTCACAACGGATTTTGAAAAGAAGGTCGCCGAAGAGAACAATATCGCCCTGGCCATTATCTGCGCCTGTATGTTGATAGGCATCGCCATACTGGTCGCCTCTGTCGTAAAATAGTGATAAAGGCAATCTTCGTAACAGGGACTGACACGGGCATTGGCAAAACGGTCGTATCTGCAAGCCTTGCAGCGTTCTTATCCCTCGAGGAGCATCTCGATGTGGGGGTCATGAAGCCTTTCGAGAGCGGCGTTCCTAAGACGGACAGTAGCCAGACTATGCGAGACGCCTCATTACTCAAGAAAGCTTCGGGTAGCGCCGACACCATCCTCGATATAAACCCCTACACCTTCGAAGCGCCCCTGGCGCCTGAAATAGCGGCGAGGCTGGAAGATACCGTGATTGACATTGACGTGCTGACAAGGCAATTTGACAATCTCGCAAACCGCCACGACGTCCTCATTGTCGAAGGCGCAGGCGGGGTTCTTGTTCCCATCAAAAGGGGTTTCTTTTTTGCCGACCTGATCAAGGCCTGGGATATTCCTGCAATTATTGTGTCACGGCTTGGTCTCGGCACCATCAACCATACACTTTTGACAACTTTGCTGTTGCGGTCTATGGGCATTTCGGTAGGCGGGGTGATTCTCAACGATACTGATGGCGCAACAGATCCGGCCGTTAAGACAAATCCCGAGCTACTCAGAGAATATCTCAACGTGCCACTGCTCGGTATCTTTCCTTATCTAAAAGAGTTTGCTGCCCATGCGATCGACAGAGAGTTCCTGGCACAAACCTTTGCCCGGCATATCGACTCTGAGATCGTTATGCGTATCGTGGGCGTAAGCCCCTAAGGCGCGCCTCATCGACAACGCGCGGGGATTGGCTCCCGCACTTCTCGCCTCACACTATTTTGAGAATTCCATGAAATACTTTCGCGACCGCTCGATGACATCCATATCTACGCAGTAGGCCAGTCTGAAGTAGCCGCTCCTGCCGAAACCGATACCCGGAACGCCCAGGATATGGTGTTTCTGAAGTTCCCTCACAAATTGAATGTCATCGGGCATCGGTGATTTCGGAAAGATGTAAAACGCCCCGAGAGGTTTTATCACCTCAAAGCCCGATTCGACGAGGATCTCATAAATGGCATCGCGCCTCCGCTGATATTCCGTAATATCGATCTTAGCGTTCTGAAATTTGCCCACAACACGTTGCATGATAGCCGGCGCATTTATGAAACCGAGGATTCTGTTTGAAAAGATCATCGCATCCATGAGGGGCCTGATATTCTTGATTGACGGCGAAGCTGCAATGTACCCGATCCGCTCTCCTGCAAGACCTAAGTCTTTGGAGTGGCAGGTCACAACAATGGTGTCCTCGTAGATATTGAATACATCGGGGAGAACGGTTCCATTATAGATCAGCTTTCTGTAAGCCTCGTCGGCTATGAGGAATATTCGCTGTCCCTTGTCGCGCCTCTCCTTTAGAACCCCGGCGAGCTCTTTCAGCTCTTCCTCATTATATACGACGCCGGTAGGATTGTTGGGCGAGTTGATGAGTATGGCCTTGGTCTTTCTGGTGATGGCATCTTTCATCCTGCCTACATCCAAATGGAAATCATCCTTCGTGTCCACAGGCCGTATCACGCCGCCATGGTTCCCGATATAAAACATGAACTCGACAAAATACGGGTTAGGAACGATCACTTCGTCGCCGGGGTCAAGCAACGCCTTGAACACGACATTGAGCCCTCCCGCAGCGCCTACGGTCATGACGATATTATCCCTACTGAAAGGAAGTCTTGTTTTTTCCCTGCAATAACCGGCTATCTCCTCGCGGACAAATTCGTAACCGCTGTTTGTCATATACCGGTGCATACCCCCGTTTTCCGTGGCAATGATTTTGATGAGCTCTTCCTTCAAAGCTTTTGGCGGTTCCGTGATGGGGTTGCCAAGCGTAAAATCGAGTATATTCTCCGGCCCATACTGTTTCTTCAGTTTTTCCCCTTCTTCGAACATGGCCCTGATCCAAGAAGATGATTTCATCGAATGGCTGATACTTTTAGATATGCTCATGCTCACCTCAAGTTATAACGTTTTCCGGTCCTGATGAACCCTTCCGCGCTTTTTTGTATTGTTTCTATGGGTACACAATAGGCAATTCTGAAATACCCTTTCTTTCCGAATCCCCTCCCCGGGACGACCATAATCCTTTCTTCCTGCTGCAACATCCGGACGAACTCGACCTCATCCGCAATGGGCGACTTGGGGAACATATAGAACGCCCCCAGGGGCTTCACACATTCGAATCCGCCCTCCATAAGGATTTCGTAGAGTGTATCTCTCTTCTTCTCATACTCTCCGATATTCACCGACGTTCTTTGAAACATACCGGCGATCCGCTGAAAAAGCGCCGGCGCATTGACAAACCCAAGGGTCCTCATCGATATCATGAGCGCCGAAACCACAAGTTCATATTCCGGAATGCGCGGAGAGATGGCAACATAGCCGATCCTCTCCCCCGGAAGCGCGAGGTCCTTTGAATGGGACGTGACGGCAAAGACAAGGTCATAGAGTTGAAACAGATTGGGGAGGCGAATCCCGTCGTATACGATTTTCTTGTAGGCATCATCGGAGATAATATAGATCTCCTGTCCCTGAGCCCTCCTTCTGTTGAGAAGTTCCGCGAGCGCCTTTAAGGTTTCCTCCGTGTACACTGCGCCGGTCGGGTTGTTCGGGCTATTGATGAGGATTGCCTTGGTCTTCACGTTTATCGCCTTTTCCAGCTTCTCCATATCGAGCTGGAAATCCTTTTTCGATTGGACAAGTCGCATCAAACCACCATGATTTTCAATGTAATTCTTAAACTCCCAGAAGAAGGGCGACGGAACGATCACCTGATCGCCAGGCGAGAGTATGCTCTTGAGAAGGATGTTGAGTCCTCCGGCGCAGCCGGTCGACATGAAAATATGTGTCGCCGTAAAGGGCACACCGTGCTGTTCGGAAAGATAGGCCGCTATTTCGCTCCGAACATCTTCATAGCCGTTGTTGGACATGTATCGGTGCATCCCCTTTAAGGGGTGGGCAAGCGTTTCGACAAGTGTTTTTTGGACCTGTTCCGGTGGCTCTGTGTCGGGGTTTCCCAGTGAAAAATCATAGACATTCTGTTCGCCATATTCCCTCTTGATCCGAAGCCCTTCCTCGAACATTCTTCGCGTCCAACCTTCCTGATTGGCGATCAGCTTCTGAATCTTACGCGAGATTATCATGATCCCTCCTTACAATAAAAAAGCCATGGGTTCATCCCATGGCTTGCAAACTAAAAAAGCCATGGGCCTTTGCACCCATGGCTTTTGCTTTATTCCAAGCAACAAAGACCTGGGTGCAAGCGTCTAAAGTAATAAAAATAAAAAAAGATGCGGGCGAAGAAAGCTTGCATGGTAGAGAAATTAAAAAGGAAAATGGCTTCATTGTCAAGAAAAATCGTCTCCTGGCGCGTTTTCGGGGAAACCGCTCACGCGACACGGAATGTGCGCCGAAGGGGAGATCTTAAGCGGAATGGGTCCGTACGCATTGACAAGGATCGCCAAAATCTTTATAATATAGTGATATTTTTCACTTTTCGTAAGGAGGCTCTCTATAATGACAAGCAGAACGCAGGGTTATTCCGGAAGCGCTGACTACATAGCATCCAAACCCCTCATGGAGATCGTCAATGTTGCCGTCGCACTCAAAAAACCCCTCGTGGTAAAGGGCGAGCCGGGAACGGGCAAGACGCTTCTTGCTCACAGCATCGCGGAGGCGTTAGACAAGAAGCTACTCATCTGGAACATCAAGTCAACCACAAAGGCAAAAGACGGGCTTTACGTCTATGATACCGTTCAGAGGCTTAATGACGCTCGGTTCAAAGATAAAGACATCAGCGACATCAGACAGTACATCAAGCACGGAAAACTCGGGCAAGCCTTCATGAGCGATGTGCAGGTGATCCTGTTGATCGACGAGATCGATAAGGCCGACGTTGAATTTCCGAATGACCTGTTGAACGAGCTCGACGAGATGAGTTTTCATATCCCCGAACTTGACGAAGAGGTCACGGCAAAGCACAGGCCCATCGTGATTATCACGAGCAATTCGGAGAAAGAATTGCCTGACGCATTTTTGAGGAGATGTATATTCTATTATATCGAATTCCCCGATAACGATATGATGGAAAAGATTGTCAGGGTTCACTATCCGGATATCGAGGTCAAGGTTGTCAAGGAATCGCTCAAACGTTTTTACTGGATACGCGAGATGGATGGCCTGCGAAAGAAACCCTCCACCAGTGAACTTCTTGATTGGATCAAAGCGCTCACGCTCGGCGGAGTCAATATCGAGAAATTCACTTCTGAACTACCCTTCCTCGGGACCCTTCTCAAGAACGAACAGGACACGGAGCGGTTCGCCCGGCTTTCCAACGCACAGGGTGGAGCGGGGTTTAAGAGAAGGTTTTAATGTTCATCCAATTCTTCTATTTGCTGCGACGAAAAGGCGTGCCCGTTTCCGTAACAGAATGGATGTCCTTCATCGAAGCCCTTTATAATGGATATTTCCAGTCGAGCCTCAACCACCTCTATTATATAGGCAGGGCATTTCTTGTCAAGAGCGAAGCATATTACGATATGTACGATCTGGCCTTCCAGGAGTTCTTCGGGGGTATCAGCACTGAAGGGCTTGAGCTTGACAAGGTCCTCGACTGGCTCGAGAATCCGCTCAACAGACTACCCAAGCTAAGTCCCGAAGAAATGGCTGAGTTTCAGAAACAGATCGAGGAATTCAGAAAGAATCACGATATGGACGAGCTGATGCGTCAGTTCAGAGAGAGACTGAAAGAACAGACCGAACGACATGACGGCGGCCACAAATGGATCGGCACCGGCGGGACATCCCCCTTCGGTGCATATGGCCACCATCCGGGAGGGATCAGGGTCGGGGGCGAGTCGTGGATGCAGTCCGCAGCAAAAGTGGCGGGAGAGAGAAGGTTCAAGAATTACCGTAACGATATCATTCTCGATGTCAGACAAACGAAAGTGGCACTGAAGAAATTGCGCGAGCTGAAACGTGAAGGAGCAGAGGAAGAACTCGATATCGATCTCACCATTGACAAGACGGCCAAGGAAGGCGGCGAAATTGAACTTGTTTTCAGCAGGTCCAGAGAGAATTCAACGCGGCTCATCCTCCTCATGGACACCGGCGGCTCCATGCTTCCCTACGTGGAGCTCTGCGAAAAGCTCTTTTCCGCTGCGTCACAGATGGAGCACTTCAAAGAATTCAAGTATTACTTCTTCCATAACTGCATTTACCAGGATATCTACGAAGACATGGCAAACTACAAACGAATTCCCACAGAGAAACTCTTTTCCAATTTTCATAAAGGCTACAAAGTGATTATCGTCGGCGACGCGAGAATGGCCTATTCGGAACTGTTCGACGTGAACGGCAACATAGACTATTTTTATACGAATGATAAACCAGGCATAGAATGGCTCGTCAAAGTTAAGGAGCATTTCCCACACACCGCATGGCTGAATCCTACCCACAAGAGCTACTGGGGCCACTACACTGTGGATACAATCGGAAAGATATTCCCCATGTTCGAACTCACGGTTGATGGCCTCAAAGATGCGATCAAATCGTTAAAGTCGAAGACAAAGAGAACGCTCCAGAACTGACACTACCTGGGCGACAAAAATAAATATTACTATTTTTCCAAATATACCTTATAATTTTGTGTGTTCTTGGAAAGACATTGCGGAGCGGATTTTCCTGAGAGGGAAGGTCAGGCAGAGAAAATTCCGCTACAATTTGTGACAGCAAGGAAGATTGATAAATGACTGCGGCCATGGACAGGATATCTTCGTTAAAAAATACAGAGCTTTTTAAGGCCCTGGAGAACGAGGACCTGGAAAAGCTTTCCAGCAAGCTTAAGGAAAGGGTATATCCTCCGAATACAGCCATCGTGCGGGAGGGGGCATCCGGTGATGCGATGTTCATCGTCAAAAATGGCAAGGTCGAGGTAAGAAAAAAGGAACAGACCCTGGGAGTCGATCTCACCATCGCGACCCTCGGAGTGGGCGCCTGCTTCGGTGAAATGGCATTACTCACTGGAAAACCAAGGTCGGCTACCGTCATGGCAGTAATGCCGACCGAAGTTTTCGTCCTCGAAAAGAAGGATTTCGAATCCCTACTCATGGAGCACACCTCCATGTCCATGGCGCTTAATAAAATAGTGGCCGAACGCATTGAAGAAATGAGCACTCAAAAAAGTATGGGCGTCGTTTCTTTGCACACGCTCCGCCTTGATCCCGACGTGATGGCCCTGATTCCGGAACAGCTCGTTTTGAAACATAAGATGCTTCCCACATCGTATTCCAACAACACGTTGACCCTCGCAATGGTGAACCCCCACGATCTACTCGCCATGGATGAGGCAAAAAAATTCATCAAGGGTGTTGCAATAGATCCTGTTATCATTTCTCAGGAAGATCTGAAAAAGTTCATGGACACTGAATACAGGACCATCATGAAACCGGTCAAGGAAGAACAGCCGGAAGTAAACATAGATGAATTCCTCGATTCCATGGACCACATTCAGTCCGATATTCTGAAAGACGCTGAGTTCGAGGACGGCGCGGAAGATGATATGGGGGTTACCGATCTCGCTCGCGAAGCCGAAGGAGCGCCCATTATACGACTGACCAACAATATAATCGCCGTGGCGTTAAAAAAAGGGGCGAGCGATATCCATATTGAGCCGATGGAAAAAGGGCTGCGCGTACGTTACAGAATTGACGGTGTATTGCGCGAAGAGATGGTATTGCCGAAAAAGGTGCAGCTTCCGCTTGTCAGCAGGGTCAAGATCATATCAAGACTGGACATCACGGAGAGAAGGTTGCCGCAGGACGGCAGGATTACCTTGAAGCTCGGTAACAAATCGGTTGATTTCCGCGTAAGTACGGTGCCCACAAAATTCGGCGAAAAAATCGTTACAAGAATCCTGGATAAAAGCAACACCACCCTCGGTCTCGATAAACTGATTACGAACGCACCCACCCTTGATATCGTGCGGGATATGATTAAGAAACCTTACGGTATTATCTATGTTACAGGCCCCACGGGCTCCGGAAAAAGTACTTCCCTTTACAGCGCCCTGGCCGAGATCAACAGCATCGATGTAAACATCTCTACGGTCGAAGATCCTATTGAGTACGATCTGGCGGGGATCAATCAAGTGCAAGTCAACTCTGATATCGGTCTTGATTTTGCCCGTGTCTTGAGGGCCTTTTTGCGCCAGGACCCTGATATTATCCTTGTCGGCGAGACCAGAGATACGGAGACCGCAAAAATTGCCGTGGAGGCGGCTCTCACCGGACATCTTGTTTTTACGACGCTTCATGCCAATGACGCGCCGAGCACGTTCATGCGTCTCTCTGAAATGGGAATCGAGCCTTTTCTGATTTCGACTTCGGTTATCGGGATAGTGGCACAGAGACTTGTCCGAAGGATATGCACGAAGTGCAAAGAAGAGTATACCCCGGATCCGGTTGTTCTTAAATACCTCGGGCTGGACGAGAATAAGCAACTCTTTAAAGGCAAGGGTTGCGAGAACTGCGGCCAGACAGGCTACAAGGGCAGGGTTGGTGTATATGAAGTTTTGATGGTCAACGATGAACTCAGACATCTCATTGCCGAAGGAAGCGACACACAAGTGATTCGTCGGGGAGCGATTCAAAACGGAATGAAGACGTTAAAGGACTACTGTCTCATTCTTCTTCAGGAAGGCCTGACCTCAGTCGATGAAGTTCTCAGAACGGTCGTGGTCCAAACTTGATCAGGACATCGCTCGTTAAATCAAAAACCGCCTCCAATCTGTTGCGATTGTTTCTTGCCCTGTGTATCCTTGCGCTGATCACGGTCATATTCTATGTCTACCACGCAGGAGTGTGGCGAGACATATTGTACTACTATAGATTCTTTATCAACCAGAGACACCTGCGATCATTTATAGCTTCCTTCGGGCCATATGCTGCTCCCGTTTTTATGATTATTCAGGCACTGCAAGTCGTCTTCGCTCCCATCCCGGGTGAAGTGACGGGATTTGTCGGTGGATACGTTTTCGGTAATACCTGGGGAACCATCTATTCGACGATAGGTCTTATGTTAGGCTCGAGTGCCGCCTTCGGCATTGCGCGCGTACTCGGTTTGGCATTCGTCGAGAAAATAGTGAAACGAGAATATATAGAGAAATTCAACTCTTTCGTTACTCACAAGGGTCTATACATATCATTCCTGATGTTTCTTATCCCCGGTTTTCCCAAAGACTCCCTCTGCTATCTGCTCGGCCTGACTCATATGAGGTTTCTCGATTTCTTCCTGATGAATCTCATCGGACGTCTGCCTGGCACGGTGATGCTCACGCTTCAGGGAAGCGCCGTGAAGAATGAGAACTATCTCGCCTTCTTTATCATACTGATCATCAGCCTGCTTTCAGCCCTGGTGCTCTATATTATGCGAGAACATATTCTTCATCGAGCTTCACACTTCCTGCATCGACTGCACAGCGCTTCTTCGAAGCGCCACAAGAACAGCTAACCATTTTTCATAACGGAAGGACCACTCGCCCGTTTAAGAACACCCTTACCGACAGGGACACCAGAATCGGCGAAGAGATGCAAGGTTGTAATGAAAGAATGGATTACGTTACGTTTCTTTTTTTCATCACTCGATTGGATGCTGCCCTGATGAATACAGCATGGAGTCCGAGACAGCGGACCGCCGTGGAAAGTATATAAACAGAGATTCGATTGACGTCTATTTGAATAGCCCCAAAACGTCAAGGCATGACCCCAAGTGAAATAATTTGTCTTTGCTCACAAAAAAGTTTCACTTTTTTTCGGAAAATTGTATGTTTTTTCTTGACAGAATTTTTTATTAGGATACAATTAAAAATAGTACGACATAGTTTTTGCAGTACAAAAAAACTAAGGAGGAAAAGAAATGGCAGCAAAAAAACCAGCAGCAAAGAAAGCAGCAAAACCGGCAGCAAAGAAACCAGCAGCAAAGAAACCAGCAGCAAAGAAGAAATAAGTACGCGAAGTAAGTTTTAATAAAAAAGGGAAGACATAGTTCTTCCCTTTTTTATTTGCGTGCGCAGGGTCTCATCCCCGATGCAGCAATCATCACCCTCGTCGCTCCACGGCATGCATTATCGGAAACTTCGCCTTAGCCTCTAGCTTTAATTCTCTTTCGCCCAATCAAGGTCCTCTCGTGCGTAAGCATTTCTTGCCTGCGATACCTTTGGGTTGAAAAGTATAATGCGAGCGTGGTACTGTTAAGTATGATCAAGAAATGGAAACTAATAGAATCGAAAGTAGATAAGGATTACCGTGTATTCAAAATAAAGGCCGAGATGGCTTTGTCGCCGCGCACGAATCAGGTCGGCACATTTTATACAATCGATACGAACGATTGGGTGAATATCGTTCCTCTGACGGAAAGCGGCGAAGTCGTGATGATCAGACAGTACCGTCACGGCTCCAAGGAAATAAATTTGGAAATCCCCGGAGGTCTCGTCGATGACGAACATCATCAGGAGGCCGCGCTTCGGGAGCTTCTCGAAGAAACTGGATACACGGGAGAGAACATACGGCTTCTTGGATCGGTCAATCCCAATCCGGCGATTTTCAATAACCTCTGCCACACATACCTCGTCGAGAACGTAAAAAAGGTGGCCGAAAAGAACCTTGATCCACAGGAAGACATCGAGGTGGTTCTCACTCCGATACAGAGCGTGCCTTCTCTCATAGAAAAGGGAATCATTACTCATGCGCTTGTGCTAATCGGTTTCTATTTCTATTTTATGAAAAGTCCCGCTAAAAATAATGTATGATCGCACATAAGCCCCCCGTCATCTCTTTCGTCGGCACATCAAAAAGCGGAAAGACCACTTTCATCGAAAAATTGATACCATTACTCAAAGAGTCCGGTTTAAGGATTGCCGTCATCAAGCATCATCATCTCAATTTTGAGATCGACACAATCGGAAAGGATACATACAGGCATAAGAAGGCTGGCGCATCGGCTGTTATTCTTTCTTCGCCTCGCAAGATTGCTCTCGTCAGAGATCTTGAAAGAGAATTATCCCTCCAGGAAATTGTAAGCGGTTATATCGGTGACATAGATCTGGTTATTACCGAAGGATATAAGCAGGAAAGTACCCCCAAGATAGAAGTTTTTCGGCGAGCGACAGGGTCCGCCCCTCTTTATCCGCACGATGACAAAATTGTGGCTGTCATTGCCGATGAAAAGATCGACGCAAAGGTTGCTCACTTCTTTATGCTTGACATCAAGGGTGTGGCAAAATTCATCATGGAGTTCTTTCAGTTACGTGGTTTCGGTGCAAAGTGATTAAGGCCGAGATCCAAAGGCGGGAAGATATAGGAATCCAACATGAAATTGTTTATAATGAACCAATCATGCAGATGAACAGTGCGGGGAGAGGGTTGAAAGATGTCGCTCTATAAAGATGAAGCCATCGTTCTCTCTAAGAGGGCGTATGGCGAATCAGATAAGATCGTCCGACTTTTTACACGCGCTTCCGGTAAGGTGGCTGCTATCGCAAAAGGGGCAAGCAAAAGCCAAAAGAGGTTTATGAATACGCTTGAACCCTTTAATCATATTGCAATAGAATATTTCGAAAAGTATGGCAAAGGCATGGCGCGGTTAGAGAATGCCGATATTATGGAGACAAATCATGGCATTGAAACAAGCCTCAAGAAAGCTTGCATCGCAAGTTTTTTCTCCGAATTTGTTGACCGGCTCACCAAGGAGCGACAGGTCTATGAATCACTCTTCTTTGCACTCAAGGACTTAATCTTCGCGGTGAAGCGTCATGATTTCCTCTATTCCGATATCATCTATTATCAGTTCTTGATGCTTGATATTCTAGGGTATATGCCTAATTTTGATTCCTGCGTATATTGCGGTAGTCTCATTCCAGATGAAATCAAGGTGCACTTCTCAAAGGAACGGGGAGGTGTTCTGTGCAAAAGCTGCGCTCGATCGATTCCTCATATGCTCTGCGGGGAGGGTGTTATCCCAGGACTCATGTCGTTGAAAAATAGAGAGGAGCCCCTGGCCGACATTACCATCGAGCGTGAGGCGAGAGACATCATGGAAGGTTTTATGTCATTCCATCTCGATGTCGAGTTCAGGTCATATAGAATATTGAAAAGCGTTATTTTATAGATGTCCGATTTGTTTCTTGTGCAAAAGGATGAACCCTTTTCTCACTTCCATTTCATATCTTTTTGATTGGGACAGTTCCCGAATAAGAACCTCTTCAGGGTAATCGTCCATGACGAGGACCATAGTCCCTTCTGACTTCAGATAAGGCATGCCGCGCTTGATATACGCCTTTGTTATCTCTATCAACGGAAGGGTATCTTCCCAAATGTGTTGCAAGGCCGGCTGCATGAAAATGAAATCAAAGGCGTCATTGAGTAGAAAGGGAAATTCAATTTCGAGATGAAAAAAACCGTTCCTCTTTGCAATATCTTTTGATTCGACAAACCAGTTCTGCGATTCAAAGTTCTTCCAAACCGTCTCATCACTATCCATGTTGGAGAGCATATCCTGAATCTTCTTGTGGTCTACAGCCTTGCTGAAGTACGTCGTGGTAATAACATCCATCACATCGTGGATCCGTTTCGAGTAACGTTTCAATGTGACTTCAAGCTCCTCCCGGAGTTGAACGTCTTCCTTTATCCTTTCCGACAGGGAAAAATACCGCCTGAATATTCCTCGGAATTCTTTGAGAAGGTCTTCGGGATTTCTGCCGAAAAGCCCCAACTGGTTTCTGGCGTCGAAATGCGACGGAATCTCACTGAGCGACATGCCGATGAGAGGATTTCCGAGCTTGTAGTTACTTGCCCTTGTTCTAAAGCGGCTCTTCATCATATGGTGCAATATATCGAAGGTGGGATGTGATTTTTCGATGCCGAATAGGAGACGATCCACAATGTATCGCGTGAGCGATGTTTCGTTCTCCCATTCCGTGACAAAGGTATTGCGTTCTTTATAAGGAAGGATAAATGACAGATAGGCAATGCCCTCGATAAGTTTCGCGGCAAGGGTTCCGAAATTCGGCGTCATGTCGAGAATCTTCAAGGAGAGTAACTGCTCTTTTGTGAGCTTTGCAGCGCCTTTTTGAAGGAAGACTTCCTCAAAGTCAATACTTGTCTGGTGGTTCTTCTTATTAAAGAGATATGCCGTAATGTCCGATATGTTATAATCACTGATGTTGTCACGATGAACATGGAGTTGTTTTTCGAATTTCAGGCCGTTGTCTTGCAGGTATGTTTCTGTAGCGGGAAATTCTTTATCGGAAAAGATTTCCTGGCATACGTTCACGATTCTCGGGTAGACATCGAGTTTCTTCTTCAGACCTTGCACAGCATTTCGAGCAAACGTTCTTTTCTCTTTTAGAAGGGCAATGAGATCGGTACGCTCTTGCTCAAGAATTTCCGGTAATGTCTTTAAAAGACCGCGCAGTGAGAAGATATGAAAAAAGAGATGGAGGGCTTCTTTGCCGTTTTCGAAAAGCGCCTTTTCCAGGTCCAGGTCAATGAGCGTCGCTTCATGAGCAACCGGTCTTCTGATGAGCATCCAATGCTGTCCGTTGGTGAGGATTCCCCAGGGTACTCTCGTTTTTTTCAAAAGATAGGCAGTCTGAAACATGGGAATTCTGTTCTCGAATTCAAGATAGAATCCGCTTATGCCCTCTTCGAGATTTCTTCCGTATCTCTTGAGCACGAGTAGCCCCCGCGCATGAGCATAATACTCTTCGGTACCCCACAATGATGAACTTCTCACATAGTCTTCATCACTGGCAAATAGGGCGGCGTCAGGACCTTTAATCTGTTCTTCAAAGAATTTCGGTTTGGATTCATATGCATATCCGAGAAGCTTAAGCACAGGCTTGATGAGATGTATCTCTGTATGGATTTCGCTCGCGAATTGCTTTATGTCCTGAAACTTCGCCAACACTTGCTCAAGCGATAGGTATGCGCTCTCTTCTTGCGGCATCAGAAGGATATTGTTGAGCCCCGCGGTGGAAAGGAGTGTATTTCTCCTAATAAATGAATGCATAGGCCGAATTAAGATAATAATAGAATGTTAACAGGTATTAGTCAAGGAGGGCCGCTCTTTGGTGGTGTCCTGAAGACACTATCCGCTCTTTCGGACTGAGACACCAGAAGCATTTGATGTTACCTCTGCTTCTTGACAGGGCTCAATCCCTCCTCTATGAACGAGGTCATATCCCTCTTGCCGATATCATATGGTTTAGGCATGCCGACCTTAATTCCCCGATCCCATCCGTTGGAACTAAGACCCATGTTCTGCCCTCTCTCTATTTCTTTCAGTTTCATCCTGATAATAGCTATGAGACCGATTATCCCGATCCAGAAAAGAACGAGCGTCTCGTATACGATATACCGGTCGTACGGAGATGACGGAAAGACCTCCAAGGCTTGCCCTCCCGCAATGTCACTGGCGATCCCAGAGACCATGCCAAAACAACCGAGGATCAGTTTTGCGATCATTAACACCCCTAACTGAAATAACCGATCACGGTCATCACGATGAAGTATATAATGTAGATGAATCCGATCCACGTAAACACAGGGCTTCTTTCTTGACGCAGAGACTTCCTGTCGAAAAAGGGAAAAAGAAACAGGAAAAGAACGGCGACCGTCACGATGATGATCGCAATTGTTTCTCCGTTAAGTCCCAGGATGACACCCGGGAATAGCTTGAGGGTCTGAAAGAGAGAGAGAAAGTACCACTCGGGCTTTATATTTTCCGGGGCAGGGGCCAGAGGATCTGCCTGTCTTCCTATCTCAGGAGGAGCAAGGGCGGCACATGTAACTACAAGGCCAAGCAAAACGAGCCATATGATCAGGTCCTTGTATAAAATGTTGGGGAAGAAGAAAGTGTCTTGGCCTCGCTTACTTTCCTGCGACATTGGTACACTCATGCCGTGATATTGAACGAGAAAGAGGTGCGCTACAACAACAAGTATCACCGCGAGGGGCAGAATCGATACGTGAAATGCGTAGAATCTCGTGAGTGTCTCCCCGGTCACATCGATACCGCCTCGCAAGAAATTCCTGATGAAACCTCCAACAATCGGAAAATTGCCCGCTCCGCCCGTAGCCACCCTCACCGCAGCGAAAGCCCGTTCATCCCAGAGGAGAAAGTAGCCACTCAATCCGAAAAAAATCGAAATGCCGAGCAGTATGCAGCCGGACAGCCAGAGCAACTCCCTGGGTTTTCTGTAAGATTTGAGCATCAGTGTGCCGAACATATGAACAAGGACGAGTGCGATTGCAAACTGCGCGCCCCAGTGATGAAGCGATCGAAAGAACCACCCCATATGAAGTTTCGTTACTATCTCGATGATGCTTTTATGGGCAAATTCTGCGTGCGGGATGTAGTAAAGGGCAAGAACGGCCCCGGTGATAAATTGAATGATGAAGAGAAAGAGCGTCGCACCTCCCGTAAAATACCAGATCTCATACGAGTGCGATGGCACACGTTTTGATCTCGCAAAACGCCTGAAGTCTTCAACGTTATATCGTTCTTCGAACCAGTTTCTAAGCTCTTGCCGTATCAACTTTGACCCCTTTTCTTGCGATAATCATTTTTTCGCCTGACACGGTTACGTCGAAGAACTCAAGCGGTCTCGGCGGCGGGCCCTGTATGTTTTTCCCATTATCATCAAACCATCCTTTATGACAGGCACAGTAAAATTTCTTTTCCTCCGCTCGATACGTGATATTGCACTCCATATGCGTACATACCCCTTTCAGGGCGGAAACCTCGCCATCTGTCTTTTTGAGAAAGAGACCGACTTTCCCTCCCCAGGCAAAGGGCCTAATCGAGTTGGGCGGTATGGAAAGAAAATCCCGCGCCGCGAGCACCACAAAATCGGGTTCTTTGGAGAGCGTCGGAAAGGCAAATTTCAACAGAGGATAAATGCTCCCTGCGCTGAAGGCGAGAAGCCATCCTCCAAAGAGCGTATTAAGAAAGGTCCGTCTCGTCACAAGAGAATAAGGGATTTTCATACTTTGCCCTTTCGGAACACGTTTTTAGCTTTTTCTCTGATGAGGGTTTTGCGCAAGCCCACAATCGAATCGGTGGGTCGCACATCCTTGGGGCAGGCGTCGATACAGCGAAGGATCGTATCGCATCCCCACAGCCCCTTTTCGTTGTTGAACGTTTCAAGAAAACCCGTGGGGCGTTCGTCGCGAGAATCAAGGATAAACCTTTCGAGTTTGGCAAATGCTGC